>Ga0180007_10000070_pt1 | contig 172798 bp, 133 predicted proteins | sample MM_PC_MetaG_FD_121122 | JGI IMG/M metagenome (GOLD analysis project Ga0180007, IMG submission 121122) | Groundwater microbial communities from the Aspo Hard Rock Laboratory (HRL) deep subsurface site, Sweden - MM_PC_MetaG | ecosystem: Environmental > Aquatic > Deep subsurface > Groundwater... | reverse complement strand
GAATACGTAGATAAAGGAGTAGAACATTATGAGATGCAATATAAACAGAGAATAATAAAAAACATGAAAAACCGAGCTAAACAATTTGGCCTGAAACTGGTGGAAGCAGCTGATGTGGCTGGGGCTGATATTGCTGTGCCATCAACAATTTAATTTAAAGTTTATTGGGAGAATATATAATGGCAGCGAATTTTAAAATCCAGGTTTTTAGAAACAGTGATAATGTTCATCTGAAATTATTCGGCGATTTCGATGGAAATTCAGCACATGAATTAATAAATTTCATTAGTAAGTTATGCTATACTAATAAGCTATTCGTACATACCAGTGCTTTAAAGCAGATCAACAATTTCGGGCTCGAGGTTTTCCGCAAAAGTCTTAATAGCCTGGATATACGTCCTGCTTCATGTTGGTTTACAGGAGATAAAGCAAACGATTTAATCCCCGAGAAAAATCCTTACTTCTTAATAGCATATCAATAGAAAGGAATTTCACACTATGAATTCGGCTTTACCGGCAAGAAAAAGAGAAAAGGAGAACAGTAAGATGAAACTTGCCTTTCAGTCCGGAGATAAAAATTCCATACCTGTCTTACTTTCCACAAATACCCCTCAGCGCACGGATATACACGGTTCGGTGTGCATGGTCACTGATCTTACGGAACAAAAGCGCAGGAAGATGGATAAGACACTGCAAAAAAAACATAACGAACTAAAACACCGAAAAGAGACGTGTACATTCGGGCTCAGGACAGCACTCTCTGAAATTAAAATGACGAAAGACCAACTTAAAACCAAGAATGTTTACTCCCGTCAAGAGAACAAAATGAAACATCGATTTGAGCATATTATCGGCCAAAGCGACGGCTTAAGTTATGTCCTCTATCGAGCGGAGCAGGTCGCCCCTGCGAACACAACGATCCTCATTCTCGGGGAAACAGGTACAGGAAAAGAGTTGATCGCTTCCGCCATCCATGACATGAGTTCCCGTAAGGAAAGGCCATTGATCACGGTCAACTGTGCCGCCCTGCCTTACAATTTAATAGAGAGCGAATTGTTTGGCAGGGAGAAGGGGGCATTTACCGGAGCCGATAACCGGCAGATAGGCCGGTTCGAGATCGCCGATGGCTCCACCCTTTGTCTCGATGAGATCGGGGAACTACCGTTGGAGATGCAGGCCAAGCTGCTCCGGGCGTTACAACATAACGAGTTTGAGCGCCTGGGCTCGTCTCATACTATCAAAGTCGATGTGCGCATCGTGGCAACGACCAATCGAAACCTTGAGGAAGATGTCTGCAAGGGCCGGTTTCGGAAGGACCTTTACTATCGGCTCAATGTCTTCCCTATCACTGTCCCTCCGTTACGGCAGCGAGCAGAAGACATCCCGCTTTTGGCCCATGCCTTCACAAAGCGATACTCAAGGAAACTGGGGAAACAGATCACGTCGATCCGGAAGAAGACGATGAAGGCGCTGCAGGATTACCCATGGCCCGGGAACGTCCGGGAACTGGAAAGTATCATTGAACGGGCCGTGATCCTGTGCCCAGGTCCGACGTTGCAACTGGCGGATAAACTGGAGATTTCATCCCACCCATTGTCATCTACCATGAGAACCCTGGAAGAGACGGTGCGAACCCAAATTCTTAAAATACTTTCCGAAACCAGATGGCGCATCAATGGAAAGGGCGGGGCCGCGATGATTTTGGGCCTCCACCCAAGCACTTTAAGAGCAAAGATGCATAAACTTGGCATACTGCGGCCTGAGATAAACGGACTTCATTAAGAGGCAATAAGAAATGAAAAGGAATTTTTATTATGAATTCGGCATTACCTGCAAGAAGAGATGAAGTATTTTTATTCAAAGATAATACTGACTATATCGAATATTGTCTTAATCTGGCTAAATACAATCTTTGTCAATTTGGATCGATATCTGAAATCAAGCAAAATGAAAATGATATCAACGTATATGAAAACCTGTATGCCCTTGAAGAATTGAAAGACGTCTGTATTCTGGATAAAAATTGCTTGACAGATGCCGACAGGGATAGAGCACTTAAATGTATTTTTGAAGGAAAATTATTTTCAGAACACGCTTTTGCCGGAGAAGCAACCAGACTTGGCCTTGGCACTAAATATCTGATCAATATTTCAAGAGATCTGTCTATTGATAAAATCGCAAAATTAATTTCCAGGGAAAAAGGCGTGACTATTTCTAAAGAAGAAGTCTTACTCCAATCAGGCTGCTATCCTGAAGGACTTCTGCCACTTTCCCTCGGGACAAGACATATGCTTCAATTTTCATTCGATATTGTCAAACTTGCAAAAAAGTATAATCATAACCCCAAAAAAGTACTTTCAAATCAAAAAATGCTTATAGTGCTTAACGAACTCAGCAGTAATCAAATCATTAATGAATTTATGGAAAACAAATTTTTTGGTTTTGATCAAGATAATATATTCTTTATGGTTCAGGAAGCATATCACGGCATCAATATTGTAAATGGCCGGTTTATATATGACGAAACTTCACCCAAACGGCTTCATAACCATGGCCAGCTGGCCATGCAGCAAACTATGGATTATCAGATCTTTATCATTAATAACAAAGGACAAAGGAGCTATCTTACAAGTGATGAAGTTGGAGAAACGCTAAAGCAAATGGATGATAAAATATCTTATAATGTAGAAGATTTAGGATACCTTATTGAATCAGCTGATCATGAAGCTTTGGCTCTGGCACTGAAAAAAGGGAAAGACGGATATAGAATGCTAATGGAAATTGTTAATAACAACTCCCATAATCCTCAAAAAGGAGGCATGGCAGCATTTGATAATAAACTCGGAAGAAATGTTATCATTGAGGGATTCCGTTTAAAAAGCATAAAAAATCATGAAATTAAATTTCTTAACAAGAACTTTAATCATTACCCAAAGCCTTATGAATCGTGGTTACTGCTTAAAGAATATGGCTTGAACATGCCTGTATCAATAAAAAACGGCTATATATATTATCAGCCTGTGCAAGGTGATATTAATTTTCTTGTCAAAACCGAATTTTTCAGAAGAAAAAAAATAAAGCCGATTAATGCCTGGAAATCTCCTTCATCAACTCCACTGGCAATAAAATTTATGCGCTTGCAGGACCTGCAAACAGGGTTCAAAAAATATTCCTCTTCACTGATAGGATCGTCAGAAAGATCTATGATTTCATCGTTTAAGTTAAAAGCTCATACTTAAATGTTCGAGCGGTTACATCTCACCAGTATAGGATTTATAGCCATAGTTTTCTTTGATGGATTTTATTTACTAAATCCATCAATATTCTATTTGCATTAATTTACTTATCTCTTATAATAAATTTATTAAGTAACAATTTGCGTTAATCTTTTAATTATACTTTAGTTAGTTACTTATAATATTGCTAAAAAGGAGGAACATAATGAAGAAAAGGGGTTTCACTCTGTGTATTACTATTTTTGCCGTGCTAAGTCTATTTACATCTTTAAGTATTGCCGCTGAACGACAAGGTGCATTTACACTTACACCAAATATCGGCGGTTATTTTTTTGAAGGAGATCAGAATCTAGAAGAAGGAATTACAACCGGTATAAATCTTGGTTACAGCATTAGCAAAAATGTGGCTGTGGAAGGATCATTTAATTATATTGATTCTGAGCTTAAAAACGATAATGGTACTGAAGTAAGTGGTTATCTTTATAAATTGGATGGTCTGTATAATATAACAAGCTTTGGCAAACTCGTTCCTTATCTTGCAGCTGGCGTTGGAGCAATTACAATTGATCCAACAAACGGAACGACAGACACCGATTTTTTAGCTAATTACGGAGCAGGTTTAAAATATTATCTTACAGATGATATAGCACTACGTGGAGATGTAAGGCACGTTCTTCCTTTCGGCAATTCACAAAATAATCTATTATGCACAGCAGGTTTATCGTTTTTATTTGGTGGAGAAAAAGAAACGCCTAAAGCAGATAGTGACGGTGATGGAGTATATGATTATCTGGATAAATGCCCTGATACTCCCAAAGGTGTAAGAGTTGATAAAGATGGCTGCCCGCCCGATAGCGATGGCGATGGAGTATATGATTATCTTGATAAATGCCCCGATACGCCTAAAGGTGTTGAAGTTGATGAAAACGGCTGCCCATTAGATACTGACGGTGACGGAGTATATGACTATCTGGATAAATGCCCCGATACCCCCAAAGATGTAAAAGTTGATGAAGATGGCTGCCCATTGGATACTGATGGTGACGGAGTATATGATTATCTTGACAAATGCCCCGATACCCCCAAAGGCGTAAAAGTTGATGAAAACGGTTGCCCACCTGAAGTATGCCCGCAGGATACGGATGGTGATGGCGTATTTGATCCTTCGGATAAATGCCCCAACACACCAAAAGCCGCTAAAGTAGATTCCAGAGGATGCTGGGTACTTGAAGGAGTATATTTTGATACGGCGAAATCGAACATATTGCCCCAATCTTTTCCGATTTTAGATAATGTAGTAGCCATTATTATAAATAATCCTGGTATGAAGTTTGAGATCCAGGGACATACCGATAATCGTGGATCTAAAACATTTAATCAGAAACTATCGAAAAACAGGGCTAAAGCAGTTTTAGAATATCTTGTAAAGAAAGGGGTAAATCGTTCAAAACTCACAGCCAAAGGATTTGGGTCTTTAGTTCCTGCTTCACCCAATGATACTGTAGAAGGAATGACAAAAAACCGCCGGGTTGAACTTAAACCTATTTTTTAACAAAAAAACAAAACAACCTTATTTAACCACAATAAAATAAGGTCAAATATTGAGGCCGGGCAGAAATACTGTCCGGCCTTATTATTTGACCACCACTATTTTTTGAGAAATGATATAAATACCGTTGTGGACAATTTGTTGAAAAACATTTATGATGCCTTGGCCGTGCTGGCATATAAATCCAAATTTATTTAAGGAGTTAATTTTAAATGCGTATTGGTATTGGTTATGACATTCATAAGCTGGCTCACCACCGAAAACTTATTCTCGGCGGAATATTAATCCCATTTGAAAAAGGACTGCTTGGTCATTCGGATGCTGATGTTGTGGTACATGCGGTTTGTGATGCTTTGTTAGGAGCTGCCGGTCTCGGTGATATTGGAATGCATTTTCCTGATTCAGATCCTGAGTATAAAGATATATGCAGTTTGAAACTTCTTGCAAAAACTTGTGCTATGTTAAAAAGTAAAGGGTATATTATAATAAATATTGATTTAACAGTTTTTGCCGAAAAGCCTAAACTATCTCCTTATAAAGCCGATATGGAAGCCGGCATAGCACTTACTGCAGGTATTGACAAAAAGCTTGTTAATGTCAAGGCAACAACTACGGAAGGACTCGGAGTCATTGGAAATGGAGAAGGTATTGCGGCTATGTGTACTGCTTTGATTGACTAATAATAATATTTTATCTATATGAAATGTTGATTAATGAAGGTAGAATCGTAATAAGTCGTTTTTAAGTTTTTATAAAGTTATAAATTATTTGTTTGATTGGAGAAAAATGTCCCTTCGTATATATAATACAATAGAAAAAAAGAAAATGCCCTTTGTGCCTGTTAAGCCGGGCAAGGTAACCATGTATGTATGCGGCCCTACAGTATATGATTCGTGTCATATAGGTCATGCAAGATCCGTAATAGTTTTTGATGTTATTTCAAAATATCTGAAGGTAGCAGGATTTGAGGTAACTTATGTAAGAAACTTTACCGATGTTGATGACAAGATCATAAACCGCGCTGTTCAGCTTGGTATTGATTCTCATGAAGTTGCCGAAAGATATATCAAGGAATTTTATGAAGACATGGATGCCTTAAATATTGAAAGGGCAACAATAGAACCTAAAGCAACTGAACATATAGACCATATAATAGCATTAATTGAAATATTGCTGAAAAAAGAGATAGCATACAGGATAAATGGGGATATATATTATTCAGTTGATAAGTTTAAAGATTACGGAAAACTTTCCGGTCGCAAGCTTGAAGATATGGAAGCAGGCGCAAGAGTAGAAATTGATGAAAGAAAGATAAATCCATTTGATTTTGCACTTTGGAAATCTCAAAAACCGGGAGAACCTTACTGGGAAAGCCCGTGGGGCAATGGAAGACCCGGCTGGCATATTGAATGTTCTGCAATGAGCAGCGCTTATCTTGGAGAAACCTTTGATATTCACGGAGGAGGTAAGGATCTTATTTTCCCCCATCATGAAAATGAAATCGCCCAGTCGGAAGGCGCTTATGATAAGCCCTTTGCGAAGTACTGGGTTCACAATGGTTTTGTAAATATAAACCATGAAAAGATGTCAAAATCTCTTGGCAACTTTCTTTTGATTAAAGATATGCTTAAATCATTTCATCCTGATTCCATCCGCCTCTTTCTTCTATCAAATCACTACAGAAGCCCGATAGATTTTAACGATAAAGCTATGGAAGAATCTGAAGCAGCGCTTGATAAAATCTACTCCACGATAAAGCGTGTTGGAGAACTTAAAGATATAAAAGAAAAAGATGCCGCCCATTATTTGGAAAATTACTGGGTAAAGTTTTGTGATGCAATGGATGACGATTTTAATACTGCAAAGGGCATAGGATACATGTTTGATGCCATTCGTCATGTAAACCGCCTGCTTGATGAAAACAGCAAGATTATACCTGATGAAATAAAGACGATAATCTCTTCAATTTATACTGACACCCGCAAAATGGCTGAAGTAATAGGCATACTTTCCGAACCTGCTGATATTTATTTTGATAAGAAAAAAAGCAAGCTACTAGAAAAAAAAGCTGTTGATCCGTCTTTAATCGATGCCCTGGTAAAAGAACGCTTTGAAGCAAGAAAAGCAAAAGACTGGCAAAAAGCAGACCAGATAAGGGATAAACTGGCCGGTATGGATATTACAGTTGAAGACAGGCCGGAAGGAAGCATATGGAAGTTTAACACCTAAACTTATGAACAGTTTCAAATTAATATCGGAATACACTCCCAAGGGTGATCAGCCCGAAGCAATAAAATTATTGAGTGCAGGCGTAGAATCAGAGGAAAAGCACCAGGTGCTTCTCGGTGTAACAGGTTCCGGTAAAACATTTACAATGGCAAATGTTATTGCAAACACCGGCAAACCAACTCTTGTGATTGCGCCTAACAAAACTCTTGCAGCCCAGTTATACAGCGAGTTTAAATTACTTTTTCCGGAAAACGCTGTTGAATATTTTGTAAGCTATTACGACTACTACCAGCCTGAGGCATATATTCCTTCCAGTGATACCTTCATCCAGAAAGACTCGTCCATTAATGACATGATAGATAAATTAAGGCATTCCGCAACTCGCTCGGTTCTCTCCAGAAGAGATGTGATAATTGTTGCGAGTGTATCATGCATATTCGGACTCGGCGCTCCCGAAGATTATCTTTCAATGAGAGTTTATATTGAAAAAAATATGGAACTCGACAGGGATAAATTTTTAAAAAATCTTATAGAAATGCACTATGAAAGAAATGATATAGATTTTTTCAGGGGAAGCTTCAGGGTAAGAGGCGACAGAGTGGAAATATTTCCTGCATACGAAGAAGACAAGGCAATCCGTATAAATTTCTTCGGTGATGATGTTGAAGATATATCAGAAATTGATCCACTTAAAGGATCAATTACAAAAAGTTTGAATAGTACTGCCATATTTCCGGCCAGTCATTATGTCACACAGAAAATGACTCTTCAAAGAGCTGTTGATACTATATTGTTTGAACTCAAAGAAAGAATAGAGTTTTTTAGAAATGAAAATAAATATATTGAAACACAAAGAATAGAAGAAAGAACCCATTTTGATATAGAAATGATGCAGGAAATCGGATACTGCAATGGAATAGAAAACTACTCACGGCATCTTACAGGAAGATCAGCCGGAGAAGCCCCCCCTACCCTTCTGGATTATTTCCCCAAAGATTACCTCTTGTTTATTGATGAAAGCCATATAACTGTTCCACAGCTGCATGGAATGTATAAAGGCGACAGATCCAGAAAAGAAACTCTTGTTAACTTCGGATTCAGGCTTCCATCCGCCCTTGATAACCGGCCTTTACGGTTTGATGAATTTGAATCGAGAATTTCTCAGGTAATATATGTTTCGGCAACACCGGCTGATTTTGAGTTTGAAAAGGCAAAAGGATCGGTTGCAGAGCTTATTGTAAGACCTACAGGGCTTTTAGATCCTCCTATACAAGTAAAAAGCGCAAAAAACCAGGTGGACGATCTATTTGAAGAAATCCTTGCAAGAATACAAAAAAATGAAAGAGTGCTGATAACCACTTTAACCAAGCGAATGGCTGAAGATTTAACCGAATACTATTCGGATCTGGGTATAAAAGTAAGCTACCTTCATTCTGATATCGGAACGCTTGAAAGAATGGAAATAATTCAGGATCTAAGAAAAGGCATATTCGATGTCCTTATCGGTATAAACCTGTTAAGAGAAGGACTCGATATTCCGGAAGTTTCTCTTGTAGCCATACTGGATGCGGATAAGGAAGGTTTTCTTCGTTCGGCAAGATCACTTATACAGACAAGCGGACGTGCGGCAAGAAATATAAACGGCAGTATAATAATGTATAGCGAAGTCATAACCAATTCAATGAAACAGGCCATTGGCGAGACAAAAAGGCGCAGAAAAATCCAGAAAGCATATAACAAAAAACACGGCATAACACCTTTAAGCATTGAAAAAGCAATTACACCATTGTTTCAATATTCATCCGAATCCGATAAATATGGTGCAGATAAAGTATCGGAAGTAATTTCAAAATATGAATCCACAAATAATATCGATGATATTATTTTCAGCCTTGAAAAAGAAATGAAAAAAGCGGCTTTCGAACTGGATTTTGAAAAGGCTGCCGAACTAAGAGATAATATCATGGCGATAAAGAAAAAGATGGTTTTTGAGTATTGATAAGTCATGCCAAATGTTTTATCGGAAAAATTATCAGAAGTTACAACAAGCCCCGGCGTTTATCTTATGAAAGATGCCGGTGGAGAAATAATTTATGTAGGAAAAGCCCTGAATTTAAAAAAACGGCTTGCTTCATATTTTGTTTCTTCCGATTCAAGCCGCCATCAGCAAATGGATTTAAAAACCGGAGTTCTGATAAAAAAAATCGCATCTTTTGATACAATAATCACAGGAACCGAAAAAGAAGCGCTGATTCTTGAATCAAACCTTATTAAAAAATATAAACCGCGCTACAATGTGATTTTAAAGGATGACAAACGCTATCCGTCTCTTCGGCTTGATATAAAAAGTAAATATCCGCATCTTACCGTTATCAGAAAACCCAAAACCGACAATGCTATATATTTCGGCCCTTTTTCTTCGGCTGGCGCGGTTCGACGGACATTAAAGCTTATCCACAAGACTTTTAAACTTAGAAAATGCACAACAAGCGCTTTTAAAAAAAGAGCCCGTCCATGCTTGAATTTCCAGATAGGAATGTGTTTTGGTCCATGCTGTAATGAAATAGATCAGTCAATGTATCAGGAAGCTGTAAAAGAAGTAATTCTTTTTTTAAAAGGAAGAACTCCTGCTCTTATTAAAGATATAAAAGATAAAATGCAAAAAGCTTCACAGGTACAGGATTATGAACTTGCGGCAGCATACCGGGATAAAATGTTTTCCATTCAAAAAACTCTTGAAAAACAGATAGCAGTAACAAACGATTTTATGGACAAAGATGTCTTTGCAACGGTAAGAGACAACGATCTTTCTGTAATTACCCTTTTGCCTGTCAGAAGCGGCTATTTACAGGATGCAAGGCACTTTAACTTTAAAGAAACCGTTATTTCCGATTCGGAAATGCTGGGTGGATTTATCAGACAGTATTACGAAAAGATAAATACTATTCCTGAAGAAGTAATAGTATCATCAGAAATGGATGATGCTACCTTGATTGAAGAATGGTTAAGCGAGCTTAAAGGAAATAGAGTCAGAATCTATGCACCCAAAAGAGGAGAGCGTTTTGAAATTGTAAAAATGGCGCTTTACAATGCACAAAATGAGCTTCAAAAAATAATATCTTCAATCACATCATCAACCGATCTTCTTGAACGGCTTCAAAAGCGGCTTGGAATGGAAAAAATACCAACAAGAATTGAGTGCTTTGACAACTCAAATATTTCGGGCACTAATCCTGTTTCAGCCATGGTTGCATTTGAAAATGCAAAACCGGCAAAGTCATTTTATAGAAAGTATTCCATAAAAACAGTAAAAGAACACAATGATTATGCCTATATGGCTGAAGCACTTAAAAGAAGATTCCGTATAAATAATGAAATAATCTATCCCGATCTTCTTATGATAGATGGCGGAAAAGGACATATTAGTATAGTGTCAAAAATATTAAGCGATATGAACTTGACCGGAAAATTTAAACTTATAGGAATTGCAAAAAAAGATGAAAGCAAAGGCGAAGCAGAAGATAAAATATATCTGCCCGGCAGATCCAATCCTGTTAACTTTGGAAGAGAAAGAGATCTTCTTTTTTTCTTGCAGAGGATAAGAGATGAGGCGCATCGTTTTGCAATATCGTTTCATAGAAAGCAAATCCGCAAAAAATTAATTCACTCCGCTCTTGATGACATAAATGGAATCGGTAAAAAGAAAAAAGAAATGCTTTTAAAACATTTCGGAAGCATAAAAAAAATCCGGGCAGCAGCAATAGAAGAATTAAGCGCTCTGCCCGGCATAACTGTTGAAATCGCAAAATGTATAAAAGAAGTTCTCAATACCGAAAAATGATATATAGAAATCTTTTATAGCATTGGCTTTATATCCCACATACTCCAGATACCATTAGGGCTTTGGCTACCTATCAGCCGATCGGGTGATTACTGTAACGATAACCCTGATATGATAGATACCATTGCTGATTTGCAATTCATCCTTTCCCTTATTTGCAATATTGCAATTATATCAAAATTTCTATCCCGATCCATATATAATATCTATTTAATTTTACTTCATATTTAAATTATTAATATTTCTTACGCTCCGGCATGGTTTATGCTAACCATTATAAAGAACTATAAGAATGGATTGTACATTATCAAATTATAATTATCGCTGATTTTGTATAGATACTCATAAAAGAGCGGAACAGGAGGAGGAATCGATGGCAGATGATGTCGTAAAGTTAGGCAGGAAAAAAGAATCCATATTTATTGACAAGGTTAAGGAAATTTTACCTGAAGGCGGTAATTTAAACCTTTGCCTAACCTGTGGCGCATGTTCTTCAGGATGTCCGGCTACAAGCTTAGATGGCATGGACCCACGTAAATTTTTGCGCATGGCCGCATTTGGTATGGATGAGGAAATTGGAAAATCAAATTGGCCATGGATGTGCACCATGTGTCAGCGTTGTGTCTATGTATGCCCCATGAAAATAGATATTCCTCAATTAATATATAATGCAAGAAAACTTCGGCCAAGAGAAGACCGGCCAAAAGGCATTATCGGCTCATGCGATATGGCATTAAGAAATGAAAGCACCAGCGCCATGGGTACATCCCCGGAAGACTTTATATTTGTTGTAGGAGATGTGCTGGAAGAATACCGGGAAGCCCAACCCGAGTTTGCTGATATGCAAGCTCCTATCGATAAAGAAGGGGCAGAATTCTTTTTGAATCAAAATTCGAGAGAACCGGTCACAGAACCGGATGAAATGGTCCCCTTATGGAAAATACTACATCTGGCAGGTGTAGACTGGACATACGGCAGCCATGGCTGGGCCGGTGAAAACTACTGTATGTTTCTTTCAGATGACGAGGCTTGGGAACATATTACACGTACCACTGTCAATCAGGCCAATAAATTGGGGTGTAAAACCTTTCTTAATACAGAGTGAGGCCACGTTACTTTCTCAGTCCGGGCCGGACTGAATAAATTCAATCTCGAACATAATTTTGTTGTCAAAAATATCTATGAATACTATGCAAAATGGATCAGAGAAGGAAAATTGAAGGTTAATTCCGACTGGAACAAAGACTTAAAAATAAAATTTACTGTACAAGATCCATGTCAGATTGTAAGAAAGAGCTATGGCGATCCCATTGCTGAGGATCTGAGGTTTGTGGTAAGATCCGTTGTAGGTGAGGAAAATTTTATTGATATGCAGCCTAACAGATCAAACAACTACTGCTGTGGCGGCGGCGGCGGATTCCTGCAATCGGGGTTTAAGGAGCAGCGTCTTCAGTACGGAAAGCTAAAAGATGACCAGATTAAGGCCACAGGAGCGGACTATTGTATAGCGGGATGCCATAACTGCCATGCCCAGATTCATGAACTAAGTGAACATTACGGCGGCAACTATCCTGTTGTACATTTGTGGACTCTAATTTGTCTTTCTTTGGGAATACTTGGGCCAAACGAGAGGGAATACCTGGGAGATGATCTGAAAGAAGTTAATGTATTCCATCCGGAAACAGCCATGTAGATAATAGGAAATTTAACACCTGACCAATACTTTACCATGGAAGATAATCTCACAATTAATGAATTGGAAAAACGCTGGGAAAATGTATTAATGGCAACCCAAAATGCCATTAATAATAATCCCGGCGTTTACCATAAACTAAAATCTCTGGCAAAAGAAATTGTCCTAAACACCTTAGATATCAGGGATTATTTAACAACCGCTAAAACACTTGCCGAGTTACTGAAGGCAATGGATCAAAATGGGCAAGAAAGTATTTTTGATCTGTTTAGTGATCGCGTTGTACCATCTAACATCTGGAAAGTCACTTTACTAAGGGTGGAGTGCCAGGATCTTTTGGATCACCTTAAGGCATTTGATAACTGGCGGATCAAAAAGCATCGCTTGCAAATTATTAAATAGCCCAGGTTTTGCTATTATTTTATGTTTTGCTTTCTGAACTTTTTATCAAACCTACTCTGTTTTTACCACATATCGTAATTCTCAAAATCATAGACCTCCATTCTTCAAGTTTTAGTGATATATACCGATATAAACATAATGATAGGTATAATATTGTATTTAGCCCCTGCAACATAAAGATTTTCTTAGGAGTTGGTGGAGTTATAGTGTGATTTATAACACTAACAAAAATAATTATTTTCTTAATAAATGTCTCCGACACACTTTTTTGGCAACCATGCCGGTTGCGGCAATATTGTTTTGGATCTTGCTCCATATAATCATAACTCCTGATTGCTGGGCAAGCGACAGCAAATATACCCAAAAACCAGGTTTTGATCTTACTGAATTGACTCTTGAAGAACTCATGAATGTGGAAATCACAGTAACTTCAGTAGCAAAAAAGCCTCAAAAACTATTCGAAGCTCCTTCCGCAGTATTTACCATTACAACAGAAGATATAAGACGCTCCGGGGCTACAAATATCCCTGAAATCCTGCGAATGGTTCCTGGGCTTCAAGTTTCAAGAATCAATACGAATAAATGGGCTATTACAGCCAGAGGCTTTAATGGCCGCTTTGCCACCAAGCTTCTTGTTCTCATCGACGGTCGTACAGTATATTCCCCCTTATTTTCAGGAGTCTATTGGGATATACAAGATACCTTAATAGAAGACATTGACCGGATCGAAGTAATACGTGGCCCTGGAGGAAGCCTTTGGGGAGCTAATGCGGTAAACGGTGTTATCAACATCATAACCAAAAAGGCAAAAGATACCCAGGGGAAATTATTGACAGCCGGGATCGGAACAGAGGAGAGTGCATTTACAGGAATTCGATACGGTGGAAATCTTTCCGATAAAAGCTATTACAGGGCCTATGCTAAATACTTTAATAAAGACGATGCCATTGATTCTGCGGGTGATCCTTCCAATGACGGCTGGTATGCCTATCGGGCAGGATTTCGCATAGATTCCAATTTATCGAATTCTAACACGCTGACATTTCTTGGAGATATGTATGACGCAAAAGCGGGAGAGCTTCTCAAAGTACCTCAATTAAATCCCCCTTTCACCCAAACTGTAGAAGATGATTCCAATATGACAGGAGCTAATATTCTTGCGCGCTGGCAACACTCTTTTGCCAATGATTCCGATTTGCAAATGCAGATATACTATGACCGTACAGACCGTAATAATTTAAGATTAAAAGAAAAAAGAGATACGTTTGATTTCGACTTTCAGAACCGGTTGGTTTTAAATCAAATGCATGAAATCGTTTGGGGATTGGGATATCGGTTAACCTATGATGAACTTAGTGATACCTTCTTTTTTTCATTTGATCCGGAAAAATCGACTAATCAATTATACAGCGGCTTTTTACAAGATTCTATCACACTTTTAAAAGATTGCCTTATACTTACTTTGGGAACTAAATTTGAGCACAATGACTATACAGGCTTTGAGCTTCAGCCCAGCGCCAAAATAGCATGGACAGCTTATGCGAAGCATTCACTGTGGGCATCAATATCAAGAGCAGTAAGAACTCCTGATCGCATAGAACATGACAGCCGTCACAATCCTGTTGTTATACCCGGCAGTACTCCTATCTTATTGAGCGTCTTCGGTAATGACGATCTCAAACATGAAGAAGTAATTGCCTATGAACTTGGATATCGCACTCAACCAAAAAACAACTTAAGTTTTGATATTGCTTTATTTTATAATGATTACAAAAATCTTAGAACTTTTGAAACAGACACGCCCTATTTTGAGAGTTCCCCCGCACCGGCACACCTTGTACTTCCTAATACAATAGATAATTTGATGCATGGCAAAACCTATGGAGTAGAAATTGCTTCAGATTACAGAATCCTGGATTGGTGGCGCCTTCAGGGAGCTTATACGTATCTAAGTATGGATTTAACTCCGAATGCCAAAAGTAATGATACACGATCTGAAGGAGCAGAGGATCAAAGTCCCATACACCAATTTTCCTTAAGATCAACAATGGACATTTCAAACAATGTAGAGCTTGATTTTTGGACACGTTACGTCGATGATCTTTCAGGCCTTAATGTCGGCAGCTATTTAACTTTAGATCTGCGTATTGGATGGAAGATATTAAATAACTTAGAACTGTCGATTGTTGGCCAGAATCTGTTTGATTACAGCCATAGTGAATGGGGAACCGACCGTGATAATCACTCTCCATCCGAGGTTGAGCGCGGAGTTTACACAAAAATAACCTGGCAATTTTAAGAATAATCAGGCGTTACATTCCAAGTAATACTATTTGCCCATAGGAATATTTAATTTTCTCTCCATCATTTGAATTAATTGTAATTCTTGCATGTTTTGTTACCAAAATATAGATAGAGCCGTATACCTTTTTAGCAAAGTAACTAACTTTTATTCCTGGCGTAGCACCCATTTTCGCATGATTTTTATCCTTATATGGCTTTAATTCACCATTCGGCCATTTGCGGAAACCTTTCTTTTGGTACTCATATATTTCAAATCCTTGTTCATCAAGATCCTTCAGGGCATCAGACAATTTCATACCTGGTGGAAAATACCTCTGCACAACTTCGGTCACATTATCTCTTTCTTTTGAATCTATCCGCTCAGGCATCATAAATAAAGCATCCATATCTTTGATAAGCGGGATTTCAGAGTTACAAGCCTGAAGCAAGCATATAAATATTATGAGCCCAATTGTTCGGAGAAGTACTTTATTTCTAATTTTATACTTTCGCTTCATATGTTGTTACCCTTATTGTTCATACTTTACTCACAAGTTTTTTAACTATTCACAGTATCAGACAGTAAATTCTACCCGCCCCTGTGGATAATTACAATATATTTTCAGATATGTTGATACGGCAAATGAACAATTGCTGATCCCTGCATTTCAACCACATTAGATATAATCTCGTATACTCTATTTACTATTCTCCCAACACCTATATCATTTTGGAGTTTATCCTTTGATAACTTACATAGATGCTTATAGTATTTGACAAGTTTTCCATAATACTCTATAGCTGCTTGAAATATCTGCAATATCACTTAGGATTTAAATAACCAACTCTATAGGAATTAATTATGAAATTTTGTAAAAATGTAAACTATAGCTTTTGTTTATTACTTATCTTGCTTGCTGTTTTCCTGATTAATGAAAATGTCCAGGCTCGTTCACTTCCAAGCAATGTTACTGCTGCTATCAATGAGTTTTCATCCAGGCAAAAAGCCATTATTGAAAGATGGCTTTGGGATCTAAATAGAAATGGTATCGGAAATTTTAAAGATGATGCCGGAACTAAATCTTTTCGCAGAATAGCTGCCGGTTTAATAGCTCTAAAAGAAAATGATTCAAATCAAATTACATCTCCAGGCGCTGCACCATTATACAGATACATGCCTCCTGCAAATTTCCCTCAAATCGTTGAAACCTGGACAACCACAATTAAAAAAATTGGAATTGCCGGAACTGCAACTCATGGTGATGGTAATTATGATATGAAAATGAAAGAAATGATTTCCTTATTATACTTATTTAAAAATGATTCCAAGTATTTAACGAATCAAGCCTGTTTTAATATTGTTGATAAAGGATTGAGCCATTACATGGGGCAATCAACTGATAAAAAGAAAGTTATACATCATGGAATCACTTACCCGGAAACGGAAAACCATATTTTAATGATTTTTTCTTCCCAGTATTTAACTAACCAATGGGTATCAGATAATCCCAGAAATGATAATAGATTAAGAACCGGAAAATACGGCAATAGAAATAATTTTATTAACCAGGATAAAGAAGTAGAAGATCTTTTGCTTCAAGCCACGGGAAGAATTGTTCATAATGGATTTTTTGAAACTAATGGCAGACCATACCAGGCACTTTCCATGCATGCTTTATTAAACATATTTTCTTTTGCAAACAATTCTAATCTGAAAAAAGGAGCCGGAAATGCTTTAGACTATTTGTCTACTAAATTTGCTTTTCAATCTTTTCAAGGCAAAAGATTTGGACCTCATCGCAGAAACAGTGATTACGCCAAAAAATTAGGCTTGTATGAAAATGATGGAGTAATTTTTATGATGGGGATTTTGAGTGGAGCCTATAATTGGGAAAACTCATTTTTTAATAATTTTTCCAATTCATCAGGACATGCTTTATGGGCTTCTTTATTAGATTATCGTATTCCGGATATTATTCACGATTTCATGTTGAATAAACACAATGGCTATTGGGCCAGAATGCAGGCCCGTTATTCAACCGACCATTACAAAGCACACCAGGGTCCAAGATATTTTGATGAACATTGCTATAATTATATTCGCGGTAAAAATGTAGAATCTGCTCCGGAATTTTATTTTGCTACGAATGACTTTATGAATATTTCCGGCGGAAAATATAATCGTTTTAAAGTTACATATGATATTTTTCAAAGCTCGGATAATTCTAAATACCTAAAGCATTATGATTTTGCTTCCAGACCACATATGCTGATGACTAAAAACAACCTCCCTCAATGGGAAAATGATAATGATATGAAAGAACATGTAATGTTTATGAAAGGAAGAAAAAGACATTGGCTAAGTGATAATGCAGGAACTTATAAAAGTTTTTCCTATGGATATTATAAATATTTTGGAGATGCTTTTTCCGGAAGTATAGATAAAGATCGTGACAATACTGATCGGCATTTGGAATATCCGATGCGCTATCCATCTTTCTGGGATAATATTCCTTATAGATTAATTGATGGCAATAAGAAAGAATTCTCTACTTCTGATAAATCAAGAGTGAGATTTTCATTTTTTGACTTAACGTCTTTACAAAATTATGGCTATTATGTTGTTATTGGCAGAGTAAGTAAGAACGAAAACAAGAAGAAGTTCAGAACTTATGCCAGAGGTTTTTGGGAAATAGTGCCCAGACATAAATTTGCCAATTTGACTGAATTAAAAAACAGTGTTTTAGAAAACAATCCTGATTCTAATTTTAATAATAAAACAGGAGGAAATTCCAAGTGGTATTTATACAAAATGACCACAGGAGAAACAGTAGAATTAAATATTCTTTTAGGTTATGATGATAATGACTGCCTTAATCCCATTAGAAAAATCTGGCCCAAAGGCTCTAATGCTCGTTCGGGCAGGCAATCATCAATTAGCAATCTTGTATGCAATCGTTGCAGTAAAAATGATATTAATAACTTTCCTTTAATTGAAGTGCGGGAAGTTGATAGAGATTTCAATTTCACCGGACTAAAATATGCATATTCAAGTGGGAATGGCAGAATTAATATAAAGAATCCGTTTTTAAAAAAGGAATTAATTATAGATTCATCTTTTTATAAAAGGCCTGTCAGAACTATTCAGACTTTAAGATGACAAATCAAAAAAGTAATAAGTATAGTAATGGGGAACTCTGATTATTCTTCAGGAAGTTCTATCTGTTTCAGCTTTTCTTCAAACACAGCGCTCTTTTCTTCCAATTCATCGGTTAGCGCTGCAAGTTCATTGAAAAGCCTGTCTATGGATGTCTGGCAAGTATGAATGGATTTTGACAGTTCGGCAATTTTTTTGCCTGTTTTGTCTTCAGAAGCTTTTTGCATGGCTTCCATCAAGCTGTTTAACTTTTTTTCGAGAGCTTCGATTTCATTTTCTGTTTTTGAAATCTTTCGTTCTATGGGATTTAAGGTTTTTGATTTTTCAGTGACTATTTCGGAGCGAAGACGGCGGAGTTCTTTCTTGTTTATCTTCATACCTTGATTTGATATGGGCTCAGCGATATCAGAAGATATAAAAGTACTTTGACCTGATATTTTTTCTTCTTTCCATCCTTCTGTTTCCAAAAACCGCTGGTAACTTCCTTCAAAAACATGCACATTTTCATCCTGGAATACAATAAGGCGCTCTGCAAGGGCATGCAGAAACATTTCATTATGCGTTACCATAATTATTGCACCTTCAAAAGAATCGATAGCGGCAAGTAATGCATCGCAGGATTCCATGTCAAAATGGTTTGTCGGCTCGTCTAAAAGAAGAAGATTAACCGGAGTTGCAAGCAGCTTTCCTACAAGCACTCTGCTCTTTTCTCCGCCTGATAAAACACCTATTTTCTTTAAAGCGGAATCTCCCTGAAACATCATTACTCCGCAAATATTTCTTGCAACCTGCCTATCTATATCAGCATGAGAATAAAGGATTTCTTCTTCTACTGTACGGCTGTCTATTAGATGGCTCACATTTGTCTGTTCAAAAAAACCTTTTATGGCAGCCGGATTGTAATCTACCAGCCCTTTTTGAGGAACAAGCACCCCGGCAAGAATTTTAAGAAGTGTTGTTTTACCCTTGCCGTTTTTTCCTATAATACATACCCTGTCCCGCGCTCCCATGGTTATCGAAAAATCCCTGATAAGCGGGGTTTGCGGATCATGCGAAAAACATATATCACTTGCTTCAAGAATGCGCTTTCCCCGATATGGGGCACTTCGGAAGGCAAAGTCGAGTGTTTTTATGTTTGCAAGTTTATCCTTTTTCTCCATCTTGTTAAGGGTTTTAACTCTTGATTGCACCATATTGGCAAGCCTTGCCTTTGCCCTGAAGCGGCTTATAAACAGCTCGATTTCTTTTTTGCGCTTATCATCATTGACTCGCGTTTTTTCGTATATCTCCTCGTCCTGAGCTATTTGAGTATAATATTTTTCCGTGTTACCCGGTATTTTCCTTATCTTGTTCCTGTGTATTCCTACGACATGGGTTACAACTTTATCCATAAACCCTCTGTCATGGGTTATAAGCATTAGTTCACGGGGCCAGTTAACAAGAAAGCGCTCAACCCAACGTATGGAAGTAATATCAAGATAGTTTGTGGGCTCATCTAAAAGAAGAAGATCCGGTTCGGATACAATTAACTTGGCAAGATTAAGTCGAACCTGGAATCCGCCTGAAAGCTCAAGAGGATTGATTTCTAAATCATCTGAAGAAAAGCCAAGTCCGGCCAAAATTTTCTCAACCTTCCAGAAATGATCTTTTTCATCTTCCAAAAGACCTTTCATGCCCTCTTTGAGCACTGTATCTTCCGTAAATTCGATGTGCTGTTCAACACATCCTATACGATAAGACTTTGGTATAATAATATTTCCGGAATCAGGTTGTTCTTCTTTTTTTATCAGTCTGAATAATGTCGTTTTTCCATGGCCGTTTCTACCCACCAGCCCGACTCTTTCTTTTGGGTTTATCTTGAACCCAGCCCCATCGAAAAGAATATAACCGCCATAACTTTTTGAAATATTTTCTACGCTTATCATACCAACACCTCTAAAATTAATGGCAGTTTAAAGCTTTTTTATACATAAAAAGCAACAAAAAAGATGGCTTTTTTATAAATGCAGGTGTGTTTCGACAGCCTTTATGGCATCAGCGGCAGAACTTGTTATCCCACCCGTATACCCTGAACCTTCACCTATAGGATACAAATTTTGTATATTTACCGATTCAAACTTTTCATTACGTTTAATCCGAACAGGAGATGAAGTTCTTGTTTCCGCACCTAACAATATCGCATGCTCTGACACAAACAACGGATATTCTTCCTTCCATTTATTGAATGCGGCCAAAAGCTCCTTGGTCACAAATTCTGGAAAAATCTCTTTCATATCAGCAGAAACAGCCCCCATTTTATACGAGTTTTTATTTAAGCAGGAAGAGTTTTGATCACCCAGAAAATCCATCAGGTTTTGTGCCGGCACTTCCCACCTTGGGCCTCCTGCATTAAAGGCTTTTTGCTCAATATCTTTTTGAAACTTGATACCGGCCAATGGATTCGCTGATTTATAATCATCTAAATGACAGGTCACAACAAGTGCTGCATTTGAAAATGCCGATGACCTGACTGAGTAACTCATTCCGTTTAAAACCAACATACCTTGATTGGATGAAGCATTAATTACTTCACCTCCAGGACACATGCAGAAAGTATAAACTCCCCTTTTAATTTTTCGATTAGTATAATTCAAAGAATATGTAGCAGCTCCTAAGGCATTATAATTCTTATATTTATCACCATAGCGCATAAGATTTATTGTTTCAACAGGATGCTCGATTCTCACTCCAACTGAAATCGGCTTTTGCTCAAGAGCAACACCTTTATTATGCATCATCTCAAATGTATCGCGCGCGGAATGTCCCAAAGCAATATAGATACTTGAAGAAAGATATTCCTTCTCACCATTTATTATAATGCCCGATGCCTTACCCTCTGATATCAGGATGTCCGTCATTTTCGAGCCATAATATATCTCACCACCTCTTTCAAGGATATAGAGCCTTATGTTACGCACTATTTTACACAATACGTCAGTACCCAAATGAGGCTTGCTGATATATCCAATTTCTTCAGGAGCACCAAATTTAATAAAAGTCTTTAGCACCCGATTTACATAGCTAGTATTATTATTTCTTCTGGAAAAAAGCTTTCCGTCCGAGTATGACCCAGCCCCACCTTCGCCAAACTGGATATTTGATTCAGGATTTATCTCTCTTTCTTTTATAAACCTTTGAATATCAATGGAACGCTCTTTAATTTTTTTACCTCTTTCAAATATTAAAGGTTTAATCCCATGATCTATAAGTTCAAGAGCAGCAAAAATGCCGGCAGGCCCAAAACCTACTATTATAGGCCTGTCTTTAATATTATTTATTTTACTTTTTGCTTTTATTATTTTTGTGTATACAGAAAAGTTTTGCTCGTTTTTAAAGCTGATATCAGTACTTACAACAAATGATATTATATAATAGAATTGTTCTTTACTTCTTATATCAAGCGATTTACTAAGAATTTTTACGATGGATATATTGTTTTTGTCTGTTTCAAGCTTTTTGGAAACAGCATTTATATATTCATCAATCCCGTCCTTTTCAATGGGAATTTGCAAATCATTGATTATCAGTTCCAAAACAACACTCCTGTCTTTTTATTAGCCAGCAAAGTACATACGAAATTTATGGCAAAGGATATAACAGATTATTAATACAATATTCAAGGCAGGTCTTATATTTGTGAGAACTACTATGGTTGCTTATAAAGATATAATATGCAGCGATAAAAACTAATCTAAACCCCAGACTCAAAAACTGATTAAATCGTTTAACAATTTAGAGTGATTCAAAATAACTTATTCGGGGAAGTCTTCATTGTTTTCTTTTTTACTTTCTTCGACTTCGACAGCTTTATTAAAATTGCTTGCATGAATCAAGCTTGCGATAAAATCAACATCCTTTTGATCAGGATCTACAAATTCCAAACCTCCCGTTGAACCTGATTCATAATTATTTACCCATATGACAATTCCTTTTACAGTAATCTTACGAGAATTGATAATAAATCCCAGCTTAACAGCCTCACCTTTTTCAATGAAATTAGGTACTGAAAACCGGATGCCGCTTTGGCTCAGATTTTCTATATTACCATCGTAAACGCCGTTTAATGTGGCTATCCTTATAGGAAGAAAAGATATATTTTCGAGCAGCAAGCCCTTCAATACATTAGAATCAATCCTGCCATGGCGACGATTATCTCTGTTTTTTTCTTCTTTAGAAGAATCTTCCATCTCCAATTCTAAAGAAGGAATATCATCCCAACTGGCTCCTGACTTTTCCATAATTCACCTCCTGTTAACCTTAACCGGATGGTTATTTAATATGATCAGATATGAGATGTAGTAATATTAACAATTGAGATGAGTAGTATTATCCGGCTATAAATACATTTGTTATTCGTTTTAAAATTTCTATACAGCAATATTTATTTAAAATCAAGTAATTTGTATTGAAGAAGCAAAAGATATCATTGGTATCAATTGGCCAATACTACCAGGTTTATTATATATTTTCTGCACAATTCCCGATTCAAGATGTAACACTATTACGCCAGTAAAAGAGAAATAGCAAATCTGAGTTAATTTGATTTTGTTTTTAGACAGGATTAACAGGATGTACAGGATTGTTGTCTTCCGGCCGGAAGCCGGACAGACAATAAGTCATAGCCAGCGGCGAGGAAAAGTATTATTTCACCCTCCGCAAAGAGGATGCATGCTTCAGTCCGCTCTTCCGGAGCGAACTGAAAATAATCATGTTAATCCTGTCTGATAAGAAGAAGATTAGGGGTAGTAAATCGCTTGAACCCTTGAAGCCTCTAATCCTTGAACCCTTATTAAGGAGACAATATAAAAAAATGCGCTTTAATAATAAACTGCCTGTATTTATTCTACTCTGCAAGGACTTCCTGCAATACAAATGTTAAATATTCACGGTCATATTGTAAAAGAAGGATATCGGCTGCACATGGATATATCAAAGGTGCTGCATGATAATAATGAAGACAGAAGCGGATTTGATAATTTAATAGAATCGATCTTTCTTGAAGAAAAATAAAACCGGTATTACTTTAATTAAATAAAATGCTTCTTATGTATTGTGTATTTCACCTGCTACTGCTCAGTTGTCATGAGTTGTCAGAATTGAGGGTTACGGGTGCAAAGAGTGTAACTCTTGAGTTCGCCTGTCTCGATTAATCAGAATCAGCTGGAACTATTCATTATATGGAAAATTTTGATTTCTTTTCAAAATAATGTTGCGAATCTTTTCTTACTATTTTCCGGAAACACCCTAAGATTAAAGCTTTACTAATTCCACACGTCTGTTTTTTGTTCTTCCTGCCTCGGTTGTATTGGGCATCATCGGTTTGGATTCCCCATATCCCTTGGGTGTGAGACGAGTGATATCGATTCCAAAAAGTCCAAGATAGTTGACTACGGTTTCAGCCCGGTCTTGCGAGAGATTTAGATTATACTCTTCCGAACCCTGATCGTCTGTGTGACCCTGGACTTCTATCCTAAGGTCAGGATTTTCCTTTAATAAAGTTACAATATGTTCCAGCTGCTTATTGGACTTAGGCTGAAGACTGGATTTATCAAGTTCGAATAGGATGTCATGCAACTGGACACGGCCATCAGCGTCCAGAGCAGCTTTCATCTCAACCGGACCAAAAGCCAGGCTTTTCTTGAATCCAGCTTGTTCGATAATACGCAGATCCTGCATCGATTTATTCCAGATGTGGACTTCGCACCAGGTTACACTGCCGTCGTCTCCAGGAAGGGTGAAGGTCAGGTATCCCTGATTCTCATACAGAATCATGCCGCCATTTTCCAGTGCAGCCTGTTTGTAGTTTTCCCTGAACTCCAGAATTGAATGGCTGGCGTCCCATTTTCCCTTGGAGTCCAGAATGATATAGGTGAGCTTCCAGTACTTACCTTGAACTGTCTTCTTACTTTTCTTTCCTGTCTGTGGATCTTTAACAAGGAAGTTGTATTCTCCAAAATTCTGGTAGATGTGTTTACCATTGTGGATAAGGGCGGATCCGGGAAAGGGCCTGATCAGAGGGTGCTCTTTCACATCTTGTGCATATACGGAGACAGTGAAAATGGAAAAGAGAATAAATAAGTAAAAAATCTTAAATCGATTCATAGATCTTCCTCCTAATTTATTAATCTAATACCTCGAAACTTCATATGCTGAGTACTCCAATTCCCATTTTGACGCAATTTTCGAAAAACGAGCCTTTGTGTAATAGGTTTCTTGCTGGCCGGCCCATTTTCCAATTCAGCATGGTTATAAGGTATAGGGTTTATTAACCAATCTTTTAGATTAGATGCAACAATTTATTATCATGATTTGCGATATAAATCTATTATATAAACGAAAAAAATTAACCTATCACTTTCAGGAAAAAATTAAAGCCACACGCAGCAGTAAAAGCTAATGCAAACTATGCTAAAATCAACCGGAAGTACTTACGGCAGATTTTTCATAAAAATCAGATGATCAATCACCAAAAAGCACTTTCATCTTTTCTGCCGCAGAGTCAGTAATGGATTTTTTCGCTTTAGCTATCTCAATTGTATTTAGACCTAGTATTTTATAAAGAGGAAGAAGGGTTGGCATTTTAGAAGCAATTTCGGAAAGGTGGTTTTCTATTGTTTGGATATCGCCTCTTGCAATAGGCCCGGTTAAGGCATCTGCTATGCCCATTTTTTCAATATTAGAAAGAGTGCCTTGTATCAGCGGTTTTAAACCCATAAATGCTTCTTTTGCAGGCACACCAGCTTGAGCTATCAAGTTTAAAGAAAGGTCAAGTAATGTTACAAGGTAATTTGATGCAACTACCGCTGAAGCATGATAGAGAACTTTCGCATCCGTTTTTATGGAAATGCATACTGAACCCAAATTTTTGACAATTAATTTTGCTGCGTCAACTGCTTTTTGATCTCCTTCAACCGATGTTACAACGCCTGAAAAAGGATTAATGTCATATTCTGTTGTTGATGCAAAGCTCTGTAATGGATGCACTGATCCTATACTTGCACCACAGCAGGTTTTGGCTGAAGAAAGTATATTTGAAGTAAGAGCCCCGCTGCAATGAAGTACGATAGAATCGGTATTAAAGCCTTTATTATCAGCAATATTTTTGCAAACATCTTCAATAACACCATCCGGTGTAGTAATAAATACTATATCTGCTTTATTTGTTACTTCCCAGAGAATATCTGTGAAATTATCACTGCCGATCAATACCGCTGTTCTTTTGGCTGATGAGAGACTTTTACTGGCAAAACCGGTTGGGACATATCCGGCTTTTGCAAGAAATTTAGCAAGTGCAGTGCCTACCCTTCCGCATCCAACTATTGAAAATGAAGGTTTCATAGATTCTTACCTTTATTGCTGCTCAGTTTCTCTTAATATACAAAGGGGAATAATAATCATTACAAGACCATTAGCATGAGTTACGCATATTGTTCAAGAAATAATCCGTAGTTAATACCAGAGCATAGATATAAAAAAAGCACTCATGCGTATTTGCATGAATGCTTTTTTATTAAAAATATAAACTAATTATATCTTGGTCACATTTGATGCGCCCGGTCCTTTAGGTCCGTTTACGACATCGAATGTTACACGGTCGCCTTCAGAAAGCGATTTAAATCCGCTTGCATTGATAGCTGAATGATGAACAAATACATCATTACCATCTTCTTGTTCAATAAAACCAAAACCTTTGCGGTCATTGAACCATTTTACAGTTCCATTTGCCATAGTGTTTTCCTCCTTTCAAAAAATATAATCAAGGTCCCCACTACAGGCTGTCACTTTGACAATATGGAACAACCCTTTCGTTTGAAACCGATTTGCAATACTGTGCAAATCTTTACTGATTTCGCACAAAATACTGTATCTGCATCAAGCTGTCAAGATAAATCTTCGTTATTTCTAAAATATATTAAAGATTAAGAAGTCTTTTCACGCTTTCCGTAATCTGCTCCGCCGATGCCGGTTTCGGCATATAATCATCTGCTTCCATGCTCATTCCGTCATAATGCGAATAACGTGTTGAGGTAACATGCGATGCAACTGCAGTTAAAAGAACGATAGGAATATCGGAATACTTCTTGTCACTTTTTAATTCCGAACATACCTGATAACCATCAACCTCGGGCATCATAACATCAAGAACAATTGCATCGGGAGGATTTTCTTTGACCTTGGCAAGACCTTCAGCGCCATCGTAAGCAAGCTCAACATCAAAACCCTCTTTTTCCAGATTCTTTTTTACAATCATGGAAAAATCAGGCTCATCATCTACCAAAAGAATTCTCTTCTTACCGTTCATAGACACCCCCTTTTGTAGGTTACAGTAAATATACCATGTTGCCGCTCAATATTATAGCAAAAACTTATTTTTTTAATTGGCTTAATTATAATATATTAATAAGTGATAATCAACTAATTACAGGTCTTGGATAAAGACCTGCACCTTCCACTATTCCCGGGACCTTTTCTTCCCATTCAATAGCCATTACATGAAAACCTTTTACACCTTCAACCTCCTTTAACCGCTGGATCGATTCGATACATATCTTTATTCCTTCTTCCGGCTGTCTTTCTTTCGGAGTATCGGACATTCTTTTTACAACCTCATCAGGCACATCCATACCTGGAACCCGGTTCTTCATATATTTTGCCATTCCAGCGGACTTTAAAGGTGTAACACCTGCCAAAATATAGACTTTTTCATGCAGTCCTTTTTCACGAACCATCTTCATCCACAGCTCAAATTTATCAAGATTGTAAATGCACTGCGTCTGGATAAATTCAACGCCTGCGGCAATCTTTTTGGCAAGGCGCGGAACTCTTATCTCAAAAGGATCAGCGAAAGGATTGGCAGCAGCCCCCACAAACATGCTTGGCGGACGCTCTATGTTATCACCTCCTAAAAATTTTCCTTCATCACGCATATGTCTTACCGTTTGAATAAGCTGTATTGAATCAAGATCATGCACATTTTGTCCCTGGGCACAATCCCCGAAACTCTGGTGATCTCCTGAAAGGCAAAGCATATTAACAATATCAAAGGCAGCGGCTCCCAGTATATCGCTTTGCATTGCAATCCTGTTTCTGTCGCGGGTTACCATCTGTAAAATTGGTTCAAGCCCCATTAGTTTCAATTTTATGCATGCAGCAAGGCTGCAAAGCCTTGTAACCGATGTTTGATTATCTGTTATGTTGATTGCATCCACATGGTCTTTTATAAGATTCGCTTTATTTTCAATATGTGTTATATTGCTGCCGCGCGGAGGGCCACACTCCGAAGTAACGGCAAGATGACCTGCTGCAAGGATTTTTTCCAGTTTGCTGGGTGTTTTGCAATTCATAACTGCACGTCCTCCCTTGCCACTTTACGGGGTCCTCCGGCTCTATCGGTAGACCAGTCTTTCAAAGGAATAATAGTTTCAAAATCATCAAGTTTGCCGAGCACCTTTAAACGGTCAACTATCAACTGCCATGCACAGTCAAGCTCCTTGCTTATTTCGCACTTGCCCTTTGTGGAACCGCCGCAGGGACCGTTTAACAGCCTTTTTGCGCATCTTGAAACAGGACAGATACCCGCTGTTTTTGAAAGAATGCATTTTCCGCAAGCCTGACATCTTTCAGTCCATAAACCGCGTTTGTCAGTAACGCCTAAAAAGCAGGTATTAACTCCGGGATATACCGGTATGCTCTGATACTTTTCTGCTGTAAACTGAACACCAACCCCGCAAGCAAGAGATAAAACGGCTTCATATTTATCAACGTTGTCACGTATTTCTTCGAGGTACTCATGATCGCATTGACGCTCTAAAGTAATTTCATCAATCTTTACTTCTTTACCTTTATTGAGAAAGTACATTCGAAGAGCTGATGCCAGAATTCCTACTTCTTTTTTGCCGCCGGCCTCACAAACCGTTACGCATTCGTTGCAGCCCAGTATCAATATTTTATTGTAATTTTTCAGATCCTCGATGATCTCTTCTATCGGCTTTTTATCAGCTACAATCATATTTAGTGCCCTCTCCTTTCTTCTTTTGTTATACCGGTAGGCAAATAAGGCGGGGTTTAAAACCCCGCCCTACATCATCTTCCGTAGGGCAGCATTTTATATGCCGCCAACGATATTCTTCCTCTCTCCTTAAGGAGAAAAACGTGGTGATGGGTATGTACACTTATCTTCGACATCTACTATAGTTCATAACTTAAGCTGCTTTGTTTTTGGCGGCAACTTTAATAGGATTCGGACCAAGTTTTCTTATAAGCTCATCTATTTCAATAGCGTACTGTGCAAACCTCGGCCCTTCTGCTGAAGAAAGATTTCTCATCTGAACCCTTTCTCCTCCTATCCCAATTTTATCAAGGATTTGTTGGGCCTGTTCAATTCTCTTTCTTGCCCTTAGGTTTCCACTGTTGTAATGGCATTCACCTTCCATGCAACCTACGGCATATACTCCATCAGCTCCTTTTTCAAAGGCACGCATAATATGAAGTATATCAACTTTTCCGGTACATGGAACACGTATGATTTTAATATTGGTAGGATAAGTTAACCTCATGGAACCTGCCAGGTCCGCAGCAGTATAGCCTCAGTAATTACAGCAAAAAGCAATGATAACCGGTTCAAAATCCTGATTCATAGAACTCCTTCCAGCAAGGCTTCAACCTTGCTTAATATCTGATCATCCTCATACCAGTTCAATTCTATGGCCTTTGCCGGACATTCGGCTGCACACACACCACAACCATGACAAAGAGCAACATCTATTTCGCTCACTCCATCAGCATTGATTTTTGGAACACCATAAGGACAAGACCTTACACATATCAGACATGATGCGCATTTTTCACCTTCCACATAGGCAGTAACAGCAGAAAGTGTTAGTTGATCCTGAGAAAGGAATGTAGTTGCTCTGGAAGCAGCGGCCAAAGCCTGAGCAATTGATTCCGAAAGCAATTTAGGACTGTGTGCCGTTCCGCACACAAAAACTCCTTCGGTTGCCATATCTACGGGTTTTAGCTTTACATGGGCTTCTAACAGATAACCTTCTGCATTTAATGCAAGCTTTACAATGGAAGATAATTCAGTGATATCTGTGGGCCTCATGCCGGAGCTAAGTGCAAGAATATCTGCTGAAACCATAAGACGTTTTCCTAAAATATGGTCCTTAAATGTTACCATCAAACCTTCTTCAGTTGACTCTACTTCCGGCATTTCATCAAGAGTATAACGGAAGAAGAAAACACCTTTTCTTCTTGCTTCAGTATAATAATCTTCCAGAAGTCCATATGTCCTCATGTCTCTGTACAAAACATAGACATTGACATCAGGGTCAAGCTCTTTAATGTGGATTGCATTTTTTATAGCGCTCTGGCAACATATTCTGGAGCAATTCGGATTCTCATCATTTCTTGACCCAACACACTGAATCATAACAACACTTTCAACTCCTTCGACAGCATTTTCTTCTTCAAGTTTCTGCGCCAGTTCTACCTGAGTAATTACTTTTGGATCTTGTCCGTACAAATATTCTTTTGGGATATACTCATTTGCTCCGGTTGCAAGAATTACAACCCCATGATCGATTTTTCTTTCATACATACCGGGGCCCACAATAACTTCTGTAGTAAAATTCCCTTTAAACCCGGAGAACCCGACTATAAGAGACTGGGTTAAGACTTGTATTTTAGAATGATCTGATACTTTTTTTATAAGCTCAGAAAGATAAACTCCTATCTTTTCTCCCTCAATGGTTGAAGTAAGCCGGTTTGCCATGCCACCAAGCTTAGGTTCTTTTTCAATAATGACCGTTTCAAAGCCCTGGTCCGCAAGACCAAGCGCTGCATTCATTCCAGATACTCCTCCGCCTATAACAAGTGCCCTTTTATTGACGGGAATTTTCTTTTCATGAAGAGGGTTAAGTGTTGCAGCCCTTGCAACCGCCATTTTAACAAGTTTTTTTGCCTTTTCGGTTGCCTTAACAGGGTCATTGGAATGAGCCCATGAATCCTGATTGCGTATATTTGCCATTTCAAATAGATATTTATTCAAACCACAAGCTTCAAGGGTATCCATGAATATTCCTTCATGGGTTTTAGGCGTACAAGCCGCAACAACAACTCTGTTAAGCTCTTTCTCTTTTATAATCTCTTTCATCCTGTCTTGAGAATCCTGGGAACAGGTAAAAAGATTATTTCCCGTAAAAACCACATAAGGAAGGGTAGAAGCAAATTCAGCCAAATTATTTATATCTACCACACCGGAAATATTTACACCGCAATTGCAAACAAATACTCCTACTCTGGGGTCTTTTCCGGTTAAATCAATTTCATCAGGTATAAGGACTGTTTTTGTTCTTGTGCCTCTTGCCGCATCAAGCCTGCCTCCAGCAGCACATGCAGCAGCGCTTGCTTCTGTCACTGAACTTGGAATATCCTTTGGGCCCTGAAAAATTCCGCAGGCATATACTCCCTGTCTTGATGTTTCAACAGGTGTGAAAGGTTTATTTTTGGCAAAACCGTACTTATCTACATCTATATTTAGCCGTTTTGCAAGATCAAGCGTGGATTGCGGGATTTTAAGGCCTACAGAAAGCACAACCATGTCAAATTCTTCTTCCTGCATCATGCCCGATTCATCCGCATATTTTATTTTAAGATTTTGACTTTCTTTAACCTCCTCCAAAGTGTGAACGCGCGCTTTTATAAAACGGACTCCGTCTTTGTCTTTTGCTTTGTTGTAATACTTCTCGTAATCTTTACCAAATGTGCGCATATCCATATTAAATACAGCACAATCAAGGTTGCCGTGTGAATGCTCTTTTGCAATCATTGCTTCTTTGACTGCATACATGCAACATACGGAAGAACAATAACCGTTTCCGCATTTATTGTTATCTCTTGAACCTATGCATTGAAGCCATGCGATTTTTTTAGGCTCTTTATTATCACTCAGCCTTACAAGATGCCCCATTGTTGGGCCCGATGCGCTTAATATTCTTTCAAATTCAAGGCTGGTCATCACATTCGGACTTGTCTTATAATGATAATGTTCATCAAGAGATGATGGATCAAAAGTATCGGTTCCCGGGCAAAGTATTACAGAACCTACCTCTATTTGTTTTTCAACAACACTCTGGCTGTGATCGACAGCTTCTGCAAGACAGGCATCTACGCACTGGAAGCATTCACAGCAGTAACCGCAGTTAAGACACCTTTGGGCTTCAGCTTTTCCTGCTTCTTCACAAAAGCCAAGCTCAACTTCCATAAAATTACCGGCCCTTTTTTCAATGGAAAGCTCCGGCATTTCAGCTCTTGTTTTTATGGGTTCGTTCTCAGGAACCGGCCTGTATATTGGATTTTCGTTTGTAATTGGTTCCCGGCCTTCGGACATATCTTTTCCATCAAGATATCTTACAATCGACTCGGCTGCTTCTTTTCCTGCTGCAATTGCTTTAATAGCCGTAGCAGCACCTGAAACAGCATCACCTCCTGCAAATATATTCGGAAAATTTGTCTGAAAGGTAACCGCATCAACTGCTATTGTTCCTTTTTTGCCGATTTCAAGTTTTATCGGCAGTTTTGATTTATCAACATTTTGACCAATAGCTATTATTACTTGATCAGCATCTAAAATAAATTCTGACCCCTCAATCGGTATGGGACTGCGTCTGCCGCTGCTGTCCGGTTCTCCAAGTTCCATGCGGATACAGCGTAATCCTGTAGCCCTTCCTTCCGAAGTCAAAACCTTATCAGGTGCGGCAAGATAGGTTATTTCAGCACCTTCGGTTTCAGCAGCATGAATCTCTTCTTCCCATGCAGGCATTTCGGCGCGGGTTCTTCTGTATATTATATTGACCTTTTCGGCTCCAAGCCTTGCGGCGCATCTTGCAACATCTATGGCGACATTGCCGCCGCCTATGATAGCAATATTTTTGCCTACTTCCGATTTTCCGGTAAGGTTTACTTCCCTTAAGAAATCGACACCCTGTCGCACTCCTTTTGCTTTTTCTCCGGAAACGCCAAGATCAAAACCTTTGTGCGCGCCGATCGCTATATAAACAGATTTATAGCCTTCAGAAAACAGGTCTTCTACAGTCAGATCAGGGCCAAGAGGAGTATTGGTTTTAATTTCAACGCCAAGATTTGTTATTACCTCTATTTCATTGTCAAGAACATCTCTGGGAAGCCTGTGCTCCGGTATGCCGACCCTTAACATACCTCCGGCCCTGGGAAGTGCTTCGAATATGGTGGAAAGCACACCTTTACGGGCAAGGTGATATGCAGCAGAAAGTCCCGCCGGACCTGACCCTATAATAGCGACTTTTTCATCTCTTTTGGAAAGAGTTTTGATCTTGATTTGCCTCGGATCGAATTTATCCGCGGCAAGCCTTTTGAGATTGCGTATTGCAACAGGATGATCCACTTCACACCTGCGGCAGGAGTCCTCGCATCCGTGAGGACATATTCTTCCAAGAACACCCGGTAAAGGCAAATCCTCCATAATTATCTGAAGGGCTTCTTTATATTTACCCTGACCAACCATCTGGACATAGCCCTGAACATTAAGTCCTGCCGGACATTCAAGCCGGCAAGGGGCTTTATCGCTTTTCCGGATAGCATAAGCTCCTGGAATAGCCTGCGCGTATTGCTTATAAGCGGCTTTATTCACTGAGAGGTTTTCATCATATTCATTGGATAAGACTACAGGACAGACCTTTGTGCATTCGCCGCAACTTGTACATTTTGAAAGATCTATAAAACGAGGATTTTGTTTTACTGTCGCCTGAAAGCTTCCCTGTTCTCCTTTAAGTTCAAGGAGTTCGGAATTCATCAGAAGTTCAATGTTCAAATGCCGGCCGACCTCGACCAGTTTAGGAGAAATTACTCACATCGCACAATCATTTGTAGGAAATGTCTTGTCAAGCTGCGACATGAGACCGCCGATGGCGGATGTTTTTTCAAGCAGATATACATAATATCCGGAATTAGCAAGATCGAGAGCGGACTGCATTCCTGCGATTCCACCTCCCACAACCATAACAGATCCAACGATTCGTTCAGCCATGCGGTGCTCCTTATCTAAATCTAAGAATAAAGGTATAAAACTCCGGTACCAGCTGATTACTATCTATTGATATTGTATAATTTGGAATACATTAAATGAATCTGATTGTTTTTTTGAGCGGTTTTATAAAAATATATAAGATACCCCGTAACCAGTCAAGCAAAATTAACAATAATAATCACTTCGATAACGGATTGTTTTATCTTGAATCCTATATTGCATCATGCTAAAAAAGTATAAAAATAAAACAAAAAGGATTATCTTCAAGATGCCGTATTCATCTCATCCCATTATCAATATCGCTCTTGTAGGCGGAAGTGAATTATGCAAGCAAATTCTTGAAAAGACCACTTTCTATTTTAAACAGCAAGGTGACCAAAACACTCCCATTATTGCCGTTGCCGATCCGGACCCCCAAAGCCCCGGCATGTTGTTTGCGAATAATAAAGGTCTTATTACACTTGTCGACTATCATGAGCTTTATGATATCTCATACAACATACAACTGATAATAATTTTAAACCCTGATCCGAAAATCCTTGAAGATATTTTAAAAACAAGACCTCCCAGAATACGCATACTTTCGAATCAAGTGTTCGAAATTTTCTGGAAGGTAATAAATCATGAAGGACGAAAACTCAGGGAACAGAATAAAGCCATGGAAACCATTTTAAACGGTATCCAGGATTTCATATCTGTAATTACGCCTGATATGACTATAGTCGATGCCAACGAATCCCTGCTTAAAGGCATAGGTTGTTCAGGAAAAGAAGTTATTGGACGCAAATGTTACGAAGTTCTTCAAAAAAACCCTTCAGCATGCACAAGCAATGGGATGATATGCCCGCTGAATGAAGTTATACGTACCAAAAGACCGGTTCAACAGATAAGAAAACATATAGACCTTAAAAATAAAGTCCGGCATATTGAGGTTAATATATATCCTGTCTGGGAAAAAAACGGAAAGATCGTAAAATTTATCCAAATAAGCAGAGATATAACAAAGCATATGGAAGAGCAGGAAGAGATTACAAAGCGCCTTGAAAAAATGGTCGAGGAACGTACAAGCCAACTCAAGGAAACTCATGAAAAGTTAATCCATAAAGATAAAATGGCTTCTTTAGGCAAGCTCTCAGCATCGGTAGTTCACGAAATCAACAATCCCATAGCCGGTGTTCTTAATCTTACTATACTTATAAAACGCATGATTCAGGAAAACCCCTCCGAAATTAAAGATATGGATGAGATTGTACGTTATCTTAACCTTATGGAAAAAGAGACAAGACGGACAAGCAGAATTGTATCTTATCTTCTTGCATTTTCAAGACAGAACAAGATGGAGTTAAAGCCATTAAATTTTGATAAACTTATCGAGCAAACTCTTTTTTTAAATTCAAACCTTATTAAGATAAACAATGTAAAAATCAAAAACAAGCTTGATCCAAACTTACCGGATATTATCGGTTCGGAAGATCAGCTCCAACAAGTTGTGATGAATTTGATATCGAACGCTGTCGAATCTATGGAATCTTATGGTGAGGGTGTTTTAACGATTGAAACAAAACATTTTCCGAAAAAAGGTAGTATTTTAGTTACATTTAAAGATACGGGGATAGGCATTACAAAAGAAAATCTGACTAAAATATTCGAACCTTTTTTTACTACAAAAAAACAGGGTAAAGGCGTTGGGCTTGGTCTTTCCCTTGCTTATGGAATTATTCAGGATCATGGGGGTTCAATAAATGTTGTTTCCAAAGAAGGTAAAGGAACCACTTTTAAAATTGATCTTCCAATAAAACGTTAATTTAAAAGTTCTAATGACTAACGTTCTTATCGGCTGAGCATGTTCTTTCAAGCCCAGCCACTGATATCCTGCTTCCTTAAACTGCGGAGGTTTATTGATGAACAGAGCAAAGCTTCTTATAGTTGATGACGAGCTGATAATGAGAGAATCATTGGCCGGATGGCTTCAAAGAGACGGCCACGAGGTCCAAACAGCGGAAAGCGGGGAAGAAGCTCTTGATAAAATCAAAGACACCCGATTTGATATACTGCTTGTAGATATAAAGATGGAAGGAATAAGCGGCCTTGAAGTATTAAAAGCAGTTAAAGAAAGCGACCCTGATGTTTCCGTTGTTATGATTACGGCATATGGCTCCATACAAACCGCAATTGAAGCTATGAAAAAAGGAGCATATGATTATCTTCTCAAACCTTTTGACCCGCATGAGCTTGGTGTTCTTATAGAAAAAATACTGGAAAATCAGGCTCAGGCAAGGGAAAATCTTTATCTTAGAGAACAATTCAAGGAAACAACAAGATTTGAAAGCCTGATAGGTCAATCCGGTGTAATGCAGGAAGTATTTGAGCTTATACAAAATGTTGCTCCTTTAAATACTACGGTGCTTATCACTGGTGAAACCGGCACGGGAAAAGGTCTTGCAGCAAAGGCCGTACATACACACAGCACAAGATGCCAGGGTCCTTTTGTAGTGGTTAATTGCGGCGCCATACCTGAGAATCTGATGGAAAGTGAACTATTCGGATACCAGAAAGGAGCTTTTACCGATGCTAAAACTACAAAAAAAGGCCGTCTTGAGATGGCTCATGGAGGAACACTCTTTCTGGATGAAATCGGAGAGATCGGCATGCGAATGCAGATCGATCTGTTGCGGGTGCTTGAAGATCGTATATTTTACAGGGTTGGCGGCACTCAGCCTATAGAAGCGGATTTCAGGATTATTGCCGCCACAAACAGAAACCTTCAGGAAGCTATCGCAAAAGGTATATTCAGAGAAGATTTATATTACCGGTTGAATGTCGTTTCATTTAAAATGCCTTCATTAAGAGAAAGAAAGGAAGACATTCCGCTTTTGGCCGATCACTTTCTCCATCGTTTTACACAGGAAACAAACAAGCAAATTGACCGTATAAGTCGTGATGCAATGGATGAAATGATGCTTTATGAATGGCCGGGTAATGTAAGAGAGCTTGAAAATGCAATAGAGCGGTCGGTTGTTATCGCAAAAAAAAGAAACATTATCCCTCAGGATTTGCCTATTTTCCGGCCTGATGGAATTTATATTCCATCCAAGAACACCCTTGAAGGAATTGAAAAAAACCATATTAACAGAATACTTTCTGAAAACGATTGGAATATATCCGCTACAGCCAAAGTATTAGGGATTGACAGGTCAACACTTTACAGCAAGATTAAACGATACAACATAATAAAACCTTAGTCTATAAGCTTGAATATAGATTCCAAACATAAAATCATCATTTCTCCTATCGGAAATATTGATGCAAAAATAATCGGGTCTGTTAAAAAGGTGATAAGCCATAGATTCGGTTTTCAGGCTATGGTTAAACCATTGCTTGAAAATATCGGTTTTGCTTTTGATCCGGGCCGGAATCAGCATAATTCTACATCGATTTTAGGAAAGCTGGAAAGCTGTGCACCTGAGTATGCACTCAAAGTTCTTGCCGTAACCGATGTAGATCTATTCATTCCTATACTGACACATGTATACGGAGAAGCCCAGCTCGGGGGAAGAACCTCTATAGTATCGATATACAGGCTTAAAGATTGCCTCTCAGGAATCAGAGAAAGTATTTCATTACCGGAAAGAATTGTCAAAGAAGCAATCCATGAACTTGGTCATACATTCAATCTTCTGCATTGCAAAGATCATTCATGTATAATGCATTATTGCCGGACAGAGAAAGATGTTGACCGGAAATCGGATCAGTTGTGCAGGTACTGCAAAATACTTTTAGATGATGAGATTAAAAGATTAAGACCGTAAAAATAGCTGCGTTAGTTTCTCCCAGCCAAGTTGCGGTATATTACCGTAAATATTTTCGGCAAGAAAGCCTCCGTCGGTATTTAAAAGCTGACCGGAATTTTCGATAGCTTTGTAAAGAACATCTACTTCTTTTTTCATGAATTCCTTTGATTGATCGGCAATGTAAAGGTTCTTTATGTCATCTTTTAATTTTTCAGAGTGAACTCTTAAAATCCAGCCGTCAGTATAAGGATTTTTTCCGGCCGGCATTGCATCCTCTCTTAATTTAGGATTGATGTCTGTTACCACTCCACTAACAGGTGAAAGCAAAGTTGCACAGCGATTGCCGCGTTTTATGGTAATCTGCGATTTGTTCTGTATCAGCTGTTTTCCAATAAGTGGAGCTTCAATTTGTTCAAGCGGACCGAATACTTTAAGTGCAAAATCATCAAGTCCTATTCTTACGGTTTTTCCTTCTTCAATCTTGACCCATGCATGTCCTTTATGAAGATAATAGCCCTGAGGAATTTTGAATCCCTGAACATTTAATACTTCAACCGGGTTAACAGTTGCATGAACAGTATATTGATCAGAAAAATACTGGTCGAACTCACAATTTACGCACATATAATCATGCCCGCAGGGCTTGAAATCTATCCGGCCTTTCATATGGTGTATGCATGGTCTTTTTGATACAGGTAAATCTTTCAGCTTTTCCATCCAGTGTACAATGTTTTTATGCTTTTTACCTTTGGCAGTACTTTTTCCGGCAATATTTTTGTTTGTATCTGCCATATCAGTCATGGTTATATCATATTGGCAGGTCGCACAGTTATATAAAGCATTACAATTCTTTGAGCGAACAACTCCGGCCTGCATCCATACACAGGGGGAGCTTTTTTTGTTTTCTTTATTTAATCGGAGAGATTCCATTTATACCCTCGCTATACAAGGTTCTCTGATTCATATAAACGCTGACTTATTTTATCAGGTTTGTTAAAAAAAACTGAATGTAGAATATCGAGCCAGTTTCAAAACGCCCCATTTTGGCCGATCTCTGCGTTGGGCTCAAATTTCAATCCTCGAAATACTAAATGTATTCCTATGGTTGAAATTTTCTCCCGCCTTGAGCTTGACCAAACTGAAACGTTTTGAAAGTGGCTCTATCGAATAAATAATTTCGAATTATGAAATATTTGGCGGGGTGTAAAACCCCGCCCTACATCATCTACCGTATGGCGCCAATCGCAATATCTCTTACAATCTCACATTCCGTAGGGCGGCATTTCATATGCCGCCATGTGCTCTGCCCCCTACATCTATTCATTGCAAAATCATGTTTTAAGAAAAGTTTTTGTAAGATTACTCCAGTCAAGACCCGGAAGATTTCCGTAAATATCTTCCATAAAATAGCCGCCATCAGCTGCAAGAGGTCCGGCGACATCTTCCACCATTCTTTCAAGCGCAACTACTTCTTCACTTATCCATCCGAGACTATTCGTATCATCCATAAGCTGTTTAACCGTTTTCTTGATGTCCGGTGAACGCACCATAAAGAGCCAGCCGTCTCCATAAGGTTCACGGTTTGCAAGTTCGGGTTTTTCCCTTACATCGGCATTTACTTCAACTATTACACCATCAACCGGAGAAAGAACATCCGCCTTGTTATCTTTGCGTCTTAATCCCCAACCGGCTGCTCCCTGATCAAGTTCTTTTCCCATTAGCGGAAGGTCAAACGCATCGGCTTTGCCTAATAATTTTAAAGAAAAATCGTCAAGCCCGATTCTGATAAATCCTCCGCTTTCAATTCTTGCCCATGTATGGCCGTTATGGAAATAATAACCCACGGGAACATCAAAGCCTTTTACCTGTTGGATTTCGCCGGGCATTGCCTTGTTTTTGGTTGTCCAGACATCTTCAAAAAACTGGTCAAAATCGCATGTTGCACATTTATAATCATAGGCGCAGGCTCTCTTTTCAATCCTGTTTGTAAGGCTGTGCCTGCAAATCCTGTTTAAATAAGGCTTTGTTCTCATTGCATCCTGCCAGCTGATGCTGTTTCCTTTTTCTACTTTTTTACTCATGCCAAGATCATATTTGCATGTGGTACAATCATAAAAATTATTACAATCTTTAAAATTCACAAGGCCGGCCTGCATCCATATACAGGGATTGGTTGTATGCGCGCTTTTGTCAGGTTTTACCATCCAGGTCTGTCCTCCCAAAACGGTTTTTATTTCGGTTGGATTAGTTTCTTTAGTATTACCTTTTCTGTAAGTAGATCCATATCCCACTTTGCTTCTTTGCTCTTTTTGACTTGCCATTTTTTTCTCCTTTGGTTTTTATATATATTTAATTAATTTTTTATTTTCTTTTAGGTTTATATATAGAGCAAAGCATATGCCAACTCACCACATAAGGCATAATTATTTCACAACAATTTGATAATATTATAATAATAGCAGATAAGCCCGGCTAATTAATTCCAAAACATAAAATTTATGAACTGATGGAATTTACGGCACTATAGGTAAGTAACGATAAATTATAAAAACAATAACGAAATATTAATCAGATTTTATAGATAGTTATATCAATGTTGAGTTTTACGGCACAAATAAAGCCATACTGTTGCAAATTACCACAGCATGGCTTTACAAAAAACCTAAAGTAAACATGCTGTAATATCAATCTTTAAGGGTGTCTCCAATATCCTCTGAGTGTTGCTTTTGATGCGGTAACAGTATAATATGAGATCCACCAATAAAGTGTGCCCGACTTGGGGAAAGGGAAGTAGAGAAAATGGGGTTGCCTTGATCTGTAAATATGAGTATCCAATCACAAAGCAAGATTTGACACTGATCTTCCCCTATCCTGATTGATTATTAAATGAATTCGCCAGTGAAAGGATTTACAATGATCATTAAAAAGTATCTTCTTGCCATATTCAGCCCCCGCGCCATGCGAGAGCTATCACTGAATCAATCTATATTCACCGCTGTAGCAATTAATGCTATCAATGGCGCCCTGATGATGACATTCCTGTTTCTTCGAACTTCATTTGTCTCTGTTCCGTTTGCTTTACTGTTAGGTGCTTTATTTGGTCCATTAATGGGCATAATAATCACGTTGATTTATCCACGAATTGAGTTGTGGGTAGGTCAAAAGCTGGGAGGCAAAGCATCATTTGATGATCTTTATCGTATTTTTGCGTGGTCATTTCTTCCGGCAGCCTTGGCAAAAGTTCTTACTGATCTTGTTATTAAACTATATCTTCCTACAACTATAACTATGAATAAAAATGTAAGTATAGATGTTTTTATTTATACCCCATTATGCATTTTTCTTTTAAAGTTATGCTTCCTGATTATCTTGTGCTTTGCAATCAGAAACTATTGTTCCAATGTAATATCAGCCCATCAATTATCGAAAACAAAAGGCATAATGAGCGTACTTATTACATTTATTCTATTTGTAATTATACCCAGTTGGTTGATAGTTGTTTTTTCGATCTTTCTTAAATTTATCAAAAAGTGCTGTTCAGGATATTCCCGCAGTGGATACAAGGATGACAACGATATTGCAAGAACAGGAGTAAAGAGGTTCGGAATAGCAATAGTTCTATTCTATGTAGCACTGTTTTCCTGGATTATACTATATGATGAAAAGCCTGACTCTCTTATGATGGAGGATTTAAACGCCCCCGTTCCTGAAGTTTTACAGGTTGATAATGCATGGATAGCATTACTTGGTTTCACATCACCATCCGGAGGACCGCCTTTCGTTAAAGAAGAAGAGATACTCCGTAATCTTAAGACAGCTGCTATTAAAGGGGATATAAACACCTGTAAAAAACTTGCATCCGCAAACAAGAATAAAGTATTCTTCACCCCTCCTTCGGAGCGACCAAAGCGCAGGAGGAGTAGCACTATCTCCCGAACAAGTTCAGTGCCGGCTCCAAATTCCCGACCAACAAACAGATTGAGCAATCGCAAAAAAACGCGCTCCTCGCGGGTGAGAATGCCTGAGTTTTATGTACGAAAAGACAATGGGATATTGGATTACGTTTTAGCAAACCATAACGAAGTTGACAGTCTTTTGCAAAATAACAAGGAACTGCTTGGGAGGTACGATAAGTTATACAATTTTCATAAGTATGTAGAGCCATTGGAATACAGTTTTTGTACTCCGGCACTTGATTTTTCAACAATTCGAAATATTCATAAAGTAAAACTCATGCAAATAGCGCTCTTTGCTCAACATGGTGATTTGAGCAGCGCATTAAATTCAATTCAAAATGATGCTGAATTTTGGCGTTTTATTGCTATAAACACAAAAACCCTGCTACCAAAACTTTATTCTTATTCAATTTTAAGCACAGATATCAGATTTGTTGCAGAGCTTTGCTCACGTCATAGTTTAAATTTTAAGCAACAGAAAACTGTTGAGATGATACTAAGGCCATTTGATCAAAATGCTACATCACTGACAAAAGCATTACATGGTGAAACTTATTTCTGGATTTTTGGGATGGATTTGCTTCATCGGTCTAAAACAAAATGGCCTCCAACCAACCTTTTAAAACAAAATGCTACAAGGAACAGATATTTTTCTTTATACCAAAAAGAGATTGAACTGTCAGAAATGACACCGCAAAAATTTGCTGCTGAGGTTGCAAGGAATGGTTTTGCCAATACTGATAAGCAAGTCAAATTTTCTTTCCTGTATAACCCTGTTGGAGAGATCTTAGCTTCGATAACTGAACCAGACATTTCGAAATTTATAGGGTATATAGATAAAGGATATAACCTTGAGGGATTAAGAAGACTTGCAACACTGAAAGTCTTATCAAGTACGGAAAACATAGCTCCGGAGAATATGCAGCAATTTCTTGATACTCATAAAGGAGAATTTGGAAATCCTTACACAGGAGAGCCCATGATCTGGGACTCGAAAGTTAAGCGCATATATTTTAAACCTGTACAACAAAATAAGCCCGTGGAAATTTTTATGTAACTTAAATAAAGTTCACCAATATTATTTGTTTTTTTATTTCTTTTTTGGATTATATATAGCTATTGCAATATTAATCAGTGTTTCAGCCTTAAGATCATCAATAGTGTAGTAATTTGCACCAAGCAGCGCAGCCATGGATGCAGCACGATCCATTGTCGTAAAGCGCCCTTTTTCTTCGGTATCCACGACAATAATATCAACTCCCGGCTGCCCGTTCAACAATGCAGCCATGCGTGCGATTTCCTCATCGGGCGCCATTGAGGTTATCGACTGATTTGAACGCCCGTCCGTAATAAGCATAATGAGAAAGCGCATCTCAGGACGTTTCCTGCCAACCCGTTCCAAAAGACGGTATGCCTCAAGGATACCGGCGCCAAGCGGTGTTTTACCGCCTACAGGAATTTCTTTTAAGCGTCGTGCAGCAAGTTCCACACTGGCTGTGGGTTCAAGAACTATTTCTGCATGATCTTTTCAGAAAACTATCATAGAAACCATGTCCCGCTTTTGATAGCAATCATTTAAAAACGATTGAACAGCTCCTTTTGCCGCAACCATTCTCTTTTTTGCTCCCATCCCATCGACCCCGAACCGTCTACAATGCGGTTGACGGCAAGACATTGCGGCGGTCTCATGACAGGAGCAACGGAAAATCCGAATACAATTTGTATGGTTGAGCGTGAAAGGCGATTTGACGAAAAGGCAGAATCTCTGAGTGTTGCTTTTGAAGCAGTAACAGTATAATGTGAGGCCCACTAATTGTGTACGTCCGACTTGAGGAAAGGGAAGTAGAGAAAATGGGGTTGCCTTGATCTGTAAATATGAGTACCCAATCACAAATCAAGGTTTGACACTGATCTCTTCCAAGTCGAGAATTTAATTTGAATATCAAAATCATGATAAAAAATGTGAAAATTATTGTCTCCATAATGCTTGAGGGCTCTATCAGCCACTGACCAAATTACCAATGATTTCAACCAAGACGGATTAATGCGAGGGACACCGTCCCTATACAATCATGTGGAAGTATGTCGGGTTCTGGAAGATTAGAGAATCCGTGAACGAAGAATAAGATTTGCTTAAGAATACATACGCAACATTATGATCGCCAATCTCCAATTCGGCCCCATTTCATATTCAAGGCGGAATCACAGCTTTTTTGATGTTTTTCTATGATTACTTTTTCTACTTGCTGATATACGTTTCTCATTAATGCAAGACCGCCTTCTTTGTGCAGTTTTTCACCGATGGGGCGAACGATATTGTTTTCGCGGCGTTTAAATTCCTCTTTCTTGGTTTCATATTGGTTTGCATTCATAATGTGCCATTCACATTCTTTTATTAAATCCTTAATCGCTTTTTCAACGATTGAATCTGTTTTCTGAGCCTTCTGATTTATTTTACCGGCATTAACCAGTTTTTTTACACGCCTTGCTTCGTCAGGAGAGAAGGATTGATTGGATTTCTTCATGGTCATCGTTGCAAGACCCTCCAATTTTAAGACTTCAGATTCACGTCCCAGCTCTTTGTATATTAAAAATAAATACTGGGCTGCAAGTTGGGCACTTTCATACAGAACTCGGTCATCTTTGAGCACTGAAGCAAACAGTTGAATTCCATCTATTAAATTGTTTTCTTTTAAAGCGATCCTGGCAAGTTCAGCCTTTGCATAGTTTTCACAAAGATCATTCACCCCGTTCTGTATAGCACTACGAAATAAAACGGCTGCCTGGTTATAATTCGATTCATTTAATTTGGAAATAGCAGATTGGAAATCGTTGATACCGGCTCCAGTCATTGAAAGCTCCTTTGAATCAACCAATTCAAAGTCAAAATAGTCTTCCGTCAATTCAGGATACGCTGGCGGGTGGATAGAAGAACCTGCTGCACTTACCCCACTCTTCTTTTGCTCTTTAATTTTAACTGTTTGTATTGATTCCCATGCGTCTTTTCCAAAAACCTGGATAAAATGTTTCGAACATTTTTCCAGATCATGGTAATAAACCTCTTGAATCTTACCCTCTGAATTCAAAAAACTGGTAAATATCGAGAGATCCTTTTGATCGATTAAAAAGGTGATAATTTTATTTGCCACCGGATCAGATGCTGATTTTATCAAATCAAGCAAACCTTTTAAATTCGCTTCAGGTTGAAAACCGTTTTTTGTCCACATCTCTATTAACATCAAGACAATTGGAAGTTTTTTGCCTTTAGCAGATTTTGCAATTTTCAATAACTTTCCAACAAGGTAGTTTAAATTCTCTTTTGACACACCCCCATTTTCTGACCATGCATCCAAAATTATTGATATGATAGACAGTTCTTCATCATCAGCGGATTTGACAAGTTTTATGAGTCTTTCATTGTACTCTGGAATATCTAAGTACGCGATTCGTTTGAAATCATCATCATTTCCCTGAATAACTTCCAAGAGTTTTGATTCCATTCTGAACGTTTTCGCAACTTTTACCATCGACCCACGCATGGCAGCTTTAATATTAAACAAACCATCTATTATCCTGGGTTCAAATAATAGTCTTAATGCATCCCGAAGTTCTTCTGATACGGGAATTTGTTTTGATTCATACTCTTTTACAGGTAGGCTGACGTTATCCATTTCACCAAGAATCTTTAACAGTGGCACGGGAATCACATTTTCTTCCACTTGTGTGGCAAAAGCATGAATTGAATTCAAGGCGCGGCTTTCAGAACTATTTGAGGTTGCATTAAGTATGAGCTGCTTTAAAAAAGGCGGATATCCCAATTTCACAAGATAAGAAAAATCCGAAAGGTCTCCAACAATACCCTCTAAAATCATAGCTTCATCAATGAGATTCATACAGGTGGTTGCGGCAAGTTTTCTTGTTGAAGAGTTGCTGCCGCATATATCTATTGCAATCAGTTTACTGAATTTATTCCATAAAATACGCCCACTCCCTTGCCAGGCATTACGATTAAGCTGGTTTGCCTTTAATAGCGCCCAGAAAGTTTCAGCAACTTTTTCACTGCCATCTTTTTCTGATGCGTTCAATAACAAAGAGCAAAGTTTGTCTCCATTTTCATCAAGCTTAAATATCTTTTTAAGAATAACCTTTCTATCATTGTAATCACATTCTTTAAAAATATTGACTATGTATTCAGCGGTTGTTTTTTCTATATTCGAGACATTGAAACAAGTAATGGCATCTACAATTAAACTCGTTCTATTTCCCCCTTTTTTTTCTTTGGCACATTTCAAAAAATGTTCCGCTCGTTTTATTAGATGGGGTACTACCCTCTTGTCCTTTGAATCCGACAATCTTTTAAAGTCTTTGGGTTTACCCTGAATGCAGGAAATCAAAGGTTCATCGATTTTTAATTGCTTTGCAACAGTTGCAGTGGCCATTCGAACTTCAGGGCGATCATCACAAAGAGATTGCACAATAACTTCATCGTTGATTTCCTCACATTTTGGTAACAGCTTCAAAAGCGAGTCAATCTCCGTCAAATTTTCTCCATCCAATTTTAACTTAAGATCATTGCAAACCAATTTCCCGTTAAGAGAGAAGTTTTTATTCTTTTGAATCATTGCAAGAACTAAGGTTAATAAAGGATAAATAAATAATAAAAATAAATAGACATAGAAAATTACAATCTCAAGGGTATGACTTATATCCACAATCAGCAAAGTAATGAACATGCAGATCAACAAAATAATAACGATTTCTGTACGGGACCATTTTATAAAAGACTGGTAACGCGAATAGCTCAACAATGATTCAGCGTATTCAAGAACTACCAATCCAAAAATAGTTATAACTAACAATCCATACCACGATGTCAATAATGTCATTTCATGGGGCCACATTTTTTTTCTCCAAAATATAAACAGTTACTGTTCGTTCCGCTTTCTGAGACCTTTGATCAATGATCCTCTCCCTATGCTTCTGTTCGTTTTTTCTTTAATTGTATTCCTGTGCATGTCGACCAGCTGTCAATCAAATGGATCTGGGATTAACGTGCAGTTCTGCCGTCTTTATCGGCAGAAACTGATTGTTGGCTCTGTATGGTGATTTTCAATATTGCTCCAATTCAAGGTTCGTCCCCGAACCTTTCCCCATTTTGATTGGAATAAAGGTTTAAGGTGGAACTAGTGCAATCAAATATTGGATGAGTTCATGCATGTTGGTAGCAGGATTGTTTGTGCCAGTGGTTTGGTTATAACGCTGCAATTGTTTGGCATTTTTGATGGCCTGAGGAAGCAGATGTTTTGTCAAGGAGAAGATATCCCGAGCTTCCTTGCTGTAAGAGGGTATTAGCCCGTTTTTGGTCAGTTCGGAGATTACCAATGCACAATCTGATGATCCGACCGGACTAGAGAATTGATGGGTTGTATAGTAGAAATGGAGCAGTAGCCAGAACTCGAAACAGGGGACGGAAATAATTGGGGAGAAAATGATGCCCTTTCTTCGACTGTTTTGGAGTAATTTGTCTATGGCGTCATCAAAGTTAGCATGTCTGTCACGATCAATCACACAATAAACACGGTCATAATCTGGATCTTGCTTAAATCTGCTTATGGCGTATTTGATAACACTTAAGGGATCTGAGCCGCATTCTTCACCGCAAATCTCGATGTTGGTGGAATGGAGACGGTAGGCATCCCGTATCTCTTTAAAGTAGTTTGGCTCTGTCTTGGAGCCCTCACAAACTATCAACACGCGATCATAGGGGGCTCTACTAGCCTTTTTTCTTTTTAAGGATGCAATGCCCCGTTGCTTGCGTTTGTGAAATAGATTGTCTGAACCCATCAAAACCTCATCTCGCCGATATAAGGCAACGCCCCATACCTCCCCTTTAGGTAGCCTTTTTCCAAAGCCTCCCCTTTTCTAGGAGTGAAATCGGACAATGGATACAACTTAGTGGAATTGGCGCTGTCCTTTTCCGTGAACCAAATTTGGTCTCTACGGAACAGATCATTGTCGAGCACAGATGTATCGTGGGTCGAAAAAATCACCTGTGCATTATGCTTGTTACTCTCGGGATTGTTGATCAACCCGATGAGAAAGCGCACCATCAGGGGGTGCATGCTATTATTCATTTCGTCTACAATCAGAACATGTCCATTGTCGAGTATATCAAGCCAGGGGCCGGAAATGGCAAACAATTTTCTAGTCCCAACGGATTCGTCATCGTCATCAAGAGGAACTAATTCCGCTGTATTTTTTACACTGTGCAAGAATTTAAGATCGGGAATTTCTGTGCCATCCAGGTCTTTCCTGATTAAATCCTTTATTGGCTCTGGCATGTCGGAAGGCAAAGCGGTTGAGTCGAATTTTTTCATCTCAACTTTGATGTCTGCAATGCTCAGATCAGCAGCATTCAGAAATTTAAGAATTCTCCGCCTGCCTTCATCAGTCCTGCACATAGCGGTTGAATATGTCGGTGGGAGACCAGCTACGCTAGTGATTACGTGGAGCTCTTGATAGAACCAATTATAAATGGGCTTCAACTGGTCATTATTAAGTTGAACAGATGTAGAAAGAAAAAGGGCATTGGTGCGCGTTGCCTCCTGCAACACGATTTTGTGTCCCTTAAACTTGCTTCCAAAATACCAGCTGTAACTTTTTTCATCAATGTTAAACTCCCTTTCAAACCAGCGCTGGGGGCGTCCTTCTGGATATGCAATTAGCCACTCATGTGTGACATGGGTGCGGTTAACAGCAAAACCATATTGGTATCGAATTCCATCCTGCATGAACAATATCTCAAATTCGCTTGGCTTGTTTCGATTGTGGTAATCAAATAGAAAAGGCTTGACGTCGACAGGCTTCCCTTCTTGTCCCTCCTTGGATGACTCAACGACAAAATCCTTGATGAATTCAATCGCTTCTATGAAGTTGGTTTTACCGGAAGCATTTGGTCCATAAATGGCGGCAGAACGAAGTAAGCGTGGCGTGTCCTGTTCAAAAATGGGAAAGGTGTTTTGATTCCGCAGCTCAGAAGCAGTACTTGCCATCAAACTGAGGGTTTGCTTTGTTTGAATAGACTTGAAATTTGTGACACTAATTTCAATAAGCATAGCTAATTTCCTTTTGAATAGAATTTAGCCTTAAATATTACACAATTTATGTAAAAATCAAATATTATTTTATTTGAGGTTTCAATAGAATTCCATTGTGCAAGCGAATTTGCAGCGTATTTGAAAAATGGAGTGCTTCCGCAATTTATGAATAAAGAGTAAAGTATGAAAATGGAACCATAAAGGTTGCATGTGCATAATTATAACAAATATCCATAAATATCAGCCATCTTTCAGCCTAATTCAGCATACAATCGAATTGGACGTTGCCACGTCTTCTTTTCTATGGGAATTTAATATACCCCTCTGATATTACACATCATTTCGAACTTCGAGAAACTTTCAACCCAATCGTGTTTTGAAAAAGACAATACTTTCAATATGTTTACTGTCATCTTGGGGACCAGAGGGCCGGTCAACAAGTGATTATAAAGTTTTGGATAGCTTCACCATTGCAAGAAACTCTGGAAAGATTAAAAAATAAAATATTCTAAAACCAAAAGTTAGTTACACAAAACTTATAATTTGTTTATTTTATTATATTCAACAATTATATAGCTTATTAACAGATTTTTTATGGTAATATTTTTCTACCTTTATGTATATCATTCTATTTTTCGGCTCATAAAAAAGGAGGATTCTTTTGAAGGTACTGTTCTAACCGCTTGAACGGTTAGAACAGTAAGATAAAGATTTCCTGCTTTATTCCAATATTTCGGAAAGTTTATTTTCCCATCCCAGAGTTGAAATAAAAGCTCCGGCAAATCCTTCATTTTTGAGCATTGAAACGGTTTCAGAAGCAATTTTCACACATTCGCGCACTCTGTCGGGAGCATTTTGTATGCGTTCTACTACAGAATCAGGAATCATTATATTGTCCATGTGCTGTTTTATGTATTTAGCCATTCCGGCAGATTTTAGTAAAAGTACAGTAGGAATTATTTTTACTTTTGAAAGGTCTACTCTTTCCAAAAAAGGTTGAATTCCTTTTACTTCAAACAAAGCAGGAGTAATAAAAAAATTGGCCCCTGCTTCTATCTTTTTTTTCATTATCTTAAGTTCAAGCGTTAAAGCCTGACCGCTTGCTCCTGCATTAACAGTGGACCCGATAAGAAATTCGGGAGACCCGGCCAGCTCAACACCCGCCATATCTTTGCCATTGTTAAGGCAATTGATTGTGCGTATCAGCTCAATCAAATCCAGATCATAAACAGCTTTTGCTTCATGATGATCACCAAAACGTGTTTCTTCACCAGTTACAGCCATAACGTTGGAAATCCCTGAAGCACCTGCCGCAAGAAGATCAGCTTGTATTGCAAGTCTGTTTCGGTCTCTGCAATTTACCTGAAAAATGGTTTCCAACCCTTTTCCTTTCAGTAATAATGCACCTCCAAGAGAACTCATACGCATCACGGCATTGCTCATTTCTGGTACTACAAAAGCATCAACAATTCCTTTAACTCTTTTAGCGTTTGCCAGCATCGAAGAGACATCAATTCCCTTGGGTGGTTCAAGTTCGGCCAAAATTACAAAATTCCCCTTTTCCAGCTTGCTTTTAAGACTCATAGAATTCCTCCTGGATCAGACTGTTCAAAGAATAGAAAATATTAAAACCAATATCAGCCATATGGCAAATATCTATACTGGCCGGTTTGCAAAAGATCGAATATAGATTTAACGCTTATCCCCCTGATTCTCGATCACCATACTCGCCCACGGGAAGCGACACTGTAAAAATACTTCCTTTGTCCAAAACGCTTTTAACGCAAATCGATCCGCCAAGATCGGTCAAAAGACCTTTTACTATAGGAAGCCCTAAGCCGGTTCCTGTTATAAATCTTGTTTTTTCATTTTTTATCCTGAAGAATTTATCAAAAATTTTATCAATATACGTTGGATCGATACCAAAACCATTATCTTTTATTTCTATTACAAGATTTTTTCCATCAAAACAGGCATCAACTTTTATTTCCCCTCCTTCCTGAGTATAATTTATGGCATTTGTAATAAGATTGCCAAAAATGCTTTCAAGAGCCAGCGGGTCTGATTTGATGGAAGGCAGGTCACTTTCAGGCAAACATAGCTCAAGCGACTGTTGTTTAGTTTTAGCTCTGGTACCAAGAAAATCCAATATACTCTTAAGCAGTGTTTTTATACACACCGGGTTAAGTTCTTTACTTACCATACCTGCTTCAATACGCGAAAGGTCGAGAAGATCACCTATAAGAGAAATAAGGCCGCTTGTTTTTTCCTTGGCGCGGGACAAAAGCTGTCTTTCATCATCAGATTCACCGCCTGCCATATCATTTAAGACAGAAGCTAACTGCTCATGTATAGTCGAAAGAGGAGATCTTAATTCATGGGATACTTTTGCAACAAATTCGGATTTGAGTCTGTCTAATACTTTCAATGCCGTAATATCTTCTACCGATATAACTGCTCCCAGACATTCATTTTCGTCCCCTAAAACGGGTCTTAACCTTGCCATTAGAAATTTGTCGTCACTTGTTGAAAACTCATATGGCAAAATGCTTCCCATATCACCATAACAGCCTTGTGAAATTTTCATAACCAGCGAACAAAAACCCTCGTCTTTAACATAATGTTCTATATGCTCGTCAGTAGAATTATCAACCGGGTCTATATCCAAATGCCTTAAAAAAGCCGGGTTCATAAGCGCAACCTGCCCACTTGAATTGGTTACTACAATTCCGTTTGGAAGAGATTCAATTATGGTTCTTATGCGGCTTTTTTCCGTTCCCAGATCAGCTAAAGTTCTTTTTCTTTCAAGCTCAAGAATTTCGGCTTCAAAAGTCAATCTGATCTTTTCTAAAGCCCGGTTTACTATTATTCTTAAATGCTCCGGCTCAAACGGTTTCGCGATAAAATCATATGCGCCATGCTTCATAGCTTCTATAGCAGTTTCAACAGTAGCATAGCCGGTAATTACTATCACAAGAATGTCAGGATTCTTTTCCTTGATTCTTACCAAAACCTGCATTCCGTCAAGTCCGGGCATTTTTAAATCCAGAAGAACTATAGAAACCTTTTGTTTATCCAGGATATCAAGCGCTTTATCTCCCCTTTCAGCTGTAATAACCTTTAAACCCATCCGGACAAGGATTCTTTCAGCTCCAGTTCTTATGCCTTCTTCATCATCAACAACAAGAACATGTGTTGTGTCTTGGGTGATTTTCAATTTTCGCATTCTCCCTTGTCAGGATTTACTGCCGGAAGCTCGATTATAATAGTAGTTCCTTTATCAACAACACTCTTTGCAATAATTTTTCCATGGTGGTTTTCCAAAATACTGTAAGCAAGGCTTAATCCCAGACCGGTACCTTTGCCTTCTTCTTTGGTTGTAAAGAAAGGTTCAAATATATGAGCCAGAATATTTTCAGGTATCCCATGCCCTGTATCCGATATTTCTATAACAACAACATCTTTTTCCGGAGGCTTATAGCTCTTTATTTTTAGCTTGCCGTTTCCTTCCATTGCATCTGCGGCATTTAATATTATGTTCATAAAAACATGATTGAGCTGTTGTATATCCCCATATATTTCAGGAAGAGATGGAGAAAGATTTTTTTCAATTTCAATATTATGAAAAAGCGTTTGATTCTCCAGCAAAAACAATGTACGCGAAATAGCCGTGTTTACGTCATGCGAACGCATTTCATGACGGGTCTGACGGGCAAATTCAAGCAGTTCTTTAACCGTATCCCGGCATCTTTGTGCTTCTTTGAATATACGCGTAATGTCACTTTTAGCTCCTTCTTCCAAAGTGTATTCTTCCAAAACAAGCTGTGAAAAAAGAGTAATGCTGCTTAAAGGGTTATTTAACTGATGAGCCACACCTGCCGCCAGTTTTCCGAGAGATGCCATTTTTTCCGACTGAAGAATTTGTATCTGAGCTTTTTCCAGTTCTTTTCTCATCTTTATTGTATCACGCATATCGTGAAAAAACCCTATTGTGGCAACTTCGCGATCATCCTCATAAATTATGGAGGCATTCAGACTTATGGGAATTCTGTCTCCGTTTTTCCCAACCACTTCGGTTTTATGGGATTTCAGCTTTCCCTTGCCTCCAAAATCATCGCTTCGAAGCTTTTGCATTACATCTCTTGCCCCATCACCGGGATATACGTCGCGTATATTGAGATTTTCCAGAGCATCTTTAACATTAAAACCGCCTATCTTGGCAGCGGCGTCATTAAATATAAGAATTTTACCTTTCATATCCGCAGCAATAACGCCATCTACAGAACTAAGTATTAAATTCCGCAAAAAAGCATTTGATCTTTTAAGTTTTTCTTCAAGCCCTTCAAGAGCCGGAAAATCAAAATCCACAATAACAAGGGCATCGATTTCTTTTTCCGAGAGTATAGGATAGGAATACAGGCAAAACATTTTATCCTGTTCTATCAAAGCTTTCTGATCTATCATGGCCGGGCTTTTTGTATTCTTTACAATTACAGCCGGGCAATTATCACAGTGTGAATCCAGGCCGTGAAAAGCCTCATAACAATGCTTACCCATAAGGCCATGTTTTAATGTTTTCAGTGAGTCGCTGTTTATCGCAAGAATTTTAAAGTCCGGGGAAATAACAAGAATTTTTCGTTTAACTGCATTTATAGCTTTCAAAAGATATTCATTTTCTCTTTCAGATAGCATTTTTTTAGTTCCCTTATAATTAAACGAAAACTATAAATAGAATACAAAGCTGCTAACACATAAAATTCATTGTTAAATTTATTAACAAATTATAGAGTAAAGGAAGTTTATTATTGATGTTTTAAGAAAGCGTATTCACAAGTTTAGTGAAATTTGTTATTATTTAATTCCATGAGTGAAAAAAAAGCAAATAAAAGTTTATTTTTTTTGTATTTTTGTCGAAAAGCATATTCAAAATAGAAATAAGCAAAAAAAGTTTCATAGAGTTTATTAATTCCTTGACACCTAACTTTTTATTTGACAAAAAAGTTCTTTCTATATCTGTATATATATAGATGGGTTTTTACGGAGCCCATCATAAGACCGGGGATAGAAAGGCTGGGCCTGAAGAAAGAATACAAGTGCTTGGATTTACTCCGAGCGTTGAAATAAGTTAAGCTTTTCCGCTTTTGGAAATAGTCGGTTTTTGACATTTTGCAAAAGCATCTTAAATTTTAAATTAAGTGGACTTTAAAAAAGTCTTGTTGGGACGGCAAAGCAAAATAATAGCATTAATATATATTTGCAAAGCCGCTATAATAATATGTATTTTGCATTGATTCCGCTAAGTTCAAGATTATTATGATAACGGAATATCCAGATGGTTTATTTTAAGGAGAAATAATGGGGGCTGTTAAAGGAAACAAAAGCGGGTCGGTAATGATTGTCGGTGCAGGTATTACAGGTATGCAGTCTGCGCTTGATCTTGCCGAGTCCGGTTATTACGTTTATCTTGTGGAAAAATCCGCTGCCATCGGCGGGCTAATGTCGCAGCTTGACAAGACCTTTCCGACAAATGACTGTGCGATGTGAGTAATCTCACCTAAACTGGTCGAGGTCGGCCGGCATCTTAACATCGAGCTTTTAACAAATACGGAACTTCTGGGACTTGAAGGAGATCCTGGTAATTTTAAAGCAAAAATAAAACAAAATCCACGTTATATAGACCTTTCCAAATGTACGAGCTGCGGAGATTGTTCCAAAGTCTGTCCAGTTACACTACCTAATGAATATGATGAAAGCCTTTCTGTAAGAAAAGCCATTTATAAGCAATACGCACAGGCTATCCCCGGAGCATACTCCATACAGAAAACCGATAAGGCCCCGTGCAGGCTTGCATGTCCGGCTGGTCTTAATGTTCAGGGTTATGTTCAGATGGTAGGCCAGAGCAAATATAAAGAGGCCCTTCAGATCATTATGGAGGATCTGCCTTTGCCCGGAGTTCTTGGAAGAATATGCCCTCATGGTTGCGAAGACGCCTGTCGCAGGTGTGATGTGGATCATCCTGTTGCAATACGCAACCTCAAACGACTTGCCGCGGATAAATTTGATCCAAGAAATGTTGAGATCAAAATGCTTCCCAAAAGGGAAGATAAGGTTGCTATTATTGGATCAGGTCCGGCAGGTCTTTCCGCCGCATACCAACTTGCGCGAAACGGAGTGCTTTCTACCATCTTTGAAGCTCTTCCCAAGGCTGGTGGCATGTTAAGGGTTGGCATACCTGAACACAGACTTCCAAGAGACGTTCTTGATAATGAAATAGAAGTAATAACAAACCTTGGGGTTGAAATTAAAACAAATACCCCGCTTGGCTCTGATCTTACCATAGATGACCTTTTTGCCAAAGGTTATAAATCCGTATATATAGCAATCGGTGCACACAAGGGTTTTGATCTTGGTGTTCCAGGAGAAAAAGCCAAAGGAGTCCGTCAGGGTGTTGATTTCTTAAGAGAAGTAAACCTTACGGGAAAGGCACAAGTCGGTAAAAATGTTGCGATAATCGGCGGCGGTAATGTTGCCATAGATGTTGCAAGATGCGCCGTAAGGCTTGGAGCCGAAAAGGTCAATATAATTTACAGAAGAACCCGCAGTGAAATGCCTGCATGGGAAGAAGAAATTCATGCCGCTGAAACCGAAGGAACCGAAATAACATATCTTGCAGCACCTCAGGAAATATTGACTGCAGATGGCAATGTTATAGGTCTGCGATGTATTCGTATGGAGCTTGGAGAACCGGATTCATCAGGAAGAAGAAGACCTGTTCCTGTTCCCGGAAGTGAATATGACATTGAGATAGATCAACTTATACCTGCGATAGGCCAGAAGCCGGATTTGTCCGCACTTGAAAATGTGACCGGTTTAGACTTTTCTAAATGGGGAACAGTTGAGACTGATTCCGTGACTTATGCTACCGGCCGGGCAGGTGTTTTTGCAGGTGGTGATGTTCAAACAGGTCCTTGGGTTGCCATAGGGGCAATTGCAGCCGGAAAAGAAGCAGCCGATTCTATAATGAGGTATCTGGACGGAAAAGACATGGCCGAAGGCCGTGAGGCTGTGACAAATGAAAATCCTGTTTACAGACCTGTGCCTAAAGGCGAGCCCATTAAATCGAGAGCTGTAATGCCTGAACTTTCTGCTGAAAAACGGGCAGGTAATTTTAAGGAAGTCGAACTTGGCTATAATGAAGAAGACGGAGCCGCTGAAGCAGGAAGATGTCTTAACTGCGGTTATTGCTGCGAGTGTAATCAGTGTGTTGACGCCTGTCTTGCAGGTGCTGTTGATCACAGCCAGAAAGTTGAAGAAAAACAAATTGATGTTGGTTCCGTAATACTATGTCCCGGAGCCGATACTTACGATCCTTCATCTCTTGACGAATTCTATCATTATAAGACCAATCCTAATGTACTAACCAGTCTTGAATTTGAAAGATTACTTAGCGCATCAGGCCCCACAATGGGGCATTTACTCAAACCGTCCGATAAGAAAGAACCTCAAAAAATTGCATGGCTTCAATGTATAGGTTCAAGAGATAACAACAAATGTGGAAACGGTTACTGCTCGTCTGTATGCTGCATGTATGCCATAAAAGATGCGATGGTTTCAAAAGAACATGCCAATGGCGATCTGGATTGCGCAATATTTAATATTGATATCAGAACTTTTGGCAAAGATTACGAAAAATATTATGACCGTGCTAAAGACGAACAAGGTGTAAGATTTATTAATGCCCGTATTCACACGATTGATGAAGTTGGAGAAGAAAAAGCTTTAAAGCTTCGTTATGCTGATGATTCTGGCCAGATTCAGGAAGAAATATTTGACATGGTTGTTCTTTCGGTTGGTCTTCAGGTGTCTGAATCTACAGTGGAGCTTGCAAAAAAACTTGATGTGGATATTAACAAAAATAATTTTGCCGTCACAAAACCTTTTGAGCCGGTCATGACATCAAGGCCCGGGGTTTATGCCTGCGGAATATTTCAGGGACCTAAGGATATCCCTCATTCGGTTATGGAAGCAAGTGCTGCGGCATGTGGTGCCGGGATTAGCCTTACATCTTCGCGGGGTACTTTAGTAAAAGACAAGATTTTCCCGGAAGAAATAGCATTAGCGGATCAACAACCGCGTGTAGGTGTTTTTGTATGCAATTGCGGAATCAACATCGGCGGAGTTGCAGATGTTCCTGCAATCGTCGAATATGCAAAATCATTACCTGGAGTGGCGCATGTTGAGGATAACCTTTTTTCATGCAGCAATGACACCCAGGACAAAATAGTAGAAGTTATCAAGAAAAATAACTTAAACCGGATTGTGGTTGCAGCATGTACTCCAAAAACACATGAACCATTGTTTCAGGAAACTATTCGCAACGCAGGGCTTAACCCTTATTTGTTTGAAATGGCCAATATCAGAAACCAGTGTACATGGGTTCATTCGAATGAAAAGGAAAAAGCTACTCAAAAAGCCAAAGACTTATTAAAAATGGCGGTTTCCAAGGCCGCACTCTTGGAATCTATACCTGATATATTGGTAGATGTTGAAAAATCAGGCTTGGTAATAGGCGGTGGTGTTGCCGGAATGACTGCAGCTTTATGTTTGGCCGATCAGGGTTTTTCTACAACTCTGGTTGAAAAATCAAACGTTTTAGGAGGTTCTGCACAAAATCTAACAAAAACATGGGATGGCCAGGATGTCAGGACATTTCTTTCCGAAAAAATACAAAAAGTGGAAAATCATCCGAACATCAATCTGTTGCTTGATGCAGAAGTAAAAGATGCTTCCGGCTTTGTCGGTAATTTTGAAACGAACGTAGTGGCGAATAACACGCAACATACAATTAAGCATGGTATCACTATTATTGCAACAGGCGGAAAAGCGGCGGTTACAGATGAATACCTTTACGGGGAGCATCCATCCGTTACTACCTGGCATGACCTCGAACATCAGCCTGAAAAATTGAAAGATGCAAATAGCATAGTATTTATTCAATGTGTCGGATCACGTGATGAAAACAGACCTTATTGTTCTATGATCTGTTGTACTTCAGCTATTTCTCAGGCTGTTTCTATAAAGGAAGAAGATCCTGATAAGGATGTATTTGTCCTGTATAGAGATATAAGAACATATGGAGAAAAAGAAGAATTATATAAAAAGGCCAGAGAGAAAGGTATAATTTTTATTCGCTATAAATTAGACAAAAAACCTTTGGTTAAAGCGGCTGGCAAAGGTTTGGAAGTTACTGTATTTGACCCTGTCCTGCAAAGAAGCGTTCAGATACAGGCGGATTTAGTCAATCTCTCGACAGCTATTGAACCTATGGAAAATGATGCTTTGGCGTCCGTTTACAAATTGCCGCTTAATGCCGAGAAATTTTTCATGGAAGCACACGCAAAATTGAGGCCGGTTGATTTTGCGACAGAAGGTCTTTTTATCTGCGGATTAGCTCACTATCCCAAACCACTGGATGAATCCATTTCTCAGGCATATGCCGCAGCCGGTCGGGCTGTTACCATTCTTTCAAGGAATACAATCACAATTTCTCCTCTGGTATCTCAGGTTGATGCCGAAAAGTGTATCGGATGCGGTCTTTGCGCTGAAATTTGTCCCTTTGGAGGAATTGTAATGGAAGACCCTGAAGGTAAAGGACAAAAGGCAAAAAATATACCTGCATCGTGCAAAGGATGTGGTTTGTGTTCGGCAAGCTGTCCGCAAAAAGCTATTGACATGTTGCATTTCAGAGACAAGCAAATAATGGCTGCGGTAAATGCTGCCGTATAATAACGTTATACAATTTCTATGGTGATAATTATGACAGATTTTGAACCTAAAATAGTTGCTTTTCTATGCAACTGGTGTGCTTATGCCGGAGCTGATCTGGCAGGGGTGTCACGAATACAACACCCTTCCAACTTAAGAACGGTACGTGTAATGTGTTCCGGGCGTGTAGATCCGCTATTTATTGTTCAGGCATTAAAAAAAGGGTCTGACGGTATTTTGGTGGCCGGCTGACATTTCGGCGACTGCCATTACCTGGAAGGTAATATTCAAGCTGAAAAAAAGATTATTATGACCCAAAAACTTCTAAAGCTTTCCGGCATCGGGGAAAACAGGTTGCATCTGGCCTGGCTGTCCTCTGCTGAAGCTCAGAGATTTGTTGATATATCCACAGCAGCTATAAATAGCATTAAGGAACAGGGTAAATTTGAACCGGCTATGTATGAACTTGAGCTGGGTGCTGTGGAAGAAACTTTAAAATCCGAAACAATACGCTGGATGGTCGGCAAAGAAGTTAAATTGCTCACCAAGGGCGATGTTTACGGCCGAAAATGGGAAAGAGAAAAATTTGAATCTGTTCTGGATTCCGTTCTGGATAGAGAATACAAAATTCGTCTGATTCATCAGGCGATAGCTGCCGGGTTTACATCTGTCAGAGGGATAAGCAGCAGAATCGGGATGGAGATGAAAGAAATTTCCTATCTTCTGGCAGACATGGAAAAAAGCAGCATGGTCGAATTTAAAGGCCATGAGGGCAGCATTCCGGTTTTCGGAGCATTATAATTCAAAGTATTATAATAAGGAGATAACGTGGCAACGGATAAAGGTAAAATCAGCGGGTCTGTTATGGTGGTTGGCGCCGGTATTGCTGGCATGCAGGCATCGCTGGATCTGGCAAATTCAGATTACTATGTGCATCTTGTAGATAAGTTGCCGACAGTCGGCGGCATGATGGCCCGGCTGGATAAGACATTCCCGACCAATGACTGTGCGATGTGAGTTATCTCACCTAAACTGGTCGAGGTCGGCCGGCATCTTAATGTTAATAAAATTACAAACAGCGAAATAAAAACGGTTGAAGGTGAACCGGGTAATTTTACAGTTACTCTTGTTAATCATCCCCGATATATTGATCCTGTTAAATGTACGGGCTGCGGAGAATGCGCCCGTCATTGTCCTGTCACAGCAGTCAACCGCTACAACAAGGGGCTTGATGAACGCAGAGCAACCTATATTGAATATCCCCAGGCAGTTCCGCTTGCATTTGGCATCGACACTGAAACTTGTATCGGCTGCGGCCTGTGTGAAAACATGTGCGTTGCAAAAGCTATCTGCTACGACGATGTTGAGCGTGAATCCACACTAACTGTTGGATCAATAATTCTTGCATCCGGTAGCCAGGGATATGACCCTTCCAAACTGGATTTTTTAGGTTACGGTAAGTATCCCAATGTAGTTACCAGTGAAGAATTCGAGCGTATCTTGAGTGCATCAGGACCTTATCGTGGACATCTTTGCCGTCCGCTTGACCGTGAAGAACCGAAAAAAATCGCATGGCTGCAGTGTGTCGGCTCCCGTGATACCAATAAATGCGGAAACGGTTACTGCTCGTCCGTATGCTGCATGTATGCGATCAAGGAAGCCATGATAGCAAAAGAACATGTGCATGGCGAACTTGACTGTGTAGTATTCAATATGGATATCCGTTCTTTCGGCAAGGATTATGAAAAATACTACCTAAGGGCCAAAGACAAAGATGGCGTAAGATTTGTTAAAGCAAGGATTCATACGATTACGGAAATTCCCGAAACAGGCGATCTTTCTGTACGATTCGTAAATGAAGCGGGAGAAATTCTTGAAGAAATATTCAACATGGTGGTTCTGTCCGTTGGCCTCCAGATTCCCGAAACATCAAAAGTACTGGCAAAACAACTGGGGATTGAGCTGAATAAATACAATTTTGTTACCACAGATCCATTTACACCGGTTATTACTTCACGTCCCGGTGTTTATACCTGTGGTGTATTTCAGGGCCCAAAGGATATTCCAAGTTCCGTTACTGAAGCAAGCGCAGCTGCCTGTATGGCAGGTGGTGATCTTGTGGAGGCCCGTGGCACTGAAACTAAAGCTATTGAAATCCCTGATCAACAGGATGTAGCTGAACAAACCCCTAGAATCGGAGTATTTGTCTGCAACTGCGGTATCAATATCGGCGGAGTTGTCAATGTTCCTAAAGTTACCGAATATGCAGGAACTCTTCCTTATGTGGTTTTCACAGATCACAACCTTTTCACCTGCTCTCAGGATACTCAGGATAAGATCAAGGAAAAGATCATTGAGCATAAGCTTAACCGGGTGGTCGTAGCATCATGCAGTCCAAAAACTCATGAACAGATGTTTATGGAAACCTTAGAGGCATGTGGCCTGAATCGTTATCTGTTTGAAATGGCAAATATACGAAACCATAATTCATGGATACATTCCAAGAGTCCTGAACTTGCTACACAGAAAGCAAAAGATCTGGTCAGGATGGCAATCGCCAGGTCTGCTACTTTGAAGCAATTGAACGAAAAAGTCATTTCAGTCAATAAGCAGGCTCTTGTTATCGGTGGTGGTATTTCCGGAATGAATGCCGCGCTTGGTCTTGGGAAGCAAGGATTCAAGGTGTTTTTGCTGGAAAAAGAATCTGAGCTGGGCGGCTTTTCCCTCAAACTTCACCATACTATTGAAGGAAAAGATGTTAAAACATATATAAAAGAACTTATAGAACAGGTTCAGCAAAATCCAAATATTGAAGTTATTACTAAAGCGCGTGTAACCGATTTTGCAGGATATAAGGGAAATTTCACAACTGAAGTAGCTGTCGGAGAAGAAAAGCAAAAGCTTGAACACGGCATTATTATTGTTGCAACCGGCGCCAAAGAATATATCCCAATTGAATATTCATATAATGAAGATCCACGTGTAGTAACACAGGTTCAGCTTGGAGATATCCTGGAAGATAAAGGAGCCGCAGAACTTGATTCTGTTGTAATGATCCAATGCGTTGGTTCCAGAAACAAAGAAAATGAAAACTGTTCCAGAATTTGCTGTCAGAATGCAGTTAAAAACTCCTTGGCGATAAAAAAATTGAATCCCGAAACCAATGTTTATGTGCTTTACAGGGATATCCGCACATATGGACTTTTAGAAGAATATTATACTGAAGCAAGAAATCTGGGAGTTATCTTCATCAGGTTTGATGAGGATCATCCTCCTCAGGTGGAACCTTCTTCCGAAGGAATGATTGTAAAAGTAAAAGACCATATTCTTCAAAAAGATCTTGAAATACGTGCTGACCTTTTGGCGCTAAGCGCTGGAATGGTTGCAGAAGACACAACCGAGCTTTGCGGAATAATGAAGTTTAACCGCAATCCGGAAGGATTTTTTATTGAAGCGCATGTTAAGCTGAGACCTGTTGATATGCCGGGTGAAGGAATTTTCCTGTGCGGTACTGCTCACGGGCCAAAACTGATAACCGAAGCAATTGCTCAGGCCCAGGCTGCTGCATCCCGCGCAACAACATTTCTTTCCAAGTCTCATATTAAACTGTCGGCAATTACAGCACAGGTGGATACGGAACATTGCGTGAAATGCCTTACCTGTGTCCGGTCTTGTCCGTTTGAAGTACCGGTCTTTAATACTGAAAAACAGGTTATTGAAATAGATGACGCCATCTGCCATGGTTGCGGTGTGTGCGCAAGCGTATGCCCAAGGCAGACCATTCAGCTTAATTTTTATGAAGATGATCAAATTACTAGCAAAATTGATGCCTTGCTGGCAGGGGGAATGTAATGTCTGACTTTGAACCAACTATTATTGCGTTTTGTTGCGAGTACTGAGGATATTCTGCTGCGGACCTGGCAGGTTCGATGCGGCTGGATTATCCTGTAAATATTAAAATCATACGGGTTCCCTGTACCGGAAAAGTGGATGTCATGCACTTGATGAGATCTATACAGATGGGCGCTGACGGCGCTTATGCTGTCGGCTGTCTGGAAGGGGCATGCCATTATAAACAGGGAAATTTACGTGCCAGGGAACGGGTTATGCACGTACAGAAACTTTTGGAAGAGGTTGGACTTGAAGGGGACAGAGTAAGGATGTATAATCTTTCTTCAGGCGAGGGACCTACCTTTGCAGCATATGCAAAAGAGATGACTGAACATATAAAGAAGCTTGGGCCTAACCCATTAAAAAAATGGTCAACAGCCAAAAATAAGGAGTAAACTATGGCGGAAGAAGCAATCAAACTTGGCGGTAAAAAGAAAAGTATGTTTATAGACAAAGTCAAGGAAATTCTCCCTAAAGGGGGTAATCTTAATCTTTGTCTTACCTGTGGAGCATGTTCATCAGGATGTCCTGCGACAGGGCTTGAGGGCATGGATCCAAGGAAATTTTTGCGCATGGCGGCACTTGGCATGGATGAAGAGTTATTAAAGAGCGATTGGGCATGGATGTGTACTATGTGCATGCGTTGTATTTATGTATGTCCAATGGAAATTAATATCCCACAGCTTGTTTTCAATGTCAGGAACAGCTGGCCCAGAGAGAGTAAGCCAAAAGGAATTCTTGGTTCATGTGACATGGCCTTAAGAAACGATACATGCAGCGCTATGGGTGCAACCGAAGAAGACTGGCGTTTTGTAGTTGAGGACGTTGCCGAAGAGGTAAGAGAAAGCCAGGAGGGTTTTGAAAATCTTCAGGCTCCTATGGATAAGGTGGGCGCTGAGTTCTTTTTAAATCAGAATTCCAGAGAGCCGGTAACGGAACCGGACGAGATGGTTCCTTTATGGAAAATACTTCACCTGGTTGGTGCGGACTGGACTTACGGTTCAAAAGGATGGGCTGCTGAAAACTATTGCATGTTTATGGCAGAAAATGAAAGCTGGAAACACATTGTCGAGGTTAAAGCCAAAGCTGTGGATGATTTAAAGTGCAAGGTCTGGCTCAATACGGAGTGAGGGCACGAACTATTTGCAGTCCGGTCCGGACTGGCAAAATTCAATATTCCTTATAATTTTGAGATAAAAAGCATCATTCAGTATTATGCACAGTGGATCAGGGAAGGAAAGCTTAAGGTTAATTCTGATTGGAACAAAGAGCTTCAAGTCAAATTTACTGTTCAGGATCCATGCCAGCTTGTTAGAAAAAGCTTTGGTGACCCAGTTGCCGAGGATTTAAGGTTTGTTGTAAAATCTGTTGTAGGAGAAGAAAACTTTATTGATATGACTCCTAACAAGTCGAACAATTACTGCTGTGGTGGTGGTGGTGGTTTTCTGCAATCAGGACGTCCCGATGCCAGACGTACTTATGGTAAACTAAAGGATGAGCAAATCAAGAAGACCGGAGCCACATATTGTATAACTCCATGTCATAATTGTCATGCTCAGGTTCATGATCTATCGGAGCATTTTGAGGGCGGATATCATACGGTTCATTTATGGACCATTATATGCCTTTCTCTTGGCATTCTTGGTGAAAATGAGCGCGAATACTTAGGACCGGATCTTGCTGAATTAGGGTTATAGCATTATAGTTACCGGGAATGGATTGATTCTCCGGTATTAAGAGGTAATAATAATGATAGTAGCACAAAGAAAACCATTTGATGAAATAAAAAACTTTATAAAGGATTATAAAAAGGTTCTTAACGTTGGTTGCGGAACCTGCGTGGCCGTATGTCTTGCAGGCGGTGAAAAAGAAGTTTCCGTTCTTAATGCAGAGCTTGATATGGCACGAAAGCTTGAAGATAATCCGATAGAGATAGACGGATTTACGGTTGAAAGACAGTGTGACAGAGAATATCTTGAAGCTCTTGATTCCAAGGTAAAAGATTATGAAGCTCTTGTTTCAATGGCATGCGGAGCAGGAATTCAATTTCTTGCCGAAAGATATCCTGATAAACCGGTTTTTCCCGCTGTTGATACTACTTTTATAGGCGTAAACCAGGATGTCGGTTGGTATGAGGAAAGATGCCGTTCATGCAGCAGCTGTGTCTTAGGCCTTACAGGCGGTATATGCCCTGTTACCATGTGCGCAAAAGGCCTTTACAATGGTCCGTGCGGCGGGACAAATCAGGGAAGCTGCGAGATAGACAAGAACCAACCATGTGCTTGGTATATGATATATGAGAGGCTTAGTGCACAAAATCGTCTTGATTGTATTCTGGAGATAACTCCTCCTTCAAATTGGCAGAATCAGATACCAAGAACTGTGATTCAACCCGGGTACAAAAAACCGGAAAATTTATAAAATAAATATATAGGACAACATAAAAATGAAATCAGGCAGCAATTTGGAAAAAGTCTTGGAGGCGGGGCATTTTGCATTTACAGGTGAGCTTGGTCCGCCCCGCGGAACTGATGCCGATGAAGTAAGACATAAAGCGTCACACTTAAAAGGTATGGTTGATTCAGTTAATATCACAGACAACCAGACAGCCGTTGTGCGTATGGCTAGTTGGGCTGCTTCCATAATCGCAATTCAGGAAGGGCTTGAGCCTAATTACCAGATGGTATGCCGTGACCGTAACCGACTTGCCATGCAAAGCGATATTCTTGGAGCATATGCCCTTGGAATTAGAAACATGCTTTGCCTGTCCGGCGATCATCAGAAATTTGGTGACCACCCCCAGTCTAAAGGTGTTTTCGATATCGATTCAATGCAACTTATAGGCATGGTAAAAGGAATGCGTGATGACGCAAAAATGTTAGGTGGTACGGAAATGGAACATCCACCTAAAATGTTTATCGGCGCAGCATCAAATCCCTTTGCCGACCCATTTGAATGGAGAGTGCATCGCCTTGCCAAAAAGATAAAATCCGGTGTTGATTTTATCCAGACACAATGCATATACAACATGGAAAAATTCAGAGCCTTCATGAAACAGGCAAATGATATGGGACTTACCGAAAAAGTCTATATTCTTGCCGGAGTCACTCCCATGAAAGGTGTCGGTATGGCAAAGTATATGAAAAATAATGTGCCGGGCATGGATGTACCTGACGAACTTATTAAAAGGCTTCAGGGTGTTGACAAGAAGATGCAGGCTGATGAAGGCATAAAGATAGCATGTGAGCAGATAGAAGAGTTTAAAGAGATGAAAGGAGTTGCAGGAGTTCATCTTATGGCAATCGAATGGGAGCACAAAGTTCCTGAAATTGCCGAACGAGCGAAAGTTCTTCCAAGACCGGTATTTTAAGTTAAACAAAAATTTATCCTGTTAGAGAATTAAATCCTCTAACAGGATTTTTTTAATGACTTTCGTATAACCACATATGATTATATTTTCTCAACTGACACTGCGCAGGCTTTGTACTCCGCAGTAAAACTTACAGGATCAAATGCAGCATTAGTAAGCCAGTTTGCATTTGTCTCCCTGAAGTGAAAGGCCATCCATACCATACCGGCAGGTACCTGATCCGTTACTTTTGCTTTTACTATTACCTCGCCTCTTCTGGATTTAACTTTGACCTTCTCACCTGTTTTAACACCAAGTTTTTCGGCATCCGCAAAAGAAATATCCGCGGTTTCTTCTCCCAAAAGTTCATTAAGCCCTTTGGTATGGCCGGTTTGTGTGCGGGTGTGATAATGATAAAGACGTCTGCCCGTACTTAACACAAAAGGATATTGCTGATCGCAAACCTCGGCAGGAGGCGTCCAGTCAACAGGAATCAAATTTCCAAGCCCGCAGGTAAAACATCCGTCTTTATGCAAAGTTGCAGTTCCCATATGATCTAATGTTGGAGCAGGCCACTGAAGACCATTTTCTTCTATACGCGAGTATTTTATTCCGCCAAACTGCGGTGCTAAAACAGAAACCTCATTGTCCCATATCTCCTGCGCACTGCTTGATTCCCAGTTTTGCCCCATCCTTTTTGCAATCTCTTTGAATATCCACCAGTTCGGCTTGGACTCTCCGGGAGGCTCTTTAACTGTACGAACACGACTTACTCTTCGTTCGCTGTTTGTAAATGTGCCGTCATTTTCGCTCCAGGCAGCAGCCGGTAAAATCACATGGGCAAACCGGGTTGTTTCATTATGGAAGATATCCTGTACTACCATAAATTCGGCTGATTCCAGGCAATGTTCCACATGATGAATATCAGGTTCCGTGTTGGCAAGATTTTCCCCGAAAACATAGAAGAATTTTATTTTACCATTAACAAGACCATCCATCATATGCGGCATCATCATGCCGTTTTTGCCGGGAAGATTTTTCACTTTCCATGCTTCTTCAAATTTGGCCCTTGCCTCCGGGCTTTCAACTTTCTGGTATCCATGGAACACATTCGGTAAAGCGCCCATATCGCATGCGCCCTGAACATTATTCTGGCCTCTTAAAGGATTTACTCCTCCGCATTCGAAACCAACATTTCCTAAAAGCATCTGAAGATTTGCACAGCTTAAGACATTGTTCACACCACAAGTGTGTTCGGTAATTCCAAGAGTGTACATAAGCATTGCAGGCTTTGCAGAAGAAATACTTCTTGCAAACTTCCTGATAACATCGGCATCAATTCCGGATATCTCCGCCGCCCTTTCAGGCGGGTATTCCATCACTTTTTCTTTAAGTTCTTCAAATCCCAAACAACATGATTTGACATATTCCTTGTCATATAAATCTTCGGTTATCAGCACATGCATAATACCGTTTATTAAAGCAATGTCACTTCCGACTTTCAGCGGTAAATGCATTTTCGCCAGCTTCGCCAGATCGGTACGCCGCGGATCAACAACATATAATTGTGCACCTTTTTGTACCGCTCTTTTGACCCCAGCAGCAGCAACCGGATGGGCTTCGGTCATGTTTGAGCCGATCACAAATATCATTTTAGCTTTATCAAAATCGGAAAAAGAATTTGTCATTGCACCTGAACCAAAAGCAATCGCCAGACCGGCGACGGTAGGAGCATGTCACGTTCGCGCGCAGTGATCGATATTGTTCGTACCGATCGCCGCGCGAAAGAGTTTTTGCATCTGATAAGAATCTTCATTGATGCTCCGGGCGCAACTTACACCTGCAACTGCATCAGGCCCGTGTTTTTCGATTGTCTCTTTTAATTTGCTTACTATAAGATCAAATGCTTCATCCCATGTGGCTTCCTTATATTGGCGATCACCCTGCCTTATAAGAGGTACTTTAAGCCTTTCATCGGAATATATGAAATTAAATCCGAACCTACCTTTTACACACAAATGGCCGTAATTGGGTGGCGCATCCGCACCATTTATCTTTACAACCCTGTCGCCAATCTTTTCCAGATTAAGCTGGCATCCCACTCCGCAGTAAGGACAGGTAGTCCTCACAGTTTCCAGCTTCCAGGGGCCGGAAAGTCCCTCATGCTTTTCTGATAATGCTCCGGTCGGACAGTTTGCCAGGCAGTAGCCGCAGGAAACGCAGCGATCATTTATACTCGGAATAAAAACAGGCGGGCCACCATCATTTCTGCTCTCATCCTGTATCAGATCGAAAGCATACTGAACCTGATATTGTGAGCAGCCGTTCAAACACTTGCGGCAGGTAATGCATTTGTTGGGATCTACGGTTATTAAAGGATGTTTATCTATTATTTCATATTTTCTTTTCTTCCATGACTGCAAGTTATCCTGATCTACCCCGTATATCGTAGCATATTCTCTTAACCTGCATTCAAATGCATCCTGGCAGCCGCAGGAAAGACATCTTGAAGCTTCTTCTTTTGCTTGCTCTTCAGAAAACACCAGTTCAGCCTCTTCAAAGCTCTTAACTCTTTGAGTAACCGGAAGAATCGGTGTTTCATTACGCGGGCGGCTTCTAATACCTTCAAAATTGGCCTGGTCAACTACTTTTAATTTCCCTTTTGTTATATTAAAAGGTTTTGCGTCCTTTATAACAGCCCCATCAGTCAGATAGCTATGAATAGACAAGGCGGCCTCACGTCCGTCAGCACTTGCCTGAATAACCGTTCTTGGGCCTCTTAAAAGATCTCCGCCTAAAAACAGATACGGAATACATGACTGAAGGGTGTTTGTATCCGTTTCAGGAATCCCTTTTCTCGTAAAAGCGGCTTCTTTAAGTTCGGTATCTTCTTTTAAGAATTGCACATCCGAAAATTGTCCGATGGATATAATAGCCTGATCGGCTTCAAGAATTGTTTCAGAACCTTCAATAGGAACAGGTCTGGGACGTCCACTGCTGTCTGCGGCTTTTAATTCATTTTTAAGATATTCAACACCGGAAAAAGCCCCGTCTTTGGAAATAATTCTTGTCGGAGTAGCCAGTATATGTATCTTTACGCCTTCTTCTTCAGCATCATGAATTTCCTGCGGGTTAGCCGGCATTTCTGCTTTTGTCCGCCGATAAAGCATTATAACTTCTTCTGCTCCCATGCGAAGGCAGCTTCGGGCAGCATCCATACCTGTATTCCCATTGCCGATTACTACCACCTTTTTACCAACTGGCGGCGGATCACCGGAAGCGGTTCGAATCAGAAATTCTATGGCGGACATGACTCCCCGCATCTCTTCTCCGGGAATTCCAAGTTTATAAGAATTCCATGCTCCTATGGCTAAAAATATCGCATCATAACCTTCGCTTTTAAGCGATGCCAGGGTAAAATCTTTTCCGAATTTCCTGTTTGTATTAACCGCTACGCCAAGATCCAAAATTTCCTGTATTTCCTGATCAAGCACAGCCTTTGGAAGACGATATTCAGGAATACCGTATCTCAGCATACCGCCAAGCTTGGGCATGGCATCATATATGGTAGCAGCGTGGCCTTTAAGGCGCAGATAATAAGCTGCGGCAAGGCCTGCCGGTCCGCCTCCTATTATGGCTACCTTTTTACCTGTATCGGGAGGTGGTGCAGGTGTTACCCTGATTCCGCGCTCGGCAGCATAATCGGCCGCATACCTTTTAAGATCCTTTATGTTGATAGCTTTTTCAACACGATTGCGGCGGCATTCTAACTCACAAGGATGCGGACACACTCTTCCGAGTGTTGCTGCAAAAGGAGTCTTTTCTTTTACCAGCCGAAGAGCTTCTATAGGATCGCCTCTTTCAATATGAGCAACATAACCCTGGATATCCAGATGTCCGGGACAAGTCATATGACATGGCGCCACACAATCTCCGTAATGCTGCTCCAGCATTAACGTTAAAAGTCCTTTGCGTGTTTCTAAAACAAGAGGAGAATCCGTATGAACCACCATTGCTTCTTTAACCATTGTAGAACAGGAAGCAATAAGTTTGTTTTCGCCTTCCACTTCAACAACACAGATCCGGCAGGCTTCTTCAGGTTTTAACAATGGATTGTGACAAAGTGTTGGAATAAAAATCCCTTCCTGAACAGCTGCCTGCAATATGGTGTTCCCGGATTCCGTTTCAACAGTTTGACCATTAATAGTAAGAGATACTTTTGACATATATCACTCCGCTATATGCATTTATGTTATTGTTTGGAGCTTTCCATAATTAAGAAACTGGAAATACCCCTGCTTTTCTATATGAAAATTTCATTATTAAACGGAAACATATGACAAGAATGGCATAAATAAGTCAAGAAAAAATATAGTTTTTTTTAATATTCATGAAACCATCCACAATGTATATCCATTTTCCCTCAGGACGATTAAAGCATTAAAACAGCAAACATTACAAACAGCTATCAGATATCATATTTACAGTATCAATATATTCAATCCATATGGTACTTAGAATCAATATTATATATTTGACCGCTTATAAGCTCGCCTTTATCTTAAGCAGAAATTTTATAGGAATAAACCTCATAATCTTACCGCTATTTTAAACAATCTAGTATTTAACAATCCAGGGAGAAAAAATGAAAAAATTTTGTGCCGTATTATTGTTTGTTTTTTTATTGATTACATTACCGGCTTTTGCAGGTATTCCTTCGGGAAATCTCACCTTTACAATAACTCCTTCTATTACGGATGGAAACAAGGATGTAAAACTGTGGGCGCCATACCCAATGAGTGACGAATTTCAAACTATCACCAACATGAAAATTGCAGGAAATTATCAGGAATCCGCTATCTATCGCGATCCTGTTTCCGAAGCTGTATATTTATATGCCGCCTGGACTAAACCTGTAGACAAACCCTTGTGTGTTATGAGTTTTCACATCAGCCAAAAAGACCGGAAAAATGCCAACCTGAAAGATTCCGGCAAAAAATATCCTGAACTTGTTTTAAAATATCTTGAATCTACAGATGAAATTCCGGCCAATGACCCTGAGATGAAAAAAATTGCTCAAAAAACTATTAAAGGCAAAAAAGGCACCCTTGAAAAAGCAAAAGCTATTTACGACTGGGTTGTACAAAACACCTTCAGAGATCCTGATGTAAAAGGCTGCGGCCTTGGATTACCCCACAGAACCATTGAACAATGTAAAGGCGGGGGAAAATGTGCTGATATAAGCGCTGTTTTTGTAACTTTAGCCCGTGCAGCCGGTATTCCGGCAAGAGATGTTTACGGCCTTCGCCTGGCTTTACCCAAAGATGGAGATGTTACAAGCAGCTTTCATTGCTGGGCTGAATTTTATCTTCCCGGCACAGGCTGGGTAATGGTTGACCCTGCAGATGTAAGAAAAATGATACTGGTACACAAACTTGAACTCAATGATGCTATGGATTGGTACAAGTTTTTCTGGGGCGGAGATGATCTTTTCAGACTAGTTCTTGAAAATAATTCAAGAGGCGTTTCGCTTTACAAAGCAGAGCAGAAAATCAGCTATTTCATGTATCCGGCAGCCCAGGTAGACGGCAAAATGCTTAATTATTTTGATGCCGCAGGATTCAGTTATAAAGTGGAATATATTGGCGACAAATAACAAACGCGTTTATCATGTGCCAACCCTGTGATATCAACGAATTCTACCTTATATTGAGAGTACTTTATCATGGAAAACAGAAGAGCATTTATAAAAAACGGCCTTATGGTTTGCCTGGGAGCAAGTGGTGTCTTGTTTGGAACAAAAGCCTACTCCTTTCCATCTGCCGCAGGAGCCAGATGGGGCATGATCATAGACAGTACACGCTGCACCGGCTGCCAGTCATGCATGGTAGCCTGCAAGCTTCAGAATAATACAGCACAAAATGAATTTAACACAAAGATTAAGGATACGGAAACAGGAATCTGGCCTGATGCACGGATAAGCTTCAAAACCACATTGTGTGTTCACTGCAGCGACCCGCCATGCGTCAAAGCCTGCAAGGCAGGCGCAGCATTTATGCATGAATCCGGTTTGGTATTAACCGATTGGAACCTGTGTGACGGAAACGGGGCATGCATTGATGCCTGCCCTTATGATGCGCGATTTCATGACAACCGCTTTTCGGATAAGACAGACAAATGCGATTTGTGCATAAACCGGCTTGCGCAGGGATTAAGTCCGGCCTGTGTTGAAAACTGCTCTCCCGGAGCACGAATCTTCGGCAGGTTTGACAAGCCTGAAGGTGAATTTGGAAAATATCTGAAACATATTGAAAAGCAAATGTCAAAAAAATCACGCAAGACATCCGTGATCTATCATAGCATGGAAAAGGAGGGGCAAGGATCATGAGCAGTAAAAATGATGACAACACAAAAGTAATCAGCAGGCGCACTCTGATCAAAACGGGTCTGGCTGCCACAGCTGTTCTTTCCTGTGATACGGCTATTGCCGAAAGCCCCAAAACAATTGATCCCAGAGAGTTGCAGAAAACACCTGAAACACGATTATCACCAAATACAAAAACCGTTCATTCCGTTTGCCTGGCCTGTAATGCCCGCTGCGGTGTTCGCGGAGTAATTCAGGACGGCAAGCTGGTCAATATTTCCGGCAACCCTTACCATCCTTATAATATGCAGTTTGATCCCATTTCTTATGACACACAATTGGCCGATGCTTTGAAAATAAGCAGCCCGGTTTGCGGAAAGTCGCTTGATACGCCCGGATATATATACAACCCCTATAGAATATTATCCCCGCTTAAACGCTTTGGCCCAAGAGGATCGAAAAAATTCGAACCGGTTTCCTGGGATACCTTAATACGTGAAGTTTCCGATGGAGGAAGGCTTTTTGCACATTTAGGAGAAAACCGGCAGGTTCCGGGTATAAAGGATCTTCTTTCCGATGAACCCATACAAAGTGATGATCCTTCCTTAGGTCCCAAAAGAAACGGTCTGGTTTTTCTTACAGGCAGGCTTCAAAGCGGAAGAAAAGAGTTTATCGACCGTTTTGTTAAAAGCAGTGTGGGATCTAAAAACCGCATCGGCCATACGGACATATGCGGTCTGGGCTTTCGCATGGGTAATTTTGCCTTAAGCGGTGAAAAAGAAGTGGAACTTAAAGCCGATCCAAAAAACGCCGATTACATACTTGTTTTTGGGGCCAATATATATGAAGCATTACAACCTGGAATCAATACTTACGGTGCAATAGTGGCCCGCAGACAGTCAGGAGGCAAACTCTCCTTTTCTATCGTAGATCCCAGAGCTACACGGGCATCGGTTCACGCAAAAGACTGGCTTCCTGTAAAACCCGGAAAAGACGGGGCACTTGCCATGGGCATAATCCGTTACATGATGGAACATGACAGGGTAAACAAATTTTATTTAAGCGCTCCTAATGAAACGGAAGTAAAGAAAAGGGGGTTTGGTGTGCTTTCAAACGCAAGTCATCTTGTAATCTGTGATCCAACCCATCCGGATGACAGCGCTTTTTTGCGCATGAAGCATATAGATCCGTCGCTTGGTGATGTTAAAGGCAATGAAAAAGTTGTGTTTGAAGAAAACAGCCGGAATACGGCTTCAGCTCAGTACATCCGGCAGGCAAACCTTGATGCAGAAGGAGTAATAAAGGATTATTTTGGAAACAGCGTCCGCGTAAAAACCGCCTACCGTCTATTAAAAGAAGAGGCTTTTGCACATTCTCTTTCTGAGTATGCAAAGTTTTCCGGTGTTTTAAAAACACAAATTCAAAGAGTTGCCCATGAATTTTCTTCTCACGGCACCAGAGCTGCGGTGACCCAGTATCACGGGGCAGGAAACTATGTTAACGGCACATACGCCGCTTATGCTATTGCATCATTAAATGCCCTTGTCGGCAGTGTAAACATGAAAGGTGGTTATCTTAAAGGCGGAGGAGGTTGCGGAAGCCCGGTTAAAGGCATATACGATCTTAAATCATTTCCAAACAGTGTGAAAAACAAAGGGGTGGCTATATCCAGGGAAAAGGCGGTATATGAAAAATCCGCCGAGTATCAGAGCAAAAAAAGGGCGACAGGATCAGGCTATCCTGCCAAACGCCCCTGGTTTGCTTTTACCAAGGGGGGGCTTTGTGTAGAAGCTTTAAGCGGAATTGATCAGCAATACCCCTACCCTGCCCGGGTTCTTTTTACTTATCTTTTTAATCCGGTTTACTCCATACCGGGAGGTTATCGCTTTAAAGAGACACTGGCCGATACGGATAAAGTACCGCTTCATATCTCTTTGGATATTGCTATAAACGAATCCAACATATATGCCGACTATATAATACCGGATTTAAGCTTTGCCGAAGGACATTACGGCTGGCTTACTCCTCATGCTCCTGGTTTGTCCTTTACAGGTATACGAAGCCCCATGATTGAACCCATAAACCACAAAACGCCTGACGGCAGACCTATATGCACGGAAACGCTTTTAATTGATCTTGCCAAATATATGAATCTTCCCGGTTTCGGTCAGGGAGCAATCCACGGAAAAGACGGGAAAAGCTATGATCTTAACCGGGCCGAGGATTTTTATTTAAGAGCTTTTGCAAATATAGCAGACAACGCAAAAATCCCAAAAGCCGATCAGTCTGAAATCTCTTATGTTGAATCGGCTTATCTGCTTGCAAAATATAAAAATATACTTCCTGAAGAACAATGGCACAGCGTGTGTCATATGCTTGCAAGAGGCGGTGTATTCAAACCCTATGATGCGGTTTTTGAGAAAGAGGTTTTCACAAAAGGTATTAGTGAAGTACATCTGTACAATGAAAATCTGGCAAAAAGCATAAACAGCCTTACTGGCAAACGATTTTCGGGCTCTCCCGGCTGGCTTAATCCCAGCAATTCCAAGGGAATGATTTTAGATGAGATGGAAAAGCAATATCCGTATTCAATCATAACTTACAAAAGCAGACTGCATACCCAATCACGATCTCTCTGGTCAAATTATGCCATGGAAATCCAGGATGAAAATAATATTGAGATAAATATTAATGACTGTAAGCAACTGGGACTCAAGGAGGGAGATAATGTAAAACTGGTTTCTGAAAGTAATCCTGAAGGCATACAAGGGAAGGTTCAGCCCACATCTCTGATACGGCCGGGCTGTATTGCAGTGTCATTTCATTTTGGTCATAGCCAGTTTGGTGGAAGTATTTTGGAAGTAAAAAAAGGAGATAAAGTTTTTCAGGGAGGCAAATCTGTTATGAAAGGAAATTTTCTGATTTCAAACCCGGAATTTACAAAAGGTTTGAATTTTAATGATGTTGCCCTTCTGGACAAAAATATGAATCAGACTCCTATGGTAGATCTGGTGGGAGGTATTCCTGATTTCAGCAGTACAAGGGTTAAGATCATCAGGGAGACTTAAGCTCTATCGTGTTTTGCCCCTGCATTCCCCACAGGCAGGGGCAAAACACAAGTTTATACAGTGATTTTCAATTAGCCTTAATTTATAACAATTGCTGCAATGAACCGCCGGTTAAAATAATGGAAGTTTAAAACCGCCGATACCGGTATTTTTCTCAGCGCTTCCTGCCTGCATTCCGGTCAACTGGGACAACCTGTTTTCAATCTCGCTTTCCAGCCCTTCAAATCCTGCAAGACTTCCCTTTGCCTCCTGAACCGGACCTTTTACTTTATCCGATATACCTGCACGAAGTTTGTTTTGAAATAATGCAGCTTGTTCTTTTACTGCCGAGCCTATGGCGTTTTTAAGCAATCCGTCAAGGTTTGAAGATATATTAATTTTATAGTTATCCACAGGGCCTGTAATATCGGCTTTAATATCTATTTTTGATACTCCTTTTAAAGCGCTTGAAACGGCTTTTGCGTAGCCGGAGGACACATCACCTGATAACATATTAACATCGTTTAGGTTAAGTTTTACTGCTGCATCAATAATACCCTTTTTTAATATTGCTTCAAGATCCATGTCCGCATTGCCTTTTTCAAAAGTAAGCGGCAATGATGAACTTTTGGAAATGCTTGCTGCTTTTATTTTATAGTTCTTAAGCTTTAAATTAAATTTATCTGAAGGAAAATCGGGTTTAATACGGTTTACTGATCCGTCAAGTTTTACTGAATTAACACCTGAAAGTTTATCTCCGGCAAAATCAAAAGTAATAGGACGACCAAGTATTTTCTGATCGGAAGAAATGTCTTTTATTTTACCGGAAAATTCTCCCATTGGAAGATTTACGGAAACATTTGAAAGGCGTATAAGAAAATCAGGCATAGTTTCTTTTTCTGCCGGTGGTTTAACTTCTTTTGTCTTTTCTTTTTTATCGCCGTCTTTTTTATTAATAAACGGCTCAAGCCTTTGCTTCCAGTAAAGCCCCCTGTCAACCCATTGTTGAATTTCAGGGCCTATAAAATAACGGCTGATATTTGACAAGCCTGAAGCTGACAATCCATATTTTTCCGAAAGCCTGCGAATATCTTCCTGGGGAGCTTTTTCTAATGCTGAAATCTTCGACTTAAAATTTGAAAGAGTGGAGTTTAGCTCATTTTGTGATTTTTTCAGCACCTTAATTTCTTCATGTATGTCCTTATAAATAGACCGAGCTTCTCCTGTAGCACCAAGGATGCTTCCGATATCTTTTGTGTCTTTCATTTTTTTTAGAGCTTCGATGCGCTTTTTATATTCTTCTATCTTTTCCTTTCCGGCAATAGCTGCTATTTTTTTCTCCCATAAGCCTTTACTGTTTTCAATATCCGACTTTATCTCTTTCGCCAGCTCAAGCGTTTTCAGATTCTCTTTTGCAAGCACCTCATTGATATCAGGCATTTTAAGCGCAGGAAAACCTGGGGCCAACTCTTTTTCTTCTTTTTTAGCAACTTTAACCTGTTTTTTTGTAGCGCCGGATTTTGTACGCTTTGTATCAAAGCGAACATTATCTATGTTCAATTCATCTATAATAACTTTTTTGCGAAACAACCAAGTAGTGTCGACATTTGCTGAAATACGCCCAATCTCAACAGCATTTTTCATTGGCTCATAAGGATTTGTAACCTGTAGCCCGTTAAGGGTTAAACCCAATGGGAAAAGAGACAGATCAGCATTTTTTAACTCGACTTTTGCTCCCGCAGCCTCAGTACCCTTTGCTTCTACCATATATTCCACAAACAGATCGGCAAATACTGCCCACACTAAAAAAACAAATACTATCACAACGAAAAAAGCTATAAGTATCTTGCGTCCGAATCCTTTTTTCATACCTTCCCTCCTAACTGAAAAGTTTTGAAACTGGCTCAGGTAACATGTTTAATAAAAACAGCACCCAAGGGGCAGGCTTCAATGCAATCCCAGCATCCCATACACATATCCTGAAATATCATGGGTTGTTCGAAAACACCATCAATCTGTTTAATCACTTTGTGTGTGCATGCCGGTACAGCGGCACAACACCCTTCGTCCGGGTTACATATTTTTGGATTGCATATAGTATAATTAACTAAAGCAAATGATTTTTTAGGCTGCATAAACATTTATTGTATTCAAGGGGGCGTCCTTAAAGTCTCTTGTCAATTTTCTACAATTCGCACTCATAATCAAATTAAGTCATCATAAAGCTCCAAAGAATACCTGCACAGATGGCTGAACCGATTACACCGGAAGCATTGCACGCCATAGCATGCATAAGCAGATAATTACCAGGGTCCTCTTTTTGAGCCACCATATGTACTTCACGTGCCGATCCCGGCACAGCAGAAACGCCTGCGGCACCCAACAAAGGATTTATCTTCTCTTTAAGAAAGATATTCATTATCTTCGCAAATAAAACACCGGAAGCAGTGGCTATGGAAAAGGCAATTAAACCAAGAATAAAAATTCCCAGTGCTTTGGGTGTGACAAAAACATCGGCTTGAGTACTTGCACCAACGGTAAAACCAAGAAAGATAGTGGCAGTGTCTATAATAGTAGAGCTTGCTGTTTTGGCCAACCGATCTACGACACCGGAAACTTTCATAAGATTACCAAAGAAAAAAGGACCGAGAAGAGGAATGGATGCCGGTGCCAAGAAGCAGCAGAGTAAAACACCAATAATAGGAAAAAAGAGCAGTTCCTTGCGAGTAACTTGTCGTTTGTTATCAGGCATGCGGATCAATCGTTCCTTTTTAGTGGTTAGCAACCGCATGATAGGTGGTTGTATTATTGGTATCATTGCCATATAAGAATATGCGGCAATGGCAATGGGGCCGATCAAATCCGGCGCCAGTTTAGCTGTCAGAAAGATAGAGGTTGGGCCGTCTGCCCCGCCTATGATTGCTACCGAGGCAGCCTCATTGGGTGTAAAGCCTAAAGCCAGTGCGCTAAGCAATGTGAAGTAAATACCCATTTGGGCGGCAGCGCCCAATAGCATCAGTTTGGGTCTTGCCAATAACGAAGAAAAATCGGTCATTGCACCAAGGCCAAGAAACACAATGGCAGGATATAATCCTGTTGTTACACCAAAATAAAGATAGTGCAGTACACTGTTATCTTCGTAAATACCAAGGCCGAATCCTTTGAAAAAAGGAATATTGCCAACAATAATACCAAAGCCGATGGGCAACAGTAAAAAAGGTTCATACTTCTTGGCGATAGATAGATAGCAGAATAGAATACCTACTGCTATCATAATAATATATCTATAATCGACCATTGCAAAACCGGTATTTTTCAAAAAGCCAAGAGCCAGTTCCATTAAATCAAATATCCTCGGTATATGTAGTAAAAGAACCTGTCATTTAGTTATTTTTCCAGGTAAAGATTCCATCATCCAAAGGTACAAGAAATCCTGCTTCTCTTAGCGATCGAATGGTAATATGCGGATGTGGCATTTGCTCCCTTTGTGTAAGCTGATAGAGTTTGGATAATTCGAACATGCTTCCTAAGTCTTTTGAAATAACCTTATATATTTTTGCAGTTGCCTCCAGATCTGTTTGCAAACCCATGTTTGCATCAAACTGATTTGCAGGCAAAGACATTTTTTTTTGCTGCCCGGTCCCAAATTGTTTTTTCTCGAAGAGCATGATAACCTTGTGTAATTGAGATATTATAAAAGATAAAATTGACAATCCGAGAATTACTATGATTGCACCGGTTATCGCCATTGCCCAACCATTATTAGCCGAAATAAGTCCAAAATCGAAATACATGGCGGATATGCCTCCTATACCCGAAAATAGCTATGAATAAACGGCGCATCAAAATCCGGGCCGTGTAAAAGATATATTATATTGCCATAAGTGTATAGGAATTCAATATATGCGTCAAGATTTGCTTTCCATATTCTTAATTTTTCAGTAGTGTATCAGGCTGAATTAATTGTGGAAGAACATCCATTGCCCGCTTTGTGCCAGCCTGAATATATTTATTAACACCGCCTGCTTTGCGAATAATAGTTATGGCATTTTCCAAGTATAAATCATGCTCTTTGCGAGTTTTCTTCAATTCGGATTTTGTTTTACCTGATAAGGCAAGCATTTGAATATAGGAATCGGGTGTGCTTCCATCCATTATGTGAGATCGGATAATTTCCCACATATTTATTAAAGAATCATGCGAGATATTTACAAGAACATCAGGAATCGAAACTTGATTTAAAGCCTGGGTTACGGAGTCAAAGTCTGTAAATTCTTTTTTACACAGCATATCATAAGCAGTAAGCATAACCGTGCCGGTTACAGGAAAATCCGCCAGGGCCGACATTTTAAGAGTTCTTACTTGTTGCCACCCGAATTCTTTCCAGATTTCATCTGCTGCCAGATGGCACAGATATCCGGCTATAAAAAGTTGTTCTTCTTTTGATAAAGTTTCCCATGGTCGCAGCAACTCTTTGTCGATACGGCTTAAGAAATTTTCACAACTGTAATTAAAATACTTTTTGCTGTTTTCTTTTTTACGCTTTACAAAATGAGTCTGAGATTTGTCGATAATACTAAAACGGTTTACATCGACCAGCAAACAGCCGAGCAAAAAAGCGCTGTAATTTGCGGTGCTGTGTTCGATCTGCCGTATCTGCGAAAACACGTGTTTTCCTACAAGCAAATGTGTAATTAATGAAGCCATTTTAATTTATATCTTTTGCGCAATTATTCCGGCAACAGCTTTTTGGTTTTCCACAATTCCCTCATGATACCTAAGACACCTGAAATCGCGGAACATATCAAGCAATTCATTATGCTTTAAAAGAAAATCGGGATTATGCGGTTTTCCGAACTGAATCTGGTCTATTATAAAAGTTTCATATACTACAAACCCGCCTGTGCATAAACCCGCCTTGATTTTAGGAATTAACGATCTTTGAAGATAGTTAAAGCAGATAATAACATCATAACTGTCTTCGGTGATATAAGTATCTTTTTCAAGATCAACAACATGTGTGCTGATATCCACCCCTGATTGCCTGGCATTTTTTTCGGCAATTTTTATAGCTTCTTCTGATATGTCTATTCCTTGAACCTTAAAACCCAGACTCGCAAGATAAATAGAATTTCTTCCTTCACCCATGGCTATGTCAAGAACACGGCCTTTAGGTAACAGGTTTATGTTTTCAACAAGAAAGCTGGATGCGTTTTTTTCTAATGATTGTTTATCCAAGGCTATCTCCTTTTTTAAGGAAATTTTCTGCAAGTATTTTAATATCTCCAACCTGATCCGGTTTCATCCATATAATGTCAGGATCGGCGTTAAACCAAGTCAGCTGGCGTTTTGCAAATCTTCTGGTGTCTTGCTTCAGCGTGCGTATTGCTTCATCTAAAGTAATGCTTCCTGAAATATAATCTATCATATGCCGGTATCCTATAGATTGCATTGATTTAAGATCTGCCGAATAATTCATATCAAGAAGCCGTCTTACTTCATCTTCAAAACCGGCCTCAATCATTAAGTCCACTCTTTTTTCTATTCGCCTGTAAAGAGCTTCTCTTTCCATATTAAGCCCGATCTTTAAAACATTAAACCGATTTTCAGAAAAGCCATGCTTTTTTTGATGTTCTAAAATACTTATACCTGTTGACTCAAAAACTTCCAGTGCCCTTATTATCCTGAATGTATCATTCGGGTGAATTTTATCTGCTGCTTTAGGATCAAGTTTTTTAAGTTGATTATATAAAAATTGAGTTCCGTTTTCTTTGGCCTGTTTTTTAAGATGAATCTTAAAATCGCTGTCTGCCGCAGGTTTGATGTCAAAAAGACCGTGAACCAGAGCTTTTATGTAAAGCCCGGTTCCACCAACTATAAACGGAACCTTGTTTTCTTCTTCGAGGCTGTTTATTATTTCGATTCCCATTGAGGCGAATTTTGCAGCACTGAAATCTTCATCAGGATCTATGATATCTATCATATGGTGAAACACACGCAGGGTTTCATCTTTTGTTGGTTTTGCTGTTCCAATATCTAAATATCTATAAACCTGCATTGAATCGGCGCTTATGATTTCGCCGCCGAAAATTTCTGCTGTTTTGATGCCTGCTGCTGTTTTACCTATGCCTGTTGGGCCGCAGATTACGATAATAGAGATTTTTTTATCTGTTATGTCATTTATCATATCATTATATTATATTAGGCGCTCGATTTCTTTAAGCTTTTTATCCAGTCTTTTAGAAGAGATCGGGATTGGTGTTTTTAACTCCTGGGCAAAAAGAGATACCTTATATTCTTCAATCAGCCAGAAGTATTCTTCCATGGCTTTTCTCTTTTCCTCCGATATAAAAGGGGAGATGTTTTTAAGAAGTTTATCAAGAGAAAGTGTATGTGTTTCAAGTTCATTTGACTTTATAATGTCTTTTTCAGGATCAATCATAGCTCTTTGTGCCCTTATTGATGTGGCTTTAAGATACCTGGAAAGATGCAAAAGCCGCTCTGGCTCATATAATTGGATGAAATTATTCGGCACCAGCCGGACAACTTCATTTTCAAGTCTGTCTATCATTAAAAAAGCTTCCTTGTTATTATTAAGACGACATCTTTTGCATAGATCCTGTAAAATTGATCTGGTCTCATGAAATGCTTCTATTACCGGAGAAATTTGTTTAATTTTTTCCTGGCCATAAGAAAATATATTCTTAAGAACATACTGTGAATGGGTGTTGAAAATATCTCCGGTTCGTATTTCTTTATCAAAAAGATCATTTATTATGCCATTAAAAAGCATTTTATCAAAACTTTTTACTCCCCCGAAAAAAACTGTATATTTATGAAGTTCAGAAGGAATAGAGATCTGTTTTTTTACATGCTTTATATCTTTGTCAAAAGTTATTAAAAAAAGAGCGATAGTTCCTTGTTTATGTGATAACTGAGCCGTTTTTTCAGATTCATAAATTCTAAGATTAACGCAACCTTCATCTATATCAAGAGCCGGAAAATAAATCCTGCTGGTGTTTTCATCTTCCTTTATTACAAGCTGCTTTGCAATGTCTCCAAAATCCCATTTTAAAATACCTGTCTTTTCATACTTTCTTTTAACTGATGCAAGCATTCTGTTATCAAGCGGCTTTGAATAATCTTTTAATAAAATATTTTTATCTTTTCCGGCAAAGATCTCTTTTCCCTTGGCATCAATTATTGAAAAGCGCATTTTAAGATGCTCAGGCAAAGAATCGTATGACCATGCGCTTGCAGGAATATCGACTTCGAAATTACGGAAAATAAAGTTTGAAAGCTCGGTTGCAAGCGCAGCTTTTCCCCTTGGCATTTTTTCTATGATGGTATCAACTATTTTAGAAAGAGGGAGTAATTTTTTTCTGTATTCTTTTGGAAGTCCTTTTATAAGCGCAGTTATCTTTTCCTGCAATAGTCCGGGTACAAGCCAGTCTGCTTTTTCCGGTAAAACGGATGATGATGATGAAACCGGAATCTTGACGGTTATGCCGTCATCCGTTTTGCCCGGATCAAAATTATAAAGACATATAAAGGGTTTTTTGCCTAAGTTTATACTATCCGGATAAAGAGACAGATTCTCTTCATCCGGCAAATAACGCAATAAATCTTCTTTTTTCATCCGAAGATGTTTATCGTTACCAAAGCTTTTTATGTGCCTGGAAAGTGTGCGAATCTCACAGATTCCAGGAAGCTGTTTTTTGTAAAATTCAAATATGGTTTCATTGCCTGCGAAAACATCTCTTTTTCTTAACCTGTTTTCCATATCCAGAACTTCTTCTTTTACTTTTTTATTATGTTCCATGAAAGGCAAAAAGGTGTCGATATCTTCTTCAACAAGGGCGCATCTTATAAAAATATCCGATGCTTCTTCCGGATTTATTTTTCCGTAAGATACGGATCGTCCGGCAACGATTGCAAGTCCGTATAAACTTGCTTTTTCAATGGCCACAACTTCTCCGCGTTTTCTATCCCAGTGTGCTCCATAATAGGAGTATTTGCACTGCTCTTTTCCGATTTCTTCTATCCAGGCGCTTTCTATGGTTGCAGCAGTTCTTGCAAAAAATCGCGATGTTTCAACCATTTCGGCAGATACTATCCAAGTGGGCGGGTTTTTGAATAATCCTGAGCCGGGAAATATCATAACGGATTTATCTCTTGTTGCACTAAAACTATTCTTTTCTTTTTTTACGGCAATATTTGATAAAAAACCGCTTAGTATCGATTTGTGGATGGCAGTATAAAGCGGGCTGAATTTGCTGTCTGATTTATTTGCACCGCTTAAAGCTTTCACACTTTCTGTTTTCCGGCTTTTCATACCGGTTTCAATAAGTATATTTGTTATCTGTGTATATATGTCGCGCCACTCTTTCATCCTTTTAAAAGATAGAAAGTTTGCTTTGCAGAATTTTCTTGCTCCGGAAGTAGTACCAGATGCTTCGTTATATTTATTCCATATGTTAAGAAGAGTTATAAAGTCTGAAAGCGGGTCTGAGAAAATCTTGTGCGCTCTGTCTGCTTCCTCTGTTTTATCGGCAGGTCTTTGCCTTGGGTCCTGAGAGCTTATGGCTGAGGCGATCACTGTCATTTCTTCAAGACATCCTCTGTTCGGTGCTTCAATAAGCATTCTGGAAAGCCTGGGGTCAACCGGAAGGGCTGCCATAAGTTTGCCGGTTGGAGTTAGGCAATAAAGCGCTTTATTGCCAGGCTCCTGTTTTATCGCTCCCAGTTCCAGAAGAATGTCATATCCATCCTTGATGCTTTTTGGCGAAGGCCTGTCTATAAAAGGAAAGGAAGATACTTCACCCAGTTTTAAAGCAATCATTCTCAATACAACTTCGGCAAGATTTGACCTTAAAATTTCGGGCAGCGTATAAAGAGAGCGGGCTTCATAATTTTCTTTAGAATAAAGACGCACACAGATGCCGTTTTCTACTCTTCCGCACCTGCCTTTTCGCTGGTCTGCGCTGCTTTTTGAAACGGAAACTACTGGCATAGCGGTTGAGCGAGATCTTGGGGTATAATGCGGAATACGTGCAAGACCTGTATCTATCACATATTTTATGCCAGGGATAGTAATAGATGTTTCAGCGATATTGGTTGATATGATAATCTTTCTTGCAGATAGAGGCAAAAAAACCTTTTTTTGCTCTGAAGCCGGAAGCCTTGCAAAAAGGGGTATTATCTCAACGGATCTGTATTTTCTTCCTTCAAGGATTTCGGTTGCTTCCCGGATATCCAGTTCTGTGGGCATAAAAATAAGTATATCGCCGTATGGATTTTCTTTTACTATTTTATCAACAGCTTCTATTGCAAGATCTGCATAGCTTTTGTCTTCATCTTTTTCAGGTTCAAAATCTACAGGAAGATAGCGTACATCAACAGGAAACATTCTGCCTGAAACTTCAATTACAGGTGCATTATCAAAAGCTTTTGAAAATTTATCGGTATCAATTGTTGCAGAAGTTATAATCAGTTTTAAGTCTTTTCTTTTTATTAAAAGAGTTTTCAGCACTCCAAGTATAAAGTCAATGTTAAGACTTCTTTCATGTGCTTCGTCAACAATTATGGTGTCATATTCATTAAGATACGGATCATTATTGGCTTCCGCCAGCAAAATGCCGTCGGTCATTATTTTTATGTATGAGTCTTTATGTGTTTTATCGTCAAAACGGATTTTGTAGCCGACGGACTTTCCGGTTTCCTCTCCGAGTTCCTGTGCAATACGTGCACAAACGGTAATAGCGGCAATTCTTCTCGGCTGAGTACAGCCAATTTTACCAAAAATCCCCCGTCCTGCGGCAAGACAGAATTTCGGTAATTGTGTGGTTTTGCCTGATCCGGTTTCACCCGAAATAATAACAACCTGGTTTTTAACAATAGAATCTATGATTTCATCTTTTTTGGCTGTTATGGGAAGATCGGAATCAAAATCAAATTTTGGGATATTGTTTCTTCTTAATACTTGTTCATGAATGGAAGCATCAAGCTTTTTGGTGATATCAGAAAGCAGCTTTTCAATTTTTTGCCCTGCAAAGTTTTTGGAAACAGCGTTTTTCAGTTTTGATATTTCGCGGTAAAGAACCGGTCTGTCCACCCGCATTGCTTTTTTAACCCTGAATTCGGTTTTGTTAATTATTAAATTTGTTTGTTTCATTTGTTGCAAGCTTAAATGCTCCGGCTGTGTTTTTATTGCACTGTAATATGATGTTTAGCTTTTTATCATATTTTAGCCAAAAATCCCATACAAGTTGTGTGCAATTTATTTGATATTAAAATAAACAGCTTAGCAAGTATATATTTGAAAGATGCATACAAATTGATCAAACTGCAGGATTTGAGATTTCGATGTTGTATTTGAAATTGACTTTGCCTATGCAATGTAATACTATTACCAGTAATACCTATCTTTGGAGGTTGAATTATGAGAGTAACTACAAAAGGTCAAGTTACAATTCCCCAGCACATTCGCGAAAAATTGGGAATAACCCCGGCAACAGAAGTAGATTTTGTCGAGGGAGATGGCCGCATTTTTTTAGTGAAACGAAAAGGGGGAGAAACAGTAACCCGAAAATTTACAAAATTACGTGGCGTTGCAACTGTTAAAATGACGACTGACGAAATTATGGCTTTAACGAGAGCAGATAGATGAAGGGCCTTCTTGTTGATTCAAATGTGATTTTAGATATTTTTCTTGATGATCCCGATTGGGCTGATTGGTCTGAATCTACATTGGCAAATTATAGTGCTCACTCAGCTTTTTATATTAATTCGATAGTCTATGCTGAAGTATCAGTCGGTTTTGAAAAGATAGAGGAATTGGAGTCTGCTCTCCATAAAGGCGGATTTCAGATGTTGGAAATTCCGAAAGAAGCTTTATTTCTTGCGGGTAAAGCTTATCTCAAATACAGGGCGGTGAAAGGATTCAAGAAATCACCTTTACCGGATTTTTATATAGGTGCACAGGCAGCTGTGCTTTCCCTGGATCTGATTACACGGGATATAAATCGATACCGAACATATTTTCCAACGGTCAGATTGATTTGCCCGGAGTCAATTTTATGAAAGTGTGATTATATAAAAAGGAGAGTTAGTTGAAAAGCATTATTTTAAACAGAATCCTTCGAATAAAAGAAATCATATCCGAAAAAAACCTCGATACCCTCATGGTAATGGTAGGTGAAAACCGCAGGTATTTAAGCGGATTTCAAGGCCATGACTCCCAGTTTGATGAATCTTCCGGAGTTTTGTTTATTTCAAAGGCGGGTCTTATTCTTGCCACCGATTCCCGTTATGAAGAGCAGGCTATCAGGGAAGCGGGAAATCTTTATGAAATTGTTTGCTATAAAGAAGGGCTGGCCAAACAAATACCTGCGATTCTGAAAAAACTTGGTACGAAAAGGCTTGGATTTGAAAGTGTCAGGCTGTCATATCTTGATTACAGAAAAATATCCGAAGAGATAAAATCAAGTGGTCTTGAAGTCAAACTGGTGGAAACCGAAAATATTGTTGAGACTTTGCGTGAAATAAAAGATGAAAAAGAGATTGAGCTGATACAAAAAGCTCTGCTGATAGCAGAAACGGCTTTTGTCAGGATTCAGGATTCAATCAGGCCCGGGGTTACGGAAAAAGAGGCTGCCTGGCTTATTGAAAAAGCCATGCATGAGGCCGGAGCGGATGGCTTGTCATTTCCAACTATTGTTGCATCAGGGCCAAACAGCGCACTTCCTCATGCAATTCCTTCAGATAGGGCATTTAAGGAAAATGAACCTATTCTTTTTGACTGGGGTGCAGAACTTGAAGGTTATTTTTCCGATATTTCAAGAACTATTGTTATCGGAAAGCCGGATGACTATTTTATAAAGGCGTATAAAACCGTGCTTGATGCCCAGCTTCTTGCAGTGAATGCAATAGCTCCAGGTGCAGATTCAAAATCTGTTGACAAAATCGCCCGAAGCCATATTGACGGCACAGAATTTAGCGGAAAATTTACACATGGCCTTGGCCATGGCACAGGTCTTTCGGTGCATGAGAGCCCACGAGTCGGATCTTTGAGTAGCACTGTTATTGAGCCTCAGATGGTGTTTACTGTCGAACCCGGAATATATATTACCGGCTGGGGTGGTATAAGACTTGAAAATATGGTAGTTGTAAGAGACAAAGGAGCAGAGGTGCTAAACAAACTAGAGGAAATAATTTCTTACAAATAAGGTTAATGCGGATGCCTTCTATAGATTCCCTTGTTGATCAATATCTTAATTACCTTGTTGTCGAAAAAGGGCTTTCAAAGAAAACTATTGAATCTTATGGAAGTGATATAGCGGTGTATATTACTTTTTTAGGCAAACAGGGTATCAGAGATATATCGGAGGCTGACACGCCGACAATTCTTAAGCATATTATCGCATTAAGAGATGAAGGACTTAAGGCAAGATCAAGGGCAAGACATCTTGTGACCCTAAGGGGGTTTTATAAATTTCTTGTACGGGAAAAGTACATATCCAGTGATCCTACTAGTGTTATTGATCTTCCCAAAAGTGGCTTCTATCTTCCGAATGTTTTGACCCAGGATGAGATTAAATGTCTTTTATCTGTTCCTGATGTCAGTAAACCGGCAGGATTAAGAGATTGCGCCATGATTGAGCTTTTGTATGCCGCAGGCCTCAGGGTTTCGGAACTTATAAGTCTTAAGCTTTTTGATGTAAATATGGATGCATGCTTTGTTAGAGTGTTTGGTAAAGGTTCAAAAGAAAGAATCGTTCCTATTGGGATTTATGCAAAAGATAAAGTAAGTGAATATATTAATACTGCAAGACCGCAACTTTTAAAAAACAGTGCGAGTCACTTTTTATTTGTAGGTAGAGGCGGAAAACCTTTGACCCGTCAGGGCTTCTGGAAAATAATCAAGCGATATTCAATTCTTGCAAAAGTAACAAAAACAATAACGCCCCATAGTATAAGGCATTCTTTCGCAACCCATCTTTTAGAAGGCGGCGCTGATTTAAGGTCGGTTCAGTTAATGCTGGGGCATGTTGATATTTCGACAACTCAGATATATACTCATGTAGTACGGGATCATTTAAGGAAAATACACAGCAAATATCATCCGAGAGGTTAAAAAAACAATTACAACTTAAGAGGATACATCAATGCCTGATGGAGATATTTCCAAACTTCGTATAGAAAAAGACGAAAGAATTTCAGGGTCCGGGAAAAAGAAAAAATATTATATTTTGCTGATAGCAATATTGATATTATTTGCAATCGCGGTTCTTTATAAAAATGGGTATTTAACTCCGGCTCTTTCAGTCCGTGGTCTTAAAGTAATGAACATATATCCGTCCCAGACCTATACTCTTTTAAATGCAAGCGGGTATGTTGTAGCCCAAAGAAAAGCGGCTATTTCTTCTAAAATTACCGGACGCCTTGTATATTTGGGTGTTGAAGAAGGTGATAAGGTTAAAAAAGGAGAAATAGTAGCACGGCTTGAAAATGATGATACTATAGCTGCAAAAAACAGAGCTATTGCCAATGTAAATGCTTCCAAGGCTTTGCTTGAGCAGACAATGGCGGAACTTGATGATGCTTCTTTACATTATGGTCGTATATCAAAGCTGGCAGATATCAATGGTGTATCAAAAGCCGAGTATGATATTGCAAATGCAAGATTTAAAAGAGCGAAGGCCGCTGTATCAGCTCAAAAGGCTGCGATAAAGGCAAGTGAGGCGGCATTAAGAGAAGCCGAAGTTGCGCTTGAATACGCCAATATGCGTGCGCCGTTTGATGCGGTGGTTCTTACAAAAAACGCAGATCTTGGTGATATTGTAACTCCAATTGGTGCTGCAGCGGATGCAAAGGCGGCTGTTGTTAATATTGCGGATATGGATTCTCTTCAGGTTGAAGTAGATGTTTCGGAAACCAATATTAACACTGTTAAAAATGGTCAGCCCTGTGAAATTAGGCTTGATGCCATACAGGATGAACGTTTTATGGGCAAGGTTCACATGGTTGTTCCGACAGCAGACAGAACAAAGGCTTCTGTTATGGTCAAGGTGGCATTTTCCGATAAAGACACAAGAGTACTTCCTGAAATGAGTGCAAAAGTGGCCTTTCTATCTCGTGAAATCTTACCGGATGAACAAAATGCCATTATGGCTATTCCGGCAAATACTGTAATAAAAGATAAAGGCAATTCGTTTGTATTTACTGTGGTAAACAAAAAAGCGGTTAAAAAAGAAATCAGAACCGGAAAGAAACTCGAAAACATGGTGGAAGTATTAGAAGGTCTTAAGATCGGAGAATTTTTAATAACCGAACCGCTTGACAAAGTAAGGGCAGACACAAAAGTTAAAGTCCTTGAGGAGTAGATTTAACAGTTGGCGCCTATTATAGAAATTAAAAATCTTACAAAATCATATCGGCGCGGTAATCAGTCGATAATGGTTTTAGAAAATTTAACTCTTGATATTAATGAGAATGATTTTCTTGCTTTAATGGGACCTTCAGGTTCCGGTAAAAGTACTCTTTTAAATCTGATAGCAGGACTGGATAAGCCGGACAGCGGAAGCATTATAATACAGGGCATCGATATTTCATTGCTGGCAGAAACCGAACTTGCAAAGTGGAGAGCCGATAATGTAGGTTTTATTTTCCAGTTTTACAATCTTATTCCGGTGCTGACTGCTTTTGAAAATGTTGAGTTGCCTCTGATTCTAACCAGACTTTCCAAAAAAGAGAGAAAAGAGCATGTACATACGGCTTTAAAGCTGGTTGGGCTTGAAGACAGGATGGATCATTATCCGGGTCAGTTATCAGGTGGACAGCAGCAGCGGGTTGCTATAGCAAGAGCGGTTGTTACCGATCCGGCTATTCTTGTAGCAGATGAACCAACCGGTGATCTGGATAGAGTGTCTGCCCAGGAGGTACTCAATCTTATGGAAAATTTGAGCAATTCAATTGGAAAGACTATTGTAATGGTAACACATGATCCAAGAGCTGCGAAAAAAGCCGGCAGCATAATGTATCTTGATAAAGGTATTCTTGCAGATGCTCCTCAAACTTCTTTTCAGGAATGCGTTTAGACACAAACTCAGAACCTTTCTTACAATCTGCGGCATTTGTGTTGCGATTCTTGCCTTCGGTTTGCTAAGAACTGTTATCAGCGCCTGGTATGCAGGAGTTGATGCATCTTCGGCTACCCGTCTTGTAACCCGTAATTCTATTTCTTTAATTTTCCCTCTGCCTATTTCCTACAAAGAGAAAATACGTAATGTGGATGGAGTAAAACTAGTAGCTGCCGGAAGCTGGTTTGGAGCTTATTATATAAATGAAAAGAATTTTTTCGCAAACTTCACTGTTGAATCAAAGAACTATTTAGATCTTTACCCCGAATTTGTGATACCTCCAGACCAGAAAAGCTCATATTTGCGAGAAAGAAAAGGTTGTGTTGTTGGTGAAAAACTTGCCAAAAGATTCGGCTGGAAACTTGGAGATACCGTAGTATTAAAAGGAACAATTTATCCGGGAAACTGGGAATTTGTTGTAAAGGCCATATATAAGGGAAGCCATAAAAATATAGATGAAAGCCAGTTTTTCTTTCACTGGGAATATTTGAATGAAACCGTTAAAAAATTTGTGCCACGAAGAGCTGACCAGGTTGGCTTTTATATGATAGGAGTAAGATCTCCTGATATAGCAGCAACAACCGCGCGGGCGATAGATAAAATGTTTAAAAATTCCTATGCTGAAACACTGACGGAAACGGAAAAGGCCTTTCAGATGAGTTTTGTGTCTCTTACCCAGACAATTCTTACTGTAATAGAGCTTGTTACCATGGTTGTTATCGTAATTATAATGGTTGTTGTCGCAAATACTATGGCTATGTCCGTGCGTGAACGCATGAATGAATATGCGGTTTTGAAAACTCTTGGCTTCGGGGGTTTTTATATCACAGGGCTTATTTTAGGAGAATCATTGCTTATAACATCTCTTGGAGGTCTTATGGGCATTATCGTGACATTTCCTGCGGCTGATGCCTTTGTAGGTGCTGTGGGAGATTTTTTTCCTATTTTCAATATTTCAAAAGAAACTATTTATCTTGATATTATTGCAAGTATTATTGTGGGAATTGTAGCTGCGGTTTTTCCGATCAAACAGGCGGTAACTGTTCCCATTGCAAGCGGGTTAGGAAGAATAGGATAAAAAAATAATGGGGCTTTTGTTTTTTTATAGTTTTAGAAACTTGCTGGCAAGAAAACTTACCACATTTCTTACGGCTGCCGGGATGTCTCTTGTTGTTTTTGTTTTTGCTTCGATAGTAATGCTTGCCGAAGGTTTGGAAAAAACACTCGTTGATACGGGAACATATGACAATGTTGTAGTTATCCGCAGATCCGCTGTTTCCGAAGTGCAAAGCGGAATAGAAAGACAGCAGGCTTCAATTGTTGAAACCAGCCCTCAAATTGCGATAGGAAATAAAGGACGTGCTCTTCTTGCAAAAGAACTGGTTGTTCTTATTACCCTTGAGAAGAAAGAGTCCAATACCGCGGCGAATGTTACTATAAGAGGAATTTCGGAAAATTCTTTAATTTTGCGGCCACAGGTAAAACTTATCTCAGGCCGTATGCCAAGACCCGGCACTTCGGAAATAGCTGTTGGAACGAGTATAGTAAAGGGTTTTAAAGATATCGGGATTGGGCAACCTCTTTCTTTTGGCATGCGGTCATGGAGAGTGGTAGGTATATTTGATGCGGGCAATACGGGTTATAGTTCGGAAATATGGGGAGATGTTGAGCAGTTTATGCCGGCTTTCAGAAGGCCAGTTTATTCATCGGTTCTCTTTAGATTAAGAAAATCTTCCGAATTTGCGACATTTAAAAATAATATTGAAAATGATCCAAGACTCACAGTTGAAGCAAAACGCGAAACCCAGTATTATAAAGAACAATCGGAAATGATGGCCCAATTTTTAAGGGTTTTAGGAGAAACACTTACTCTCGTGTTTTCAATCGGTGCGATAGTAGGAGCAATGATAACAATGTATTCGGCTGTTGCAAACCGAACCGGTGAAATAGGAACCCTTCGTGCTCTTGGATTTAACCGGGGAACTATTCTTCTGGCTTTTCTCATGGAGTCTTTACTTCTTGGTTTGATAGGCGGAATTGTAGGACTTATTTTAGGTTCTTTTATGCAGTTTATAACTGTTTCAACAACTAATTTTCAGACATTTTCAGAACTTTCATTTAATTTTACGATTACATTTGAAATTATATATAAGTCGCTTTTATTTTCTATTATAATGGGATTTGTCGGTGGAATACTTCCGGCATTCAGAGCATCGAGAATGAATGTTGTAGAAGCTTTGAAGGAAAATTAATTTATGAAAGCATTTGATACAGGAAGAAGGCAGGTTAATGTGTTAAAAGATATCAGCTTTCATGTTGAAAAAGGTGAGATTATCGCATTAAAGGGAAAATCAGGATCAGGTAAAACCACTCTTTTAAATTGTTGTTGCGGTCTGGAAAGCCCTGACAGCGGTAAAGTTGTATGTTCCGGCATTGATTTAAAAGCACTAACTGCTAAGCAGTTGTCAAAATTATTACGAACAAAAACCGGATTTGTTTTTCAGCAGGGAAATCTTCTTTCTTATCTAACCGTATCTGAAAACATCTCTTTTCCACTTCATTTAAATAATGAAACATCTGCCAGGATTAAATTAAGAGTTTCGGAACTATTATCTATTATAGGGATGAAAGATGCGCAAAATGCTTTGCCTTCCGAGCTTTCCGGCGGAGAGACCTTAAGGGTTGCTGTAGCAAGAGCACTTTCCCATAAACCTGAAATGCTTTTTGCAGATGAACCTACTGCAAGTCTTGATACTGCCACAGGAAAATCAGTTTTATCTCTGATACGGGATCTTAGCCGTATGCAGAAAAGCACGGTAGTATTTTCAACACATGATCCTGAATTATTATCAATGGCCGATCTGGTTTTTGAACTAAAAGACGGTGAGTTAAGTTATTGAAAAAGCTGATTTGCAGCGGCGTATAATTATATTTTTAAAGGATCAACATAATGAAAAAAATATGTCTCATACTTATTCTTGCTATTACGGGATGTGCATATATGGGAATACATGGAAAATCCATTCAAAATTTTCCTGATATACACGAGGGTGTCATTGGCGACAGCCAATGTTTGTCCTGCCATCATCCAGATAATGCCAATGAAGCTCCGGCAAGTCCTCATCCTAAATTTACAGGATGCCTGAAATGCCATAATGATAAACTGTAAATGCTAAGCTTTGGAGAGAGCCTGTTATTTATATAAAAAGTATATTCATTGAATCTTCATAATGTTTGTTTTTATAATAGATGATAATTGTGAAATGGATATATAATCGATACGAGGCATAATTAAAAACATGAAAAATAAAAAACAAACACGAAAAAGATTAGGCGCTTTAAGTATTGTTGCAATGGTAACTTTTTTTATAATTGCAGGATTTTTTGCTTTTGAACTCTATGTCATATCTGCCCGGCAAGGTTCAGATGCACCACTTCCTTCCAACTTCGGCAATTTTATTAAAAATCGGGAGAGTTTGGAAAACCAACCTGACAAAAAGTCTTTTTCATTTGCGGTGATAGGAGATACAAGAAGTGTTGGTACCTTTGAACGACTGGCGGAAAAGCTGCGGGTTCTTCCAATAGATTTTGCAGTTTTACTGGGTGACTGTGCTGACAATGCAACAGAAGATGATCACCGGTATTTCCGGGCGGAATGTGCGGAGGAATTTTCTATGCCTTTTCCCGTTTTTTACGTGCCGGGAAATCACGATGTTAATGAGAAAAGCTTTCCGATTATGCGTTTTGAGCATGACTACGGGCCCAGTATTTTTAGCTTTGAATACCAGCACTGTCTTTTTATTTTTCTTCGCATTCTTGGAGAAACCTATCCCAGTCAGGAAAGTATAGATTTTCTTAATAAAATGCCGGAAGAACATATTTTAAAATTTAAGAAACGATTTGTTTTTATGCATATCCCTCCTCCGGTCAGCAGCGTCTTTTCTTCTAAAATGTTTGATAAAAGTGATGAATTGATCTCACTTTTTAAAAAAAAGAGAATTGATTATGTATTGGCGGGTGACTACCACGGCTATGCGCGAATAAATACCGGGCAAACAAATTATATCATAACCGGTGGCGGTGGAGCACATCTGCATGAGGATAAACATAAGCAATTTAATCATGCCATTGTAATCACTATTGACAAGGATGAGGAGTCTGAGTGGATTCTTCCTGTGAATGCATCAGTTGATATTGAAGACAAGATAGAAAAATATGCCATAGAACGGGTCTGGCCTTATTTTTCAGGAAATATGTTGTTTACATATACGTTGAATGTATTTGCTTTGCTTGTTATGAGCTTAGCTGTATGGTTAATTATCAGATACAGGAAATAACCGAATAGACTAAGATCAATAATATCTAAGAGTTGTTTGGCATGATAGTGAAATTTATTAAAGTATGTTATGTTACCCATATAATTAACCAAAAAATTATCAGAAATGAGTAAGTAAAATATGGCACAGGATAAAAAACTCGGAACTTTCGGTGGAGTATTCACGCCTTCAATCTTAACTATTCTTGGCGTTATAATGTATATGCGCCTGCCCTGGATTGTAGGACAGGCCGGATTTGTTCTTACGCTTGGCATTATACTGGTGGCACATATTGTTTCCATATGCACAGGTCTCAGTGTTTCATCCATAGCAACCGATAAAAAAGTAAAGGCCGGCGGAACCTACTATATAATTTCCCGAAGTATAGGTCTCTCTATCGGCGGAACGCTTGGTATTGCACTTTTTTTTGGAATGTCATTAAGCATTAGTTTGTATTTAATAGGCTTTTCCGAAAGTTTTTTAGGGTTTTGGGGTCTGCCGATTACAAAAGATACAATCCGGTTTACCGGAACTATAGCTATTATCCTTGTAGGCACTTTGGTTATGATCAGTACTTCTCTGGCAATAAAAACGCAATATATTATTATGACTACGATTGTCTTGTCCCTTCTTACCATTCTTTTCGGAAAAGGCGATTTTGCACCGGCAAAACCTCTTATTAATCCAGTGACAACTTCTGTTCCACTTATCATGCTGTTTGCTATTTATTTCCCGGCTGTAACAGGCTTTGAGGCTGGGGTATCAATGTCAGGAGACCTTAAAGATCCAAAAAAATCTATTCCCATTGGAACAATAAGCGCCATTGCCTTAGGTTTGCTTGTTTATATTGGTCTTGCAGCATTTTTTTCTTTCCGGATTAATTCCGACCAGTTGGTGAACAATCCGAATATTTTACTTGAATTATCATTTTATTCACCTCTGCTTGTAGCCGGCATTTGGGGAGCAACATTATCTTCTGCTATAGGCAGTATATTAGGAGCGCCCCGTATTCTACAGGCAACATCATCAGACGGAATTACACCCCGTATTTTTGCCAAAGGCTACGGTAAGACAAATGAACCGCGAAATGCCCTTATACTGTCTTTTATAATAGCGGAAGCAGGCATTCTTATAGGGGAGTTGAATCTGATAGCAAGAGTAGTGTCAATGTTTTTTATCACCACATACGGCTTTTTAAATTTAAGCTGTGCCATAGAAAAATGGGCAAGTACGGATTTTCTGCCTTCCTTTAAAATCCCGGCCTGGGTAAGCATTATCGGAGCAGTAGTATGTTTTATCTTAATGCTTGAACTGGATTTTATAGCTCTGATAGGTGCGGTTATTATTATGAGTTCCATATTTCTTTTTCTTAAGAAAAAAGAACTGACACTGGATTCAGGCGATACATGGGAAGGTGTCTGGTCTTCCATATTAAGATACGGACTAAACCATCTTGATCGTACTGTTAAACAACAGAGAAACTGGCGCCCTAATATTGTTCTTTTCAGCGGTGGGACAGTAGCTCGCCCCCATTTGCTGGAATTTGGCCGCTGGCTTGTACATAAGCGCGGAATTATTTCTAATTTTAATTTGGTCGAAAACAAGAATGTCAGTCATATTATCCCCAAAGTTCAGCAAACGCTTAATGAAAATGATTTCGAATTTTCCGGTATCTTTACAAGGCATATGGAAGTAAACGATATTTATGAAGGAATGGAAACCATAACTAAAGTATATGGCTTTTCCGGTATCGAGCCTAATTCGGTTATGCTCGGCTGGGCGCGAACTAGTAAGCAACCCGAAAAATTTGCCCAGGTGATAAAAAGTTTCAAAAATCTTGATTATAATATTTTTCTGCTCGACTACCATTTTGAAAAAGGGTTTGGTTCTCATAAAACAATAGATCTATGGTGGGGCGGCGGCAGCAATTCGGTGTCTTTAGGGCTGACATTGATAAAGTTTTTGAAAATGACCGAAGAATGGGAAGACACAAATGCCAGAATTTTTATTATAAATGAAGATTCTACATTAAACGATATAATATACAGAAACATAAATAATGTAATTGAAGAATACAGAATTGAAGCCGGTATAAAAATAATCAACAACAACATCGATCGAAGTTCCGTTAATGAAATTATTGCCCAAGAGTCTCAGGATTCGGATCTTGTAATACTAGGATTAACAGATGTAGAAAAGGAAAACGTTGCCCAGTACATATCGGATACGGATAATATCCTTAAAACATTGGGCACAGTCTTATTAATTCAAGCATCTTCCTTTTTTAAACCTATTCATACCGGGCTTGAAAGGGCGAAGGAAATTAAACAAACCAGAATTATGCCAGACAATAATATTGGTTATGATTATATTCCGCCATCGCTTGTTTTGCCTAAGAATAAAGTGCTTGCAGACAGTATGGCTGATATTAATACAAAAACAGAAGAAGCATTTGCCAGATATCAACAGGGTTCAGTAAAAATCATCCATGCTGAAAACCTTTTATTGTTAAAAGAAATCGAAAAGCTGATTGAAAGAAACATCAATGAACTTAAAGAAGCTTTTCCCGATAAAAGTCATTTTGAAGTGCTATCTATCAAAAAAGCTTTGTCGCATACATTCAGTAACTATCTCTTTAACTCAAACCGGATTGTTCAGAGTTTTCAGGATACTACACTGTTAGAGCAAAAAGATAGTTTGTCAGCAGGCCTTCAGGCGCTCCTTGTGGAATTACAAAAAATACATAACGATAGCCCATCCGAATTAAATATATTTATTGAGTCTGCCCAAACTCATGAAATTGCAAACAGGACTTCAATTTGGGAAAAAATTAAGATAAAAAGTGGGGATATGGCAATCCGGCGTAAAATCCGGATGCGGTTATTTGCTAATACCTTAATAAAACAAATTGAACAGGATGTAGTTTATAAGCATCTACAGGCTTTTGGATTGCAAAACTACAACCTGATATCGGATTTACAAAAATTATTTATTTTCGTATCAGACAGTCTTATTAATATTGGGCTGGAACTTGAAAAAGATAGTATAGATGAAACAATATTTGATCAGGAAATAACAAAAATAAAAGTGAAATTACAATCGGTTCTCGATAATTGTCAGAAAGACTACCGGAACTCATCGGATGAGCTGCGACAAAACCTTTATCAGATTATGCAGATGATGTCTATTGATCTGGAAAGTGCTAATGTAAACCGCATCATAAAAAAGAAAAATAAACAACTTAATAAAATACGGTTATCTGATATACAATTGCAGGAAATTCCCGATACATGGTTTAATCATCAAAGATTAATCGTGAATTCATTGATTGAAGATTTAACCATTAAAAATTTTCAAAACCGCATAAATACTATTCTTGATCGATTCATCAATGGAATAAAATTAAGTATAGGAAATAATTTTTCAAGCAGGCTATATAAATTAGAGACAGACTTGAAATCGATTAATTCAGAAGAAAAAGAGGATATAAACTGGCCAGTTTTTTTACAGGGAATAATTAATCCGGAATCCTTATTTAATGAACTGCTTAAAGATATACAAGCAGCGGAAGAAGAATTGCCTGATACCATTGAACTAATGACGGAAGAATCATGTGAAAAAATTGAGCAGGAACAGTTCTGTGATGTCTTAATGTTAAATATCAATTTACTTCGCTATGCAGGTTTCCTGATCGAAACGGAACTTATTGATCCGCTTCGGCAACATATATCCGAGCTTTCCGGCAGTCTTAAAAAAACAAACGATATAGCTCAGGATGTAGTCAGATTTACAAATCATAATCTCTCGCTTTTATCTGATGCCAACAATGCCGATTCCAATGAAAAGGAAGTTCCCGATTTGTCAGTTATTGTAAAAAGCGGCCTTGACAGGATAAGCGCTGAAAAAAACAATATTGAAAAACTTCAGCAAAATCTCCAGGCAGAATTTAAACGCCTGCTTGGCGCAACATTTGAAAAAATGAGTCCTTATCTAATATCAAAAACTGCCGGAGAATTAAAGCAAACTATCCGCACAAGAGAAAGCCGCAAAATATTTACACAAGCAGTAAAAATATCCGAATGGCTGAAAACACAGAGCAAAGATCTTGTGGTCAGGCTTATCTACCAAAAAAGCGAAGGGATTTTGTTTGCAAAAAAAATAAGCAGAGTTTCCGCAACTTATCAGACCGAAACAGGCCACCTGCTTGCAATGGTAAAATTGCTGACACCGGATAATGAAATAAACCGTATACTGCCTTTTTATTACAAACAATTATTTTTGGGCAACCAGATAATCGGCAAAGAATTTATAATTGATAGAAAATATGAAATGGATTGTGCAAAAAAAGCTATCGATTTATATCGCCAGGGATACAATGGAGCATTGCTTATTATAGGAGACAGGCACTCCGGCAAATCGACTCTTTGCAGATCTATAACTGGCAAGTATTTTGAACGCAACAAAATCTTTAATGTATTTCCACCTGATGGTGGAAGTATAGATCCGAATGAATTTAAAAATCGCTTAACAGACATGCTGAAACAAAACGGTGATTATGAAAAGGCGTTCAATAATCTTGAACAAAACAGTGCTATTATCTTTCATGACATGGAACTTTGGTGGGAACGCAGCAGTAAAGGATTTGCCGTAATAGAAGAAATGATGAATCTGATATACAAATATGGTGATAAATGCTTTTTTATAGTAAATACAGGGAGGCACAGTTTTAAATTTATTAACAGGCTAAAACCGATTGAAAATGCTTTTATCAGCGCGATTGAATGCCAGCCGTTTGATTCTGAAGAGCTGCAGGAGGCGATACTGCTTCGACATCGTTCCACAGGCTTAAAATTTCAACTGGGCAGGCTAAATGAAGATTCCATTTCAAATTTTCGTCTTGCCGGATTATTTAATAAATATTTCGATATTTCAAATGGCAACGTAGGTCAGGCCATACATTACTGGATCAGTAATATTGTGAAGGTAAATCCGCTTACCATAGATATCAGAACTCCAATTGCTGCCAACAATCAGGCTCTGAAAAAATTGAATATGGACTGGTTGATTACTCTTCAGCAATTTATGCTGCACAAACATCTTAGTGATATCCGGCTTAAACAGCTTCTTGGCGGTGACGAAGAAAAAACAGATCTCATGGTTCAAGCCCTTAAGAGAAGCGGGATTATAAAGGAAATACGTCCGGGGGTCATGCAAATTAGTCCTTATATCCAACCTTTAATTACTAATTGTTTAGAAGAAATGGATCTCTTATGAATGAGTTCTTAAATATTGAGTTTTCGGGATTATCATTACTGATAGTTATTATGCTTGGGATATTACTTTCCTTTGCATTAAAAATTATAAACAAAACAATTATACCCAAGATCCAAAAGAACCGGACAAAACAATTTTTCCAGATTGCTGAAATACTGATATGGAGTGTTTTCGGATTTTGGGGTCTTCATATAACATTAAAAGACAGTGATTATTATTTCTTGGCTGTAATAAGTGTAACTGCCGTTATAGTAATCTGGCTTGGCTGGTTTATGGCAAAAGACTTTATCGCAGGTTTTGTGCTCAAGCTGGGCGATAATTATCAGCCGGGCCAGCATATCATGCTAAATGAAATTGAGGGTGTAATTGTTAAAGCCGATTATCTGAATTTAATTTTATCATGTGAAGACGGAGCTGTTGCCAAAATTCCCTACAGCAAAATAAGTTCTGCTATCCATTATAAGATTCAGCCACGGGACAAGACAACTTTGCACCGGTTTGATATTGAAATAAAAAAGAAAGCTTCGATAGAAGAAGCAAAAAACATGATAAAAAATGCTATTATGCTTTCATCAGGTGCAAGTATTAAAAAAGAGCCGCAAATTAATCTTAAGGAAAACTCTGACGAAACCATATGGAAATTTGAGGTAGTAGCATATGCATTAAGCCCTGAGTTTTTTCAGGCAATTGAAAGAAATGTGAGGGATGCATTTAGTTGATACTTTTTTATAACGGACGCATTTTAATCTATCACACGTACAGTAAATTAAAAAGGGTACCAGGATTCGAGGGTTCAAGTGGTTGTTTATTAATTTTACAAACGTTAAAACATAACTGATAGGATTATTCATTATATTTTAAGCCTTTCACTCGAACCCTTGCATCCTTGACCCCTTGATCCCTTTTTGGCACTCACTATTATCACTATAAAACCTGGTAGTAGGATATGCCAGATCAATTTCTTTATCTTTTCCGAAAGCATCCAGAATTGCTTCCCATATCTGTTGCTCTGTTATTCTTCTTTCACGAGGTTTAACAAGATAACGAAGAGTCAGTAAAACACCGCTGTCTTTGACTGATGTGTATACTATAGGGGTAAGCTTGTCATAAAATATAAAATACTTTTTTGCAGCGTTTCGTATCTGGTCCTGTGCGCCTTTGGAAAGGTGCATGGTTTTGTCTAAGACAATATTATTTAGTATTTCCTTCGCCTTTTTCCAATTACTTTCAAAAGTTATAAGTACAGGAATTTCATTCCAGATATGTTCAAACCCAATTTGGTAATTAGCCAAAGGTTCTCTTAATGCTTTACTGTTTGGAATATGAATAATTCTGCCTGTGCTTTGATCGGCATCTACCCAGTTCCCGATTTCAATCAGGCTGAACTGAAAAATCCTGATATCAATCACATCGCCAGCTACACCGCCAATTTCAATACGATCTCCAACGGAAAAAGGTTTACGCCAGATTATAAATAGCCATCCCGCAAGATTCGCAATGGTATCATGCATAGCTATTGCGATACCGGCTGTTGCTAAACCTAAAAAAGTCGTTATTGAATCTATTCCTTTTACCCATATACGTCCTATAATCAGCACCAATAGTACGGTATATGTGTATAAGATAAAACGGCGATAATGGTATGCCCGCCTTGCATCCGTAAATTTTCTTTTTACAACAAGATTCAAGACGATTCTGCCTATGCTAAAAACAATCAGAACAACAAGAGAAATTACTATTTTCTCAAACATCTCCGGAGATACTGAGATATATTCGTTTAATTGCATTATTATTATCCTTTAGATTTGTTAATTTCAACCTCTCTCATTGTTTTTAAGACTTCGACAGGTTGTTACAGAACTACATTTTTCAAAATTGAGAATCAATAAAATCAATAAGATACAAACTCAAAAATGGGTAAAATCAGCATTCTGTAACAGCCTGTCGATGCTGCTTTTCAATCCTTTTGAATTTACGTCACATGAAACAGGACAGCAGTTTGTATTTCATCCTGAAAGCAAAACGTTTATATGTCCTGCCTTAAATACTCTAAACCTTCGCAAATATAATAAAAAAGAGACCAAATCGAGTATATATGCCCGAAAAGCATTTGTAATAAATAGCACCTCAAGGCATCAACGCTTATGGGTATATCAACGCTTGTGGGAATATATAGCTATTAATCTTATTTCCCAGCTCATCTAATTTCATATCAAATTATATTAGAAAAATATTTCAGATTTCTATCCATCATTGGATGTGCAATGCTTAAACCTTTCGTAAATATAGAATAATCAAGAACAACTCCTTTACCAAGTGTTAAAAAAATCAGTAATTTTAAGAGAGCGCAGCCTGCAATCTTCGCAATTGCCTGAAGCTTGCTTTTTACTGAACAAGTGATTTGTAAGGCATAAAACTTTTTTAGGACATATTCTGGCCTTGATAAGATATAAATATATAATAATAAAATATAGATTTTTTTTAAACGTATAAAACCTCATATTTAAATGAATTATATTCATAATCGGCTCAAAGTAAAGGAGTTTATATATATGATTGGATCATGCACGCATCCCGGATTCGGCGTATTTGGCGGTGCAAGAGCCGGTATCCAGGTAGTTATGGAGGATCTGGGGATTGATTTTAGCAAATTAATAAGTTGATAAGTATAAATAGAAACATGATCTTATCTGTTCCTGTTTCTTAAAATACTATCTTACAATATTTAATATTATAAGACAGTATTTTACCCGCTATTATTTTCTTCGATAGATATAACCTTTCGGAAATTAGCAGGACACATATAATTATTGATTAGCGATTTTTGTTAATAATCATGTTTATGGAGATATCTTTGTCCGGCATGCATTAGTCCTCTTTATGTTTCATGTCTTTCTAAATAGTGTATAAACTTTGATATGATCATTAAAAGGGCTATTTTACGCTGGATGAAGCTATAATATAACAACCGAAAAGATAAATGAAAAGGAGGGAAATGTTAAATTGGAAAGGAAACAAATGAAATTTTCAAAGTGTTTTGGTTTGCCACTGTGTTTATTGTTCGTTCTGTTGCTGTGTAGTAGTGCTATTCATGTTCTTGCTATGGATTTACCTGAGGTGATTGATAAGACCAACTGTGGTCAGTATAAAAATCTATTGTTTCCTGCTATGTATAATGCGGTTGAAAGAGGTGATTATGTTATTACGCCGGGGAATCTAAATTTTATGTTCAAACATAATGAAGATTTTCTATCTGCAAGCGCAAAGAATGAAGGTAAATTCGACATTAGTTCAGAGGGTTTTTTAATCGATAAAGCTACTGGGAAATATCCGATAAATCTATATGGATTTCCTTTTCCTAATATAGATCTAAAAGATCTCAAGGCAGGAGCAAAGATTATACAAAACTTCAATTACCAGAGATATCGTCTTATGGGATCAAGAGGTCAAATCAGGGTTATGTGGTTTGATAAATCCGGTGAAGAACGTTATGTGGGTGGATTGGATCAACGTCTTTATGTAAACGGCAGGCCACCCGCTCATCAGATAGAAAATCCCGACAACGTTAAGACTTATGATATGCAAAGAGTTCTTGAGCCAATGAGTGTAAGCGGAACAAATACAATGGCCATAGTATATCTAGGGGAAAAGGAAGACAGCAATTATTCCTATGTGCCTATTATTCGAAGGATACGTAAAGCTTCTTCAACATCAAGGTCAGATCCTTACATGGGTTCCGATTCATGGTGGGACGCAAATCATATGTGGTCAGGAAAAGACAGCTCTATGACATGGAAGTATGTAGGAGAAAGAACAATTCTTGTTTCTTTTACTAGTCCGGATATAGTTCCGGCACAGGAAATGCCCAATGGAAGTATGGCAAGGACATTTCCTTATACAGGTCGTCACTTCAAATATGGTTATGAAGACACAAAATGGAAAGGTGCATCATGGTCGCCTTTAAATATTACCTATGTCCCTAGAAAAGTATGGATTGTGGAACAAATGCCAAAAGATCCTTATTATAATTGGGGTTTGCACATAAATTATATTGATCAGGAAAATTTCATAATTTGGTACAAAGAAGTATCTGATCCGGCAGGAAAGTTTACTACCTGGGCTACGTTTTTTACACACTATAGTGAATGCCCTAGCGGAATAAATAACATCGGAGATCGCGATGCTTCTCTTTATATTAATGAGAGAGAACATCATGCTACATCTACCAACTTATCGGCGGACCCTGAATCATTTGTCTTTATGCCTGCTTCAGAACTAGGGCGCAAATATTTTACAATTAGTAATTTTTTGCAATTGTCAAAATGAAGGAACTCTAACTAATTTGAATTATATTGTTAAAGATGCTTTATGCATACTGCTTTTTGCAGAATCGGGAAGAATTTAATTGCATTGAAGCTTAAAATAGGGAGAAAAGAAATGAGGAAAAGAATTTTGTTTGAAACATGCTTATGCATGTTTGTTATTATGATAATGCTGGCAATTTTCTCTGCAAATGCTACAGCGAAAATGACTACCAGCTTTCACGGATATATAGAGTCCAATTTTGTTTTGCGTGATGCAGATGGTATTCAGTATGGTTTTTTTGATGAAGCTTATGGAGTACAACAAAGAAATACATTAAAATTTGATATTGATATTGAGCCAGATATAAATTTTGGATCTTTTATTGTAGGAAAAGTTCACCTGACCTTCAGGGGAGCTTATGATTCGATCTTTGATCTTCGTTCAGAAGATTATGATATCACAGGTAATATGGGGGCTTCGAGGTTTGATTACGGAGAAGATGATATCAAATATGAAAGTGATTTAAGAGAAGCATTTATCGATTTTGTCTACACAGGCGATTATGGCGGCGGCTTTTTCAGACCTGGAAGACAAATTGTTTCCTGGGGTGAGGGCAGTCTTGAAACCCTTCTCGATGTTATCAATCCACCGGATATGTCTTACAATCTTTTTTTTCAAAAGCCTGATGACGTTAAGACTCCACTCTGGATGGGACGTATAAACTACGATCTGCCGCGTTTTGCCAGTACTAGCATCAATTTTGATTTATTATGGATTCCTGATATCAGGCCTACCCAGTTCGGACCTCTTGACAGTGAAGCCGGTAATCCGCAAGTTGGTCTGGAATCTCCTTATGTGAGTATAACAGCTTTTTCCGATTTTAAAGGAATTTTCAATATCCGCGAGGATGTGCCCACCAATAATAATGAATACGGCGCCAGGGTAAGGGCGGATATCAGCGACAGGCTTACACTTTCTCTTGTTTATTTCAGGGATGTGGTCAATGAACCTGGCATTTTGTTAGTTAATAAAGATAATACACCAACGGCAATCTTAACACACAATAAACAGCATGTTTACGGCGGTTATTTCAGTTATCAATTGCTACTAGGCCGCTTTGAAGCGATTGTCAGAGGAGAAATTTCACGTTATACTGCTTATCCTATAAACCTTCCAAGATCTGAATACCATTTAAATCCAGAAGGAACAGGGACAATGACGTTTGAATATAGGCCGGTTACAAAGGCCTTAATTGCGATAGACAAGGATCTCCGTTTGAAATGGCTTTCCAGAGATTTATCGCAAGCTTCATTTGAATGGTTGCATAAGACAATAAATGAGTGGGACAGCAAGTTCAGCGAGGAGCATCTAGTTTCCCATTTTGAAGGCAACACTCTTATACCAAATACATATAGCAGCTCACGTAGATACGACCGCAGAAACGTAAGAGAGCAAGATGTCTTTATGTTTCGGATGAGGACATCCTGGTGGGCATCAAAATTGGTTCCTGCTATTTTAGTGGCATACAATCCGGGAAAGCACGGAGAAGGTGGAACCGGTATGACTAGATTTGCAATTAAGTGGAGCATTACATCCCAATTTTATACCACCTTAAGGTTACAAGCCTTTGTTGGAGACGATGATGCCAGTTACGCCTTTTCTGATGGCATATCAACTACTGAGGCATCAGTAACATTTGGATATGAATGGTAATTTTTAAAGCTGAGTAATCAATTTGAGATAGGATAAATTTTTGCGATCACTCATAGGTTCATCCTCCGTTTTGCCCTTTAATAGTTTTGCGGGAGGATGAACCTATATTATAGATGAATATAACAGTTCAGCTCTTTTAACTGAGTGCCTTTTTCGCAGATAAAATTGCAAATGCTTGTTCTTATACTGATCCAGTGAAATATCTTTCTCATATTCTGAGTTTTTCTTAATGCCGTGGGATTGCCATACGTTTGAGATGGGGAATATACGCCTCATCCCCCTGAAAAAAGGGATTGAAGGATTTCTTGAAGGTATTAAACATTGGTAAAAAGCCTAATGTATTCAACGGCCTTTTTCAACAAACATTGGAGAATAACCGGTAAAGTATGCGGCTTTTTTAACGGAATCAATCCGCAGAAGTTCTTGACTAAAAATGAGTTTTTCAGGAGCGTTTCATAGCCCCCTCAATTTGTCGATAAACAGTGCTGATAGGCCACTATTCTTGCAGGTCGTCCATAGAAGGAGTCAGGTCTTGTTCAGTTTCATCGCCTTCAACTTGATCGGTTTCAACCATCTTTTTATCCAGCTTGCTCTGTTTTTTCTCCTCTTTCTTTTTTTTCTTATCTATTTCTTTCTGATATTTCTGAAACTTGTAATTAGATCTTGCCATGGCATTTCCTTTCCGGTCGCTTGCCAAATCAATAATATTATTGATGATAGTGTAAAGCATTATAGCTGTTAAGCAACCATTAAAAAAAAGGCATCCCCCGATTCACAGGAGATGCCTTTAATTGTCTTAAATACAGGTTAGGCGATGGTTACATTTGCAGCAGCCGGACCTTTTGCTCCTTGCTCGATGTCAAAAGTCACATGCGAACCTTCACTGAGAGACTTAAAACCGGTAGCATTGATTGCGCTATGATGCACAAATACATCCGGTCCGTTTTCCTGTTCGATGAATCCAAAACCTTTTTGGTCGTTAAACCACTTAACAATTCCGTTTGTCATAATATTATCCTCCTTTCCAAAAATTTCAACGTTACAAGCTGAAGGATAATAGCGTTTCAAAAACGGATAATTCCCACAGAGAGAAACCCTCTCACTAATTTGCGACAGGATTTAATTGATACTGTATAATAAGCATGTTTACATATAATAGCAAGCTAAATTATTATTATTTTTTAATATATTAATAAATCGGCTTTATTCACAGGGTTTTTCAGACTGACTATCTTTTTGTTGGAGCATCTTGCAGATAAATTATCCAATAATAGCGGGGAAATACTATTCCGATGACTTATCGAGGAAGAAGTGTGCTTCCAATACCAGGTTACTTATGTATGCCAGACCGAATGCGATCTATGGCTTTCTCGATGGGCTGAGGATCAATTTGCCGCATAAGAACTCCGATATACTGAATCTGTCTACGCCGGGCACCATGGCTTTTTATTTTGCGTACCGATTTAATAGCAGCAAGAAGCTCTTCCGGTAGATCCATTTTCTCAATCTGGCTGAAAGGCAGAGCTACCAACTGTTCGCCAAGACTCTGTAATGCACGGTCTTCATTTTTTTTCTGTGTTCTGCTTTTATATTCCGTATCCATTTTGCAGACCTGATTCTTTATGTCTATAATTTAAGTTGATTTTACACTTAAAGTCTTGCAATGTATTTTAATGCGCCAAGGAAATGTTTTATCCATACATATAACAACTAATACTGCAAAAGGTTTGAAATGAGCAAGAAATATCTCGATCATTCTTTTCGTACCCAACTGATACCAGGTTGCATCCAAATTCGTATGATACGAAAGCAGTGAAAATGGTACCAGCCAATCGGATCAAATGCATCAGAAGAAAAAAGCGGCAATCAACAACGGTATATCAGTATCAAAAGAATTGCCGTTATCTTGCCCAGATAGCCGATGGCTTAAAAGAAGCCGGCGCGGAGGAACTATCCGAACTCGGCGCCGAAGATATCAGTCCTGATTACAGCGGAGTTTATTTTAAAGCTGATAAATCAATACTTTATCGAATTAATTATCAGACAAGGCTTATTTCACGCTGCCTCGCTCCTTTAATATCATATGCTTGTAATGATACCGATACGCTATATCAGAAAGCCAAACAGATAGATTGGGAAGATTTTATATCTTCCGGCAATACCTTTGCCGTATCAGCCAATGTATCCAATAGCGCCATTTCACATTCAAAGTACGCGGCCCTGCGCCTTAAAGATGCAATTGCAGATTATTTCAAAGAAAAAACCGGCATGCGCCCGAATGTGTCGGTAAGTAATCCGGATATCCAGCTTAACCTTAATATCAGAAACAATGAAGCAGTAATAAGATTCGATACTTCAGGCAGTGCGCTTCACAGAAGAGGATACAGAGAAGAAACCGTTTCGGCTCCTATGCAGGAAACTGTGGCTGCCGCAATTATCCGGCTTAGTAAATGGGATGGTTCTTATCCTTTATATGATCCTATGTGCGGTTCGGGAACTCTTTTGTGTGAAGCGCTCATGCATTATAGTAAAATTCCTGCCGGTATTTTCAGGACTCGATTCGGTTTTGAATTTTTGCCCGATTTTGACAACTCTGTCTGGAAGCAGGTAAAAAATGAGGCAGACGGTCACATCATAGAATTGCCGAAAGGACTGATTGCGGGAAGTGATGTGTCTGCGGAAGCTGTCAGCATGTCGCAAACAAACCTTATGGGGCTTCATTACGGAAAGAATGTAAGCATTGAAAGATCAGACTTTAGAAAACTGCCATCCCTTGAGAATCATGTCATTGTTGCCAATCCACCTTACGGCATCCGAATGGGAAAAGACGAGAACCTTAAAATATTTTATAAAGATCTTGGTGATTTTTTAAAACAAAAATGCAAAGGCTCGAATGCTTTTATTTTTTTTGGAGATAGAAAGTATATCAAAAACATCGGGCTGGAAGCATCATGGAAAAAACCGGTCAAAGCCGGCGGCCTTGACGGCAGGCTGGTTAAATACGAGCTGTACTGATAATAAAAAAGCGGGCTCCAAAAAGATTGCGAACCCGCATGTCAAATTAAAAGACAACACCCTAAATTCTTGGTGTATTATGAAATCATCCCTTGCATGAGCCGTCTTTTAAACGATCCTGGTCTCTTAAACGATCCTGACTTCTTGTACGATTTTGGGTTCTCGTGGCAGCAAACAAATTACCGGCATTGCGATCTGTGAAATCCTGGCAGGAATCATCCATTAAACGATCCTGGTCTTTGGTACGATCACCGATTCTGTCGGCAGCATAGAGTTCTCCGATATGATTATCTGTTAAATCTGTCTGACAGGAGCCGTCCTTTAAACGATCCTGGTCTTTGTCACGATCACGGGTTCTGTCGGCAGCATAAAGTTTTCCGATATAATTATCTGTTAAATCTGTCTGACAGGAGCCGTCCTTTAAACGATCCTGACCTTTGGTACGATCACGATCCTGATCCCCGGCAATAACAATACTTGCACTACAGAACAGAACAACCAATACTAAAATTGTTGACTTACGCCAAATTGACATGACTCTCCTCCTTTTTGTTAAAATTAGATTTGTTTTTTTACTTAATTTTCACTCCCGGAATAAAAATAAATGATAATACAAATTATCGTTTTAAAATGATTTACGTCCGACGGCAAAGAAGGTCACATTTTTTTTAAGATCGACATAAAAAATATCGTTATGAAGAATATCATTGTTCTGCCAGTTTAATTCAAATTTCAGGGATGATGTCATATTTGATTTCTATATTTACAAGTTATCTTATATATTTAAAAAAACCTTTTATAAACTCGTTTTTTTCTTTCCAATAAATAAATTTTATTCTTTACTTTATTCTAATATTTCCCTAACAATACCCAAAAAATTATAAATGTGATTTGTAGATCATTTTCTTTTTGCTTTAGCTGATCAAATTGATTTTTCACTATACAACCTATTGTAATTAAAAATATATTATAAATATTATACGGATAATTATATGGAAATCTATGTATTTGCGGTAGGCATATTGTTTGCCGTGGCAAGTATGGATCTAATTTTTGGTGTCAGCAATGATGCAGTTAATTTTCTTAATTCATCAGTTGGCTCCCGTGTGGCTCCCAGGCATATAATTATGATTGTGGCAAGTCTTGGCATACTTGCTGGTGTTACTTTTTCAGGCGGTATGATGGAGGTAGTCCGAAAAGGGATATTTCATCCCAAATACTTTATTATGCCTGAGTTAATAACAATTTTCCTTGCTGTTATGATAACCGATATACTGCTTCTTGATATTTTCAACACATTCGGCTTACCCACATCCACAACAGTTTCCATTGTTTTCGAGCTGCTTGGAGCGGCCATTGCCGTATCTATTGTAAAGATCACACACAATGACCAGAGCTTGATGGCACTTTTGGAATATATAAATACAGCAAAGGCATTGAGCATAATATCGGGTATACTGCTTTCTGTGTTTATAGCATTTATTTGTGGAGCGTTAGCCCAGTTTGTTACACGACTGGCTTTTACCTTTGATTATGAAAAAAGGTTGCGCCGCTATGGTGGAGTATGGTGCGGTCTTGCCCTTACGATGATAATATATTTTATCTTAATCAAGGGCGCAAAAGGGGCATCTTTCATGAGTCCCGATATGGTTGTGTGGATTAAAACCCATACCTGGAATATATTGGGTTATGGTTTTATAGGTTTTGCATTACTGGCCCAATTTTTAACTTTATTTACAAAATTTAATATTCTAAAGTTCATTGTTCTTGCCGGCACTTTTGCTCTTGCCATGGCCTTTGCCGCAAATGACCTTGTCAATTTTATCGGCGTTCCTTTAGCCGGATATCATGCATTTACACTGGCCAAAGCCAGCACCGATCCCTTAACCATTCCTATGGCAGCAATGCAAAATCAAATTCATACCAATACTTTTTTTCTTCTGGGCGCCGGGGGTATTATGGTGCTTACGCTATGGTTATCCCGCAAAGCACGTTCAGTTACCAAAACCATGGTTAACTTAAGCCGGCAGGATGAAGGGCTTGAAAGATTTGATACATCCCGATTATCCCGCATTATGGTGCGAACGGTAATCTGGGTAATAAATACTTCAAACAAAATTTGCCCGGAATCTATGCGCTTATGGTGCAGTAAAAGATTTGATGCAAGCAATGTTCAGCCCGTTGCTGGATATAATGGTGCTATTCCTGAATTTGATTTACTCCGTGCAAGTGTCAACCTTGTAGTAGCAAGCGCCCTTGTCTCATTGGCAACCAGCATGAAACTTCCCCTTTCAACTACTTATGTTACGTTTATGGTCGCCATGGGCGCATCTCTGGCAGATCAGGCCTGGGGTTCTGAAAGTGCCGTCTATCGGGTTACAGGAGTTTTGACCGTTATTGGCGGATGGTTTTTTACCGCCTTTAGTGCATTTACTATATCATTAATTTTTGCCTTTGTGCTTTCTTACACTAACAAATGGGCAGCTATTGTTCTATTATTGTCTGTGGTTGGACTTATAATCTTCAGAAATTTCAAGATTCATGGCCACAGGGAAAAAGCGGTTGAAGAGCTGGAATTGTTGGATTTGAAGAGAGTGACCGATGCCAATTTTGCCGAGCGGACTTGTTTTGAGCATACCGGGCGTTATTTGAAAATAGTCCGGAAAAATCTGACCTTATGTTTTGACGGCATTCTTACCCAGGATCGTAAGCAATTGAAGGAATTGCGTAGTGGAACAAGCAAAATTCAGACATGGTCCAATATTATAGTGGCTAACATATTTAAGACGCTGCGGCTATTGCAGCAAGATGAAGCTAAAAACGAAAACGCCGCTAAGTATTCCTATGTTGTCTCCGCATTGCAGGAAATTGCCGAGAGTCTGCGCGATATGATACTTAGATGCCATGTGCATACTTCAAACCAGCATTCAGGTCTCTTGCCTGAACAGAAAAAAGAACTTCAACAGGTACAAAAATTTGTTGAGTTGCTGCTTGACGATACCTCCCGTATTCTGCTTAACCGTGAAACGTTTCGCTATCGAGAAATTGCGGCTCATTATGTGGCGCTTAAACAATTTCTTGAAGATATTGACCACAAACAAGTGGAAAGAATTTGCTGTAACGAATCAAAAACCAGGCTTAGCATACTGTTTTACGGTATCAATAATGCCTGTCTGAAAATAAGCGAGCAAACGCTGCAACTGCTTAATATATTTGATGATATATTTAAACTGGATAAAGAATGATTTAGTATGAAGCACCCCCTTCAACGGATTATTATAAAATAAATAACGTATAAACACCATAAAGAAAGCTCCACCCAGAGGTATCGAATCATTTAGCCCTGTTACAAGAAAAACTCCGCCCATTTTCTGATTAAATTATGGGCGTTGCACTCGGTATATTCAGCTGATCGGCAAAATAGTATAGTATTCTGTTATACGGGATAAGCTGAAACTGTGACATATAGACAGAATGTGTTTGAGACCCATCCCATATTGAACTGCTTTTGTAACACCTTCAGGAAAAGGGGCGATAAACTGTTTGCCTTCATCGTCTTCAGTGGAGCCTTAAGCCGGACCATTATCTGGAGTTGATCCAACAAAGGCCCCAGGCCTTTTTCTCGGCACGTCCTATCCGGCAATGGCGCAGCAGTTGGCCGAACTGTCTGGAACGGCTTTTAGAACTTTTCATAAAAAAGCAGGGAGCTACAAAAGGTGTTAAAGATTTTATCTCCGTATTAATGCTGTAACAAGGACCATGACACCAAGATAATTGAAACAGCCATAGAAAAAGCCCTTTATGCCAATACCGGATTAAGCGATGCGGTAAAACATATTTTGCTAAATGGCCAGGTTACCCATTTTGGTTCTTTGGAAAATTGGCACACATTTCCACCTCCAGATGTTTCTGTTTATCAACAGATCGGAGGTTATACATTCGCTTTCACTCCTTTTTTTTAAACCATCTGCAACCAACGGTAACAAGCAAAACAGCCAGACCTATGCCGCCGCATCCTAAACAGGATGAGCAATTCCCGCCATTGCACTTAGACAAAGCCGCCAGACCGGCCAAACCGCTTGAAGCGCCGAGCACTCCGAACAGGAACGTTTCCTTGATCTTCTTCCGGGTTAAAGCTTTAAATTCATGTTTATCCGCGTTCATCTGTTTATCCTGTAAAATGGAGGGCGGCTGTGTAACCCACATAAGCGCTAAGTTAGTTTATTAAGTTCATCAATAAAAACGATCCTCGATATCATACCGTTTATCTTCCTTCGACATTCATTATTCCTTGTTCTAAATTCGATATTCAAATTACTTTCATATAATTGCTATAGTTTAATTGACTTAACGCTTATGTGTTTGCCCCCCCGGCACGCGGCTCAACAATCCTGGCTCCACCTTTCCAAAGGTAATAGCGCCCTGAGGACAGGCCGTTAAGCAGTTCCCGCAGGGCATACACGAAAGATGGTCGATACGTGCCGTATCATTGATCTCAACGGCCCAGACTGGACATACTTCTTTGCATTTGCCGCAGCCATTACATTTTTCGGCAGATATAAAAAATCTTTTGCCAAACCGTTGGCCAAACCGGTTTGAAAGGGCATCCAGCGCTCCAATGGGGCATAGCAAATTGCAGTATCCCCTTCCTCCTTTTGCCAGAAATCCAAGTAAAACCACTAAACCAAGATTGATGATTCCTGCCGTCCTGAAAAAGTAGGCAAGATCCGCAGGGGAAAAGGCCGCACCAAACATTCGGGGAATTGTGGCAAAATTACAGTAGTTACAGCAAAGACTGCCGATTCCAAATGCCGCCGCTAAAAAATATACGGACAAATACCCGTACCGGAAGGCCGGTGCCGGAATCCTGGAAAAATCGATTTTAAGAAACCGTGGAACTAGGCGGCTTCCCAACTCCATAGCCCCGCCCACCGGGCATAAGTGGCTGCACCAGTAACGCCCCCAAAATAAGGTGGATATCAGAACCCCAAACACCAGGGCAACTCCCATATAACTTCTCAGATATCCTGCAAAATAGGCACTTGCTGATATACCATTGCGCCAGACAAAAAACATACGGGGACACCATGTGCCGCAAAAATTGCTGTCTGCTGTAAATTGGAAAACAAAGGATAAGGGCGGCAAAAACAAGAAAAGAGACAGAAGCATAATCGCAAACCTATACCTTGTCATAAAACCCTTTTCAGTGCGGGTAAACGGTTTCATCTGTGTTTTCCTTTTCCTTAAAGATAATTGGGACGCGCAACAGGGAATTACCGGACCCGGTATCGTAGAATGCCAATGAATATTTTTTGCCAACTGTTTTATGGTTTGGGTCCGTTAATTTGTTTTTGCCGGATACAGGTCTCATAACAAGCCAAAGGGAAATGCGATCTCCAGGTTTAAGATCATAGAAGATATTATCCTGAAATCTTGGTTTATCGCGAAAACCCATATCCACAATTGGTTCCGCCGAAAAAAGTTCATAATTCATGGGCAAACTCCCTTCCAGAACCACCCGTGCATCTCCATGATAAGGAGGCAGAATTTTTGCCGTAACAATCTGTGTATAACGCTTTTTACCGCCTGTATAGTAGGATGGGTGCCGGGCTTTTCCTCCCCGTTCGGAAATCAGCCCTATGGCATGGCCGGAATCGCCCCACCGGTAAACGGCGGCAAAAAGTGAAAGCCCGGCAGAAAGTATAAACACCAGGGTTTTTTTGTATCGCATTTGTTAACCTTTAGAATTTGCAAGTTAAGCGGAGCATAAGAGTCCGGGGAGACGCCGGTGTGTAACGAATAACACCCCGTGTATCTTTTTGTACCTCAACAGCATAGAATTCATCAAACAGATTGCGCGCATCAAGACTTATGTCGATTGATCCGATTTCATAGGCAATCATGGCGTTGGTAACGAATTCGTAGCCTTCGTATTTTTCGGAATTGGCATTATCTATATAATAGGAACCCCAATAAAGGGTTTCAATTCTGAATCGAAAACCGGACGGATGACGATAGGAGCCGGAAAAAGAGAATTGATTTTCCGGCACAAATGGCAAGGTGTTGCCGTTTGTGTCCAGATTGATTACCGTCCCATTCACATTGATCGGTTCGGAAAATTCATCAAAGGTGTAATCCGTATAAGAATAAGCACCTCCAACTTTGAGCGCGGGTGTGACAAACCAGTAACAGGAAAATTCAAACCCTTTTTTGTTCGTTTTTCCTGAGTTCACATACTGCGTTTCACCGCCGGTTCCAATTACCTGAACAACTTCATTTTTAACCGGGGAAAAGTAAAAGGCCGTATCCAATGACCAGCGCGGGTGACGCGCCTTTAAGCCTATTTCATAATTATAGATTTTGACCGTATCCAGTTCAGGGTTCTCGCTCAACTCGCTCTCGGTTGGGGTCTGGATGCCCCTGGAAAACTGAGTATAGATGTTCAAACCCTCAATCAGCTTATAGGAAATTCCCAACCGGGGGCTAAAATCGCTGAAGGATTTATCAATATCTTCCGGATCAGAAGCCAGAATGTAAGTTCCGGCAGAATAGTCAAAGGTTTCTGATCTGGAACCGGTAATGTCGAATTTCACCTCATCGTAACGTAAGCCCAGATCCATGATACACCGGTCGGTGGGTTGAAATGACTCCTGGGCATAAATACCGTATAGATCCGTTTTTCTGTCTTGAGTTTCAATAAGTTCGCCACGGGTATCGGAGAGTACTTCTGTAATCCGGCCCCCGAATCCGGTGGCATACTGTGCGTATTTGTAATAATCAGTTTCCTGATCATCAAACCGGCCTGTCACACCAAAGGTCAGGGTTCCGGGCCTGTCTGCAAGTTGATGGGAATGATTGGCCTGTAGGTCCATGCCGTAGGTATTAGTATCCGCATGGTTGATTCTCCCGGTCACAGGATGGCGATGATTCCATGAATTGATAAAAAAAACCGGTTGCAGTTCAACGCTGCCTATCTGCTTGGTCCATCTTGAGTAAAAGAAAAAGATCTCCGAATACCGGCCGGAATACTGCCAAGGCCCTTCGGTCTCCCTGGCTTTACCGGTCTTTAAGTATTCTTTGAACATGTCCTGATCCAGTTTGCCCGGCAATTGAATGGATGCGTCCGTATAACCGAAATAATTTTCAAGGGTCGATCCGTCCTCAAACATAAGGGATGCCTGTACCGAACCCTGTGTGCTCTCAAACTCATTCCATCTGCGCCAGTCGTTATCGGTTTCACGCCTGCTGGCACTGACAGTGTAATAGAACATATCTCCTGTATTGCCGGAAAAAGACAGATGACCATTAAAGGCATTGGATTCACCAACGCCAAGTTTAGCAATCCCGCCTTCCCGCTCAAAAGGGCTTTTGGTGATGATATTGATCACACCGCCTGCCGCATTGGCTCCCCACAGGGTTGAATTCGGGCCTTTGACCACCTCGACCTGCTTGATCAGTTGTGTGTCTATGAAATCCAGACGTGTAAAACTGTCAGGGTCGGTTATTGGCACACCATCCATAAGCACCATGATATCCCTGACACCGTACCGGGCCTTCAGACCCGACCCACGGATAATTAGCCGGGAGTCGTACCCCTGATTCGGAGATTCTATCAGTACTCCTGGCATTCCTTCCAGAACCTCCTTAATATTGAACATCCGGGTATTTTCTATTTCATTTTCATCGGCAATTTCCACGCTGGCAGGGATTTCCAGAGTTTGTCTTTTCAAGCGTGTAGCAGTAACACTGACTTCTTCCAGCATATGTTCCTGCGCCTTGTCTTCTTCCGAATAAACAGGGCAGGCAGTAATTAATAGGATTATAATAAATAAGAAAACGCCATTTAAAACTCTTACAGCAGTTCTGTGATCATCTGGGCAATGTAATACTTTATATCTTTTTTTCATTTACCAAACGCGCAAAGTGTTCAAAAGATCTGTCATATGTTTTTTCCGCATCAGCGGAAAAACAGCATCCGGGCAGTTGTCTGCTTTTAAGATGATATTTCAAGCATTCGCAGCAATAGCCTTTTCGTTTACAAGGCTCATAACTACAGTTACATGTTGTGAGATTCTTATCGACTTTACATTCCATAATACTATCACTCCTTTTTTTTTATAACTTCGTCTGCCAGCCTTTTTACTTCTTTAAGATACATCTCCATCCCTACTGCAAAAATAGTATTATGATCTGCATCCGGTATTTTAAGAAATTTCTTGTTTGGTGAAGAGCTTGCATCAAAAAGCGCCTGCCCGGCACTAAAGGGAATAATATGATCATATTCGGCATGTATGATAAGTACCGGTTTAGCAAAATTTCGCATATTATCTATATTATGAAGATCGTGTTTCTCATCGATTCCCAACCTGTGGATATCAACTCCTATAAGACTTAACAGCGGAAGGACATTGGCAAATCCGCTTTCTATTATAAGACCGTCTATCTCATTTTGATAATGTCCGGCAAGTTCAAGAGCAGAAGCACTCCCAAGAGATCTTCCCATAACAATTATCGGCCCGGAATAGTCTTTTTGCTTAAGCCACTGCATTATGTATTCGAATATCACATGACAGTCGCGCATCATGTTTGTAACTGTAGGAGTTCCTGCTGAGCGACCGTAACCCCTGTAGTCCACAGGAAGAAAGTTGAAACCTATTTTTGTATATACAGGACCTAAGTCATCATAGTCTGAAACGATTTCACCGTTTCCGTGAAAATAAAGGATCACGGGAGCAGATTTTTCAGCGCTGTGCAGTTTCGCTCCAATAGATATGCCGTTTTCAACAGGAATAAATATATCTTCCACATCTTTTGAAAATGTTAAAGAGTCTCCCCAATCCGGCCTTGGATGAAAAAGAAGCGCCAATATCTCCGGCTGGTCAAGTGAAGAATAATCGGCTTTGGAAAAATCGTTCATATGTTAACCTCCATTATTTTATTTAACTTGCTGCTCTTTTACTTCATATCAGTTGTGTTATTTCTTTAATTATTTTATTGATTTCATCTATGCGATGATCGTTATCAGTAAGCGGCAATGCTTTTTTATACATATCAAGAGCCTCGTGATATTTTTTTTGCTCGTTTTTCAATTGAGCGTAATGATAGTATATCTTAAAAGAACCGTTATCCACAGCCAAAGCATTTGAAAGATAAAAATCTGCAAGATCAAGCTGTTTAGCACTTAAGCAAAATTCTCCAAGCCTGAACAATACTTCTTCATCAATTGTTAAAATCGAAAGAAGTTTTGCAATCTCTGCATTGTATTCCAATGTCTGCCCGTTTGATTTGTATCCCACAGCGGCTACAATATGCGGCATAGGATGATCAGGAAGAATTTCTATTGCTTTTTCTGCCATGCTTAATGCTCCTTGTACCCTACCCTCTTTCAAAAGCTGTTCGGCCTGCTCAACTTCATCCTGAAAGACAAGCAAACGATAATCAATATCATCTCCGTTTACGATAACATTAAAAAAGTGACTGAATGCCCCATCTTCTAAAGTACCGGCCAGCGGAGCACCGGAGCCTCCGGCAATTATCTGGCTCAATCCGGAAACTACCGAAAAATTATATACATGCACATGCCCGGCAAATACTATATCAACATTGTACTGCTTTAGCAGACCGGCAAGTTCATCACGCTTTTCCGGATATTTGTTCAATGAATCCTCCAGATGTTTTATCTTCGGATATAAAGGCCTGTGCAGCAGTACAAAAATATGTTTACCTTCAGCCCCCTTCAAATCTTCTTTCAGCCACTCAAGTTGTTTTCCCGTAATCAGGGCCTCTTCACTCTCAAGTTCACTGCATAATATGATAAAATGACAACCCTTTACATCAACCGAATAATAAAGCGTTCCGGTCTCCTTGTTTATATATCGTTTTACAAATGCTTTTCTGGCTTGTTTAGTATAACCTGAATGGTTTCCCATTGTAATGTACAAAGGAATATTCTTTTCCCGTATCGGCGCAGTTACTTTCTCAAAATCCTCAAATTCTTTCTCTGCCTTTTTTTCTGAGTCAGCATCATAACCCAAAACAAGATCGCCGGTATTAAGTATCAGTACAGGATCAAGTTCAACAGCCTTGTTAACCGCCTTGTAGTATATATACGGTTGTTCCGGCCGAAACTCATTTGCCGGACGGTTATCACCCATAACCACAAAATTTAACGCTTGTTCTTCATGCTGTTCGGTCGCAAAAACTGTTCCACAGCCAAACAAAAAAATAAACAAAACAAAAACAGCAAGGAAGTTTTTTTTCATATCTTTTCCTTTCATAGTCATCCTCCGGCAAGTTTGACTTTGTAGCCAAGTGCACCTAATTCTTTTTCCAGCATATCCCTGTGATCTCCCTGAATTTCAATTACTCCGTTCTTTACACTGCCCCCGCTACCGCATTTTTGTTTAAGGGCTTTCGCAATATTTTTCAGATTTTCATCATCTAAAGGCAAGCCGGTTATCAAGGTTACACCTTTTCCTTTTCGCCCCTTTGTTTCTCTCATTAACCTTACTATGCCATCACTTTTAGGAATGGATTGTTTTTTCCGGCAAATACAATTCGCTACAGGTTTATTGCAGGCAGGACACATTTTGCCAAACTCTGTTGAATAAACCAAAGAGGTATTTTTATTATTGTGAGCTTTCATAGCGGATTTTATATTGTTTTTGGAAGTAATTTCAGCGAAATTTCATGCATCCATTTATCAATAAATAAATGACAAACTGCCTCGCCATTATTAAAACAGTCATTCGAACCCTATAAATATGGATATTTTCCCATATGCATATATTTTATTTTTCAGAGCCACTTTCAAAACGTTTCAGTTTGGTCAAGCTCAAGGCGTGAGAAAATTTCAACCACAGGAATACATATAGTATTTCGAGGATTGAAATTTTAGCCCAACGCTGAGATCGGCCAAAATGGGGCGTTTTGAAACTGGCTCTTTAATATGCACAGAATATATGCTTCCGTCAATATCTGAGTTTCCCCAAAATCCGCTATTGATTTTTACAATTAAATATTCGACCATTCCAGCTATAAAATAATGGCAATTTGAGCCATTATTGCTTTTAAAATTATTATTTAACTTTGGAATCACAGACGACTAAACAACAAAAAAAAACCTAATTGATACCTCAATCGACCTGACCGACTTTTTCAAAAACCCTGCTTCTCCAAGACAAAAACAGTATGAGTTGATTCGAGCTATTATTATTGACGGAGATTCAATAGAAGAGACTGCAAAACGATATGGGTATAAACCCAGTACTGCCTATTCCCTGCTCAGAGATTCCAGAGCCGCACTTTATTCTTCACCACCAGTGTATAAGTCTTCACCCAGGCTGTCTCCTTTGAAGGGAACAGACATCGGGGAACGCTGCCCGCTCGATTTTACTTCCTGGGTTCTTTTTGCTCCGCTGTGTTTTGCCGTTTAGTATGCCTGTCTTCTGGAGCATTAGCATTCCGTTGATAGCCCTGTTTATGGACTTGCACATGGCCTCGTCCGATGACGGGTTTAACCGGGTAGTATACAACTGGCCTGTTTTCAATTTCTTTAATTTTATCAGAAAGCTCTGCTATTTTTTTCTCTAATTTCTCTTTTTCGGCCTTTTGCTTTTCCTCTTCAGCCCTTCTGATTTTTTCCTGATCGACCTCAAGCTTATGCTGGCGAACCAGATTCTTGGCATCTTCTACCAGAGCTGTGTACCCAGGGCGGATTCTTTCGGATTCGGTGGAACTTTTTATGGCTTTGGTTTTATCGTATTTTATACCATCATGTGGTTTTTGGTTACCGAAATGTTTGACGCCTTTATCATCTGTCCATGAGTAGACATTTTCATCCGCAAACACCGGATAGACACACAATATAATTAAAACAAATATTATTGTTATTTTTTTCATTTTATCCCCTCCATCATTTTCAAATATATAATACATTTTTCTTTTCTGCACAAGTTCATGCGAAGAGACTGTGTCACAATTAGAAAAAATGCCATTCCTAACGTATGTGAGGAATCTTGAAATGCTGAATTTACATAAACCAAGATTTCGCACTTCGCTTCGAAATGACATAAAAATGAATTACGATACAGTCTCGAAGGCAGAGCACGAAGTGACACGTAGTGAAGCATAAGCGCTAACAATTTCATTGCTGGATACCCCAGCCGGGGCTGGCTTATCAAGTCCGGTATGACGGTTTAGGATGCTTGCACAAAACCATTATTTCCAAATGCGGTTACCCTTGTCCTGCCCCTTTGTTCTTGTTGACTTTTACTGTAGTTACTGATAGTTAAAAAGAATCTATCATGATAGCATTACAACTTTGTGTTTTACGAAAATACTTTAAATTTTAAACAAACTGATATATTTTTATGCCAGCCAAGTGTGCTTCAAAGCCAAATAACTTCTCCGTTTCAATAGAGTCAGGTCTGGATCAATACTGCAAGGCTACCCATCCAATCCGTTACGGAAATTATATAAGGATTAGAACACAAGATTATGAATATATTTTTGATTTAAACGGAAAGGCAAAAATAATCAGCGGAAAGCACCATAGCAATTGGTCTCGTGAAGACTGGCTGAAACGCACAAAAGGAAATGACTGGGTATTTTATACTGCAGGTATGGGCTATAGCAATGCTTATGCATATGAAGGCGAATACTATACAGTATGCCCCGATTATAATTCCAACTCGATTTTCGGCTACAGGCCATTTGAAAGCCAATATGTCATAGATGCCCTTGACTCCCTCCAATTCTTTGTACGAAATTTAAAGGATATTATCGATGAACCGGCTTATTCGGAAAATATATTACTACTTAATAAAATAATTAATAATAATTCCGGCTTGCCCGAACCCGATATTCACAGTATCATTAAAAGCCCTATATCTGTGCTTCCGCCTGACACCAGGCATTCGGATTACGATGTGATCCCTGTTATTATCGCAGACGGATGCATATACAACTGTGATTTTTGCTCGGTCAAATCCAATGAAAAAATCAATATACGAAGCGAAGCGGATATCGCCCGGCAGATAAATGAATTAAGAGCGTTTTACGGCGAAGATATTATCAACTATAATTCAGTGTTTCTCGGCAATCATGATGCTCTGGTTGCCAAGGAAAGTATTATGGCATTTGCAATAAGCGAATCTTATAAACTCGTAAAGAACACCGTGATGCTTGATAATTATCTTTATTTGTTCGGCAGCATCTTTTCATTACTTAACGCTGATGAAAAGATTTTCAGCATACTGGATGATTCCCCGTTTCACACTTATATCAATATAGGCTTTGAATCTTTCGACCAAACAACACTCGATTTAATCGGCAAACCCGTAAAAGCTGATGATTCGAAAAAAGCTTTTTTGCGTATGATGGAAATCAACAGAAAATACAGCAGTATTGAAATTACCGGAAATTTGATCATAGGGTCACAACTACCAGCATCTCATTTAATTTCCATGCAAGACTTTATAAATGAAAACATTTCTGACCGTCCTGCCAACGGCTGTCTTTATCTCTCTCCACTTTTAGGTGAATATAATAATAACGAGATCAAGAGAAAGTTTCACACAATAAAATATAGCATTCAAATGCCGGTATATATTTACCTTATCCAAAGATTATAGAAAATAATACCCATACACTAGACACAGTATGCTTATGGAAGGAATCATTGCCTTCATTCCGTTTCTGCTCTGGCTGTATTTTCTAAAATGACCAGTCAGGGATAGAAACTGTGGAAACAATCGTAAGCGCTTAATTAACCCTAACTTCACAAACAATTCAGACTATGCCATGATGCCTCCAAAAAAAGGGGGGGCGGGAAAATCCCGGACGATTTGCTTGGCAACTACAATGGATATGTACAGACAGATGCGTATTCAGGCTATGATGCTCTTGACCGGAAAACAGGTATAATTCTTGTTGGATGCTGGTCACACGTACGCAGAAAACTTGTAGAAGTTATCGATGCCCGCCAAAAGGTTTACTTGGATAAGCTATGAGTTATGCTCTCAATCAAAGAACTGGTTGTTTTCAGGCCATCCGAGAGGGTGCCAAAGCCAGTGCAATGTTCTTCAGCCTGATAGAAACAGCAAAAGCAAACAGATTGGAGCCGTACAGTTATTTGCGATACATATTCAAATACCTACCGCTTGCCAAAACCACTACTGACTATGAAAAGCTGCTGCCCCAGAAAATCGACCAAAAAAAACTTATCGTCTTTGCTCTATGATTGTTGTTAATTATACGCTTACACATAAAGAGCCACAATACTATATGATTACTGCCCCCTTATTTAAAATTTAGAACTAGATAAAATTATTACGCTTTCTCTGAGTTCTTTTATGTCGGGACTATATTTAGTTTTACGTTTTTTTACATATCTTAGAACACCAATTTCCTTTAAATACCAGCCTGCTTTTGTAGCAATGTCGCCAATAATTAAATCTACAGGCAATTCAAGCCCTGCATAAGCTGAATTAGAAACGACAAACCAAATCTGAGAATCTTTTGTTGCTTTAGCTTTTAATAAATTCAAAACATTTAACATGTCTTCAAAGTAAGCCTGAATCATCAGCGGAATATATTTGCTCATGAGATTTTCTTTATTTTTATTGATGTGGATCATTGTCTTTTCATAAAGTATCCCAAAGTCATCAATCATTGGTTCCTGCCACTTTGCCTGAACATGAGAACGTACTGTTTCAAGTCTTAAGTCATACAGTTTTTGTCTGCTTTTAATAAACTTACCTAAGAACAGTTCAGGTCTGTATATGTCTGTATAGTCAAATGTATTAAGATATGGTGGTGATGTAATGCAAAGTTTAAAGTTCTTTAATTCATTTGAGGTCTTCAAGATATTTCTGCAATCACCTTTGAGAATTTTTGATTTTATGTGAATGGGGTTCTCTTGAATATCAGACTTTATGTTTGATAGATTTTGTATCAATGCCCTAAGAAATGACTCTTTATCAAACCTGTTTTTTTTCCAAGTGTCGCGATAGCGAAGGCATTTACCATCTCTTTTAGCATTACAATTTTGCATTGCTGCTGAAATTAATGCAAGTCGAATCAACTTGCGAACATTTGATCCTGTAATAGAATATGTATGTTTCCAACCACCTTCAAAAGAATTTAAGACATCATTATTAAATAGCCATTTGTCAAGTTTTTCTGTCTCAGAAAAGGTTGAAAATCCCAAAAGAGGAGAGGGTTTTCCTGTTTCAACAGACTTCAATAATTTGTTTTCCAATCTATTCAGTTGGGAAATTTCTGCGTTCTTGATTTTTGCATCTGAAAGAAATGAAGTAAAGGGGTTAACCTCAATTCCTACTGATTTGTGTCCAAGAAGCGATGCAGTTAAAGTTGTTGTGCCACTGCCATTAAACGGATCAATAATTAAATCGTCTCTTGCCACGCCCGTTTGCTCAATTGCTTTCTCAACTAAGGTAGGTGAAAAGCCCTCTTTGTAATAATACCACCTATGTCTTGGTAAATTCGTTGTATCTTCGTAATTTGAATAACCACCGTTTTTAAGAATAAAATTATCGTTTAGTTTTTCGTGCATAATATATTTATGAGCACACTGGTTCTGCAAACATTCTTATTGGTTTTTCAAAACCAAGTATTGATTCATGGAATTTTTTATCCTCATTAATAACAATATCAATATCCTTATAACACATACCATCGGCAGTGTTTATTGTTGTTTTGTCAGGAGTCAAATTATTCCTTCTGCCATCAATAACGACTAAATATGATTTCAGAATTGTCGTTGGTGCGTCTGAGGATGCAGTGTCAAAGTATTCTTTAAGTTGAGCTATTCCCTGATTTGCTCGTGGGTCACCATGAGTATATATTTCTCCATCAGCTTCTTTTTTAACTGTTCCAATAAATTTTATTTCAATAAGAGCTGTTCTGTTTGCTTCACGCCACTGAATTTTAATATCAACTGGTTTTGGTTTACTTAAATCTCCAACAACATTATATTCCCTTGACGATTCCATTGAAATCCCTCTTGCAAAAAAAGTGCTTAGAAATTCATGCAAAGACAATTGCATAAATTTTTCAGGAATGTTGCTCCCGCTACCCCCTCCTTTAAAGAAAAGTCTTTTGGTATCTGCCCACGAATCAGAAAAATGTTTACAAGTAGATTTGAGAATTTTAGATTTAGAATAATGGCATAAAGCCTGAACCAAATCATTGAACTGAGTAGCGAATCTACTACCCTTGTTATAAATAGTGATATCTATTTTTGATCCATTGGCAAAAAAATATTCTTTGTTATTATTGAAGTGATAGATTAGTGTTTTGGTCTGTTTAAATAATTCATCTGGATCTTGATCTTCCCAAATAATCATTTTACTACTATCAGTAAAAACTTGAATGATTAATAAGCCACCAGTGCGATTCAAAAGTATATTCTTATCATATAGAAGTGCCCCCTTTGATTCGTCAAAACATGGTTGGTCATTTAAATCTTTGCAAACGAAAAAATCACCTTTGAAAAAGCTAGGTTCAAAGTACCTGTAAATCTCGTTTAAAGATTTGGCAACAACTTCAAGCGCTTTACTTGCTGGGTCAACATTACCAAAAGCACGCATTACTTTAGCGATATAATGATCTGAGAGAGTTCTTATTATTTCTTCTTTATCTTGCATTTACTGTTACCCTAATTCTAAAGAATTAATCAGTGTGACAGCCGGGATTATCAAATCTTGAGTTTTAATACCTAAAGCCTCACTAATTTCTTTAAACCGGGGATAAAAACTCGTTTGGTCAAGCCATGCCTTATTTTGTAACTCTATTTGCTTTTTCAAGTTCGGCTCATTTAATAACGCCCTTACGGTTTGAGTATATGGGATAAGAATGGCAGTTGTGCAAGCTGCATTTAATAATTCTTCTCTTTTTGTGAAATTTAATAGATTTTTGAATTTGTTAAATTCATCCGTTCCCCTTCCAGAAATTGTGTAGTATTCACCTTTATTTTCAAATAGCCCATTTTGAAGGTGACGCATAATAGCGGTATTAATTGAATCAGAAAAAGGGAAACCGTTTTCGGCGGTATATCTATGCGGCCATGTTGCTATAGAATTACCAGAGTAACAATATAGGAATGATGAAAAATAAGAGAATAACTGTATCTCTTCAAGCTTAAAACCATCTAAAAAATTATCAAGTTTGTGAGCTAAAGATAAACTGTCAAAAAATGCTTCCGGTGTTACTTGGTCGGTCATAATTTATTTCTTTTTGTTTAAGGCAATTTCTATATTAGCGTATACTTTTTTAAATAAATGTTCACCTTCTTTTTGAATTTCCGAAGGGTCTGTCCATTCCAGCATTTGTCTGAATGTCATTTTATTTTTTCCACACTTTTCTGCAAGTGACAATAATAGTTGAGATGCATTTATGTTAGCAGTCATTAATAAATTTTGATTATAAATAGATACATATTCAGCAAACATATTTCCAACTCTGCTTTCATAAGCAATGTCTAGTGAACCTTCCGGCGTATCAACCATCATTGTTGCACCGTCCTTTTTTCCCGAAAGAAAGATTGCAAGCGACATTCGCAAAGCAATATCTAAAAAGAAACGCTGGCTTTCTGAAAGTTGAAACGAATCTGTCCGGGCAGTATCCTGAAGTTCCAAAACTAATTTTATTGTTTTATTACTTCGTTTGGGTTGAATGTTCAAATCAAAACCTATGAAACTCTTTGCAAGTTTCTTGAAAGTTGGCACAAATACTGTTTCAGCTTCTTTGTATGATGCTTCAACTCTTTTTAAAAGCTTTTCGTATTCAGGTTTCAATTTGTCCCTTTTACCGTATTCATTTTTTGCTTCTTTAGCAGCTAAATCATATTGGCTTCTGTATTGGTCAATAAGTGCGTCAATGTTTTTGTTGCCTGTTCCTTTGAATGAAATATCCGGATTATCTTCTGTAAAATCTTCTACCTTTTTTTTTGCCTTGTTTAACTCAATTTCAGCTTTGTCGAGTTCATTTTTTTTCCCATTAACTTCAAGAATTAGATTTTCTAATTCAGAATTTTTAGAAAATATCTTTTCGTCATTCTTTTGAATAAGTTTTAAAAGTTTATTCTGTTCGGCATTGTTCGATTCGTTTATTGTGGTGTTGCACAATGGGCACTTCTCTTTATGAATGCTTCTTTCAATGCTTTCAACGATGTGAGTACCAATAGAGCCACATAAACAACATTCTTGTTTTTTAATTGAAAGTTGAATATTGCTATTTTCAAGCAACTGTGAACGTGGTCTTGAATAACGAGAAAATAATCGTACATGCTCATTTTTAAACTGCATTATTTCAGAATTAAGATGGCTTTGCCTTTTCAGCATAGTATCATACTCAATTTCTATATTGCCGTATATTCTCTCTATCTTTTCTAACTCCTTATGAAGTTTACTAAACTCATTTTCAAGTTTCTCAATGTCAGATACTTTTTTGCCTCTTGTTTTTTGGATGAGTTCTTCAATTTTATTTTTCGCCAGAGTAGATTGCCATTTTAAATTTCTTGCATTTGATTCATGTTTCTCCATTCTTCTTGTTAAGTCCAAAATTTTATCTGCATCATCGGGTTCAGAATTAAAAGCAATAGCCAAAGCATGGGAAGAAGCTCTGTCGTCCCAAAAAATCATTCTCCTGTTTTCATCGAAAGTCAAAACGTAAAGCTGATAAAAAATAAAATAGTCAAAATTGGCGAAACCAATTTCAGATGCTAATAATTTTTGGTAATACTTATTGAGTTCTTTGGGACTTTCACTTTTAGTTTTGAAATGTGAGATATTTTTATCACCATTTTTACTAAAAATTTCCAAAAGACGGAGTTCTTCACGTTCAAAAAATCCTCTGATTATTCTGAAATATTTTTCGTTTATTTTAAAAAGAATTTCTATCTCGGCTTTTTCTTCGTCCTTTTTGTTTATCCTTCCTAAAAAATATCTTTCGGTGTAACGCTTATTAGCGGTAATAATTTCGCCAGGTGAATAAACTTCCTTGTCAGGTTCCAATACAATTCCTGTCAAGCCAAAATTAATTGAATTGAGGAAAGTGGTTTTACCCAATCCATTTGCACCAGCGAGACAATATACACCTTCGTTAATTTCTTCATTAACTTCATATACCTTTCCTTTCTTTTTATATAAAGAGAAATTCCGTAGTATTATTTTTTGAAGTTTTATGAAGTTGTATTTTCCTTGCATTAATACCTTTCAATTTCTTGAAATAATAATTAATTTCTTTTACTCAGGAATAATAGAGCAAATTGATGCTTTATATGGTTTCTTTATAGAAAGCGGTTTGTAGAGAAGGATGAGTCTGTCTAAGCGGCTTTCGCAGCTCCTCACGGAGCAGGGCTCCTGCTCTTTTATTTTCTATTGTGAGACTTCCATGTACTTTGGACAGCATCTCGAATGACAACCATAAGACCGGGCCACTCCTTTTCAGCATATCTTTTAATTGCCTGCATAACACTTCTGTGAATTTTTTCCCGTGTGGGATGTTTAAGGCATATAATCAAAATTCCATGGTGCGGTTCTTCCCGGTAATTTGAAAAACCTTTATCCGTTGTAACTAAAAGACATTTTCCCTTTTGCGATTTCTTCCATAAAGCTTCATCCGTTATTCCCTGATCTTCGGTTCCACGAATATCAATAACATCAAAACCCTGTTCGCAAAGCTCCCTTACAGTCACCAACGGAATATTTTCATCTACAAATATTCTCATACAGCGTGTTCAATAGGTGTTATTTGTTCTTCGGCCAGTGAAGCTGCATAATCCAGACAAGCATATATATCATCCCTTTTTAATGACGGATAATCTTCGAGAAGGTCATCTATTTTATCCCCATTTGCCAGCATGCGAATTATTTGATGAACAGGAATTCTTGTACCCTTGATACATGCTTGCCCGTGACAGATTTTGGAATCAATTGAAATACGTTTTTTCATATTCATACTCCTTGTTACAGGTCAAACGATGTCATCATCTTAACTATTTATAATAATGGGTCATTGCCCATTAATCAATCCAAATATATCATGGTTTTGTTTTTTACAATATGGTTTTTTTAAAAGCATGAAAAACACTGGGAAATTGACTAACCTCGGGTCAGAAGTACTTACCAACTTTACAAACCATCTTATCCAATTGCACCGATAACATCATAAGCTCCGGCCAGAGCTTCATCCAGTTTTTCCGGAATACTTCCTCCGGCCTGGGCCATATCGGGTCTTCCGCCTCCGCCGCCTCCGACTACAGGCGAAACCTGTTTTACTATATTTCCGGCATGATATTTTTTTACAAGATCTTTGGTAACAACAACTATAAGAAATACTTTGGAGTCTGCTGCGCTTCCGAGAACAACTATACCGGATTTTATTTTATCCCTGAATTTGTCGGCAAGATCTCTTAATACAGCAGGATTTTCTGCGGATACTTTTTTAACAAGAACACTTACCCCGTTTATTGATTTAATTTCAGTATCGATTTCATCGGTTGCACGGGAGGCGATTTTTGCTTTTGTTTTTTCAAGCTCCTTTTCATAAGCTTTTTGCTGGGAAAGCATTTTTTCTACTTTTTGTGGCAATGCTTCAGGTTTTTCTTTAACAATACGGGCTGTTTCATGCAAAGTCTTAATGCTGTGCTGAACATAAGTTAAGGCGGCTTCGCCGGTTAAGGCTTCGATACGCCTTACTCCTGATGCAACGCTTGATTCAGTTATAATTTTAAATAGACCGATATTTCCGGTTTTATCAGTATGTGTTCCGCCGCAAAGCTCCTTGCTGAATTCTCCAAGAGAAATTACCCTTACAACATCACCGTATTTTTCTTCGAACAGAGCGGTAGCTCCTGTTTTAAAGGCTTTTTCCGCATCCATCTCTTCTATGCAAGTCAGTGCGTTTTCCCTGATTCTTTCATTTACAAGCATTTCAATTTTATCAAGCGTATCAGAATCAACCTGTGAAAAATGGGTAAAATCAAAACGAAGTCTTTCGGAAGATACAAATGACCCGGCCTGTTTTACATGATCACCTAAAATCTGCTTTAATATGCTATGGAGAATATGTGTTGCAGTATGATTAAGCGCTGTAGCATTTCGCCTGTTATTATCAACGGTCAGAGTAACGGTTTGGCCTTTTGAAACGCTGCCGGAAAGTATTTTACCTTTATGAATAATTATTCCGGCCGGATCTTTTATCGTATCTGCAACTTCAATCTCAAGATTATTTGAGGATATTAAGCCAGAATCTCCGGCCTGACCGCCCGATTCACCATAAAAAGGAGTTTCTTCGGTAACAATTTCTATATTTTTGCCGGAAACAGCTTCAGATATTTCCTTTCCATCTTCAACTATTAGAAGAACTTTGGAATCACATGTTTGTTTATCATAGCCTAAAAACTTAGGGATAAGCCGGTTTGCCGAAAGATTTTTATATGCTTCTGTTATCCCGGTAAAACTTGCAACCGATCTTGATTTTTCTTTCTGGCTATTCATGGCCGCATTAAAACCGTCCATATCAAGAAAAAGTTTTTCATCCCTTACAACATCTCTTACAACATCTTTTACAATATCAGGTGGAAAACCATAGGTATCATAAAGCTTAAATATGATATCTCCGGAAATAGTATTTAAACCCTTTGCTTTGATTTCCGAAAGTGTATCATTTAAAAGTCTTAATCCATTATCAAGTGTTTCCGAAAACCTTGCTTCCTCATTTTTTATAACGTTTGCAATAAATGCCTCTGCTCCACCAAACTCAGAATAGGCCTCTTTCATATTTTCAATAACAACATTAGAAGTATCATGTAAAAAAGGTTTTACCAGGCCGATGTTACGCCCGTAGCGTATGGCCCTTCTCATTATCCTTCGAAGTACATATCCTCTTCCCTCATTAGACGGAAGGACTCCGTCGCATATAAGAAAAGCCGTGGCCCGGCTGTGATCGGCTATAACCTTCATAGCAACATCCGACACAGAAGAACTTCCGAACTTCTTTTGTGATAATTCTTCGGTTTTCTTTATGATAGGAAGAATAAGATCCGTGTCATAGTTTGTAGGGACATTTTGCACTACTGCTGCAATTCGTTCAAGCCCCATTCCCGTATCAATGCTGGGTTTGGGCAGAGAAGTTAATTTCCCGGAAGCATCCCTTTCATACTGCATGAAAACAAGATTCCATATTTCAAGATAACGATCACATTCACAACCTACTCTGCAATCAGGCTTCCCGCAGCTATATTTTTCCCCCCTGTCAATAAGTATTTCAGAACATGGACCGCAGGGACCGGTATCTCCCATTGACCAGAAATTATCTTTATCATCCAATCTTACAATTTTATCTTCCGAAACACCGATATTCTTATTCCAGATATTATATGCTTCATCATCATCAAGATAAACCGAAACCCATAGTTTTTCTGCCGGGAGATTATAGCCGTTTATAAGAAGATCCCAGGCTAATTCAATAGCCTTTTCTTTAAAATAATCACCAAAGGAAAAATTTCCAAGCATTTCAAAAAAAGTATGGTGTCTTGCCGTATAACCTACATTTTCAAGATCATTATGCTTTCCGCCGGCACGCACGCATTTCTGGGAGCTTGCCGCCTTTACGTAGCTTCTTTTCTCTTCTCCAAGAAAAGTCCGCTTAAATGGAACCATTCCTGCATTTGTAAATAGTAAAGTAGGATCTTCCACCGGAACAAGTGATGAACTTCTTACTATCTGATGATCATGCTTTTTAAAAAACTCTAGAAACTGTCTGCGAATATCGCTGCCTGTCATTAATAACTCCATATAAATACTTACTCTTCCACCTTTACTTCTTCTTTTGCCGGCACAATACCGGCAGCTTCTCTTACCTTTGATTGCATATTCTTAAAAATATCCGGGTTTTCCTTTAAGAAATTTTTTACATTTTCGCGGCCCTGCCCTATTCTTTCTCCATTATATGAGTACCATGCGCCACTTTTGTCAACTACTCCCAAATCCACACCAATATCAATGATATCGCCTGTTTTAGATATCCCTTCGTTATACATGATATCAAATTCGGCTTCCCGAAAAGGCGGAGCCATCTTGTTTTTGACAACACGAACTCTCGTCCTGTTTCCCATAACCTCCTGCCCGTCTTTGATAGATGCAGTTCGACGTATATCAAGCCTTACGGAAGAATAGAATTTAAGGGCATTGCCTCCTGTGGTAGTTTCAGGATTTCCGAATACAACACCTATCTTCATCCTTATCTGATTGATAAAAACAACGGAAGTCATTGTCTTGCCGATTATTCCGGTCAGTTTTCTCAATGCCTGGGACATGAGTCTTGCCTGAAGCCCCATATGGGAGTCACCCATATCGCCTTCAATTTCAGCTCTGGGGACTAACGCTGCAACCGAATCGATTACAATAATATCTATAGCTCCGCTTCTTACCAGCATATCCGCAATTTCAAGGCCCTGCTCACCTGTATCAGGTTGAGCTATGAGAAGCTCATCGCAGTTGACACCTATTACTTTTGCGTAAGCAGTATCAAGGGCATGTTCGGCATCAATATATGCGGCCACCCCTCCTTGTTTTTGGGCCTCGGCAACACAACTTAAAGCAAGAGTCGTCTTGCCCGATGATTCCGGACCGAATACTTCTATAACTCTTCCTCTCGGAAGCCCGCCCACACCAAGCGCTCTATCAAGTGAAAGAGAACCCGTGGGTATTACAGGAATATTAACAACAGGTCTGCTGCCAAGCTTCATGACCGACCCTTTTCCAAACTGGCGTTCAATCTGTCCTATTGCAGCATCAATCGCTTTTTCCTTATCCATTGCATTGCTTGCATTGCTCATAATTTCCCCTTTCAACCAAAGGCACATTTAAAAGTTCGGTATATACAGCCCCTTGTGGTTTAAGATCGCTTTTAAACAGAACAATCTCTTTAGCTGTAAAAACTTCCGGATCAAAGTTTTGATATTTTCTTATTGCTTCAATTAACTTCCCGTTGTTAACTTTACCTTTAAAGCGCCCCATTGTCAGATGCGCTTGAAACGGCCTTTCTTCTATTTTAAAACCAAATTGCTTTAATTTTTGTTCAAGAGTATTGTGCAAACTTAATAATAGCGGTATTTCGCCTGAGATACCAGCCCAAATTACTCTTGGACGAGTAATTGACGGAAATACACCGATTCCTTTTACAGAAAGATTTATATGAGAAAAACTCTTAACACAATCACCCACAGCAACCTTAATATGCTCCATATCGGACTTATCTATATTTCCAAAAAAGTGAAGCGTAAGATGAATGTTATCAGGTTTAACCCATCTTACAGGAAAACCAAATTGCTTTAAATCTTTCTGAATATTTTTTATGAAAGATAAAATGTTTTCCGGAAGCTCAAACGCTATAAAAGCTCTTATGGTATCAGGCATGGGATTAAAAGAACAAATCTTATCCGTTTATATCAGTAAAGTTATCAGCTATCAGGTAAAGTAAACTGGGGTTCCCCCAGAAAAAACTTTCCCTTCAGAATCCATTCTTTTAGTATCTCTGTAATTTCTCTGGCCTTAACAAGGCTTGAAAGCGGGGTTGCAGGAATTTTTTCACTGCCATAATTTATAAACCCGCTTTTTAGCTGTGCATAGCTGACCTGCCCATAGCTTTTTGAAACTCCGTTCGGGTAATCATTTCCATAATCAACAATCTGAGTAAATATCTCTTCATCGGATATACCGGTGTAAGATGCAATGTCTTCATTTAATATAGGGATGGGAATACCTAAGCCTACCGCAAGAGAACATCCATATCCTTGTATGCTTACACCAACAAGCCATTTAGGAGTCATGTTTTTCAAATCACCCATTACCCAAAGTGTACCGGCGGGAGTAACCGGAATCCCTTTTTCATTTCTACTGGCTGAAGGCTTATGCTGAGTTCCCTGCCAGGTAACATATCCTGTTGCACCACCCAAAAATATTCTTGTGCCAAGACCTATTGTTTTATAATAAGGGTCATTCATAAGAGGGCTTAGTTCCCCGGCACAACAATAAGTTGCATTTGCACCCCGTGGTTTTAATGTGCCCATATAAGTATAAATTGTTTTTTTGGTCAGATTGATTGCACAATTATAATTCTGATAACCGTTTCTGGGATTGCAAAGAGTTGCACCTGGAAGAGATGCAAGTGAAATTTCTTTTTCAATCAATCGGCCCGGATAGCATGAAGTGCCATATCCTGTAGCTTTTAGAAACACTTTTTTTCCTGCAACCAGATCCTGGATAACATGTCCGCCGCCATAATTAAATTCACCGGGATAAACCTTGTTTAAAGGATCATCCTCACAGGGCTCTGTAGCTCCTATATAACAATCAACTGCTGCAATCCCGGCATATGCCGGAACATTGTTTAACCATACTTTTGAAGCTTTTGTTGTCGGTACCGAATGTCCGAAATTTATGAAAGCACCTGAAGAACACATGGGAGCAAAAGTTCCGGTAGTAACAACATCCACATGCTTTGCAGCTTTAACCGGCCCATCGTTTTTTACTATATCGATCATTTCCCCGGCCGTAACTACAACAACTTTTCCGGATTTAATTTTCTCATTGATCTCTTTATAGCTTTTATTTACTTTATACTCCTTCATCATTTTTTTCCTAATTGGTGCCTATAATTGATTTGGCATCACTAATTTTGCCGGATATGTTATTTCTTATCCAGGAAGCATCAAGCCACTCTATCGGATTTACAAATACATCATTTACAAGCATGCTGAAATGCAGGTGGTCTCCACCGGCAAGACCGGTTTTCCCGGAATGTCCGATTGTATAATTTTTTTCTACAATCTGGCCTACGGTAACATCGGCACTGCTCAGATGGCCGTATAAACTATAAAGGCCGAAACCATGATCAATAAGAATCATTTTCCCGTAAATTCCGAAATCTCCTACATATTTAATTTTGCCATTATTTGCAGCAGGAACCGGCGCGCGTGAAAGTGAGGCCAGATCAATTCCAAGATGGATCTGACTATCTATACGCTTGCCATTATAAATATAACTTCTATTGTCGGCATAAGAAGCCTTGTTTGCAGCATTTGGAAAACTTATAAAAGCACCTTTCCAATAAATTTCCTTATCAGAATTTTTTATAAGTTCTTTTAATTTGTTATGGTTTTCAATTCTTAACTCACGGTTTATTTTGATATACTTATCCAAAAGAGGGTTTTCTGAATTCTGGTCAACATTCACATCAAATTGGGGTACAACCGCATTAAGGAATGAATCAGTAATTTGGATTGAATCTTTATTAAATTTTCGCGCCTTGATATTTACATTAAAACCTCTTTTTGCGCTGTTTCCTGCCTCGTCAACTGCTAAAGCGTATATTTCAGTGCCCGGCCCTTTGTCATGTTCAAGTGCATAAAAACAGATATAAATATCTTTATCCTTAAAAAACCCGCTATAGCCGGGAAAGAAACTACCTCCGGCATAAACCCCGCTTTTTTGGCATGGTTCGGATAATCTGTAAATTTCGACACCTGCCCCACCCTGATTTATATATTGCGTTCCGCCCAAAACATCTATTTCGGGCCGTTTGGTATCAATATTAATTTCATTCTCAATAACGGTTATATTTCCGTTCCACCATCTGCGCCATGAATAGTCCCAGGCACTTGTTCGCATTAAAGCTTTACCGTCTTTAAGTCCAAGCTTTACAGGCTCGATTGTAATACTTACAGTATCTTTATTTTGACCTGCCCCGAAAAAAGATGCCTTAGCATATTCTTTTTCAGTTAAAACAGTTTCTTTACCGTCTTTTACAATCTCCATTTTAATTTTACGCAATCCTCTTTTCTGGTCTGAAAAAGAAACTGTAATATCTTTTAAAGCACCTAAGGAGGTTATTTGAGCCGGACTATCAAATTTTATTGCCGGGCTTTCACCTTCCATATTGAAAACTAAAACCCACATAGCCGGAATTAAAACCAGGCCGAAACAAACTATTAAAATAATTTTTAAATTGATTTTCTTTGTTTTCAATTTAGCACACTAACCTTTCTTTACAGTAATATATTGAAATATTTTCAATATATATCTTTCCTGCTTTAACAAGGCCATAAATTAACATGGAATAAATCAATATGCCAGTCTTATTTTGATTGGATTTAAACGAAGCCCTTAGTGTTTAAAACTTCTTTGCCCCGTATAAACCATGGCAACTCCGGCTTCATTGCATGCATCTATGGATTGATAGTCGTTTTCGGAACCACCAGGCTGGATAACGCAGGAAATTCCTTCCCTTAATCCAATATCAACTCCGTCTCTGAAAGGGAAAAAAGCATCACTTACCATAGCGGCTCCTGTCAAACCACCTTTTTCATTTGCAACTCTTTGATCAATTTCCGTTTTTTTATCCTTATCATTAAAATCATTATAAGAAACCCCGTATTGTTCAAAGCAATATCTGTCGGCAAGCTTTCTGTATGCCTTATCTCTAGCAATCTCTGCAACCCCTACTCTATCCTGCTCACCTGTACCTATCCCGACAGTAACTCTGTCTTTTACATAAATAACGGAATTTGAAGTAACGCCTGATTCAACCAACCAGCCGAACAGCATATCCTCGTATTCTTTATCGGTAGGCTCCCTGTTGATTTTGTAGTTTTCACCCTTATAAGTACATTCGGCAAGGCGCAGATCTTTCTTTGAACGCGCCTCTGGCACAAAAGACCACTGGGCTACAATACCTCCGTCAATAAGACTTTTAAATTCAACAAATCTTTCACCAACAAAATTATGAAGTTTTTCTATATTTTTTATCTTTATCACTCTTAGGTTTTTCTTTTTTGCAAAAATACCCATAACACCTTCTTCAAACTCAGGAGCTACAACTACCTCAGCATATTGCATGCTGATTGCTTCTGCCGTAGCAATATCAACCGGGCGGTTTAAGGCAATGCAACCACCAAAAGCCGCGATCCTGTCTGCTATGTTTGCTTTTACATATGCATCAACCAAGTTATCGGATAAAGCAACACCACATGGATTATTGTGCTTAACTATTACGGCAGCCGGCTGATCAACAAAATATCTTAAAATATTTAAAGCATTGTCGGCATCGGTTAAGTTTGTTTTGCCGGGATGTTTGCCGGATTGAAGAAGTTCGGCATCTGAAACAAGATATTTTCCGGAAAGTATTGTAGCGGTTTCTCCCAAAACAAGATTGCCGTTTACAAGTTTGTAAAGAGCAGCCTCCTGGCCCGGATTCTCACCATACCTTAAGCCTTTTCTTATATTATCTATAGTCCATGAAACCTTATCATAAAACAGAGTTTGTCTTTTATCGCCATCGATAAAGCTTATTTCCATTGCAGGCGGAAAATGGTCATCCATTATGGTTTTATACATTTTTTTCAGATCTTGCGGCATTTGTGCCCCCCTTAATATTTTAAATAGGCTCTATAGTCTATAGCATCCGCTCATTTCTTCATATGTCTTTCCTGAAAGAAACTCAGCAATTGTTTTGTCATATTCTGCTGTATGAGCAAATGCTTTTTTGGCAAGCTCAAAACGGCTTTTTAAGGATATTGTATTACTGTTTTCTTTCAGTTCGGTTATTATACTCACATAGTCTTTGGGATCAACTACCGAAGCTACTCTAAGATAGTTCTTGGCAGAAGCCCTTATCATACAAGGTCCTCCGATATCTATGTTTCCGCGGGCATCTTCTACCGTAACGCCCTGCTTTGATATTGTTTCTTTAAAAGGGTAAAGATTAACTACAACCATATCTATAGGAACGCCGTTTGTTCTTTTAAGATCTGCCTTATGTGCTTCATTATAAGTTTCTGTAAGAATCCCAAGATATATTTTAAAATCCAAAGTCTTGACAAGACCTCCCTGTGTTTCGGGCTGGCCGGTATAATCGGAAACCTGTGTAAGACATGTTGCTTTTTCCCCAAGGATTTCTTTCAGTTTAGCAAAAGTGCCTCCCGTAGAAAAAATATTTATTTCAGGATTTATTTCAACAAGCTTTGGAATAAATGTCTCAAGATTATTTTTATCCGAAACACTTACAAGTACATTATTTATTTTGACCAGGTCATCTGTTTTATCTACTTTATTAATACTCATAAGATCTACCTCTTTCCATCATATTCTTCCGTAAAACGTTTAAAAAACTCTTCCATGAAAGCATGGCGTTCATCTGCGATTTTTTTGCCTTCACGGGTTAATATTCTTTCTTTTATCCTGCAAAGCTTTACTTTATATTCCCTGTACCCGGTGTCTTCTTTTGTATATGGCTTTGTATCCTCAATCTTAATATCCGGATTATAAAGTCTGGCTCCAACTTCTCCTGCAAATAAAAAAGCTCTTGCAACTCCCACAGCTCCTATTGCATCAATTTTATCAGCATCAAACAACACTTTAGCCTCGGCGGTTTCGGGCATGAAATTTCCCCTGAAACGATGAGATCTTATACAATGGATAATATTTTCTTTGCGGCTTTGGGAAATAGAAATCTCTTTTATAATCGGCAATGCCATCTGGGCTCCCTTTTCGGCATGGCATACTGCTCCTAAACTTGCATCCTGTTCGGATCTTCCAATATCATGTAAAAGAGCGGCGGCTATCAATACTTGCATATCAGCATTTTCAGCAGGACCTATACGCTCGCACAAACTGCATACTCTTAAAGTATGTTCCCAGTCATGGCTTGATTTTGCACCATTAAAAAGTTTTTCTGCCTCTGTTTTTATGTAATTCTTTATATCCATATTATTTTAGCTAAAAGGGTTCCGGGGTTCAAAGGTTCAAGAGTTTAAGGCTTAGATGCAAGTGTATTTTCACTTGAACCCTTGACCCCTCGAATCCTTGAATCCTGCTATAGGCTTCAGCCGATAGCAATTTTAATCTATTCAAAACTCATAAGAGCTTCCCATCGTTCTTCTTCCGTTGAAACAGCAAAACCTTTTTCTTTTAAAACAGATATCAATTGAGGATTATCAAATCTCAAATATGGATTAGCCTTGAATTCATCTTCAAGAGTTGAGGCAACATGAAGAGGATTATATTTTTTCAAAAAAACATTAATATCACCATTTTCCGGTTCAATAACTCTTGCAAACTCCATGGCATATTCATAGTAATCATGACCTGCATATATTACAGTTTTTTTTGGTAAAGCCATCAGCTTTTTTATTGAATTCAAAAACAATAAATTATCGCCTGTAAAGCAATTGCCTATAGTTCCGTTAAACAAGGTGTCTCCGGTAACAAGAAAATCATCAGCATGAAAAGATACTGAATCATTGGTATGTCCGGGAGTATGGATTATATTTAATTTTTCGTCTTCCAACTCAATATATCCGTTTTCAATAAGCGTATCATTATCAATATACAAAGCACCTGAACGATCAAGAAGTGATCTCAAGCCTACGGTATGGTCAGGATGCGCATGAGTATTTACAACAAACTTAAGGCATAATGCGTTTTGCTCTGCAAACGAAAGTATTGCATCAACAGCACCTCCGTCTATGGCAACAGCAGTTTTGTTGTTATAAACAAGATAAGCAAGATTGTCGGATGAAAAGCGGAATTGTTTGATATTCATTTGTTTGAAGCTATCTTTTCTATTATACCTGCTGCGATAAGCGGCAGCATGATTTCATGATGACCGGTAAGGCTTATGCCTTTTCCTCCCTTGGCAGTTGGCCTGTTTACAACATTTGTCATGGGGCGGTATTGTTTTATAAAATCCATATTTACAGTAGTAAAGTTTTCAAGATTATGGCCAAGATTGCGAACCAGAGTTGTAGCTTTAAGAAATACTTCAGGCAGAATAACAGAAGATCCTACATTAAGATATACGCCTTCATTAAGTGTCGATACAACAGATGCAAAAGTCATAAAATCCCTGTAGGACGCACTCCCCGCTGCACCCGCATCAAAACCGGGATGCATATGAATTATATCCGTGCCTATTGCAACATGAACTGTAACCGGAATACCCGATAAAAAACCTGCTGCAAGCAAACTCTTATCTTTAAAAGGAAGATCGTTTTCAACAATAGCTTTACCAACTGCTTCACCTAAACCCAGAGACTCTTTTTGCGCCATCTTTATTGCATTGCTTAAAAATTCTCCGGTTTCTTGCGCCATGCCAAAGGAGCCGTCTCCTATTGAAGCTTCAACATCTTCAGAAGTTCCTCCGTTTAAGGCAATTTCAAAATCATGAATAATACCTGCTCCGTTCATGGCGATAGCATTTACAATTTTTTTTTGCACAAGATCAATTATTATCGGATTCAAGCCGACCTTGATAACATGCGCACCCATACCCAAAAAAACGGTTTTTTGATTAAGAAAAGCTTTTGCTATTGAAGATATAACAAACTTAAGATCTTGTACTGCAAGTATATCAGGAAGAGTATCTAAAAAACCCTTTAAAGAATCTCCTGTTTGCCAAGTTGATGCAAAATCATTTACAGAAACCTTACTCTTTCTGCCTGATATCGAATAAGTTTTAAGTTTGTCAGTATTTATAGGTTTAAAAGAATGCGCCATATCTACCCTTTATTTATAAATTGTTCAGGATACAGGTTTCTGTCAACAAGCTCGCAAAAAATATGCCCAAGCAGTATATGAACTTCCTGAATTCTGGCTGTTATATCCGACTCCACAGCAAATACCATATCCGCCAAAGAAGCGAGTTTACCGCCACGGCCTGTAAACACAATGGTATATAAACCGATTCTTTTTGCTGCTTCTACCGCCTTTATAATGTTTTTCGAATTGCCGCTTGTGCTTATTCCTATGGCAATATCATATTGTTTGCCAAGCGCAAGAATCTGCTTTGAAAAGATATCATCGAAACTATAATCATTTCCTATGCTGGTCAGTATGGAAGTATCGGTTGAAAGAGAAATAGCAGCTAAGGGTGGCCGTTCGATTTTAAACCGGTTTACAAATTCAGCCGCAATGTGCTGTGCATCTGCTGCGCTGCCTCCGTTTCCAAATATTAAAACTTTATGACCTGATACAATGCAATCCGATATTTTCCCGGCCCCATTGATTATAAGATCCAGATTATTTTTTATAAATGTTCTTTTAAGTTCTATGCTCTCTTCTACTATATTTTCAATTATGTTTTTCATGATTTTTTGTCCTGCTCTATGATTAGGATAATAAACAACTAGTTAAGGCAAAGACTTTGTTCAAATTGTTTTTAGTCAAAAGGGGCCAAGGGGTCAAGGATTCGAGGGTTCAAGCTTTAAATATAAGTGGTATTTAACTTGAACCCTCGACCCCTTGAATCCTTGAATCCTTGAATCCTCAAATTATAAACTTCAGGAAATAGTTGCTGACTTACTTTTTTTTATACTTTTAATATACATCCGTGATTCACAGCCAAGCTGTTCAGCCTTTACAAACTCGGACAATGCTTCTTTGACAAGATTCTTCTTTTGATAAAGCCTTCCCAGTCTTTGCCTGAACAGGCCGTTATCCGGTTCTATCTCAACACTCTGACTGCAAAAAGCAAAAGAAACATCACTGTTTTTATTTTCCATTTCATATAACCAGCCAAGAGAAGACAAAGAAGCCGCATCATCAGGATTAATTTTTATTGCTTTTTTATAAGCATCCTCGGCTTCATCCATCATACCTGTTGCAACAAAACTTTCTCCAAGATAAAATAGTGCAACGCTTGATTCCGGCTTTAAGTTTGAGGCTTTTTCCAGACATTTGTTCCCTTCTTCGGTTTTACCCAATTCAAGCAAAAGCTTTCCTGTCTGAAAATCAATTTCGAACAACTCTTCTCCAAGATCACCAGCCTTAAGAAAATATTTTAAAGCTTTTTCTCTTTTGCCTACCAACTGATAAACAAGGCCTAAATTATAAAGAGGCATTATCTCTTTCGGTGCAAATCTGACCGCTTCCTTAAACTCCTTAATGGCTTTTACAAAATCTCCAAGGACTCCGTAACATACTCCAAGGCTGTTATGAACATTAACATTATCAGGATCAAACAAAAGAGCTGTCTTAAACTCTTTTATAGCTCCGTCAATATCTCCATCCTGATAAAGCTTGTCTCCGCTTATATTCAGGCTAACAGCGTCAAATGCTACTATGCTGCCCGGGCCGAAAAAATCTGCATGTGCAAGAGCCTTTTTGGCATTTATGATTATGTCGTTTTTCCTGTATATAAAAGCAGGATAAGCTGCAATTCCGGTTGTCACCGAATTTGTTCCCGATTTTTCAATATTTGTTTTGAATTTAACAGCATAGTTTAAGCATTCTGAAGCTTTTACATCGGGGAAATAGCATGCAAACTCAAAACGTGACAAACGCCCCCAAAACCCGTTTTCAGCTTTACAAATTTCATTAATTTCTCCGGCTATATCTGAAAGCACCTTATCCGTATCCACCGTTTTTTGCTTTTGATCCGGCTCTTTAACATCATCAATACGAATTATCATGGCACCAAAAGCAAGATATGGAGCAAGCTGTTTCATGGCATACTCCAAAAAATTTTCTCCGCTTTGCATCCCTGGGAAAAGATTATTTAAAATATCTTTTTCATCATCTTTTTCCTTTATCTCAGCCGTGTGTATAGATTTTAGAGAAGGTTTTAAATCAGCTTTTGAAAGTAAAAACTCATTTGAACTGCTTCGGTGTTGAAATAAATCGTCTTTATTACTGATGTCAGTTTTTTTCATTATTAATTCCTGTTTAAAATTGCGGTAACAGCATCTTTAATAATAACCAACTCATCTTCCTTAACGGTTCTTAGATCTATAATAAAATTATCATCCTCAATTCTTCCTATTATTGGCGGTGTATTATTACGCATATTTTTCTCAATAGAATTTACCGACATACCGACAATTTTTATGGCAATACATTTTGAGGGAAGATTAACAAGCGGCAAAGATCCTCCGCCTGCTTTGGAATCCATATCAACAGGTTTAATTGAAAGGGCCAAATTATTAATACCGGAAAAAAGTTTAACAAGTTTTGCAGCACGTTTTTTTATTAGATTAATTGGAGTTGTCAACATAGAAAGCGTTGGAATAAGCTTTACTGCTTTTTCAGGATCTCTATATAATCTAAGAGTGCTTTCAAGAGCAGCAAGCGTCAGTTTATCAATGCGAAGCGCTCTTGTTAAAGGATTCTTCTTAATAACATCAATGATATCTTTCTTGCCGACTATGATTCCTGCCTGGGGGCCGCCTAACAATTTATCACCGCTAAAAGTTACAATGTCTGCTCCTGCCGATACCGATTCCTGGACAGTCGGTTCTTTGGTAAGGCCGTACATTGAAAAATCGATAAAAGTACCGCTGCCCAAATCTTCCATAACAGGAATATTATATTTTGAGCCCAATAAAATAAGCTCCTTCAAATCAGCACTTTCAGTAAAACCTACCACACTGAAATTACTGGTATGAACTTTAAGCAACAGCCCTGTATCACTTTCAATTGCTTTTTCATAATCCTGAGAACGGGTTCTGTTCGTAGTGCCGACTTCCTTTAATATAGCTCCGCTTTTTGCAATAATATCAGGTATCCGAAACGATCCGCCAATCTCAACAAGCTCCCCTCTTGATACTATTACTGTTTTACTTCTGGCAATTGTTTCAAGGCATAACAAGACTGCTGCGGCATTATTGTTGACAGCCATAGCAGCTTCTGCGCCGCTTAATTCACATAAAATTTCTTCAACACTTGCGTATCTGGTACCGCGCTCACCTTTATTAAGATCAAATTCAAGGTTCGAATAATTTCCTGCAATCAAGCCAAGATTTTTTATGATATCGTCTGCAAGGATAGAACGGCCAAGGTTTGTATGAATAACCACACCGGTTGCATTGATAACCTGCGTAAGATTAGGCGTCATTGCCTTATTTACGGCAAATTTTATTTTTTCCATAATAAGCGAATCGCTCAGATCTGTTTCGGCGGGAAGCTTTTTAACATCTAAAATATCCTTTCTTAATTCTCCCACAACTTTTCTTATAGATAAAAGAAGAACCGATCTTGACATGTCATTAAAGGCAGGTTCCGTTTTTGAAAGTTCAAGAATATAGTCTATGCCGGGAAGCATTTTTAAGAGGTTTAGCTGTTTTTCATTTAATTCCATATCGTAGTTTCCGGTTATAAGCTTTATTTCTCCTTAAATTATTATTTACATATAACAAATGTTATTATAATTCATGCCTTTTTCCAGACTTTTTACATACCATTTTATACTCAATTAATTCAACATTTTTCTTTACTGTTGCATATAAAACATAATTTAGTGTATGTAAGATTTAAGGTTATCTATCGGGTTTGAAAGCAGGAGATTACATGAAAAATATACTTGTTACAGGCGGATGCGGATTTATCGGATCGAATTTCATACGATATATTTTATCGGAAACCGGATTTGACGGGCGTATTGTAAACGTAGACAAGCTTACATATGCCGGAAACATGGAAAATCTATCGGGCATCAAAGAAGCTTTTCCTGATCGCTATTTCTTTTCCAAAACTGATATCTGCGATCTTTCGGAGCTGACCGGTCTTTTTAAGACATATGATATTGATACAATATGTCATTTTGCCGCAGAATCACATGTTGACAGATCAATAACAAAACCGGGAGATTTTATCCGCACAAACATAGAAGGTACTTTTTGCCTTTTGGAGCTTGCAAGGCAATTTAAAGACAAGCTTGAACTCTTTCATCATGTAAGTACCGACGAAGTCTTTGGTTCACTCGGTGAATCAGGATACTTCACTGAAACAACACCATATAATCCCAGCAGTCCCTATTCCGCTTCCAAAGCTTCCTCAGACCACCTTGTAAGAGCTTATTCCATAACCTACGGGATTCCTGTTACGATATCCAATTGCTCAAATAATTACGGGCCGTATCAATTTCCCGAAAAGCTTATCCCGCTTATAATTTTAAATGCCGTTGGAAATGAACCGCTTCCGGTGTATGGCCAAGGTGTTAATATCCGGGACTGGCTTTATGTAATAGATCATTGCAAAGCTATATGGACGATAATGAAAAACGGGCGCAGAGGAGATACATATAATATAGGCGGAGACTGTGAAAAACGAAATATTGATGTAGTAAATATCATCTGCGAACTTGTGGATAAATTGATTCCTTTAGAAAATACAACACCAAGAAAGAATTTGATAACTTTTGTAAAAGACAGACCGGGGCATGATCTAAGGTACGCAATAGATTTTACAAAGCTTAAAAATGAGCTTGAATGGGTACCATCAGAAACATTTGAATCAGGAATTGAAAAAACCATAAAATGGTATATTGATAATACAAATTGGGTGGCAAGGATCAAAAGCGGTGAATACAAAAAATGGATAAAACAACAATACGAAGACCGGTAACAATATGATAGAGGCCTGAATTTGAAGAGCGCAAAAGATTACATTATATTTCCTCTCGATGTCCCATCGGCAAAAGATGCAAAACATTATGTAAAACTTCTTTCCAATCATGTCGGAATGTTTAAAATAGGGCTTGAACTTTTCATAAGGTCAGGACCTGATGTAGTGAAAATGATTAAAGATATAAGTACCGCAGGTATTTTTCTGGATCTTAAGCTGCATGATATACCCGAAACAGTAAGACGCTCTACTAAAAGCATTGCCGATCTTGATGTTGATTTAACTACTGTTCATTGTGCCGAATCAAATGAAATGCTAAAAGCCGCTGTAGCAGGCTGCAAAGGTAAAGTGTCTATTCTTGGCGTAACCTTATTAACCAGTATATCTTCCAAGGACATCCGGGATGCCGGTTTTGAAAAACAATACTATGCCGATATTTCAAAACTTGTTTTTAAAAAAGCTAAGATGGCAAAAGATGCAGGATGTAAAGGGGTAGTCTGCTCCGGGCTTGAAGTTATGATGATAAAAAAATCATTCGGTAAAGAATTTATCGCCGTAACACCCGGTATAAGACCTGCATGGAGTTTATCGGAAAAAGACGACCAGAAGCGTATTACAACACCTGCCGATGCAATTAAAAACGGCTCCGATTATCTTGTAATCGGAAGACCTGTAAGGGATGCAAAAAATCCCCTTGATGCAGCCATTATGACTGCGGAAGAAATTGAATCCGCAATGTAGTAAAGCAAAATAATCTGCCAATATAAAAAAACAATGCATGAGGTAGTAAGAATGAATGACTACATTCAATATTACGGCCTTTCAGAAAATCCGTTCGATATCTCGCCGGATCCAAAATCCTTCTTTCCTTCAGAAAGTCATAAGGAAGCTTTAGCCTCTTTGCTTTACGTAGTCAAGGAACGTAAAGGATTCATGCTGCTTATAGGTGAAGAAGGCGCCGGCAAAACCATTCTGGTAAACCACCTGATCAAGAGTTTGGATAATAATGAAAATGTAGTCTATTTTTCGGATGGGAATCTTTCCTACGAACAAATATTAAAGGAACTACTGATCAAACTGAAGCTGTCGCCTAAAAGAATAAATAAAGCTGCTATGCTTTTTGAGTTAAATGATTATTTAATACAAAATCTGGCTCTGGGAAAAAATCTGATTCTTATTATCGATGAAGCTCAAAACATTTCCGGTGATGTATTGGAAGAACTGCGATTGACCTCCAATCTGGAAACCAGCTCCTCAAAGCTTTTACAAATAATTTTTGTGGGCAGGCCAAAACTCGAAACCAAACTTAATACCAGAGGGTTAAGGCAGCTAAAACAAAGGATCGGCACTATAGGTCGTATCAATCGCTTAAGCCCTGCGGAATCGATAAAATATATTAATCATCGATTACTGCATGCAGGATGTGATAGTAGCGATATATTTTCACCAAAAGCACTTGCTTTAATTTGCAGTCATTCAGATGGCATCCCTATAAAAGTTAATCTTCTCTGCCACAATGCCTTATTTAAAGGATTTGAATACTCCGAAAAACCAATCTTAGCTAAAACGATAAGAAAGATACGCAATAAAGGCTATCTTTTAGAAGATAAACAAATAAAAGACGCTGTAACCGGGCATAAACAAAAGCCACTCTTCACATTCGCAAAACGGAAAGTATGTCTTAAAAGATCTCTTTATTTTTGCCTTGCTATCGGATGCATAATGGTTGCAGTATTTCTGGGCAATAAACATCTGAACAACATCCCTGAAATCTCTAAACCATTAACTTATTTCAAACCAACCACTGTAAGTAAAAAAGTTCCCAAAAAAGTTGAAATAAAAGCCCCCGTTACAAAAGAAGTAATAAGCGATGCCACAGTTATCTGGGAGGTTTTAGTACCTGAACCATTACCGGTTATACCTTTAATGGAAAATCAACCGGAACAAAATACTTCTGATATATCTGATAATTCTGATACAGCTGATACTGCTAATACAGCTGATACCGCTGATCTGATAGATCCGCCCAATGTACCGGAGACAAACGGGTTACGATATGAAAAAATTGTTACTATTAATGAAGGAGATACTCTTTACCTCTTAATTTTAAACAATTATAATCTGGCAAACACGACACTGATGGATATTGTCATAGCTTTCAACTCGGAAATCCCCAATCCTGATCTGATTTTCTTAAATAGTAAAATTCGTATGCCCGAAATTACAGAATCAAATCTGATTAAAAAATCATCTGATGGAAGCATCAAGGCTCATCTTGGAACTTTTTTAACCCGGCAAAAAGCTGTAAATTACAAGAGGTTGATCAATATTACTGATAAAGAAATTGAAATTATACCTATAACAGTATCACCCGGCAAAACATGGTTCAGAGTTATGGCAGGCCCTTTTACTAATGAAGAAGATTGTTTAAAAATGGTTCAGGAGTTAAGGCAAAAAGGGCTTCTGCCGGCTTTCGGATAAATCAAAACGCCCCGGCACTTGTTCCTGCAAAACCCGATTCCGGTAAGTTTACGGATTTATTGTTTCCGGGCATATATTGCCACTGACCTGACTTGAGCCTCTTTACACATTTCCATTCCAGGGTTTTCCCGGCCGGAAACCCGCTTACAAGACCGGTCCATTTCGGAGTATTTGGCCCGGGACCGTTGTGGTTCGGAGGCGGATTATAAATATACTCATAATAAATGTTTGGACTGAGTAAAACCCCTTTGGCCGGGTCCCAATTACCTATCAACGGATCATTTCCGAAGGCATAAATATTTTCTCCCGGTGCCGTCCAGCCATTTTCACATACAAAATTTACCGACGTAATCGGAGTTATGGGTTTTAGGGCAATCAAAAAAGCCTTTTTTCTGGCTACATCAATAACACCGGATTTCATGGAAACCAGATTTCGCCCTGCATTGAACCAACCACTTGCCCTCTTGTTGAAATCCGCCATTGATGTTCGCCTGGGAAGAGCCTTGCCATTAAGCTTTACGCCTTCTGCCAGAGCATTATCTACCACCAGTTGTACGATGTTGTTGCGGCTTCTCACTGCCCCGGTATAACTTCCTATAGCATTTTCGATCACAACGAATACGCTCTCAACAATTTTCTGCTGGGAAACCTTCGTGGTTCGGGTGCTGTAAACCGGGCGCTTATCCTGTGTAAATCGGACCGTTTCACCATCATCTTCATAGAGGGTAAATGTGCTGGGAGTAGCATCTGCATAAACCTGCACGATCAATTCATTATGTGATGATCCCTTTTTACGATGACCGAACACATCTTTCGTCTGATCATCAACATACATAATGGGCAGTATAGCTCCTGACCTGGCAAATACGGGTAACCGGAATACGCCCCCTATATATACAGGGAAATCACTCACCCATTCGCCATGACTATTGAACCATTCGCGGGTATGGTAATTCACCCATGTACCTTTTGGCAGATAGATGTTGCGTTTATGTTCGCCGTGATTTGCCACCACCCCCACCAGCAGATCCTTTCCAATGAGCTTTTCATGGCCGAGGGTACGCACATTCGGATCGTTTTGATAGTAATATACAAGCGGCGGGATAAGTGGTTCTCCATAAAGATACGCTCTGTAGGCCAGCGAGTAATAGTAAGGCGTAAGTTCATAACGCTGACGGATATTTTCGCGATTGGATTGCATATCACCTACAAGGTCGGGGGAGGTCTCGTAGCGTTTACTGGTTTGGAAACTGTTATCCGTATGGGGTCTGACCGGCACATCGAACCATGAACCGTTTGCAAACCATTGGGTATATAGTTCATACTGGTACTGGAGGTTTCCGGAATGATCTTTATTATAAGGCATCCCTTCACGGCGGAAACCGCCTATATCCGAGCCGTAATAATCGATCCCTGAAAATGACATATGAAGCTGGCTGTTTAAATGCGACGCAAGCAAATCAAGATTTGAGCCAATATCGCCTGACCACATTGCCGCACCGAAGCGCCCGGAACCCGAAGCTCCGGAGCGCGTGACAACAAACGGTCTGCGGTTTATCACTGAATTCTTCTCGGCAAAACCGTCGTAAATCGACTTGTTCCATAAAAAGGCGTACAGGTTGTGAATATCACCGTGTTGGTTTTTGGGACCGGCCGCAGTGATCTCAACGCCATGATAGCAGGCATTCGGATCATATTTCTCCGGTTCCCCCAAATCGGTCCAATGACCAGCAATCCCCTTGCTCACCATATCAGGAAAGCGCTTGTTTTCATGTAACCACCGGCCTGCATCAGGATTGGACCAGTCTATCATTGCGGCCTTACCGAACCAGTCTGTCAAAATTACGGGTTCCTGGTTTTCCGGATCGCACTGTCCGGTTTTCTTCTGATAGGCAAAAAGACTTCCTGCTGTTTTCATCTGGCTATAAGTATCTGTATTCTGGTTGACGTATGACTCCTCGATGGTTACAAAACCGATATTGTCGTTTTTGTAAGAGGCGATTTTGGTGTCTGGATCGGGAAAGTAATACCCATTGCCGTCTCCACTGTCCCGGTCCCAATCCAATTTGCCCATCATGCTGTCCGGGCTGTCCTTAACCACTCCGCCGAACCATTGCAGATCTAAGACAAAACCGTCCACCGGAAAGTTGTTACTGCGCAGGCCGTTTAAAAGAGTATCAATCTGCGTCCAATCCTTATAGCCGAATTCCGATACCCAAAGACCAAATGCTTTGCGCGGCGGAACCGGCGGTGTGCCCACAAGTTCTATGTAGTCTTTTCGAAGATCGGGAAGATCTGGGCCGGTCATTACATAGAAACGGATCTGATCACCCCACATCCTCACCTGCCAAGGGTCGCCGGTAAAATCCCAGCGCTGTTTGTAGACATTGTCAAGAAACAAAACATAGTTAAGATTATTGTCTCCCAATGCATACATGACAGGCAACTGCACATTGCCCACCATTCCTGCCGGGCCAAAAGGCATGAAACCATTGCCATGGCTCTGGGCCTGACCCGCGGGTTGCTCTTCCCTAACCTTATGCTGTAGCCAGTCACCATCAGCTGAGCCCAGCTTTTTAAATTGCTGACCAAGACCGTATACATTCAGCATTTGGCCTTTGATGATATTTATACCTTTCCAGTCATTATCAAGGTCGGCCGGGCAAACCGTGGTCAGGAAACGATTCCCGATTTTGTCCCACATAGAAACACAGAGATTTTGCGTGTCCACCTCTACCTTGATATCAGCGGTCTCGAAACCGTTTCCGGCAGAACTGAAAGACGCAGGCCCAGAATAGTCTGTTTTGAGTACCATGGGGGAGGCATACAGCGGTTTGGTCAAGTCCGGTGCGGAACCCACTGCTGACAGTTCGAAGTGGATCAGATCATCATCGAGAGCCTCTACCACCAGGTATTGGTTTCCCAGGTTGAATTTGACCCGTTTGATCTCGGCCTGGAGCGATGTTGCCACGAAAAATACAAACAAGGTAATTATCAATGTTAATTTCCTCTTCATGATAAACTCCTTTCTTGAAATGTCTTATTGACTATAGCCTGAATGATTCCTGTTAAACGGAGAACCTGACAACGTCACTATTTCACCACCATTTCACATATGCATTCTTTATCGTTACAACTTTTTATTTACAAAACAATGACTCGTTTACCATCTTTTTTTATGGCATATCATAATGTCTCTTTTTCAGCATTTTTTGGGATTTTCATCTTCTATCACTGTTCCATCAGAAAGAAGGGAATGTACCGATATAGTATACTTATCGTTTCCTTTCCATTCTATTACCGAAAAAGTAGGTTTCTTTTTGCCGTCTTCCATATCGGGCCTGGCAGGGCAGTTGAAACCCGAATTAGTATAAAAAAGTAATCTGTCATCATTTTTCGGAGCATGGGTATGTCCCATTACAATTATCGGCTCACCTTTGCCGGAAAAGAGTTCAGCTTCAAGCGCTGTCGCCCAGGCAGTAAGGTCACCGCACGCATCCGTATCGGCAAATCCCATCAATGCTCCGTCTATATTATTTAAGTGGGCATAATATTTTGAATCTACCAGAGAGCCCTTAGACCAGGTTGAGCTGGGCTTTTCTATAGTACCGCAAAGCAGTTTCGGATAGGTGGCTTCCACATCAGCAGCAGTTGCCGTAACATCCTGCCCGTTATATCGCGGCATTACAAATGAGGTAACCGGATCATGGTCTTTCGGATCAGGCTGTAAAGCATTTATAACCATATCCGGTAAATTAAATGGAGTACCGGCCTTCCACATTTTAAAAAGGTTTGAGAGCATCTCATCGACATCGAAACCAAGCGGATTACCAAGCCCTTTAAGATAGGCGGCATTTTCTACATTCAGCTTTTTACACTCTATGTTTGAAAGCAGCGCCGACATTCTGGTTATGAAATAGCTTAACGGCAGGTTTTTCCAGTTTGCAGGCGGATTTATATAGTCACTGGCGCATAAAAGCGAATAGATGTGTCCATGAGTCATAAAAATGGGTCTTGGTCCCAACTCAGGCATATAGTACTGTAGGTTGATCGGCATTACCTTTACATCCGGGCTTATTGCACTGCAAATCTGATCGGCGGTAACGGCCATGTCGTGGTTCCCGTTTACATATACTACATTATTTTTACCCAGAGCATTAACCGTTTTAGCCAGTTCACCGTATAATCCGAAAATCGCCTTGTTTACACCATTTGGAAGAGTAACAACTTCAAACGAAGGCGGAATTATTTCGGGAGGGTATGTCCATAAATCGACAAGATCCCCCAGTAATACCAGCTCCTTGACATTATTTGCGGGGTTTTGGGCCCATTGAAGTGATGCGATCAGCATATCCTGGTGAATCTTGCTCTGATACCAGTTGCTTTTCGCATCTATTCCAATATGGATATCGCTTAATACCATGATTCTATTCTTTGCCATACTATTTCCTTTTCTTATATGATTACTCCTTAATTAACAGTGTTTTAAAATAAGTTTTTCCTTCCAAATCAACTTCGGTCCTTTCTATACCGTGGATATCACTCTCATAGCCTGGGAAAGTATTTTCAAAATCCTGCCTTGCCAATAAGTAGCTGAGTATCGGGTCTGAATCAGAATCATAGACTTCACCGCCCATGATTACAGGTATACCCGGAGGATAGGGAACTACCATAACGCCCTGTATCCTTGATTGTTCAGGTTGTATATTTCTCAACTCAACAAACTCTACCTTGTTGCAAACTACCTGCCGGTAGGCATCGGAAGGAACCATTTTTTGCAAAGGTATGTTTTTAAAGGCGTCATCCATTAATTTGAGAATATTATTTTTTTGGATATATTCATGCATCATCTGACAATGGTCTTTAAGCCCGATATTTTTATATTTATCAGGATATTGTTTGACCAATTCCGGGAAAACCTGACCCAGTAAAATATTTAAGTCATAAAGTTCTTTAAACTTTAATAGTTCCGCTACCAGCGTTCCCTGTTTTCCTCTGGTTGTACCTGGAGAATTTAAAAGCAAAAAGGAGTAGTAATCACTTTTTTCACAGACAATGCCCTTATCGATTAAATAATTTGTTACAATGGATGCAGGAATACCCATTTTCTGATAATTGCCGTTTACATCAATCCCAGGGCAGGTAAAAGTCAGTTTGATTGGATCAAGCATTACATAATCTTCCGCTACATCAAAACCATGCCAGGCATCACCATGCTTGATGACCCAGTAATCCTGATTTGATATTAATTCTTCCAGCGGAGTTTCGCAAATTGTATCAGGCTGCCACATTCCAAAAAACCAATCATTATTAACCAAATAATCCTTTTGTATTTGGGCTGTTTTTTTCCTTAACTCTATTGCTTCCGTAATGATGTCATTAAAAAGTACAGGGCCGTTGTCATGCATCATTTTGGAAGCCACTTCCAGTGAAGCTACCATATTATACTGAGGCGAAGTTGATCCGTGCATCATATAGGACTCATTAAACAGAGTTTGAAACATCTCCGTTTTTTCAGGTGATTTGAGGATATCTTCCGTCAACCTGACATGGATCATGGAAGCCTGGGAGAAGGCTGTCAATAATTTATGAGTGGACTGGGAACAAAAAACAAGTCGGTCATTCGGCGCAAGTGCCATACCGTAATGATTTTGATAAAGGGGATGAAATTTTGCGTAGGCATACCATGCTTCATCAAAATGATGGACTTTTACCTGATTAAGTTTTTTCATTACATATTCAATATTATAACAAACTCCGTCGTAGGTTGAGTTTGTAAGAGCAGACATGTTATACTCTTTTGGCTTAATTTTGGTAAAGTCAACGGGCCCGATAATGCCCATGCCGTTTCTGACAGGACACATATATTCGGGTTTTGCTTCTGTGATAATCATGGCGTAGTTCAATGATTTGTGGCAGTTTCTGTCAACAAGTGACGCTTGCCCCGGTGATATCTGACTTCTCCATATGATCTGGTTGGCCGTTGATGTTCCGTTTAGCACATAATAGCATTTATCCGCTCCAAATACTTTTGCGGAAAACTGCTCGGCCTCTCCGGTTACTCCACTGTGATCAAGCAAAGATCCCAACTCCGGCACGGATATGGAAAGATCGGCTCTTAAAACATCTTCGCCGAAAAATTTATGAAAGGCCGTACCCGATGGACTTCGTAGAAATCCTTGTCCTCCCATATGTCCCGGTGTATGCCATGCATATTTATATTCATTTACATATTCTATCATGGTACCAAAAAAAGACGGCAGTACTGATTTAATATATTCCGTCACATGCCTCTCAATTCTTCCTGATAAAAACTCTACCGTATCCGTCAATTTCCATATTGTGCCATTTATACCGGCCAATATGCTTTCCGGAATCTCTTCGATTGAACCTCTGTTAACCAATAAAAGTATTGGAATTGACTGATTTCTGGTCCGTATAAAATCAATTAAAATACCGGACAGTAAAACATTATTACCCGCTATACCCTTGCAATAATTTTTTCTGTGAAGCCGGCCTGCATCAGCAAGATTGTAATCAAGAACGATAGCGCCCAGATCTTCTCTGGAAAAAACGATATCATGAGCATCGCCAAAGGATGTTGAGAGTATATAGGAGCAATCCTGCTCCCTTGTTAACTGTTCCTGGAGTTCTTTTAACCATGCGCTTTCATCGTTTTTTTGATTGATCTGATCGGTCACAAACAAAACAGGCCATGAAGATTTATCTATTTTTTTCACAATTATCTCCTTTGCAATTACTTCATATCATAAGAATCCGGACCATCTTTGTAGTTAGTCACATTAAGCCATTCAGATGAATACCCGATATTAATTGGAGTCTCGAGTTCAGGAAGATTCATATAACCGTCGGAATATTTTGCCACCAGCATATCCGCCATTTTCCACCATTGGCTGAATACTTTTTTGGCATTTCTTTTACTAAGAGCTATTAATATTATTTTTGCTTCATCTGCTGTTTTGTTTTTGATTTTTTCATCCCATTTACTGATCTTGGTAAATTCTTTTTGTTCCAGCTCTTTTTGAAGGGGGATAATATCGTTTGATGTAATCCGTTTAAAGTTAAGCCGCGACCAGCCGGCAACAAAGTTAAATACCCACCATGCAGAATCTCTTGAAAAAATTTGCGGATCTCCTTTTTGATAAATCTCCGGAATGTTATTTACCTGAACAGGCAGTGGAGCAAAACAGGTTGTGTAGGAAACATCAGGCCCAAACCAGACAATTCCTTTGAGTGCTTCCGAGGCATTTGGTCTGATCTGATTAACATAGGTGTATCCCTGATAAAAGACGGAAATGGAACGTTCCCAGGCTCCATAAAATTTTTTATCTTCGGTGATATTGTTTTGTTTGCCGTCATATGTACCCACAAACCGGTGAGGATCATTATACGGTCCGGCGGCAACTCCTTTGGTCAGGTCAAATTGTGTTCCTTCATAATGGTCTCTGTATAAAGAGAATATATCGGATAGTGAAAGTTTTCTCTGTGGTTTAATCGAAAACGGATAGTCTGTAGTATATCCGTCTTCTACCCATGGGCTTAGGCAAAGATCGGGATTTACCCTGTCCAATACCCGCCAGACCCTTCTTAACGAATAATAGGGATGATTATATTCTCCGGGGCTGACTGCTTTTAGCCAATCAAGTTCTCCGTCTCCCGGTTTCCACCATCCTGTTTTTTGAAGTCCGGGTTTTAATAATTGAGAATACATAAAATTATCAGGATCATCTTCTATGATATTACGAATCCGAAATTCATTGGCCGCCACAAAGACTTCACCGTCCGGCACCCGCTGTGCAACCCAGGCTGAATGATATTCTTCATCCGGCAGTGCACACATCTCAAAAACCCAGGCTTCCTTCTCATCGGCTACAAGCAGGGTTTCACCCGTGGAATAAAAACCATATTCTTCAATAAGGCTTCCCATTAATTTAATAGCTTCTCTTGCGCCGGTACAGCGTTCCAGGGCTACACGGGACAATTCGGAACTGTAAAACAGGCGTATATGCTTATTGTATTTCTTTGCATCGTCTGCAGTAACATAATCAGGCTGATAATAAGCGCCGTTTGTGCATTCTCCTATCATAAGATTATGTTCATTCATTATTCCGTAATTACCGTCAAAATAGGCATAAGTATTTTCTACCTGCGGGATTGTTCCGATAGGTTGAGTAAGATCAAAACCCGGCCTATAATAGTTTGGTCCTCTGTTTTTGGTATTGATCCTGGGATATTTATAATGTTCCGCAAAGATATCCCTGCGTTCATTTGGTTTATAAGGCGTGTCATTGGCAGGGACTGAGATAATTCTTTGATCTCCCAGCTCGTCATCATCAGAATGAGTCACAATCATCGAGCCATCTGTTGTGGCTCCCTTTGTAATTATCATTGTTGTACACATAAATTTTTTCCTTTCCGAAAGTTAATGTATGCTCTGAAGCAAATGACAGCCGTTTATCTTTTTGAAACTCTGTTATTTTCATGATCATTTGATGGACATGCCCATCAAACTCTTCTTCTAATTTGAAGACAGAACCTTTAATAATCGGCTTTGGTGATAACCACTTAAAATCCTTATGCGAATCCGGGTACCACTTGATGTAGTTTTCATCAAGATTCATAAACCAGTCAAAAACACGGGATACCGGAGCTTCAATTGTTTCTTTGTAATTTATTATACGCATGATGAGATAGTATTTTATCCAACATTTTACTTCTCGCCGCCGGGCTACTGATAGTACTATACTTTGAAAAAGAACGGCCTTTTGTTGGACAAAACATTTAGAAAAACCTCGCAATAGTCCAGACGGTTGTGAAAGCATTTGTTAGGCTTAATTATTTAGTTGCAATGAGTATTGTAATACCTTTTTCGCCATTTTCAAAAATATCCAAATGGCCTCCTGTCAGGTTGCTGCCATCTAAAATACCTTTAGAGCAGGTCTTTGAGCTAACGGTATAGCCTCTCAGTTTTAACTGCGCTTTGGTAACATCAGACTGTTCGGCCGATGTAGCAATTATTTTTATCTTGTTGTGATCCATTGCTTTACTCCTTTAATGTTTATAAATTATTAGCAGGAAGAGAAATATATAGAGGGTTAATAGCTGAATTCAAGTCTTCTGATAATAGCTCTGTTAGATCAGAATTTTTCTTACATTTGTTGATAGTTATCTCGACAGTGGTTGTAACAATTGTGGGAAATTTAGTTTTTGCCTTTAAAAGGAGTGCACTTAGGGTTGAGTTGTTTATGGATCCAGATCCATCAGAAACATATTCTGATATTTTTGATATTTTGTAGTCTTCAACAGCGTTTAAGGTCTCTGCTCGTGCTACAGACTTTGCTATATTTTGGTCAACTTTGCCGGAAGAATCTTTACTGAACAATAAGGCGGCCCCAGGTTCTGAAACGGCTTTATCTCCAACAGCTAATCTTTGATATATTCCTGATTCATCACCCCAGCTGAAAATTCCAAAGTATTTTAGTTCCATAATAACATTGGCGGAATCTCGAGCTCCATCTTTTAAATCCGGAATTCCCTCTTTGGTAGTAGTTGTTATTGTACCATCAGAGTTTTCTGTTCTAACAGTTTTGTTTGATGTTGCACGATTAGTTGGTACATAAGCCAATTCTGCACGCTTATAGCCTAATGAAGCTGTCGGATTCTGGGTGGCCGGATTTTGAGATATTTCGACACCAATAACTGTGCCAGTTGATGCAATTATTGAACTGCCACTAGTACATCCAGATACGCCTAATGTAATAAGTCCAATACTAGTAAATAATTTTAGGAATAATATGCTGTTATTATGTCTATTGCTTTGATTTTTCATTTATAGTTTCTCCTGTAATTGTTGGGTTAATAACTATATTGATAGGTCCTAAAGTCTTTTGAGATATTTCTAAAACTATATTATTTGTGGTTTCGGGAATGGAAACAACATTAGATTTTGAATAGCCAATCGCAAAATGTATGGTTGGTTGGTCTGAAATTTGTGCTCCGATTGATTCTGTCTTGGTGACTAAAACACCATTGTTTTCGTTGGGCTGCTTTACTGTTACGACTCCTAATCCAACAATAAGGTGGTGAGTTGTACCGTTTTGGCCATTAATTGGAATGGAACATCCGCATAGTAAGCAGGATAGTAAAGATATGTATATTATTTGGCGCATATTATATTTTGAGTCTTAAGCAAGTATAACCTGGAGCAATTCTGCTAATATCGGATATGAAACACCTCGTTCCGCCAATGCTTTGCTGTCAGGGTTGAAACAATGGTTACAGTTTAACCAACTTATCTGCACCAAGTTCTTTAAGAATGTCACCGATAAGATAACTTAGTAAAATAAACGAAATAATAATCCCCAACTTAGATGCCCAATTTTTATCAAGAGGCCACAAAAGTTGTTTATGATATCTTTCTATATTCTCTTCATTCTTTTCATTTCTAACAGTATCCCATAATTCCATGGCCTTTGTTTGTCTGGCAATTAGAGTGAACAGCATAGGAGATAAAAAAAGCAATGGAACTAGCCACCGAATCATTAACTGCCCAATATCATAAATATTAATGTCGCTCTGAGCCGATTTTGAAATTATTGGGATTACTAATGCTGGGCAGAGTGCCCAATAAATCATATTCAATGCTTGGTTCCACCTTTCAAGACCGAATTCATGAAGTGCGGAATATGGATCAAGTCGAATGGTTAGTTTTAGCCTTTTTGATACTGGAAGTTTTTTGAATAATACGAAGTAAAGAAGATGTGCCCAAATATGAAAAAGTGCACAAAAAGCTATAATGATTATTGCATATTGCTGAAAGTAAGCAAAGATAACAAATATGAGGTTATGAGTTTTATTAATCTTCTTACTATTTTTATTGTATGGCTCGAATAACCATGCTTCAGTCCATGATGCATCATTGACTTTTTGTCGATACTCACCCGTATCTGTTTTATAGAGCATTTTGTAGACATTATCTATTGGAATAGGCTCTATCGTTTTGTTTATATCTTGAGTTGGCTCATCTATATAGAAGTTAATGGATGATACTTTTCCATCTTTTTTGACTGTTAGCTTGCTTATTTTGGTGGATTGGCTTTTGTAGATCAAATATAGACCTTTTGTATCTATAAACATGACTATTGTAGCCATGAATACAGCACAAATGATTATGTATTTTTTGTGGGAGTTCATATTGTTTTTAAATTCATCGAAGTGATTAATCTCGTTTGTTAGTTTTTATGAATGCATAATTTCAAACTTTAACAAATATCTTTCTTAGGAAGAAATTACTTTTACCTTTCATGGTTACTGCGAAAATAAAAAAACAAAAGCCCCGTGCTTCAATTGTCTGAAGATCGGGGCTTGATTGTATCCAGTCATGTTAAATCCTTTTAAGACCTTAGATAAACGCTCCCTTTTACCCGATTAGCGCTAAAGCTTCACTAATCGTGCCTTCGGCAGGCTCAAATTCAACTCCTCGAAATACTCGATGTATTCCTGTGGTTGAAATTTTCGCCTTTCTTGAACTTGAGCAAAATCAAACATTTTTCAAAGGTCTCATTTTAGAGATAGAAAAATAAGAAAATGAGATATCGGATTATTAGTTCCAGAAAATATTAAAATAACGCAATTTATTAAATGAGCAACAACACATAGGTTTCACTAACACTTTATATTAATTAACTCAATAAAAAAAATATGACCTTAAAATCTAACATTATTTCTCTTTCCTTATCTCTTTAATTATCTTCAGCCTCTACTATGGCTTCTGCTGTTTGCAGGCCGGCAGTAGCAACATCTGATATAGCCATCACTGCAATACATACCTCTTTCACACTGGGGTCGGCAATATTTACAGCAACAGCGTAACTCGTTGTGGCAATTGCTGATGTAAGATTAGATGTTTCTTCTATAATTGCTTCTGTCCAGGCAGTATCATTGTCAACTTCCGTTAATTCATATAAATGCCAACATGTGCAACATAAAGCAGGAATGAGCAGAATTGTATCCACAATTGAACTTGTCGCTCTTCCATCATCAGCCTTTAAATTATTTAATATTCCGGAAGATGCTCCGAATTTTTTCTGCGCAGGACCTGAAAAAATTAACGCAGAAAGTATATTTGCAAAAGTTGTTATGTTATCGATCCAGCCAACCACTTCATTTTTAACAGGGTCTTTTGGTACAAGAGTATCAGTTATGCCGAGCATAACGGAGTTTAACATGCCTATTATTCCGGAAGGTGTTGAAAAGGGGTTGTCTTCATCCTCTTCAACCGCCTCAAGAGATGAAACAATAGAGGACATTAAAGTAAAAAATCCGGAAGAAATATGTCCGATTATAAAAACGGTTTTGGCAACACTATCCGGTATAGTTATCGATCCGATGCCTTTAAATGCATCAATTACATCCTGAAAAGTTGAAGCACTGATCAGAAAATCAGTATACTTGTCATCCTCAAAAGGCATAGTGTCATTTAGCAATTTATATTCTAATGTTACCGGTACAGCAGTTATCAAACACAACAGATCTAAAATTGAAAATGAAGAAATACCAATTTCATCAAGAATATCACCAAGTATAGGTATGGTTATGGGTGTATCCAATGCAGCTAAACATTCACTGGAAAGATCAACTATAATATCGAAAAAAACATCCATAACATTTTGAGCGCTTTCAAGCACGCCATCGGCCATGATTGCTGTAATTTTTTCAAGAATTACTTCCAGGTTTAATTTTTCGTACTCTAATGCCAGGTCCCGAAATTGATCAATGACATTATCCAATGTTGTCTCTTCACTTTTCATTGCATCAAATAATTGTGAAACTAATGACTGGTCAGGATCAGGATCGGGCGGAGGGTTTTGCTGTTTTATATTCCCTGAATTATTTTGAAAATGGTTGGATAATAATGTCCCAGGGGCACTAAGTCCACGTGATGGATTCGAACTGCTGTTGGCAGGCGCTGTTGCAGCAGCTCCTAATCCGGACCAGTCATTGATGCAAGCCCAACCATTGATGGTCTGGACCAGTTTTTTTATTTCATTGTCAAAATCATCTTGTAAGTCCTTAATTTGATCTATTGCATTTTGAAGGTATAGTACTGACAAGTTTTTTAAAACATTTTTTGTGCGAATAATATCCTGCCATTCAAACAAAAATTCAAGATACTTTATCAGATCATCAACAGCTGTTTTAACTGAATTGTAAATCCATCTAACCGCTCCGATAACTTTTTCTTCACAATCAAGCACTGCTGAATATACTTCATCTGCTATGGTCAAAACAATATTTAATAATCCACTGGTTTCATCTTTTACTAAATCAATTTCGTGTTCAATTCCGGTTTCCAGCCATTTGAATAAATTGCCTGCGTCAGCACTGATGGAACTAGCTGCCCCATATGTAGCAAGAGGACGGACTGAGCTAGTCGATGATAAACCAATATCAATATTTGCTTTAGCTATATCTGAATATGCATCTCCTAATTGTACATTATATGTGGCTACCTGAGAGAAATCCTTGTCCGATGTGTTCTGGTCAATAAGCGGTTCGGTGCTTCCATCAGGATTTGTTATTACTGTTGCTTTTACTAAAGATGCAGTATTCAGAGCAGCAACCTGGTTCATGGGATTATCCATTGGATTAATCGTTATAGGATCTGTGTTGTCGTCCGAAACAATAATTTTAGTGCCCGGAAGATCGTCAACAGTTTCGACAATGAGGATACTCCCCATATTGTCGGTTCTTACAGGTATTGGATCGGTATCCAATACATAATATAAATTATTTATATAGAATGATATTCTTGCACTAGTACTAATATTTAACAAATGATCCCTGATCGGTTTATTATTATCATCAGTAAGCTGTATTCTTGTTGTATAGGAGCTGATCTTTGTTGATTCGGCATTTGCAGGGGCTTGTAAATTTATGCTTTGAGATTTCCAAATGGTGGTTTGTGGCGATTGGACGGCCTTAGTCAGAATATTTCCGGCAGCAGCAAAAAATTCAATAGAGTCATCTTTGTTATTAATATAGGGTGAAAACTGGTCTACTTCATCAAGGATCGGGACTGGTGTGCTCCAGGCAGTTTGATCCGTTATCCGGCTTTTATCACATTTTGTATAAAATATTTGATTATCACGATTGAGCCCCCATACTATAATTTGATCATCAGTAGCGCATGAGCATAATTTTGAGACTCCGTCAAAAAGCTCATTTTGAAAGATCAGCTCTCCTGCATAATCCTTTGATTGTTTGTTTGCATCATAATAGTATAGGGTTTTGTCCGCAGCCAAGTATAAATCAGTCAGGCTGTTTCCGGCATCAACCGTACTTATCGCTGTAGCGCTTTGAGGAGCAACCAATGGGGTTGTAAATGGAGCTCCGCCAAATGGGTTATACAACTGAATATAGGTAAGTTCGGTTTCTCCATTATTACTTCCAAGCGTATACATCCCATCGACCGAATCACCGCCCTTCCTTCCCAGGCAGCTTATTGCGGGAGGATCAAGGTCAGCTCCAACTACCATCGCGTTCCAGATATATCCGTTAGTTTTATTTGGATCAATATAATAACGCAAAATATAATTATTACCTGGATCGAAGGTTGATTGAGAAATATCAGCAACCACATATTCCTGATCAGAGGTTTCGGATATATATAAATCTTCGATATCAAGTTCGATACCGCTATGCTCTTGGTCGTCATAAGGCATAATCACCCAATTAATTGTTTCTTGTGTAATTGCCCCACAATTATTTTCATTGTTCAATGACAAGTATAAGTAGTCCTGACCATCAACGGTGATTGCAAGAGAAATATCAATATTTCCTGTACTGACATTCTGAGCCACCGCAAAGTTTTTAGCTATAATTGCGCTATTCCCATAATCGGGAGAAAGAAGGCTGCTAAGGTCAATCTTTTCCCAGCCGATCTTGTGAGCGGATTTTTGCTCTATTAGATAAAATACATCATCCGTTCCAATTGCAAACAGCAAAGTAAGTCCGTCACCAGTTTGCAGAGCTTCAAAATTTTTCTGGGGCGATACGACTTCTGCTTGTAAATAGTTTTGCATTAGCTCTGAAGAATATGTAACATTTAAATTTGTTCCCATTTTATCCACCTATCATTATATATAATTGATATTTGTTCGCTTAGTTAAGACTCATCTTTTATCAGCGTCTGAAGGGTCTATGTAAAGAACATTTGCTACTAAATCCTGGTTTTCAGAAAAAGCGGCATTCGAAAATGTGAAAGTACTGCCTCCGGGAAACACCCATGTGTTTGAACCATTGAGCATATCACAAATTTTTTGTGCATCATTTCTCAAAAAATCTCCTATCCATTCTTTGTAAGTGTCTTTAATTTTATCAACAACATCGTTAATTTGGTCTAAAGTTATAAGTTTTAACCACTTGTCAGGATCCGGTTTTTCTGAGTTATCAGTGATAACGGGATCAGATTCTGACACCGTAATTGTCCCATTGCTATCAACACCAATTGTATATACTGTTTGCGATGTGAAACTGGCCCAATTGCCGCTGGCTGTGCCACCATCAACATTTAAATAACAATGGGCATGTATGTCGGTTTCAATCGTGATAGACGTTCCTTCAATATACACATCTGATTGCGCAGTATATTCAACCTTGAACTCTCCCCAATTACCAAAAGTATCTTTGCTTTCATCAGACTTATAATATTGATAGGTTAGTATATGCGTTCCACCATCCGGAACGATATCAAAACTAAAATCCGAATCATCACTTTCATATCCCCATTCAAAATATGCTTCCGTAAGGTTTACATGAAAATGCACATGAGGCTTTTTTGAAATAGAACTTAAAGATGATGATAATAATTTGATTAAAAAATTTACAAAAGTCGTTCTGTTTATCGCCATAACACCCGCGTACTGGGTAATATCTCCGATATCGATCCAGTTCCATGTGAATTGCACCGGCGCCGGCATTGAATCACCATTAGACATCACCAGGTAATTAAGAGTATAGGCGTCATAATCTGATGTACCATTGCCATCGCTGCTTTTATAAGACGATATTTCAAAATTCAGATCGGTTGGGATAAGTGAAGCATTATCAGGAAATGGCTGGCTTGAAATTACACTAAGCCCTAACATTATGCCTCCGTCTTCGCTCAAACCTGCAATATAAGTATTAATAAAGACTGTCGTCATATACACATAAGTCTGGCTTGTCGGGTCTATACCCGATATAGTTGGTATATTACTTAACCCGGCAGTATTTAAATCTAAAAATAATTGTTGCACGCTGAACAGATCTATTCCAAGATTTTTAATTTCCTCCTGGGTCTCTTCAGGTAACTTGCTAAAATGGTTATTAATGTCATCGCTTTGCAAATTAAGATCGACGGTAAAGCTAAAACACCAGGGTGTTGTGCTATCGTCCTGGGATTTATTCAACCATATTGAGGGTCCATATACAGCGGGCTCTACAGCAATAATCTTAAATTGTTTGCACACCATATTATAAGTTACGTTCGATCCTTGCTGGTCCATGTTTATGACTGGAGGAATGTCGGCAACAGGAAAATCCGGAATACCTGTTTCAATTTGAAAAGCAAATAAAAAATATAAATCAGTTAAAGCTGTAATTCTTCGATCTGTAGTAGCAGTACCATCCGGTATTGTAAAAGGATCAAACCCAACTGTGTTCACTAGTTCATCATAGTCAGTCAATACAGGTATTTGATTTTCCTGATCATAAACATATGCTTGCGTAAAAGGGGTTCCGGAATAACCGGATAACCACTGTTCCATAGCAGCATTTACAGATGCCTCGGTAACAGCCAGCACCATGTCGTATCCATATTGAGAGTTTGATAAATCTGATTGACTTGCGCTCATAACTTCTCCTTTATCTGTAAGCTATTTATTAAATATTTAGTAGTTTTGATAGTTTTAAATATTAAAAAAACAAAAGCCCCGTGCTTCAATTGTATGAAGATCGGGGCTTTTTAGTATCCGGTCATATTAAATCCTTAAGAGCGTGTAGAAAAATTATATCAGATTATTAATTCCAGAAAATGTTAAAATAACGCAATTTATATAATGAGCAAAAATACATAGGTTTTGTTAACACTTTGCATCAATTAATTCAATAAAAAAACTGAACATACATCCAAAAGTCTGCCGACATTCCAAAAGCCTTAGCCAGTCTTAATGCTGTACTATGAGTGATTCCACGCCTCCCATTTACTATTTCATTTATTCGTTGATGATGGGAAGAATCTTAACAAGAAAATTAAGCTAAAGCAGATTTAGCTTGTAAACAGGGAAAATAAAAGTATGATAATTTAATTAAGCCTTTTAAATTTATCATCAATTTATTATTGGAGATACCCATATGAAAAAAGCCCTTATTACCATAGGAATCATTCTGGCTCTTATTCTCTGTGTCATTATTATTCTGCCGTTTGTGATTGATATTAACGCTATTGTGGCAAAACAAATTCCAACCATCGAAAAACAGTTAAACCGGAAAGTTGTTATTGGTGATGTTAAATTAACGATACTTACCGGTGTGGGAGCAGAAATCAGAAATGTCAAAATCTCCAACAGCCCGGATTTTAAACAGCAAGACTTTGTCAGTATCGACAGTTTAAAAGCCACGGTACAAGTTCTGCCACTACTTAAAAAAAAGTTTCTGATTTCTTCCGTATCAATCAATACTCCTTCAATACTGATTGAAAGAGATGCAAAAGGCAAATTTAATTTTTCCGATATGACCCCAACGAAACCGCCTGAAAAAGCTCCTCCTTCAAAGCCGCAAAAAAAAGACGAAACAGAAAACCCGAAAGCGGCTCTTGAAAATATTTTCGTATCCAAAATTTCTATAACAAATGGAAATTTTAAATTTATTGACGCTTACAATACTAAAACTGCCAAAGAAATTGCTTTGGATAAATTCAACCTTACAATGAAAGCGGTTTCATTATCTGAAAAAATCAACATTGATTTTGAAACAGATGTTTATGCAAGTCCAAAGGCAGGACATGTTTTGCTTTCGGGTAATATTGGCCCCATCGGCCAAAAGCCGGTACCTGAAAATATTCCCGTTGATCTGACTTTATCTGTTGATGATGTCAATCTATCCCATCTTATGCAATATGTTAAAGGGCTTAATATCAAATCCGGCGCTGTTGATGTCAAAATGGATTTAAAAGGACGTTTGAGCGATAATCTTCAATGCCGCCTCGGCATTGACTGGGACAAGCTGGACTTAATACTGGCAGACAAAACCAAAAAAGAATCAGCTCCACAGCTCTTAATGGACGGCTCATGGAAAATCGAGGCCAATATTCTGTCAAAAAGCTTGGCTGAAGATTTAAGCTTTAAAGCCGGCGTGGATGCAACAAAAGGAAAAATTGCGTTTGGGAATCTATTCCAAAAGGAAGCGGGAATACCTCTATCACTCAATATAAACGGTCTTTATAAAAAAGATATTCTAAAAGTTGACAATCTTGAATTAATCTTAAATAAAATAATACTTACCGGCTTAGCCGATATTTCCAATTTTGCCGATCCGTCTATTAATGGAACCTTAAAGATGGCCCCTACCCCGCTGGATGCGCTGGCTCCGATTCTGCCCTCATTAAAAGCTTATAAACTCGAAGGAGACCTGGCGCTTTCCGATGTCCGTTTCAAAGGAAAAATCGATAAACTCAAAAATCTTACCGGTGTAACCGCCGGTTTAACCCTGAAAAACGGAAGCGCCACATCCGCCGAACTCGGGAAAAAGTTTGAAAGCATTCAGGTAGCTGTAAATATAGCTGATAATGCCGTTAAGATACAAAATACATCGCTTCGTATCGGGCCTTCTGATCTAAGCCTTAATGCAACCATACGAAACATTATGAAACCGGACATTACATTCAACCTTGCTTCTAATTATCTCGATATTGACACACTGATGCCCGCATCCGCGAAAGAAAAACAAAAATCTAAAAAAAAGGAACCTAAAACGGGCGAATCAAAAGCGGCCGAATCAAAAACAATAGCAATAACACCCGAAAAGCAAAAAGCCCCGGATTTAAAAGCGCTTGGAAAGATTTCCATTAAAAAATGCAAATACAATAAATCAGATTTTGAAAATGTTTCAGCTGAAATCCAATACGAAAACGCGGTTGCCACATTAAAAAATATAAGTTTTGACAGCTTCGATGGTAACATAAAAGCAAACGCAAAAGTAAATCTCAGCGATATGCAATCTCCGAAATGGGATATGGATCTTGCTACAAAAAACATCAATGTGAATAAAGTCCTGAATCAATTTACCAGTATGCAAGATACTCTTTTTGGAAACATCAACAGCAATTTCAGCATTCAGGGAAAAGGAGCAGACTGGAATATAATTTCAAAAAGTCTTGCAGGAAAAGGTTCTGCCGACATTACCAACGGGAAACTCGCCAATGTAAATATATTGGATGCCGTATCCGAAAGTCTTCTAAAATTTAAAGGATTAAACATGGTGGCACAAGCCATCGCACCGGAAAAACAAAAAAGCTTAAACGAAACTGCATTTAAAGACCTTGCAGGAAAATTTAGTATCGAGGCAGGAAAAATCGCACTTGATACCATGAAAATATCCGCAAATGATTTTATACTATCCGGTAAAGGCTCCATTGGCCTTGATAAATCCCTTGATTTGAATACGGCAGTACTTCTTACTAAATCCGCATCCGAGCGTTTCCAAAAAGACAAGACATTAAAATACCTTTTAAATAATGATCAGCAACTGGAAATTCCCTGCACCATCAAAGGTGATGTAACATCTCCACAAATCGCGGCAGACGGAAACAGCCTTAACCGCCTGCTTGGAAATGCCGCATCAAAGGTTGTACAAGAACAGGTTCAAAAAAAGCTTGACGGGAAAGTGGGAAAAGAACTCAATAATGTTTTAAAAAATATATTCAAATGATTTATGGAAATTTCCATTCTATAAATCACAAAAACCGATAGGAAATTAAAAGTCCCCGTTGCAAGTAACGGGGACTTTTATATTAATCAGGCAAACCGCTTTAATTAGCATTGATAGGCAATACACACTTCAATTTCCGCCACAAGCGACAAAGTAAGTGCTCCTGCGGCGCGTAATGCCTTGATTATATATTGCCTCAGTATGATTGCTTATTGGGAGGGTACTGAAGGCAGCTATTGTAACCTGGGTAATTGCCTCAATGTCTGAAGTAGTTTCTTTTCTTATGAATATCTAAATCTCCGGTTTATTTTAACTTTGCTGTTCCTGCAAGCCGGTCAACGTTTCATCTGCTACACTGACAAGTTGGGCAATGCAGCAGATGGTGCAGTTGCAGTATTTTTGAGTCCGAATCAATTGTTTACATTCAAAATCGGCAAAACCTAAAAACCTTATAGCGTTATATAGTAAAAGAGAAGAAGAAAATACTTCCACACATAGTATAAAAATAATTTATTATCGTGTAGATAAAAAAATAGTCTCCTAATAGCATAACGTGGAATTTACGACAAAACACCATTTGATAAAAAGAGACTATTAAAATAATTGATTAAGTTACCAAATATGACTATTTTTGTCAATTTCGTTCGGCAATACGCAACAAATCTTGGTGAATGTAATTTTTGGTTATCGGATTGAGGAATATAGAAAAGTTTGCTGAAACATTGTGATAGAGACGGAAAAGTTATTAACAAAAGTCATTAAGTTCAACAATACATATAAGGATTGGATACATTTGTCAGGGTCAATAATAAATTCCAGCAGGCTTTCAAATGAAGGAAATATAAGAATCCTTATTGTGCAGCGCAATTGATTCCAGTATTCTTTCCAGGAAGTGAACTTGGCCCGAAACTTTTGATAACCAGGATCTGATAGTTCCATGATCTGGTGCGTGAAGAAAGTAAGAAAATTGAAAAGCAGCAAATTATAAGATAGGTATTTATCCCCATGGCCAAAATTGTGTTCAAGATGGTAGTTCCTGCTTGCTCAGCTGCGCCAGTATATTATCCATTTGCTTTCTCCTCGAAAAAGCATGGTCTTGTCAGAAGTTTTTACTTATTTTAGCCTGCATTCATAAAGAGATTAAAACACCTTGAGCAGTTTGTTGGCATTTAAACCAAGTATCCCTTCAATAACTGATGGGTCAAGGGGCAGGGTCTTTATGTGGTCGACATTCTTTTTAATGGATGTTATATCTGGATAATCCGATCCGAAAATTATTTTAGGTCCGATTCTCCCTATCCGTGGAAAATATTCAAGGAGTTTAGCAGGAGGTAATCCGGATATTTCAAGATATATGTTTTTATGTAAAGAAGCCAGCGTAAATGCCTTATCATACCAAAAGCCCCTTCCCGCATGGGCCATAACAATATTGAGCTCCGGGAAGTCTACAGCTACTTCATCCAAATAAATAGGGTCGCAATACTTCAGCTTAACCCCCTTGAAAACAGAAGTTCCTATATGATATAGTATCGGAATTCCCAATCTCTGTGCTGAAGAATATAGGGGATATATATTTTGATGATTCGGGTAAAAATGCTGATAGCTTGGCCATAGCTTTAATCCTTTAAAGCCTTCTTTAACAAGTTTTTCCAGCATCACATCCATATGAACATCAAGAACTGGATTTATACTGCAAAAGGGAACCAGTCTGGGTTCTCCCTTGCACAGTGAAGCCACAAATTCGTTAGACACTATCCCTGTCACAGTTGGGATTCTTTCCGCAAGCAATACCGCATAGTCTATTTCTTCCTCATCAAGAAATGATAGTATATCGCTGGCGGTGGGGATGCTTGCAAATCGTTTGGCCCATGCAGGGTTCCTTTTTTTCAACAATCCCATAGGCTGGGGCAAAAAGTCAAAGATCGGACTGACCGGATGATAGTGAAAATCAACAATTTTCATCACTGTTTAAACCTTTATAATATCTTACCCTGTTCTATGAACTTATCAATCATAGACTGAGTAATTAAGCCTTCAGTCAAAAGCTTATTGGCTATATCCTTACCCAGAGCCATCTTATGTATCTTATCACCTAACATTGGAAAAGATTCTACTATCTCAAGCCGCTCCGGCAGCTTATATTTGGCAAGCTTTCTCTCAGTGAGAAATGAAACCATTTCAAGAAAGGTGAAAGTAGTTTCTCCTTTCTTGAGGATGATATAAGCGCAAGCCTTCTCTCCATAATCAGAGCTAGGCATTGAAACAATGCACACATTTGACACTTTTGGATGAGCGTTAAGCATCCCTTCGATTTCAGCAGGGAAGATGTTCTGACCAGCGCGCAATATCATATCCCTGGTACGTCCGGCGAGCCAGATATCTCCATCCTCATCCATTCGCGCAAGATCTTCTGTATCGAACCAGCCCCCCTTGCCCAGTGTGCCGCCAAAAGCCTGTTTCGTTTTCTCCGGATCGTTGTAGTAGCCGGCGCCAACACCACCACCACTGATAATGAGCTTTCCAACCTCACCTCGTGGCAATTCATTGCCTTCATCATCAACTATTTTAGGATGAACCCTACGTCCGCCCCTGCCAACAGAGCCAAATCTCTTTTCTCTTGGGATATCCACATCACTGCCGAGTATCCCCTGGATCTCGTTTACACCATAATAAGTTATTAGAGGTACGCCAAACCTATCCTCTACTTCCTCCAATAATCCAGCAGGGAAGGGAGCACCGGCATGACCGACGAAACGCAGGGAACTCAGATTATATTTATCAAAAGCGTGATGCCTTGCCATCTGTATGGAATGGAGAGGAAAACCACCATAATATGTTCCCCTCTCCCTCTCTATGGCTTTGAGAACTTCCTCCGGATCCCCCCAGTCAACCAAGATGATTTTACCTGCAACAGTAACCAGTGCGTGTATTACCCCTTCCGAAGGGCCGGAGAAGCAAAATGCAGCGGTGATTCCTATATCATCTCTTGTCAGTCTCCAGTGGTTTACGAACTCCAGTCCGGTGGATATGTTACAGTTCGGGGAGAGCATACCAATCTTGGGCATGCCTGTAGTACCGGTCGTTGATACCATCTGCCATACCTCAAAGGGGTCGCCCCTGGTTTTATAGAGGTAAGCCGGGGTATATTTCTCCTCTATGGGTGTATTTATTATCTCCTCCACAGAAATTACGTCTTCAGGCAATTTCTCAAGCCCATAACCGCTTATGAGGAAGATGTGCTCAAACTTGGGGAATTTGCCACTGGCACGAAATTCGTTAAACATCTTGTAGTGGTTAAAATGTCGAAACTCAAAGCAGGTTACCGCAGCAACTGCATTCGTGAATTCGATAAAATGAGCTATCTCAGCTTCCCTGTTAGTAGGCATAGAGTAGAGATGCACCAGTCCAGCCTTCTCACAAGCGACCCATAGAGCTATATTCTCAATACAGTTTGGCAATTGCCCAATAACCACGTCATCCCTGTTTAAGCCTATCTCAATGAGGCCAAGAGCAAGCCTATCTGTTATTTGCTTAATCTTTGCCCAGGACACCCTCATTCTGGCATCAACAAATGCCTCCTCATCCGGCCACCTCCTGGCATTGTATTCAAAGATATCCACCCAGCCTCTATGAGCCCACTGACCATCCCCTATATACATATCCTTCAGTTCATCGTAATCTCGAACCGGCTTCACTTTCACCTCCTGCAAATTGGAGGGCGAGAATATATGGCTTATGCGATCTCGCCCTTTTTCCCGAGCTTATTAACCATAGCCTGAGTGTCTATCACCTTATCTTCATTAAGAACAGAGTGCTCACCTTCCTTTCTTGAGTAAGGTTGTCAAGTTGATATCTTCAGGACTGAAGCCCACGAATAGTTTTGCACATGGCATCCACATCTGGGTCGTATGATCTGCCTGGAGGTCATAATACCAGGTAGAGGTGTATGGTGTCACCGGCTTTTGTTGATCACCATTTATATATTCCAGACGTCCGTATATATGGAATAGTCCTTTCCATAGTTTCATCTGTCGATCATATATATCCGTTGCCGCAATTCCGCCTCCACTAAAAATATAAGGCCAGATCGGAATATATACTACCCTCTTTCCATAAACATGTTTGAACCTCGGAATAGCCTCTACAACGTCCACCGGCATTATGACCCAACCTATCCGGGCAAATTTTTTACCCACATCAAACTGTATTCCATCAGCGGGCTTTCTTTTTTCATCGTACGTTGGTATCCTCGGCTTGCCATTATTATCGTACGTGTTGTTAGTAGTGGATTCTGATACCAGTAAATACTTTTTACCTATAAGCTTAAGGTCCCAATCTGAATATGGCTCCTGGAAGCCATCGCCATCACCATAGATCAGATCTGCCCCTGCTATGTTATCCTGCCAGGTGGTGGCGCTTGTCCGCATTGTCCTTTTGAAGGCAGGAAGATAGGCAAATCCCGTGTCATAATCCTTCGCAGAGTCATAATACCTCACGGTAAACTGCCCCAACCCTGCAATCTCCCTGGGATAAGTTGCTACCGTAATCCTTTTGATCAAGATATTCTCATAACCCGGAATTGTCCCCAATGGTGGTTCTATTGTTCTACCGCTACACCTCACATACATATGCTCCTGTCCGACTGACTTATAAACCTCTCCTTTGGAATTTATATACCACATATGAACCGGACGATGAATATACGAATCCCATACACGTCCGTATTGATAATTACCCATTGCCTCCAAACCGTTCTTTGCCCAGGCAAAGGGGATACCACCCGGCCATGGAGTACCTATCTTTTCATAGTAAACTGCTCCATTATTATTCATTACAGCCTTGCCCCGGTTCCTTTCAGTTGCCTCCTTGAAGGCTTTTGGATACAATTTATCAGGCGACAGTTGGGTTCCCATTTTCAGAACCATTCCCCTTTTTACATTTACATACATAGCCGCAGTAATATATTCCTTGACCAAATCCACATTGTTCTTGTCAATCAGATCACCGATCTTCACCTTTCCGCCGGTCAGATCCTCAATTGTGGGAAGTGCAGCCTTTCCTTCGACCACATCCTTTATGGATGGTATATCTGCTCCTATAAGTGCCCCTGGTAAGAGAAGTGTAAAAATAAAGGCAATTAATACTATTGCCAAATTAACTGTTTTATAAATTTTCATAGCAAATCATCCTCCTTTTATGTTCAGAATTGATAAGTTATTCTGCCGAAGACTTCATTAGCCCAATCTAAGGACCCATACCTGCTTGGCCTTGTTTCTTCTCCTCCCAGGATCACTCCGTAAATATCAAAAATCCAGTGATTACCATATATATACTTAAAACCAGGACGAAACATACTGCACCCGTCTAAGTCATAAAGCGCCGTCAAT
>Ga0180007_10000069_pt1 | contig 172843 bp, 165 predicted proteins | sample MM_PC_MetaG_FD_121122 | JGI IMG/M metagenome (GOLD analysis project Ga0180007, IMG submission 121122) | Groundwater microbial communities from the Aspo Hard Rock Laboratory (HRL) deep subsurface site, Sweden - MM_PC_MetaG | ecosystem: Environmental > Aquatic > Deep subsurface > Groundwater... | reverse complement strand
TTTACGAGGTCAAGCCTCAGGGTTTAAACATCCCTTCGGCCTCATTATATCACTACCCTAAAAAAAATAAAACAAAAAAGCTAAAAGCTTTAAAACTACTCTTAGCTTTAGTATACGAAAAAGAGCACTGAAATCAGTGCTCAAAGACGCTATGGCCGATAAACTCTCTTAATAAGGAGTTACAAGGTACTAAATAAGGATTGATTTCTTTGAAATACTTTAAGAACTTGATTAAACGATTCGCATGAATGAAATACTCTGAATCGTATGGAATCTGTTTCAATGCATTCAAAGCATATCTTTTTAATACACAGAGTTCATAAGTTAGTTCCGAATTGTATATATAGTTTGCACTTTCAATAAAAGGATAGATCCACTTATATTCTCCTCTTCTGACAGAAGGCCACATGGCAAGTGTTTTTTCAGCGGATGTATTCCTAAACTGTAAATCACGAACAATTCTTCGAAGAAGTCGCAAATCCGTCAAATTGATCGGATTGTTATAGTCGATGTTGATTTGAGAGAAAGGAGAAATATAAATTTTGAATTTTTGACTTGAAGGAATAAATTCCGTCAACAAATCATTTAAGGCATGAATTCCCTCGATGATGATTGGTGTTTTTCGGTTGATTTTGATTTTATCGGTAAATCTTCTTATCTTATCTTTGAAATCAAATAAAGGCAGCTGGACAGCATCGCCGTTGATTAAATCGGTGATGTTTTGATTAAACAAATCAAGGTCCAGTGCATTGACATGTTCCAAATCTGGCTCACCAAACTCGTCAATCGGTGCCTGATCAGGGGTAAGATAATAATTATCGATAGAAATCATCAGTGGCTTGACTCCTCTTGTCATCAACTCAATCTCAAGTCTGCGAGAAAAGGTCGTTTTTCCGGAAGAAGACGGGCCTGCGATTGCAATCAAACGAATGCTTTCGATGTCTCTTGAAATGATGTCACCCAGCTCGCATAATTGGTTATTGTGCTTGGTTTCACACATATTGACAAATTGAACTGATTTATTTTGTTCAATCAGATGATTCATCTTATAAATCATGTCCGCATTGCAATTAATCGCCCATTGTTCTGCTTTCGATAAGACTTTCAAGAAACTGGGTGAATCTGAAAACTCAGGAATCTGTCCTTTTTCTTCGATACGAGGATAGCGCACTAAGAAACCAGGGCTATAATAGAATAATTCGAATTCATTCAGATATTTTGTGGATGGAACCATGTACCCATACATATAGTTCAAATATCCGTCGCATTCGTATACGTTGACTCTTTCTTTACGGTATTCTAAAGTCTTGACCTTGTCGATATAATTCTTTGCGCCATAAATCTTCTTCATTTCTGCTAAAGAAGCGTTCTTTCTTACAATAGGCAGATCCTCTCGGATGATTTCATGCATTTCCCTAATGACTCTGTGAACCATTTCAGGAGAAAGAGAGCCCTCAACTGGCCTTCCATAGATGCCCATAGAAATGGAGTTCGAAAATTTAATCTGCATGTTCGGATAAATTCTATCAAAAGCCATGCAAATCAAATATCTCATGCTGGTCGCATAGATTCTCGTTGAATCGTAAAAAGAATAGTCAAGAAACTCGACTGTAGAATTTGTAGAGATGACAAAGGATAATTCTCTTAAACGATTATTGACTTTCGCCGCATAAAAGGTTCCTTCATAATGTTTTGTAAGTTTTTCAAGCCTTACGCCTGACTCGAATTGGTATTTATCATTTCCGATAGTAACTGTAAACACGATATAATTCCTCCAATGAAAACGTTTGTATTTCTATTTTACTCTTTTCTGAGAATTATGCAATAACTTTTTCATCATCAACATGTAATAAAATTGAGAACTTGATTTTTATAGAGACAAATATAGTGTATAATATTAAAAAAGAAACTTGTGAGGTACAAAATGTTCTTGATTTCATTTTTTTCAAGTTCCGGCATGGATGATGATCCTGGCAAATACTTGTTTCAAACAGAGCACTTCGTATATATAGCTGCTTGTTTTCTGCTGTTTTATTTGATGATGAAGTTGTTTGTTCATTCCAACGAACTCACCCGAAAAAACCTGATAAATAGCCTCTTGGTTCTGATGTTGGTTTTAAAGTACGGAGGAGAAATCATTTTTGTTTCCGAGTGGATTCAATATGGGAATACAGTCTCTTCTTTCTCACACCCATTCCTAGACTTTAGGACACTCATTTCATTCCAACTATGCGGTATTAACAACGTTTTATTACCCATTGTATATTGGTTTAAACTTCATAAAATGAAAGATTTCGTCTATACCACTTCAATTATCGGGGGGCTGGCAGTGATGCTCTATCCTGTCGGAATCCTGTATGGAGAGCCTCTAGCCATCACTTTTGTGATGTTACGAAGTTTGATTGTACATTTCCTTCTTGTCTTCATCCCGATCTTTTTGATTGCTTCCGGTGATTTTACTTTACGCAAGAAAAATTGGATTCATACCTTCATCGGGGCGATTTTAATGACCATTTGGGCATTGTTTGGAAATATATTCATTGACACAACCGCGAATAATATGTATTTGATGGAAAATCCATTTTTTGGAGGACCTGTTCCTCTTTTGAATATTCTTCCAGACGGTTTTCATATGTTCATTCTAGTTCCGCTTGTATTCCTTGCTTTTGTTTTCGTCTACTTCATTATAGGAAAAATCCAAAAGCATCGAGATCAATGGTTTACAACTCAAAAAAATGCGATTCCGTAGAGTCGCATTTTTTATTTTTCTAACTATTTTTAAGGAATAGCATTGTATAAAGGAATCAATGTCTGCAGGCTCATTTCTGAAAGAGTAACGATCCCACTTTGAATTTGATATTGAGGATAATAAAAGAAAATGGAAAGAACCAATTGCAATTTCGCTTCAGAAATATCCAGGCTTTGCGCCAAATCAGTGAAATCCTCACTGCTCATGGCTTCGAACTCAGCGATTTTTGATGCGTAATATTCACTATCGTACGCTGGAGTGTCTGTCGCGTCAGGAATTTGATCAATCATCGTTGTCGTAGACAAAATATCATCTTGTGCAAATATGCTTTCATAATTCGAGCCTTCTGCTCTAGAATCATCGACGAATCCAGAATAATATACATATTCAACTGCTGAATGTTTGCTGAGGGAAAGCATTTGAATCGGGTATTCTATGTAAATCGAATCTATTTTGTCTGAAATTGATAATTCAGATTCATAGGATTTAGAATCAATTCCAAGTAATAGGAACGTATTGTCTGAAGACGTATATCCAAGTTCGATGCTCGATTCGTAAATATCGATTAGTATTGTCCCTAAATCCCCTTTTTGGTGATCTAGTTGAGATACTAGTTCAATTGCATCCTGATTTTGGGGAACCACGGATACAACCCTTCCAAATGGATTGATATTGATTTCTACAGAAGGGTTTAAATCAATCGTTACGATATCGACAACCCGTAATGAAGTTAAATATCCAAAGAATGCTACTAAAATAACGACAAAGGAAGAAAAACTCAATACAATCTTTCTTAAATAGGGAGTATAAGATGCCTTTTCAGTCACATCCATCTCAAAAAGAGACATTTTTTCGACAAATTCCTGGTGGTAGGGAACTTGTAGGGAAGCTTGGTCTTTCATTATTGACTTAAATTCTCGGAATTTCATCGTAGTCCTCCTTTAAGGTAAGACGTATTTTTCTAATTGCTTTTTGATATACCCAAGTAATGGTCCCGATTGGTTTGTCCAATACGACTGATATCTCTCGATGTGTCATATTTTCTAAAGTATGAAGTAGAAAGACGTCTTTTTCTAAGATGTCGAGAACGGATAAAGCTTTTTCAATCAGTTCTCTATTTTCTGCATCAATCTCTAATGAACTAGATATCGAGTCACTGCGGAAGGAATCTAGATCTTCATCCACAAGAATCACTCGTTTTCGGCGATTATATTCATTGAATGCCAAATTTTTGGCTATGGTCAATAAATATGCGAGGAAATTTCGTTCCTTGTAATGTTTGATTGAATCCATCAATTTCAAATACGTATCTTGGATGATATCTTCTGTAAGGCTTTTGTCATGGAGAATGTTAATCACGACAAAATAGACCTTGCGGTAGGTTTGTTCGTAGATTTGTCCAAACACAGACGAATCACCATTTTTCAACTCTTCAACGAGTTGATTCAAGGTCTTTCCCATAAATTCACCTCACATCATCTATTGTACCTTATATGGGAAACCTTGACAACCGAAACCGCTTCATTAATATAAACAAAGATAGGCCCGGTTTTATTGGAAAAAAAAGACTCCGAAGAGTCCTTTTGGATGATTAGTAGTTTTGTTTTCTAATTTTACCGTCACGTTTGTGAATGACATAAGTTGTTTTTTGTTTAATTGACTTAATCGTAGCGTAGGCAATTGCTTCATTCTGAGTATGTAATGTTTTAATGACCTTGTGTGATCCTTCTCGTTTGATAATCCACATTTTATCCGTTTTTCTGAATATAATATGGTACTTTCCGAGTTCTTTTTTTTCAGTGGTAATCTCTCCTGAAAAATCTTCGACTCCTTCTTCATCTTCATAAGAATCTACTTGAGATTCAAAAGAATCATCTTCATTTTCTACTGCTTGGTTCCCCATGACTTCTTTTTCAAGTTGAGAGAGTGATGCTTTTAAATCAATGGATACTTCTGTTCTTTCTTCTGGTTTGGGTTGCTCTAATTCATCGATTGAACCATTGGCTTTGTCAGACTCCTCAACGAGTGAGACATCGGTTTCTGATTCATTCGTTTCTTCCATTGTTTCAGCCACACTTTTTGTTTCGTCTTGTAAGGGAACTTCATCCTCTGTGCTAGGTTCTTCTTCGGGTTTTTCCACTAAGTCATCAGGCAAATGATCAAACGTTTTTTCGCTGACCTCAGGTTTTGCTTCTACGATATTACGAAGGCTATTGGACTTGCTTTTCCGAGTATAGAGAAGATAAGCTATAACGATAACAAGAAGTGTGCCAAAAACAACCGCAAGAAATATTGCATTTTGTTTCATAAAATCTAGCATTGTTTAGCACTCCTTTCTTTAGTAAAACCTAAAATAATCGAAACTGCTCCGTATTGTTTGGCTTATACAATCCGGTGATTTCCTTCATTCCGAAGGCAATCTTTTTCTTTTTGCATGCAAATACAAATTCCTTTTTTAACGTAGCCAGTTTCGCTGAAGTCCAAGTCCTTTTTGATCCGAACTTATCAGAAAACACGTTTTTTAGACCAGGAAAGTATTGATCAAGAAGTTGGTAGAAAGCTGTTCTTTGAGGTTGATCAAGAGATAGAACAAAACTAGGGTAAATGAAGTCACCCGATGCCATAGATACATCTTCAACGATTTGTAAGATATTTTCCATCGTATCGTTAACGAAAGGAATCACGGGTTTTAAAATCACGCCTGCAGTTAAACCAGCTTCTTTTAGTTTGTGAAGCAATTTGATTCTATTATGATAATTGACATAGCCTTTACCTTCAAAACGCTCCTGAATGGTGTCAATCGTATTTCCAATCGGAATGGAGATGACTACAGAAGAAACCTGATTGATTTCTTGAAGAATTGACAAATCACGTAGAATTAAGTCAGAAGTGGTTTCAATGAAGACACCTAGTCCGGTTACACGAATGACCTCGAGTGCGCGTTTCATCGATAGTGATTCTTTTTCGATTTCATTATATGGATCTGGATTTTGGTAGAAACCGATAAGATTTTTGGAAGAAACAAACAATAATTCTTTTTGAATGACTTCAAGTCCTTTATCCTTCTCAACGACTTCACTTGAATCAAATGTTTGGTACGGATCTGAGAAGGAGGCGTAATATTGGTATGTAGGATGAGACCCCTCGTATAAATTCGCAAAAAAATCAATCGCAAAAAAACGATTCGGATACTTATTCGGAATCAAAATTTGCTTTGTAGTTTTATTTTCGAGATTAGCCATAGGAATTCCTCCTTAAAATCTCCAAATAACGATGATTAACAACAGGCTTCCCAAAAATGTAAGGTAGTGCCAAGTGGTAAACCTTTTTGGTAATTTATGGAACACCTTGTCAAATTCTGTCATCATTTTTCTAACCAATTTTGTTTCTAGTCCTTCAAAAACAATCAAGAAAGGTTTTTGAGGGCGATAACACATTTTTGAAGAGTCAAGTTGATTCTCCTCCAGTGCGTTATTAAAATACTCTTTTGTAATAATGTAGTCTTTCTTCCAAACATTTAGCAGAACATATCCTTTGGTTTTTCTTTTTGTTCCTATAAAATCTAACACGACTTTTAGAACGGCAATCAGAACAAACGCATAAATGCCTTCAAATAATGTTAAATCTTCAATCATCAACAGGAGTGTAGCGATAATCAACACGACAGAAATTGCATTCGTACGGTGCAAACTGACATGAAAATGGAAATAGGAGTTTAGTGCGAGATAAACAATGAAGCTCGTCAATAATGCTTCCACAACGATTAATACTGTCAAATCCATCGAATCACCCCTTCTTGGTATGATGTATGACTATGAAAGACGAATAAGAGGTTCCACGCGTTCAATCAAAGCCTCTATCGAAAGTACTTCTGTAATCATCAAAATCGGTTTATTAACATCTTGTAGCCATTTTTGGTGCTGCTTCTGGCTTCTGGTTGACTCATCAAGTTCTTCGTACTGACTAACCCAATCCAAAAAATCCAAATGTTGCAAGTAGAGGTCTCCTCCAGGAAGGATTCTTTCTTTGAATCGGTTTTCTTCTCTTTTTTGAATTCTTTCAAGACGTACATCCAGAGGAAGGTGCATGTAGATAAACAAATCAACGTTTGATTTGAAGACATCACCCCAACCGACGAAAGCACCTGATATGACATTGTATTCGAACTTTTTCAATTGTTTTTCAACATACTCTCTAGATTCTTCATGGGGTTTTCTTTTCGCAAAAGGCGGATCAGTGTTTTCCCATATCGCTTCATCAGTGTCGATAAAATGGTATCCAAATCGTGAAGCTATGGCTTTAGCCAGTGTAGTCGTTCCTGAACCTGAAGCACCGAATATATGAATTGTTTTTGGCTTATGCATAATTTCACCTATTTAGAAAACATAATTTTTTCGCTTTGGAACATTTTTTCCAAGAAATAGACAAATAATCCCAAGTATACGAGGTTCGAACAAATAGTAATAACAAGATATAAAACGACTCTAGGATTAAAAGTCATGATAGCGGATAACGTTTGAACTGTATTGTAGATGGGAAGAATGTACATGAATGGATTTTCTGTTATGCTGGAGTTAAATAGTGATGTAATCCCGACCAAAATAGTTAAAATATATAATGGAATTACCATTGTTGACGCTTCTTTCACGCTTTTTGAAAAAGCACTTATGATAGAAATTGCACCAACAATGACAAACACGGTAGAGAATAGCAAAGCAAGAATCATCAAATAATCTAGAACTGAATAGATTGCATAACTTGATCCTTGAATATCCAATAGTTTTGGAAGAGAAAACAGAATTCCGATAAAACTCGATACAGCCGACAATAAACTCAGCATTGACAAACTAAAGATTTTACCAATCGCTATCTCACTTCTTTTAACTGGTGTAATCAATAGTGTGGATATCGTATTTCGTTCTTTTTCACCTGCTATGGATTCCGGGCCAATGGACATCGCTCCACTGAACAAGAACATCACGACCAGCATTGGCATGATGGAAGAAATCATGGTTCCAATTTGGAGGTTTTGATCGACTTCAGTTCCATCAAACTGCAAGGTAAAAAACGTTGTGTCTCCATACAAATCATAACTTAAAGTAGCTTGAAATTGCGATAAATACCGAACAAAACGAGAGTATACGGCGCTTGAGTTCATATTGTTCTGATTCGAATAAATCCAAATGACAGGTTTATCGCCAGTTCCATCGTACGTCAATATAGAGTCATCAAAATATAACAACAATTCCCATTCCTCGTCGTCAATTCTCGCTTGATATTCGTCGACATCATCTTCTGAAATGGAAATAACATTCAGTATATAATCAGTTTCGTTGGGTTCATAAATATCCATAAACTCCACGACTGGATTGACAATTGCAACATGATATGGTGTTTTTGTTGTCGCGTTTTCAAGAGCACTTCCAATGAATGAGTAGACCAAAAACAGCATCAATCCTGGTAAAAACATGATTGTGAATATCAATCTTTTATCTTTCATGACACGGTCGAATTCTTTTTTAAAAATCGTTTTTATGTTTTTCATCATAGTTCACCATTTGCCTTTTCATAAAGGTCAAAAAACAATGGTTCAAGATTCCCATGATTCATCATAACGTTTGCCATTAAGTCGGAAAATATCATTTTTCCATTAATAATGATGCCAACTCTGTCACATAATTTTTCAACCAATGAAAATATATGAGTTGATACAATGATGGTCTTCCCTTCTTTTTTCAATTCAAGCAAGTAATCAGTGACCACTTTTGCGGTGATCACGTCAAGTCCGTTGGTCGGTTCATCAAATACGATGACTGAAGGGTCATGAACAAGTGAAATCGCAAGTTGTACTTTCTGTTTCATTCCGGAAGACAACTCTCCAATTTTGACTTCTTTGAAATTATCAATCCCGAATTTATCGAAAAGCATTTCTTTTCTAATTTTGATCTTTGCTTCATCGATTCCATGAAGCTTAGAAAAGTAATCAAATAAATAATTTGGAGTAAAAAAATCTTCTAATCGGAAGTCGCTTGTTAAAAAACCAACCGTTCTTCTAACGCCATCCGGATTTGAATGGATGCTATGTCCATTCACTGTGACTTCACCGGTATCTGGCTTAATCAATGTCGAAATGCAACGTAATGTCGTTGTTTTTCCTGCACCGTTCGGTCCTAGAAGACCATAGATTTCACCACTATAAGCTTGAAAAGAAAGCCCATCGACAGCCACTTTGATTTTCTCATGAGTTTTCTCGATTTTCTGTTGTTTTTTAGACAGATTAAATCTTTTCGTTATATTAGTGACATTGACCATTGGTTCCATTGATAATCCCCCGTTTGTCAGATATTATTAGTTTAACAGAAAATGAATCATTTTACAATGGATTACCGGATGAAACAAAGAAAAAAAGTCTATAAATAGACTTTTACTTTGCGGCTTTTTCAACAGCTTTTTTTGCTTGAACACAAATTGCAGCAAAACCTGCAGCGTCGTTGACAGCGATGTCAGCCAACATTTTGCGGTTCACTTCGATGCCAGCTTTGTTTAAACCGTCAATGAGTCTTGAATAAGACAAATCGTTTAGTCTAGCAGCGGCATTGATTCTGGTAATCCATAGTTTACGGAAATCTCTTTTTTTCCTACGGCGATCTCTATAAGCATACGCAAGCGAGTTCATTACTTGCTCTTTGGCTGTCTTATAAAGCAAATGTTTCGCGCCATAATAACCTTTGGCAAGTTTTAATATTTTTTTACGTCTATTTCTGGTGGTTGGGCCACCTTTTACTCTTGGCATTTTATCGAATCCTCCTCAATCTTACAAGTACGGTACTTGGTGTTTAATTCTTTTGACATCGGAAGCTGACACGATTTCAGTATTCCGCCCTTGTCTGTTTTGTTTTGGTGATTTATGGCTCATCAAATGCCCGTGAAACGTGCTGCTTCTTTTCAATTTGCCTGAAGCAGTTCTTTTAAGTCTTTTCTTTGTTCCCGAATGGGATTTCATTTTTGGCATGATAGTACTCCTTCTGTTATTTTTTCTTCGGTGATAAGTTCATGTTGATATAGCGTCCTTCATGAGAGACTGCATTGTCTAAATCTCCGACTTCTGCACATCCGTCCTTGAAACGATTCAAGACTTCTTTGCCTTGATCAATCAGGATTTTTCCAGCACGATACGGTAGACGAACACTGACTTTCAGTTTGTCTCCTTTTTCCAAAAACTTCACTCCGTTTCGAAGTTTAGTTTCGAAGTCGTGCGTGTCAATGACAGCGGTCAATCTGATTTCTTTCAGTTCGACGACCTTTTGATTTTTGCGGGCTTCTCTGGCTTTTCGTTGCTGTTCATACCTGAATTTTGAATAATCCATCAATTTGCATACCGGTGGCTTTGCATTGGGGGCAACCAACACCAAATCCATACCCTCTTGGCTGGCAATTGCCAACGCCTCACGGATGGGTTTGACGCCATATTGAAATCCCTCAGAGCCAATGAGCAATACTTCCCTTGCACGAATTTCGTCATTAATCGGGGTTGTATCCTTTTTGACCGGTTTTGCATTGTTATATAAAATAGTGAACACCTCCATTTGGTAAAAAAAAGTGGATACCGAATCGGCACCCACATTTGTCACTTTTCTAGTAAAGTTGGCAGTAGCAAGGACCTATTGATTCGTCAATCAGGTGAGAAGTGGGTACTTCTTCTTTCTACGGTTTTTCAACCTACTATATTATAGTCTATTCTACTACATTTGTCAACGATTAATTCTCGTTTATTTCTTCTTGGTCTTTTTTGTCTTTGATGTAGTTTTCTTTATTGACTTGATAGGCTCTAGCGATAGCCAAAGATCCTTTAGGCACGTTCTTGTTTAGTGTTGAACCTGCAGCAATCAAGGAATTGTCGTCCACATGTATCGGAGCAATCAAATTGACGTTACAACCAATAAATACATCATCGCCAATGGTTGTTTGATATTTATTTTTTCCATCATAGTTGACCGTGATAGAGCCACAACCAAAGTTAACATTTTTCCCGACTGTTGCATCACCAATGTAAGCAAGATGAGAAGCCTTGGTATTTTCTTGAGTGGAAGATTTTTTTACTTCTACGAAATTTCCAATACGATTGTGTGGGCCAATGTGAGCTCCATCTCTTAAGTGAGCAAATGGGCCTACTGTCGTGCTTTCATCGACAATTGAGTTGTATACGAGAGAGTGTCTGCATACTACTTTTTCACCAATAATACTGTCATGAATTTCGGTATTCGGTCCAATCGAAGCACCTTTTCGAATGACTGAATTTCCTGTAATGTATGTATTCGGGTGGATGATAACATTCTCTTCAATCACAACGTTTTGACCGATCGTAATGGTTTCCGGGTTAATCATTGCGACGCCTTTGAGCATCATTTGTTTGTTGATATCCAAACGAAGTTTCGCTTCGGCAATGCTTAAAGCGTATAAATCATTCACACCCATGGACTTGTAGGCTTCTCTTAAAAAATAAGTACCGATGACTTCTTTGCTTTGTTGCATGATTCCAACGATATCCGTCAAGTAATATTCGTTTTTGAGATTATGATTATCAATTTTGTTTAGAGTTGAGAATAAAAGTTTAGTATTAACCACATAAATCCCTGTATTGATTTCTGAAATCGTCCTTTGAGACATCGAAGCTTCATGATGTTCAATGATTGAATCCAAATAACCAGATTCGTTTCTAATGATTCGTCCATAACCTTCAGGTTCTTCGACCTTTGTCGTTACGATAGTCAAATCATGCCTACGATCTTGATGTTCAATAATTGTTTTTTCAATCACAGAAGTATCAACGAGTGGCATATCCCCAGGAAGAATCATCGTGAAACCATCCAAATCAGTTACATGTGGTTCACAAACCATGACTGCATGACCTGTGCCGAGTTGTTCGCTTTGAACGGCATAGGTTACTTTATCACCTAAAATATCCTGAATGATTTCTCTTTTATGTCCTACAACAACGATAATTTCATCAAATTGTCCAGAATTTTGAATATTCTCTACTATATAGGCAATCATCGGCTTTTTTAGAAGAGGATAAGCACATTTTGGCAATTCCGTTTTCATTCTAGTGCCTTTTCCGGCAGCTAATACAATTGCATACTTTCTCATGACTGATCACTTCTTTCTTCTTCACGATTGAGTTTTTCCAAAGTTGAAACAATCATATCGATGCACATTTCGACGGTATCGATTGATTTTGCGGAAACACTGACCCTTATCATAGGTTCTGTTCCACTGGGTCTAACGATGACAAATCCATCATCTTGAAGATGCCCCTTCACTTCTTCTATCACTTTGAGTACTTCAGGATGTTTTACTAATGATTTGTCAATGTTTCTTAAATTGACCATTCTATCCGGATAGAATGTGATGTCCTTGCATATCTCTTCAATCGTCGTATTCCATTCCCTGAAAATATTGACAAGGAATACAGCATTCAAGACTCCATCACCGGTTTCAAGTATCGTCCGGTTGATGATATGTCCGGAATTTTCACCACCGATGACATAATGATGTTGGTTCATTTCTTCAAGGACGTACTTGTCGCCAACATCGGTTTGAACAACGTGAATTCCTTTGTTTTTCAGTGCCTTAATAATGCCTAGATTGCTCATTTTAGTTAGCACAACAGTATTGTTCTCTAAATGACCACGTTCTTTTAAATAGAGAGCGGTAGCGTAGATTAGCATGTCTCCGTCATATAATCTTCCGTCCTTGCCAACCATCAACACACGATCTCCATCTCCATCAAAAGCAAAACCGAAGTCTAGTTTTCTATTGGTTACTTCCCAAGAAAGTTGACCAGGATGGGTTGAACCGCAGAGTACGTTGATGTTTTTCCCATCAGGAGTATCGCCCATAGTGAATAAATTATTTGTAATATGATTGAAAATCAACTTCGCCGTTTCGAAGGTAGCTCCATTCGCCATATCGAGGCCGATACGGTAATCGGTAGGTGTTAACAAACCCTCATACAGATTTTCGTAGATCTTCTGATGAGAAATCATTGGTAAATCCTGGCCAACTTTGTTCGGCATTTTTGGACAAATCAGTCCATCAATAGTTTGTTCAATCAAATGTTCTTTCTCAAGAAAAATCTTGATCCCAGAGTCAAAAATTTTGATTCCGTTGTCTTGATATGGGTTATGACTAGCCGTGACAATGACGCCTAAAGCTTTCATTTCTTCTGATATATAAGAAAGTTTTGGTGTCGGAACAATTCCAATATCAAGCACATCAATTCCACTGACTTTCGCGCCTTGTTTGATCGCGTCAACAAGCATTTCTCCAGATTCTCTAGTGTCTCGTCCAATAATTAATATATCATTTTCTAAAATCGATAAAGCTTTTCCGAGTGAGAAGGCAAGTTCAAATGTTAAAAAATCGTAGGCTTTACCCCTAATGCCATCGGTTCCAAAATATTTCCCCATGCGTTTCCCCCCTATTCTACAGTCACTGATTTAGCTAGATTCCTTGGTTTATCAATATCTTTTCCCAAATCAAGCGCTGAGTAAAAAGCGATTAATTGTGTTGGTATAACGGTAACGAGAGGGCTTAGAATCTCATGGACATCCATTAATATTATCTCATCACTGACTTCTGAAACGTCATTAATCGAAATGATAATCACTTCAGCTCCACGAGAAAGGACCTCTCTAACATTTGCTCTTGTGTTATTATTGATGTTTCGTTGTGAAATGATAGCAATGACTGGAACACCATCTTCTATCAAAGCAATCGTTCCGTGTTTGAGTTCTCCAGCCGCAAATCCTTCCGTCTGAATGTAAGAAATCTCCTTCAACTTTAAAGCTGCTTCCAAACAAGTATAATAATCAAGGCCTCTTCCAATATAGAAACAATTTCTTTTTGTGATTTTGTCTCTTACCAAACTGTGAATGTATTCTCTTTTATCAATGATTGCTTCCATCGCTACGGCTACTTTTGAAAGTTCAACGTGAAGATCAAACGGTTTCTTTTTAGCAATCACATAGGCTAATATCGATAGAATAGCTACTTGACCAACATAGGCTTTCGTAGACGCAACGGCGATTTCTGGGCCTGCATATATTTCTAAAAAGGCATCAGATTCTCTTGCCAAAGTCGAAGTTGGAACATTTGTAATCGTTAAAGTCGGATGACCTAACTGTTTAACATTCAATAAGCATGCTCGTAAATCTGCGGTTTCTCCAGATTGAGATATGAAAATAAACACAGGGTTTGAGTCGAGTAAAGGCATGTTATATGCAAATTCAGAAGCAATAAACACTTCGGTATGCTTCTTGGAAATATTTTCAAAATAATATTTTCCTACATAACCAGCGTGCATACTCGTTCCGGCAGCGATGATATAAATCCGCTCCGCTTTGTCAATCATATTGATGACTTTTGGTTTGATCTTGAATAACTCGTCAGAATAGTATTGTGACACGATTTTTCTGATGACGTTCGGTTGTTCACATATTTCTTTAAGCATGTAGTGAGAAAAACCGGCTTTTCCGATTTCATCGAGAACCATATCCATTTTAATCAATTCAATTTTAACTGGAGTCCCAATGATGTCATACATGTGATAAAGGTAATCATTACCAATCTTTTCGACAACGGTAAATGTCTTGTCGTCAATTGGATAATAACACTCTGCATTTCCAACCAAAGCCATGACATCGGATGCCAAAGCAATTCCGTTTTTGCCAGTGCCGATTAATAGTGGTGATTTATTTTTAGCTGCATAGATTTTATCTGGCGTTGAAGTATCTATAATCAGTAAAGCATAAGAACCCTCAATGAGTGACAATGTTTTTCTAATTGATTCTTCCACAGTCAGTGTAGCTGAAAAATGCTCTATGAGGTTTGCGACTACTTCCGTATCTGTTTCCGATACAAACTCAGCGTTTGGAATGAATTTAGCAATCAATTCTTTATAGTTCTCAATCACACCATTATGAACGAGAGAGAAACGTTTTGTTGAAGAAAAATGCGGGTGACTGTTTGTCATATTTGGCTTGCCATGGGTTGCCCATCTCGTATGTCCGATCGCAAGGTGATTCATGCTATCATAGTTGAAATCCTCAATTAAGTGAGCGACTCGACCCTTGTCCTTATACATGACAAAATCGTGGTTTTCTTGATCGAAAAAGAAGATTCCACAAGAATCATAACCACGATATTCTAGTTTTTCTAACCCTGACAAAATAATGTCGGAAGCTTTGTTTTCACCAAGATATCCTACGATGCCACACATATACATTCCCCCATATTCCACTCACGCTGAAAAAGATACATAGATTATACCACTACTGTATCATTATTTCAATCACATTTGTTTGATAAAATTGAATAGTTTATGGAAGTCTAATAGACAAAACCGAAGGGAATTCACTGAATCTCCGATTTTACCGAGGCTACAAACCAAAGTAAAAATATCGCTATGAGAATGATTACATATTCATAGGTTTCGGCAACAAAACGGTATTTGCCATCAATAAACATGACAATAGGAAACACGCTTTGGAGTTCATTTCCAAGTGAAGAACCCTCAAGTGTGTTTGATGTACTCAAAAATTCAATGGACCAGTATATAAAAATCGAAAATATCATGGAGAGTGAATGATTGAATATCCTTAGAATCAATAAGGATAGAAAACCATAGAAAACCGCCTGAAGACCTAGTTTCACGAACAGTTGAATAATCTCATAAATCGACATTTCAATCATTAAAACAGTCTTCCCAATCACTCCAAATAGCAACAAAATTCCTATCAAAAACAGACAAAAAACAACAAAATACACAGCTGAATTAAAAAATTGATATTGTGCCCTCCCATGAGTCCCATCCATCCAATAAACAACGTATTTTTGATGGCTTTCATTCCCCATTTCACCAAAAAGAAATATGGAATATATGGTTAAAATCATTTTTGAATATATCACAGAATTCGATATATACATCGATGAATAGGATTCTCTCAAGCCATCAATTGACAAGATTCCTTCGAATATATTTGATTGATAAAGAAATATGATTCCTGAAATTACTAGTATAATAGTCGTAATAATTCTAATTTTTTTCGAAAGAACCAATAGAAAATGATATTTCCATTTGTGCATCTAGTTGATTCTCCCATTCATGATTTTCACTGTCTTCTTCTGTTTGACTTTGATAGATTGAGGTTGATGAGTAGAGATGATAATCAAGGTATCGGGGATTCTTTGCTTAATCATTTCGACAAGTTCTATTTTAGATGCTTCATCAATTGCTCGAAAAGGCTCATCCAACAATAGTACCTTCGGTTGATGGATGAAGGCTTGAATCAGATTGACTTTTTGCTTCATTCCATTTGACAGTGTCCTGATGCTTTGATTCGATGCCTCCAACATATGAAACGCTTCCAATAATGGAATCAATCGATGATTGATTGAATGAACCTCTTTCGATTTTACTCTTCCAAGATTGACCAAGAACTCCTCAACAGTCAGATGCTCTGGCAAGATGTACTGTTCAGGAGCGTATCCAATGGAGACGTGCTTCATATCGATTTGGCCATCATATCTCAACAGACCCATGATACACTTTAATATGGTTGACTTACCACTGCCGTTCGGGCCTGTAATAACGTATAGCTTCCCAGTATGAAACGTGTAATTAATCTCCTCAATCGCTGTTCTCAATCTATATTTTTTGGATACATTAGTCATAGTAATAACGGGTAATAAAGAGTTCATCTTCATAAACCTCCAATTGAGTGACTTGATTGGAAAAGTAGATAAAATCATCGATATAGTCAACGAGTGTCATCCCATTTTGGATGGATACGATTCGAATTGGAAAACGATTGAAATACAGAGGGTCTGAACTAAAGTCAAATGAAAGAAACAAAATTATTTTCTCGTCTTGATCAAGGTTGATCTCTAAAACATTATATTCTCCAATCACTAGTTCTTCTATATCTTCGTAAGAATGAATGCCCTCAGAACTTGAAAGCTCAAGAATCTGCATATTATCGATTTCTACGGAATCCATCATTGCATCAAATTCACTGAAGTTGATTCTATAATTTTGATGGTTTTCAAGTTCAATTAACAATCCATTTATCCCGCCATAGGGGGAAGTTCGATCGACTATGCCAAATAATCGTTTTAAATACAACATCGATTCACAGGGTTCATCCATAAATATAAGATGGAGATTACCAATGTCAAAGGTGATTTCTTCAAGGTTTGTATAGATGATGTGAATCATCGCGTTACTGGTAGAAATTTCTGTTCCAGAATGAAAAAGAAATTGCTCAAAATGAATTCCCAAACGAACGAGAGAATATTCATTTTGCCTATAGGTAACCACATCTTCTTCAATGACGATTTCATCCATTTCGATTTGAAGACTAAAATCATCGCTTTCGATAAAAACAGCTTCCATCTGAAAGATATCAAAAAGAAAAGACGACGGTTGATCTGAATACAGTTTTACTTCGAACTTCTCTTGACGATATACCACTCTAGATAATTCTTCTTTTACTGTGATGACAGTAACGTATTTTGAATCATTACTTCGAATCAAAAAATACGCTGATACCAAAAGCGCATAGAAACCAAAAAGAACGAACATGAATCGTTTCACTAAAGTTTCTCCTTGATAATTTCGTAGTACTCCGTCGTTACATTAAACGTTTCCCAACCACCTCTTTTGGTTTCTATCCAAAAGAAAAAGTACTTGCCTACACCGTTTGACAATTCGCCTGTTCCTCTTGTCATGATTGAAACATACGTGAGAGGATCTACGATAATGATGAATTCATAAGTTTCACTTGTTGTCAAATTCGACGCATACGAAATCGATGCCTTGATATCCGCATCAATGCTTCCCTTGAATTTCTTGATATCTCCCTTTCCACTGACCGCAATCGATCCGGAAGCGCTGATTTGATACTTTGTCTCTTCTTTTGTCGAAAGAGTGATATTGTGTTTAATCGTTGAAAAGCCATTATTGACGATTTTTAGTTTTGTTTCTGAAACAAATTCCAAAACCTGGTTTTTATTGACGATTCCTAGTTGCCAACCAATGAACTTGGGCTTATCAAGCAAATCATAATAATCGTCATATAGTTCTTCTGAAAATTCTTTTAAAAGCATGGCTTCATCATCGTCAAAGACGATTTCTTGATAGGTAAGGTATTCTTCTGCATTAACTCGAGGTATCAAAGCCCCTATCATCAAAGACAACATCATTAAAACAAGTATTTTTTTCATAAAAAAAACCCTCCAATTCGTATTAATGATACGCATTGAAAGGTTCAATTCTTTTTATCTAATCACAAAGGATGGTTACTAAAGTATTGTAATGTATCATCATAACCGTATTGATAGATTTTCTTAGATTTTTCAGGATCAAAATTCAAATGTCCACCGAGGTGCTGTTTCGTCTTGATTTCATGAATCTTTACATCAGGATATTTGGATGCATTTAAGAAATGAATTTTTTCCAAGTGAATGACGATAATCGTATCGCAACCTTCATCAATCAATGGTTTGATAGGCGCATTGTCGTATAATCCACCATCGTAATATTGTTTGTCGTTCACTTGAAGTGGAGCGAAAATGATTGGAATCGAACAAGACGCTAATATTTGCTTATAGACGATTTCGTCGTCCTCACATGAAGATATTTTAGAATAGACTACGTGTGACTCATCTCTTTTGACATAATGATGATAACTGGATTTGAATAATCCAAAGATTCCTTCATTCACCTCGCCACCTTCGGAAATGGTCACATAGACTTGCTTCTGTCTTAATATATCAAGATTCAAATGATTCTTAAGCATTTCCTCTAATGATGAAATTTCATAGACGCCCGTGGATTTGAACTCGAGTCTTTCCTTGATGATTCTTTTAAAAATATTTTCTGTTCTTTTTAACAAATCGTTTGATACTGAAAACCAGAGTTCTCTGGCTTGATCAACAGACATTGTCGATAACATACTTGCATTGACAGAACCAATGCTCGTTCCTGAAAAAACTTCCACTTTTTGAAGTATACCTAGTTCTTCCAAGGCTTTTGCTACACCGATTTGATATGCCCCTCTGGCTCCTCCGCCAGTCAAACAGAGACCTAGTTTCAACGATATCACCTCTAATACATCCTTTTTTGGTTTTCAAATGAAACGACGGATATTGTCCCTCCGCCCAAGCAAACTTCTCCATCATAAAATACAGCAGCTTGGCCAGGGGTAACTGCCCTGACAAGTTCTTTAAAACGAACCGAAATGGTAGATGAATTCAAAAATTCAATTTCAACAGGTACATCCATTTGTCTGTATCTAAATTTAGCTGTCAGATTTCTTTTCCCTATGAAATGTTCATTCGATATCCAATTCACATCTTCTACCAAGCATGAATCAGAATACAAGTTTGGATGGTCGATACCTTGACCAACATACAAAATATTTTTCTCCAGGTCTTTACCAACCACAAACCAAGGTTCTTGACCATAGATTTTACTTCCACCGATTCGTAATCCTTTTCTTTGGCCAATCGTGTAATACATCAACCCTTCGTGCTCTCCGATGATATCACCATCTAATGTAGATATTTTCCCAGACTTGCTCGGAAGATAATTAGATAGAAATTGGCTGAAATGTCGTTCTCCTATGAAGCAGATTCCAGTGGAATCTTTCTTTTTTGCAGTAATCAAACCGGCATTTTCAGCGACTCTACGAACTTCTTTCTTCTGCATTTCTCCGATAGGAAAAAGCGTTTTTGAAAGTTGTTCCTGAGTAAGCTGGCACAAAAAATACGTTTGATCTTTGTTGCTGTCAAGTCCCCTTAATAATTTTGTTTGATTTCCATCATGGATGACCCTTGCGTAATGACCCATCGCAATATAATCAGCTCCAAGAGAAATCGCAACGTTTAAAAAAGCCTTGAATTTGATGTATTTATTACAAAGAATGTCTGGATTCGGTGTTCTTCCTCTTCTATACTCTTCAAGAAAATATGTGAAAACATCATCCCAGTATTCTTTGATAAAATCGTGCCTATGCAACTTGATATGAAGTTTGTTGGCTACTTCAAGCGCATCCTGATAATCTTCTTCCTGAGGGCATATTTCGTTGTTGTAGTCAGGATTACCTAGCAGATCTTGATTCATCGCACTGTCCCAGTTGCGCATGAATAAGGCTTCCACCTCGTAACCCTGTTCAATTAAAAGCAAAGCGGCAACGCTTGAATCAACGCCACCACTAAGTCCGACGATTACTTTCGCCATATAATCACCTATCTTTTTACGTCTGAGGGCATCCTGAAATCACTTCTTGGAGATAGTGCGTATTCCAATACTTTCGGTGAATCCGGACTCGCCTGTCTTTTATACTGTTGTGAAAAGAAACGACTCATGAAATGATCCACATAAGAGTCTATTTCTTCATCATTTAACTGAAACGCTTTTCGAAGAAGGAATTTGATTCGATTCGATTCATCTCCGCAAACTAAAAAGCGATAAAGGATATAATCATTGATTTCGTATTTTCCAATCAGTTTCTCAGTTGATTGTCCTTTTTTTAACTCTGGAGTGATTGGGGTATCCAAAATGTCATAAAGACAAGGCTTTACTTCATTTGAAAACAAATGATCCGCATACATCTTAATCATAAAACGAACCAAAGTTTTAGGAACGCCTCCATTGACGTTATACATGCTCATTTGGTCTCCGTTGTAAGTAGACCATCCAAGTGCAATTTCCGATAAGTCCCCAGTTCCAAGTACGATTCCATTCACTTTGTTCGCCATATCCATTAAAATCATCGTTCTCGCCCTTGCTTGAGCGTTTTCATATGTAATGTCCTCTGTTACCCCATCGTGTTTCAAAAGATGCAGATGGTCAGTAACGTGCGCTTGAATGTCAATCTCTTGATAATCAACTGAAAGAAGCTTCATTAATTTTTTGGCGTTTTCCAAAGTTCTTTCAGAGGTTGCCATTCCTGGCATCGTAATCGCAATAATCCCTTTTCGATCCAATTGCAAAGAATCAAAAGCTCTACAAGCAACCAATAGCGCCAAAGAGGAATCGAGCCCTCCAGAAACGCCGATGACGATGTTTTTGATTCCTATGTGGTTGATTCTTTTCGCAAGACCATATTCTTGAATCGATGCGATTTTATGAAAATCCTTCAATTCATTCGTTTCGGGAACGAAAGGAAGGGTATTAATCTTTTTTGTGAAATGATAATCGTCGGATTCATCCATTTGAAAAGCAACCGTTTGGTACTTATATCGATATTTTAGGATCGAATCTCTAAAACTGGAGTTGTTTCTTCTCTCGTGCGCAAGCTTGAGAATGTCAAGATCTGCATACATAATCTCTGTTTCCAAAGAAAACTTTTCAGATTCCGTGATCAACGTTCCATTACTTGAAACGATATTATGTCCAGAAAAAACTGTTTCACTTGTCGATTCTGACGCGCCTGCACTGCAATAAACGTAGATTCCACAATTCTTTCTCGAGTGTTCTAACACAGCATTTCTTCGAATACTTTCTTTCCCGAGCGTTTCATTGGATGCGGAAATGTTGATGATAACGTTCGCTCCGTTGACGCTTAATAGATTGCCAGGGGTAATCGTCGCCCACATGTCTTCACAGATTTCAACGCCAAAGTTGAAATCACCTTTTGAAAAAATAAGATTCCCAAACGGAACAGTTTGATCAAGATATTTAATTTCAGTGAAATGATCCACAACATCAAACCCTGATTTAAACCAACGCTTTTCGTAATATTCTTTCGTGTTAGGTAAATAGAACTTGGGAATCACACCCAAAATGAGGTTCTTTTGAATCACCATAGCAACATTCAATACCATCTCTTCAACAATCAAAGGAAGTCCGCATAGGACTACGCCAGGATAGTGGTTGTGTTCTAAAAAGTAAGCAACTGCCTTGTTGACATCTTCAAAAAGAGATTTGTGAAAAAACAAATCATTACAGGTATACGCACTAATCCCAAGCTCTGGAAAAACGGCAATCGCGCTTTGGTTGTTCTCAAGTGAAGACAACATCTCTTTGACATTGAACAAAGGATTACCGACTTGGAGTTTTGGGGAGATTAAACTGAGTTTGACAAAACCGTGTTTTACCATGACCTAACCTCGATATAATTCATTTTGCATAACGTAATCATAGATTTCAGGAGTAACATATTCAGGGTCGAAAGTTTCCCTGAACGCAGTTGAAGAAATACTTTGATTGAAATGAGGCAAAATGATAAATTGACTCAAATACTCTTTGAGAAAAGAATCATTCTTCAAAAAAGAATGGATATCTGTATTTGCACGATTAATGACAATAAACTTAAATTCAGATAAAAGGCTTTTGGCATTAATCCATTTATGAAGTTTGTAAAGATTATCTGCACCTATGACAAATGCAAGTTCTTCATCTGGATATTTCTCTTGAAGTCGTAGCAGGGATTGATAAGTTCCTTTATAGTCAGAATCATCAAATTCAAGCGAAGAGACGAGTGCTTTTGGTAAATCCTTGATTAATAACTCAAGCATTTGCAACCGATGATAATTTGATGATAGGCTTCTTTTTGTGTAAAGATTGCTGACGGGAAGGTAAATGAACTTAGAAAAATGTATCTCTTTTTCAATATGAAAATAGATCTCTTTATGCGCTATCGTAGGCGGATTGAAAGCTCCACCGAATACAATCACCATTTGGCCAACTCCTTCTCTACAACTCTACTTCTATTCTATCATAACACACAACGTTTGAAAAGAACATACTCGCATTCATCCAATTATGGTATAATCTTTTTGGGTGATGAATATGGAAAAACAAATAATGGATATTTTAGTATTCGCAAAGGATTTACTGGCAATTCCTTCTCCAAGTGGATATAGCGAGTTAGTCATTCCTTTTATCAAAAAGGAAGCTGAAAAATTGGGTTTCCCAATCGAATTTTCAAAGAAAGGGAATGCCATCATTACCGTTCAAGGAAAATCGACCAAGGTATTAGGACTTTCTGGTCATGTGGATACCTTAGGGGCAATGGTAAAAAGCATTTCTTCTGATGGCACTCTCCGTTTCACAACCGTAGGAGGGCCCATTTGGCCGACCATGGATGGAGAATATTGCACAGTACACACAAGGGACAATAAAGAATTCAGTGCTACATTTCTATCGACTTCTCCATCATCGCATGTCTATAAGGATGCGACTTCGAAGGAAAGAACCCCTTCTGACATGATGATTCGAATCGACGAAGTCGTTCATTCAAAGGATGATGTTCTAAAATTAGGCATCCGAGCAGGAGACTTTGTCTTCTTTGATCCGAAAACGGTCATTACGGGTTCCGGGTATATCAAAAGTAGATTTTTAGACGATAAAATCAGTGTCGCTATTTTATTCGGATTATTAAAACAGATTAAGGAAGAGAATATCATTCCTGAATCCACACTCAAAATTATCATTTCAACGTATGAAGAGGTCGGACATGGTGCAGCCTCGGTTCCCGAACTTGATGAATTCATCGCTGTTGACATGGGATGTATCGGAGATGACCTTACCTGTACGGAAGAAATGGTCTCCATTTGTGCCAAAGATTCTAGTGGACCTTATGACTATGAAATCATTTCAAAACTTGTTGATTTGGCTAAAAAGGAAAAACTTGACTTTGCGACCGATATCTACCCCTATTATGGATCTGATGTATCCGCAGCTTACCGTGGTGGAAATGATTTCAAGGGCGGATTGATTGGACCTGGTGTTCATGCTTCTCACGGGATGGAAAGAACACACGCAAGTGCCGTCAATAACACTTTAAAACTTCTTCTATCGTATATTCAAAAAAAATAACATACCCTATTGAAATATTCCGTTTTCTAAAATATAATGGAATAAAATATAATCAAGGGGGAAAACATGAAAAAAGTTTACAATGGCCTCGGCCAGCTATTCGGTTTCTTAACGATTTTGCTTTATGCATTTCTGTTTGCGAACACCATTTTTAATTTCGGCGTAGATAATCAAATTCTTGGTATCCTAGAAACAGTCAAAATATATGCAATCTTTGCGGTATGTGGACTTGCAGGACTTGAGTTTGTAACTGGAAAGAAAATCATCGCATTGATTTACTTCCTTCTACTCGCATTTGTCGTGATCTTCAGTTTCTTTCCAGAGATTCAAGATCAAATTATGCAATACATTCCTACAGAATAAATCAAATAAAGACACCAGCAACTGAAGCGTTGCTGGTGTTTTTTTTATGATAGTATCCTTTTTAAAAACGCTTTTGTCCGTTCTTCTCTCGGGTTTGTAAAAATCGATTGAGGGTCGTTTTCTTCAAGTACAATTCCTTGATCCATAAAAATCACTCTCGTTGATACTTCTTTAGCAAAGCTCATCTCATGAGTTACAACAATCATCGTCATCCCTTTTTCAGCCAATTGTTTCATCACTTCCAACACTTCTCCGACCATTTCAGGGTCGAGAGCTGATGTCGGTTCGTCAAACAATAGAATCTCGGGATTCATACAGAGCGCTCGTGCAATCGCGACACGCTGTTTCTGTCCACCGGATAATTTTTTAGGGTTTTGATATGCGAAATCTTTCATTCCAACCGCTTCTAAATTCTTTAGTCCGTTGCGGATGGCATCTTCTTTCGATACGCCGAGTACTTTCATCGGTGCGAGCATGCAATTTTGTAAAACATTCAGGTTATTGAACAGATTGAAAGACTGAAAAACCATTCCCATCTTCGCTCTCAAACGATTCAGATTGATTTTATTATCAGTAAGTCTTTCGTTTTCAAACCATATTTCTCCGGAATTGCTTATTTCAAGTAAGTTTATACACCTTAAAAGCGTACTCTTACCGGATCCGCTTGAGCCGATGACAGACAAAACTTCACCTTGATGAATTTCAAGATTGATTCCTTTGAGAACTTCATTGTTCGAAAAGGATTTCTTTAAATTGACTATTTTAATAATAGGTTCCATCTCAGCCTCCTAATTCGAACTTTTTAATTCTTGAATCGGCATATCAAGTTTTTTCTCAGCTGCCTGCAATAATTTCGTCACGGTATACGTCAAAAACAAATAAATCAATGCGACAACGAAATAAGCTTCTAATTGTCTATAGTGCATTCCAGCAATCTTTCTCGTTTGGTTAAATAATTCGAAGATACCGATGATGGATAGTACGGAAGTATCTTTTATGTTAATGACGAACTCGTTTCCAATCGCCGGCATAGAGTTTTTGATGGCTTGAGGAAATATAACGTAGCGCATCGTTTGTAATCCTGACATCCCTAAACTTCTGGAAGCTTCTGTTTGCCCTGAATCCACCGACTGAATTCCACCTCTTAGAATTTCCGCGATATAGGCTGTTGTATTGATGCTTACGACGAATAACCCACATAGAAGCGCATTTCCAAACAGTCCGAGACCATACCAGAAAAAAGCGGCTTGGACAATCATCGGAGTACCTCGAAAAACAGTAACGTAGACTTTAGAAAAGGTGGATAAGCCAACTTTTGCATAACGGATGAATCTAGAATCCATTTCACTCGGTTTTAATAGCCTTAACATAACTAGAATCATCGCTAGAAAGAATCCAATGATCGTTCCTGCCAAAGACAATAATAAAGTTGTCACAACGCCTTCCACAAAAAGCGATAAATACCTGAAGAAAGTAAAGAATGCGCCTTCCCAAAACCCATCCGGCATGACTGGAACCAGTTGTCCAGTATAAACCGCGGACGCACTTTCCTCTCCAAAAAAGAGCGTCGCGGTTAGTACAAATGGATCATTGCCCGCAAAGGCATTTGGTAATGACACAATCCGTCCTTCTATGACGTCAATGACGACATCACCAGTTACACTGCTAACAGTAATCGACTGAACATTCTCATCGAGGACAATTCTTTGGTTGTCTACTTCCCAAGTCAGTTCTACTTCTCCATACGTCAAAGGCAAATAGAATCCTGTGGACAATTGGTTCAATTTGGTATCATTTAAAGTTTGGTAATTATAGGTGCTATATATTCGTATGTTCTCGATTGCATCCAACAAAATCGGGTTTGTACTTTCTTCTTCCATTGCATAGACCACTTCCGGAGACGTAAATATAGAAAATGTTCCCGGAAAAATGGTGTTTGCAATTCCAAGCAAACAGATGAACAATAATAGTTTTAATCCCAATTTTCGAATCTTAAACATATGAAATCCTTTCAATGCGAGTTTTATGGTTGTCTGTCAATCGCTGCAATCATCCATTCTTCTCTACTTTGAGAAGAAATCGATTCCAGAATGGTGTTGATATTTGCAAGTAAAGTGACATCACTTTGTCTGACTGCAATCGCTACGGCACTGTCTTCGTAGGAAACATCAAAACCATCGCCCTCTTCAAAGGTAATGTATGTCAAATCCGGATTCGATTCACAGATTGCGATGGCGACCGGTAACTCTAAAATGGTCGCATCATAAGTGCCTGAATTGATTGAGGTCACGATGGTAGGAACGTCTCCAAGCGGATTTTCATGGGTTGCGCCTGTCATTTGCACAATTAGATCGTCATAAATCGTCGACATCTGTCCAACAACGCTTGCTCCTGCAAAATCATCAATAGAAGTTGCGGATGCATACGTAGAATCGCTTCTTAGGACAACGACATGTGTAGAATGATAATATTCCTCTGAGAAACTGACCGTTAATGCACGTTCAGCCGTAGGACTCATACCAGCGATAATCATGTCGATTTGCGCAGATTCTGCTAGAGAAGGAATTAATCCGTCCCATTCAACTGCTTTAACCACTAAATTGACCCCAAGACCATCCGCAATCGCCAAAGCGACTTGAACATCATAGCCGTCGCAATAATTGCTAGTTGAATCAATCATCACTGCGATGTCGGAAGCATTTGCTTCTTCGACAGTCCAGTTAAAAGGTGCATAGGCACATTCCATTCCAACGACAATTGTTCCGCGTTCCTGAATCGCTTCATAATTGTCTTGGTCAACGGAAATGTTTCCGCCTGAAGTACATCCTGCAAGAAGCAGGAAGAGTAAACTTGTAAAACCAATCATTAATACTTTTTTCATTTGAATTCTCCTTTAGAATTTGATTTTTTGCGAAAAAAAAGCGTCATATCAGACGCTTTCAAATCAAATTCAGGAATTTGTTTCGTTTTAGCGCCTCTATCTTTCGATAGGAGTGTCCTAAGTATTCCCTAAGACCCCATGAAGCAACATGTCTGTTGATTCATTCGGCGATGGTTACCTTTCAACAGGATCATAGACTACCGTCTCCCCAGTTTACTCTTTTGCATCGCTACCTCTAAACTAATATGAAGTTGTTTCGCATGAAGTAATTATACAGGACATCACTCAGATGTCAATCAAATAAGCAAATTAATTTATAAATCGTTCAATGAAAACGTTTTAGTCCGATTCAAGTTCTAGAAATGCGAGTACATTTTCTCTTTTTGTATTGAAGTACCATTCACTGTTCCTAAGGCTAAACACTTGGTTTCCCAGATGATTTTCATTAATCAGGACGTCTTGATATAGTGACTTCACGATTAAGAACTCTTCGTTGAATGCCTCGAATGTAAAAAGATTAGTCGCAAAGTCCTCTAAATACATGTGATAAAGTGTGATATTTTCATCATTTTCAAAGATTCGGTTCACTAAGACAGCGAACTGGTCGGTCGAAGCTTGAAGAGGATAGTTGACTCCATACATGAAAGTTAAATCCTGATGTTTGCCAAACCCAAGTGAATTATCTAAATCAAAAGGAATGAACACGGCTTTATTCGTATAGACATTGAAGTAAAGATAAAAGTTATTGTAATTGTACCGATAGTCATCGGTATTTCCAATCAGAAAACCAATTGCGAGTGCACGAATAAAGTGATCGACATCGATGATTTCATCTTGATGAAGGCTAAAGTAGGACGAATTATCAAGGACTTCAATCAAATTGGTTAAAGAATCAAAATGAGTTCTTGAACCACCTAAGGTATTGTTTTTAAGAGAATAGGAATATCTCTCATTGAGCTCGTTTTCGTTGATACCGATGAGACCTTCATATGCCATGCCAAGATCAGCGGGACCTGAAGTGTCTGTGCATTTATAAAGATCACCGTAATCTCCCAGCAAATCACTTGAGAAATTCTTTTTCAAGAATTCATTGTCAATGGGTTCAATGATGGTATAAAACCCAAACCCGATGAGTGTTTCTTCGATTTTAAAATAGACCACGCCGTAGGATGCATTTGATACCATTACACCTGCTTGCTCGTATAAATAGTAAGAATAAGCTTCTGATATCATTGCTTCATCAAATTCACTGTCGAAAGTCTTACAAAATTCAAAATTGAGCTGACTCAAATTAAAAGCTTCTCTTGACTTTAATATTTCATATTCATTCGAATTGTTTGGATAGTCAAAAGTAGCGTCAAATTGAAGTTGAAAAGAAGTTTGATGATAGACTTCTCTATCTCTCCAATCATAGGTCAAAGGAAGGTTTCTCGAGGTGTTGCTCTTTGTTCTAAAACCGACTTCTTCAATGCTGAAAGAATTGTCTTCACCATCGTTATAAGTTAAAGTTACTTTATGCATCGTATTGTCTTGATACGTTCCATAAAGGTCAAAATAGGCTTGCATCGAGTCCAGTAAGGATTGAAACTCCACTTCTGAAAACTCAATCGTAAAGGACTTGTACAGATGGTCATCGAAGAGATTGTCGTAATCTCTTTTTTGTTTTCGATTATTCATCAGTCTTTCAATCGAGGGTTCATCGTCATTCGCATAGACAAATTGGTAATAAGAAAGAGTGGCAATACTTGCCACAAGCAGAAAGATTAAGATGATTCGTTTCATCACCAGACCGCTCATAGGTTCTCTCCTAATCATTGATGTAATAGATTGCTCTTTCTCTTGCCCATTCAGACTTTTGTTCGTAGTAATCAGAAATATCCATGTTACGTGATGTTGTAGAAAAATAAGTGATTCCCAAATGATTTTCCGCATTCAACTCTGTTTCATACAACTGTTTGATCAAATTGAATTTCTCAATATATTTTGTGATGTCAAAAACAGGATTGGTGGGATTCGTAAATTCAATCAAATATGTCAAATAGGTTTCTTCAAACTCAGAAATTTCAAGTACATTGTATGCCATCGGCAAATTGCTTTGATCTCCGATGTAACTTTGTGCCGGAGGATAGTTCAGTACGTCTAGATTCAGGCCATGATTGCCATAGGGATCCCAACCATAACCCATGGATTGATCCATGTCAAACGGAATATAGACAGCTTTTCCTTCGTAAAAATATAGATAGTAGTTATTGGCGTCGCTTCGATAATCATCCGGACTTCCAATTAAAAATCCCATTGCGTACGCTCTGAGCAAAGAATCAATATCAATGTATTGTTCCAATATATTCTGATAGTTGATTACGGAGGTATCGTTTAATCGATCCACAAAAGTAATGAAACTAGAGAAATTAGAAGTATCTTTATTGGTCTTCAACTGGTAGGTCTTTCGATACCCATCATTATAATCAGAAACGCCAAGTGCGATAGGCATATAATCGTCTTTTAAATTCGCAGGACCGAAATTCTGCCATACACACTTATATAGATCGCCCACAGTTCCATCCTGGTCTCTTCCGAAGTATCGTTTAACGAATACGTCGTCAATCGGTTCTTGAAGTAAAAATAGACCATAAGGAACTTCAGTGCCTTCGATATCAAAGTAAATGATTGCATAAGAAGTCGCTGAAGTCAAAACACCAGCTTCTCTATACAAATCATAGGCAATCGATTCGGTTACGATTCCAGAATCTCCTGGATTAACATATTTGAAATTAAGCTGTTCTAAGTCAAAAGCTCTTCTTTCTTTCAATTCTTTATATTGAGTCGAGTTTTCAAGATAATCAAAGGTATCGTTGAACTCCAATTGAAACGATACTTGTTGATATCCGATAATATTTCCACTATTGTCTTTGATAACCGGAAGATCTCTTGAAAAAATGTTTCCTTTGGTTCTAAATCCAACTTCATTCAGGACAATGATATTTCCTAAAGAGTCGGTGTATTCAATATCGACTTCTTGAATCGTATTGTCTCGATACGTTCCAAACTCGTCGTAGTAATTCTCCATGTCATTAATCAATTTCAAAAAATTAGATTCCGAGAAATGAATCACAAACTTTTTATACACTTGATCGTCAAATAGATTAATGTAACTTTGATCTACTTCTTCAAGGGTGGTAGAATCAGTCAGTTCACCAGATGTTGTTGCTGAAGTTGTTGTCGTGGATGTTAATGTCGATGTTTCAGTAGTATTTGTTGATTGGCTTAAGAAATCACAGCCAGTAATAAAAAACAGGACGAGAAACATCGATAACAAGAAAGCTTTTTTAGCCATGAATTATGCTCCATTTTCTTTCATGAATTTTTTGAAAGCTTCAGGAAGTTCCAATTCAACATTGATTTCCTGATCCAAGATTGGATGAACAAAACGGATAAGACTACTAAATAGCAACATTTGGTTGATTGTATATCGGTTTTTGTTGTAGAGTTCGTCTCCAACGATTGGAAATGAAAAGTGCGAAAAATGGACTCTGACTTGATGAGTTCTTCCAGTTTCTGATAGAACTTTAACAAGTGAAAATCTCTTGAATTCTTTCACAACTTGATAGGTTGTAGAACATTCTTCTCCTTGTAACTGAACTTCTCTTTTAATCGAATTTTCAACTCGACCAATAGGCAATTCAATACAATTCTTTTTGACGTCAAGAATTCCATCGATGATGGCATGATATTCTCTTACGATGTCTGTTTCCGATTTTCCACTAAGCAAATATTTGATGAAACGGTTTTTCGCAAGCATAATCAATCCGGAACTTTCTTTGTCGAGGCGATTAACAAAATGGATTTCGCTCTTGATTCCGTGATCTTTGTAATAGCCTTGTAATCCATTGGCCAAAGTGCCCGTTGGATGTGCTTTTGTGACCATGATTTGTTGATCGGCTGGTTTGTTGACAATGATGACATAATCGTCTTCATACGCGATGTCCAGTGTCATTCGTTCTGGTCTGATTTTGGAATCCAATTCTTCATCATTGATAAAAACATGAAGATGTTCGCCTTTTTTGACGGTATCCTTCAATGATTTCAGTGCTTGATTTACAAAAATCTGATGTTTTCCGTCTTTCACTTCGATGATTTTGAACGGAACGTTGCTTTCTTTTAAAAATCTTTGAATCGCTTCTGGCTTTTTAATACGATAAATTAGTTCCAAAATGACCACATCCTTCATAGAGTATTATACCATAAAAATGAAAAAAGATTAATGTCAGAATTAATCTTTTCCCTGAGTAGATTGAATGCTATTTTCCCATCTCGAGAAAGATGTCATACCATTTCAAAATGCAACCTGGAAGAAAAGGGATTTCTTTGTTTTCAATTCTTTTTTGAAGGTCTTCAATCTCGTTTTCCAAGATGTTGCATATGCTTTCAGGATAATTCATGATTCTCTGGTGTTTCTTGTATTCGTTCCGGTCTAGAATAGAAATGGTTCCGTCTACGACGACCTTCACATCCAAATCGTAATCGATATATTTAATTGCTTCTTCATCGACAAGCGTTGGAGAACTCATATTGCAATAATAAGAGACTCCTGACGGTTTAATAATACCGATGACGTTATACCAATGGTTTTTGAAGAAGAACGATACGGATGGTTCTTTCGTATACCAGAAGCGTCCATTCGATTCAATTACCTTTGTTCTTTTATTTGCGACGATGATGTACTCTTCAGTATCTTCAAGAACGGTAGCCTGTTCCCATATACGATGAAGAGAATGGTCATGTTTATAACTTTGTAAAACGATCTTGGTACCAACTGATAATCTCATAAACATCATTCCTTTATGGGTTCTTACATCTATTATAACAGATTGGGTGTTGAAATGCTTGTCTTTTTTATAGAGAAAAGAAAAACCCTCGCAGTGGAGGGTTACTCTGTTAAATCGTCTTCTAACAACCAATCTGCGCCTTTCAAAGAATCAGGCTCAGATTTGGAAAGATTTTCATAATCACGTTGTCGTAAGGCTTCATATAAGACAGTACAAACAACATTGCTTAAATTCAAACTTCTTATGTTTTCATTCATTGGCAGACGAATGCAATCCTCTAAATGTTCTCGTAGAATTTCTTTGGGAATACCAGTAGACTCCTTACCAAAAATCAGATAATATTCAGTTTCTTTGGATTTAAAGTCAAATTGATCCGGAGATTTTTTTCCATATCTTGTCAAGAAAGCATATCTCCCTGGGTTTTTCGATGTAAATTCTTCCCAGTTTTTATAGGTTGCAAAATGAACATGTTCAAGATAATTGACGCCCGATCTTTTCAAATACTTCATATCCAGTTTAAACCCGAAAGGCTCAATCAAATGTAAAAAAGTATTTGTCCCAGCACATGTTCTCATGATATTACCTGTGTTTTGAGGTATTTCAGGGCCATATAAAACAACGTTTAATGCCATTTATAACCCTCCTTCATAAGAAAACAGAACCTCTTCTTTTAGATTTGGATTAAACTTCTTGGATTGAATCATTTCAATCTCATGAAGATAAGGAGGATAGGAGAATTTATCGTTTTTCATCGAAGGAATATAGGGAGTTTCTAGTATTTTTGGAAGATGAGCCAGTAATGGATGGTAGATTATTTTTATTAGTGATTCAAAACCAATAAATCCAAACCCAATGTTTTCATGGCGATCTTTATGAGAGTCGAATATATTCTTAGAATCATTGACGTGAATTACTTTGAGGAAAGACAGTCCGATAGTCTGATCAAATAAATCAAGAACACCATCAAAATCGTTGATGACATCATATCCAGCATCATGGGAATGGCAAGTATCAAGACATACCCCTATTCTGGATTGGTTATGGACAAGACGAATGATTTCAGCCAACTCGTTGAAGTTTCTGCCAACTTCAGTTCCTTTTCCTGCCATCCCTTCAAGTGCAATGACGACATCAAGTTCAGCCGTCATGGACAAAATTCGATTCACTCCTCTTGCGATTCTTTCGACTCCTTTTTCTGGGCCGTCTTTCATATGCGCACCAGGGTGAAGAACTAATGTTTTCGAACCGAGGGCTGCAGTTCTTCTGACTTCTTCCGCCAGAAATTCAACAGCAAATTCTTGTTTTTCTGGATCAGGGTTTGCGAGATTGACGATATATGGAGCATGTACAATCACGTGTTCTTGTAAGATGTTTTCCGATTTCATCAATTGATGTGCCTCATTGATTTGAAGTTCGGAAATCGGCTTTCTAGCAGTATTTTGAGGTGCACCCGTATATACCATAAATGCATTCGCATGATAAGATATCGCTTCTTTTACACTGCCTAGAAATTGCTCTGCACCGCCTAAAGATACATGTGATCCAATCAATATCATCGATTCCCTCTCCTTTTCGCTTTTTTCAACAGCGAGATCATTTCTCTTTTGTATTTTTTCTTATATCCCGGTTTGACCGTATTTGATTTAGGATTCTTAATTTTAATTTGAGTCAATTCCTTTGAATCAACCCGAACTCTTTTACTTCTTTCATTTCTCGTTCTTGCTGGAACGATTTCTTTATTTTTAATCTCGATATAACTACAAGATAACCCTAAACCCTCCAACACATCAAGATAGGTTTCATCTTTGAAATCATACAATGAAATCGCAATCCCGTCGTATGCCATCCGACCGGTTCTTCCAGTACGATGAACATAAAATGAAGTATCTTTTGGCAACTCGAAATTAATGATATGACTGACACCGTCGATATCGATTCCTCTAGAAAGAAGATCAGTTGCGACTAGATATTGAAATTCAAGGTTTTCAAGTCTTTTCAATAATTGTTTTCTTTTTCTAAAATCAATGTCCCCATGTAAGAGTGTTGCATTCACTTTTAAGTTTTTCAAATATTCATATACTGCATTCGCAGATTCTTTTGTGTTACAGAAGATGATACCTAAGTAGGGGTTTATCGTTGATAAAATCGACGATAAAACTTCAAAACGATCTCTTTCCTTCGTCTTCAAGAAAAAATGCTTGATGTTCAGATTTGAGACATCTTCTTTGTGAACTTGAATAAACTGTGGTGATGGTAAATACTTCTTTAAAAACGGTTGAAGCCGCTCAGGTATCGTTGCAGATAGAACGACCATCTGAGTTTTTTCTTTGAATACAGAAGCTATTCCGTCTATTTCTTCTAAAAATGCATTTTCAAGTGCCATGTCAGCTTCGTCGATGACAAAAGACTGAGCAGTATAAGCTTTCAAGACATTTTCTTTTCGAATCAAGTCATTTAATCTTCCAGGTGTCCCGATGATAATCTGAGGCTGTGATTTTTCTAACTTGGCCATCTCGTTATCACGATCTGAACCGCCTACATACAACCTGACGTCAATTGGCTTGGGAGACTTTTGTGTCATTTGTTTTGCGAACGAGAAAATTTGACTCGCCAACTCCCTCGTGGGCGCACAAATGACAGATTGAATTTCAGGAAGTTCTTCATTTAAAAGCTCCAAAATAGGAATTAAATAGCTGTGTGTTTTCCCGGAACCTGTTTTCGCCTCGATAATCAGGCTTTCTTTTTTCATTAAATGAGGAATCACTGCTTCTTGTACTTCAGTATATTGGGTAAAAGAAATCTCTTTTAATGCTTCTTCGATGTATTTCTTGTTTAAATTCATTCATATCACGCTTTCTTTTTGAAAATCAACTCAACTTATTATATAATAATCATAGACATAAGTAAATCAATAAGCGAGGAACCTATGAAAGTCATCCCTATCCGTCCAAGAGGTTTTTGTCCTGGTGTTGTCAAAGCAGTTAAAATAGTTGAAGACGTTCTGAATAATCCGGCTTACCCAAGACCCATTCAGATTTTAGGTATGATTGTTCATAATCGACATGTCGTCGATGATTTCACTTCAAAAGGTGTTATCACCTTGGAAGGAGCTCATGAATCTAGGCATGAGATGATTTCTAAAGTGGTTCCTGGAACCGTGATAATCACCGCGCATGGAATCAGTGATTTAGTGTATCATATGTTGAAAGATCTTCCTGTGGTCATTGTAGACGCTACATGCAAAGATGTTTCTAGAACTCAGAAATTGGTCAAAGAACATCTGAGTAAAAACCATGAGATCATCTACATTGGTAAACGCAACCATCCCGAAACCGAAAGCGTATCGGAATTAAGCTCAAAAGTTCATGTCATTGAGACCCTAGATGATTTCAATGAATCCGAGTTCCGTGACAAACAGCTGTTTGTGACCAACCAGACTACTTTCTCGATTCGAGATATCCAGACAATTCTTTCAGGAATCCAAAAAATCTATCCAAACGCGATTATCTCTGATGAAATCTGTGATTCTACCCGAATTCGCCAAGAGGCGATTCTAGAAGCGAACAAAGATGTCGACCTATGTTTCATCGTTGGAGATCCCAAAAGCAACAATACGCAAAATCTAGTGAAGTTGTCGTTTGAAGAGACAAATACATTAACCTACTTGATCGAATCAGAAAAAGACATCAAAAAGGAAATGCTTTTCGGAGTAAAAACCGTTACGGTATCGAGTGGAGCCTCTACACCCAATTCGATTACGAAACGAGTGATTGATTATTTAAATTCAATCAATATTGATGAATAGAGATTTTTTTTATTCTTTCGCCAAAAAATCCTTTATTTTTTTGTCAAATTGTTTTATAATATACGAAGTAGCGAATTAAGAGGTGATAACATGGCAAATACAAAAGCAAAACCCAAGTTTAATGATACTGAAAAAGAAATCAAGACTTATAACCCAACAAAAAGCAAAGTAGGGCGAGTCATTATCGTATTATTGATTTTAGGAATGACTTTGGGTCTCATTATTTCCGCAATATTCTCAATCATTAATGTGTTATCTTAATCGGTTCACCCTATATGAAAACAAAGACCTCTCAAAGGTCTTTTTTTTCGCCTTGATAGAACGACTTATCACAAAAAAAGCCTTACTTGTAAATGAACTTCACAGGTAAGGCTACAATTATGAATTGATTAAAAGCTCTTTTGCACTTTGAATTGTAGATTCAGATATTTTATCTCCAGAAATCATTTGAGCAATGTCGGTCACCCGTTCATTGAATTCAAGGTAAGTCGCTTTCGCAATGGTCCGATTCTTTTCAATCTGTTTTGACACTTTTAGATGATGTTCTCCAACTGCGACCACTTGCGGAATATGAGTAATTGAAATCACTTGACAGAAATGGGATATCTCTTGAATCTTTTTCGCGATTTGTTTTGCGACGAAACCGCTAATTCCAGTATCGATTTCATCGAAAATGATAGTAGACAGATTTTGAGAACGAATGAAAATGGTTTTAAACGCAAGCATCACACGACTCATTTCACCGCCAGAAGCCGTTTTGGACAATGGTTTCATCGGCTCTCCGAGATTGGTTGAAATCATTAATTCGATTTCATCAAATCCATGTCCCATAAAAGCATCCGAATCGAGGTTGTGTGTTGGCAACTTTTGAGTAACGAGAATCTCGAATTCAGTATTAGGAAGCACTAGATCTTTCAGAACTACCTTAATTTCCGTCGAAATTTTGAGTGCAATCTGTTTCCTTAAAGTCGTTAATGTTTTTCCTTTTTCAATCGTCTTTTCATAGGAATCATTTAATTCCTTCTTTGCTTTTTCTAAGTATTCATCAAAATTTTGAACTTTGTCAATCTCAAGTTCAAGTGTCTTAATGAAGTCAATCAATTCCTGTATCGTCATCTTGTACTTCTTCTGTAAAGAATCCAAATCATGAAGTCTTTCTTGAATTGATTTCAACTCATCCGGATCGAAATTAAGTTGATCGAATTTATCTTTGATTTGATGAGTGATATCATCCATCTCATAGTACAAATTTTGCGACGATTGATGAAGCTGAGTGAATTCTTGGCCAAATTTAGACAATTTGTCGAGTCCATTAACGATTTCATAGAAATGGTTCATAAATTCTAGTTCATCCGATATTTGATTGATTTCTCCTAAAGTAGAATAGATCTTATCAAAGTTCGATAACAAGCTTTCTTCTTCTGTCAACCGCTCCAATTCTCCCTCTTCCAAGTGAAAATCGGTCAATTCATTCAATTGAAACAGATTCATTTCCAACTTGCCTTCAGCTTCTTTTTGCTTTTTGGTTAAATCGATATATGCTTTTCTTTTCATCAGATACGACTCAAGGGCAACGGAATATTCTTCAAGATAATTGTCCATCTTTTTTCGGTTGAATCCGTCAATCAATTGAATATAATTTGCCGGATGGATGAGTCTTTGGGTATCGAACTGCGAATGAACGTCCGCCAATTCTTTTGAAATGTCCTTTAAGTCTTGCAAGGACACATTCATTTGATTTATTTTCAGAGTATTCTTGTTTTGAGTACTTATTTCTCTTGTAATTACAATCTGATCGTCTATGGTAGAAATGCCTAATTTGGATAGTTTACCTCGAATTGCTTCGTTTTGAAAAGAAAAAGTAGCTTCGATAACAGCTTTGTCTGAATTGCTGCGAACCATGTCTTGACTAGCACGGTCTCCTAAAAGTAATGAAATCGCATCGATAAGAATACTTTTACCTGCGCCGGTTTCACCGGTCAGTACCGTTAAGCCATCATAAAAATCAAGTTCAATATGGTCTATAATTGCAAAATTTGTAATCGATAGATGTTTCAGCATATTCATTCCCCGCTTTTATTTTTTTAGATAATTCAAGAGAACCTGATTGACGCTTTCATCGTCAAGTCCATATTTTTGATAGAGCTCATCGACTTTCCCTTGTTGAATGAATTCGTCAGGCAAACCAAGAATTTGTACTGAAGAAGTCATTTTGGACGAGGATGACATATATTCCAATACGGAGCTTCCTAATGAAGATATTTTCGAAGAATCTTCCAACACAACAATGGGATGCCCATTTTCTAGAATGAGATCCAACGTCTTCGTGTCAAGTGGCTTAATGAAACGCGCATTGATGAGATTGACATTTAATTGACGAGACTCAATCATTTTTTTCATTCGATTGACATTATCACCGTATGTAATCAAGTTCACGGAACCACCAGAGGTCATCGTCTGCCATGATGGAGACAATATGGTTTCTATTTTTCCTAATTGATTAGGGGAGAATTCAGTTTTATGTCTTGAATACCGAATCGCGATGGGATGTTTGGATATATTGAATGCATAATCAAGTAATGCATAGGCTTCACTAGCATCTTTTGGTTGAACGATTTCCATGTTTGGGATGTGTTTTAGGTAAGCAATATCATAGATTCCTTGATGGGTCTCACCGTCGTCTCCGACAAGTCCGCTACGATCAACACCAAAGATGACGTGTATGTCCTGCCTTGCAATATCATGTGAAATTTGATCATATGCTCTTTGCAAGAAAGAGGAATAAATCGGTACAAATACTGTTTGCTTATTCATAGCCAACGCACCCGAAAAACAGACCGCAAAAGATTCACAGATACCGACATCAATAATTTGATTTGGATGGAGTTCTTGGAATTGGTTCAACCCCGAACCGTTGATCATTGCTGGAACAACCACTTGAAACTGAGGATGATTGTTCGCATACTGGGTGAGATAACTACTTACAATGTTACTCCATGAAGAATGATTTTCTGGATTTTTTTGAAGAGGAATTCCAGTAGAAACATCAAAAGGCCCCACTCCGTGCCAGATTCCATCTCCATCGGATTCTGCCGGGAAATAGCCTTTCCCCTTCTTAGTGATGACATGAAGAACCGTTGGACGGTTTACTTTTTTCGCAAGTTCAAAATATTTTTGAAGTTGCTTAAAATCATGTCCGTTAATTGGGCCATAATAAGTAAAACCAAGCTCATCAAAAATAGTCATGTTCTTCGCAAATCCTCTTAGCATGAACCCGATTCGATCTTTAAAATCGATCAAAAATTTCGGGAACTTTCTTGTTCTGCGAGAAGCTTTTACATAGGTTTTTGAAGATCTCAAAGAGTTCAAAATTTTCGATAACGTACCGACGTTTTTGGATATACTCATCTCATTGTCGTTTAAAATGATAATCGGTCTCATTTCGGTCTGATGTCCCAAATAATTCAAGGCTTCAAAACTGAGCCCACTGTTTAAAGATCCGTCACCTACGACTGCAATATTGAAATTCTTTTCTCCACTGAATAGTCTAGCTTTTTCAAAACCGGCAAGAGCCGCAATTGCCGTTGAAGAATGCCCAGCTTCCCAAACATCATGAAGAGACTCTTCACGTTTTATGTAGCCTGAAAGTCCCTTGTATTGTCTCAGTTGATCGAAATTTTTTGCTCTGCCAGTCAATATCTTGTGGGTATACGCTTGATGACCAACGTCAAAGATAATCTTGTCTGTTGGTGAATTGAAAACCTTATGGAGGGCAATCGTCAATTCGACGGTTCCAAGGTTGGAAGATAAATGTCCTCCTGTTTTTGATACTTTATCAATAATAAAAGCGCGAATTTCTTTTGAAAGTTCGACTAGTTCATCATGGTTCAATTCTTTTAAGAACTTAGGGTCCTGTATTTTTAGTAAATCTATCATCGCATCACCTAATCAATATTATTCCTCGTCTACGACATTAAAATCCGTCAACGTGTTTTGATTCATCAATTTTACGACGACGTCTTCTGCTCTTTTCAGTTCTTTTGAGCAAAACGCAGCCAATTCAGTGCCTTTATGGTATTTTTTTACGGAGTCTTCTAAAGACAGAGAACCGGATTCCAATTCTTTCACAATTTTTTCGAGTTCTTCTAGTGCGTGTTCAAAAGTTTTCTTTTCTTCCATTAGATTTCACCTTTTTCAATGTCTTTTACGACGGAGTAGAATCTTCCGTCTTTTAATTTTGTTGTTAATAAGTCGCCGACTTTAATCTGATCTACAGAAGTCAAAATTTGATCGTCTTTCGATATCAGACTGAAACCTTTCTTCATCATTGAGAGCGGATTTGACAATTCGAGTTTATCGACTTGTCGAAAGAATTGTGATTCATATGCCCTGATTGAGTTCACAAATGCATATTTCATCCTTCGTTGAAATTCAACCAAATGCTCGTCATTTTTTTTCAAAACTTGGATAGGGCTCTGCTGAATCAGTCGTTCAATGAAATGATCTGTTTTCAACTCTTTTGTTTGAAACATCCTCGAGGGATCTGTAAATACAATCGATTTTGTGCTATTTTCTGTTCGCTTTTTCAAAGAAGATATTTTTTGTTCAAATAGGATCGTAGATTTATGAGTCAAATCAACTACAGTAGAAAGTAATGCTCGTTTGTCCGGAACAGCCAATTCCGCTGCTTGAGAAGGAGTAGCTGCTCGTTTGTCCGCCACGAAGTCTGCAATTGTAAAATCCGTTTCATGACCGACCGCAGATATAATAGGTATTTTGGAGTTATAAACTGCTCTTGCGACGCTTTCCTCATTGAAAGACCATAAATCTTCGATTGAGCCTCCACCTCTGCCAACAATCAAGGTGTCTACTAATTGATCTGAATTCGCTTTCTCGATTTGTTTCACAATCGACGATGTGGCACCTGTACCTTGAACCAAAGCAGGATAAACAATGATTTTAGTTAACGGATATCGGTGCCCTATCACATGAATGACATCCCTTACAGCCGCACCAGTCGGCGATGTAATCACGCCAACCGCCTTGGGATATAAAGGAATGGGTTTCTTATGTAAATCGGTAAAAAGTCCTTGTTGCTCTAAATCGGATTTCAGTTTTTCATAGGCAACGTATAAATCCCCAACTCCGTCGGTGACCATTCTTGTGACATAGACTTGATATGTCCCATAAGGTTCATATATGCTCACATATCCTTCGATGATGACCTTCGAACCGTCGGTTGGATTAAATTTAAGCGACTGTGTCTCTCTCGCAAACATGACAGCTGATATTTGAGAGGATTGGTCTTTTAAAGTGAAATATAAGTGTCCTCTGCTATGTCGTTTGAAGTTTGAAATTTCAGCTTTCAACAAGACATTCTTCAATTCGCTGTCATTGTCGAATTTAAATTTCAAATACCGATTCAGGGCAGTGACTGTCAAATATGTTCTTTCCAATGTATCGCCCCTTTACTTGAATAGACTTGTTTTTATGTTATCAAGCAACCGATTATTAAAACTTTTGGCCGCATCATCATCTAAATTGGAATATTTTTTTGTTAAGTTGATGGCTTCGTTTATCGCTATTTCATAAGGGGTATCTGTATAAGTCATCTCATAAACCGCATATCTAATGATTGCTAAGTCGACATAATTCAAACGATCGATTGTCCAGTTCTGAAGGTTTTTAGAAATAACCTGGTCTAGGTCTACTAAATGTAAAAAAACATCGTTCACGATGTCCAATACTTCTTCTTCGTACTCTTCGGTTGAGTACATGCCACCCATATCTTTTAAATAGATGAGGTGAATAATTTTCTCTCTTAATTCTGTTCTGGTCATAATAGGCTCCCCGCGAATAAATACGTTATTATTTTATCATAATGAATGAGAAAATGAAAGCCGTTATTCTCGTTCAATCTCTAGTGAAACAAAAAAAATGCACCAACTGGTGCATTTTATAATATTCATTGAAATGTTCATGTGAAAATTTCAATGAAGAGACATCGTTTATTCAAGAAATGCTAGTAAAGACTCATCGATTTTTATCTCTGATATAAACATAGGCTGAATATCCATCCAATAATACTTCTTTCGAGAGTAACATGCCTTTTGATTCATTGGTGTAGAGCAGATTATATCCTTCTAAAGAAATCATTGAAAGATTGACAGAAACAGGAAACTCTCTGAAATTAGTAAGAATTAAATGATCCTTTCTTTCTCCTATGTTTTCGTAACAATAATGGTTTTCGTCATCCAGCTCAATGAATCTTACTTTTCCATTCATGATGTCCGAGTTTTCAACTCGATATTTTAAAATCATCCGATAAACATTGAGCACAGAATCAGGATCATCGTTTTGTGAAACGACATTGATGCTTGTATAATCAGAATGAACATCAATCCAAGGCAAATGCTTGGAAAAACCTGCAAATTCTTCAGAATTCCATTGCATTGGAGTTCTAGCATTGTCGCGGCATCTCGATTGAATGATTTCCAAGGCTTCTTGTTTGGAGAAACCTCTATCCAAAAAATTTTGATATTCAGTAAAAACTTCAACGTCACGAAATTGCGAAATCTGATTGTATTTCACATTTGTCATTCCGATTTCTTCACCTTGGTAACAAATGGCTGTTCCACTCATGAAATAAAGACTTGTAGCCAACATCTTCGCAGATTTGTCATGATATTCAGAATCATTTCCATAGTGAGATACGACTCTAGGTTGGTCATGATTATGCCAGTAAATGATATTCCAACCTTTTCCCTCAAGCATTTCATACCAATGTTGGTAGCTTCTTTTGATCGAGGCTACTCGTAAATTACCCTGACTCCATTTTCCCATCAATCGGGGATCATGATTGTCAACGTCTGCCCAGCAATGGCCAAAATGGATGAGCATATTGAATTCGTTGGAACCATAACCGGCATATTTCAAGGCTTCTTCTTTCGAGGCCCCTCCAGATTCTCCGATTGTTAGAACGTCATAGGGCACAAAAATTTCTTTTCCCAGTTCTTGTAAATAGTCGTGATGTCTTGGGATGCTCGAAAAGTTTTCATAACCCGGAAATCCATCAGGAAAGTCCCAGTTCTTTTCCAAATGGTTGCTAGCATCCACTCGGAAACCATTGATTCCTTGGTCAAGCCACCACCGAATCATCTTCTTCATGTCTTCTCGAAGCGACTCGTTTCGCCAATTGAGATCAGGCATTTTCTTACTAAAGATATGGAGGTAATACTCATCGGTTGGCGGATTGTATTCCCATGTTGAATCACCAAACCAACCAATCCATCTCGTCGGCTTGATTTTGTTTCCATTTGAATCAAATTTAGGTTTTTGCCAAATGTAATAATCATGGTATTTGATATGATTTGGATGTTGCGGGTCTTTTGCAGCTATGAACCATTCATGTTCATCCGAGGTATGATTTAACACCAAATCGGTAATGATTCTAATTCCTAACTCATGAGCTTTATGAAGAAGGTCTCTAAAATCTTCGAGTGTGCCATAGTCTTCTGAAACCTTGTAATAGTTTCGAACGTCATATCCGTTATCGTCCATTGGAGAGTCATAATGGGGAGAAATCCATAATATTCCTATCCCTAATGATTTGAAGTATTCCAGTTTTTGTGTGACTCCTTGAATATCGCCTATTCCATCGTTATTGGAATCATAAAAACTTCTGAGATAAATTTGATAGATATTCTCTTTTTGCCACCATTTTTGTTCCATAATGACCTCCGTATGATTACATTCTCTATTATATCCAATTATGAATCAATATTTTCATGAATGCTTCGTAAATCGGTTACGGGTTTGTCAATCGGTGGAAAAACCATGCCTTTGACGAGACGAATTCCATATTTGTTCAGTATCGACTTCTTTAACGTCTCATCCGTATGATTGTAAATCAACTTAAAATCATATAAACTTTGAATTTCTTTTCCATGGAGAAAATCATCGTGACTAACAATTAAGAAATCAGACATTGATAGAATATTCAAATCATTCATTTTCAAATTGAAAAGATGATCGAAAGCAATCAAGAATCCTTTGTTTTTCAAATATTCGACATCTTCGTGAAAATGGAAATTCTGTTTTAGTGGGAACTCGAGTACAAACACACATTGAGAAATATTCAATGATTCGACTCGTTTTATTCTTCTAACGATATCATCGATCACGGAATGGTTTTTAATCGTTTCATGATGAATTTTAAACAGATAGTATGTTTTTAACTTCGAGACATTGCTCTTTAAGAAAGACTTAATGAGCAAAATGTCCATTTTCAAAGAATACCCGCCTGTAATAATGGCTTCTTCCATCAGTTTCTTTTCTCCAAGTAAGACACTTGAATGCAAGTCAATTTGATACCCAAAAGCCTCATATGTTGTCCAATCTCCAATCGGATGATATTCTACTGGGATTTCTTTGCTTGAAAGAAGCTGTTCAAGGTTCAAATGTATTGTTTTCAAAAGATGTTGCTCGTTGACTTGTTTTCGATCACTATATCGTAACTCTGATATTTTATTATGTCGATAGAACTGTTCGTAAAGTTCATCAATCAGTTCCTCAAAGACTCTCTTCTTTTGATTAATGGCACAAATTCCAGAAAAAGTTACGTCTTCAAGAATCAAATCAGTTTGATTGGTTTCTTTTGTCAACTCATTCCATACTCGACCAATCACTCGTTTGTCAACCGTATCCAAAAACAAAAACCAACCGCTTTCATTTGCCCTATAAGCACCAATGAATGAAGTTCTTGATATTTTTTTCAGAATGCTAGGTAAAAACGAATTCAATTTTTTCTTAAAAGAGAAATGATATTTTTGGAACAGTTCTTCCCTTTCATCCAAGTCAAAATAGATTAAAGAAGTCGCTTTCTCCAACTGCTCGAAACGAGTTTTCAATGATTGTATCGTTTCAAAAGAAGAATCGATGTCTTGTTTCATCAAATGATCTACCAATGCCGTTTGATTTACTTCATCTGTTACATCGGTAATGTGTAAATATAAGGCAAAACGAATCTCTTTTACAAGAATCTTCAAGAACCTTCGTTTGTTCGGAGAAACATTCATTTCAACAACCCATTCATCTTTATGTAAAAAATCGTCCAAATAAGGTTTTGGATTAATGAATTTATCTCTCAATCGCTCATAAGGGAAATGTTCTTCTTCCATCCCTAGCAGTCTTTTCGCAATCGGGTTAAGAAGAGTCACAACACCATGTTCAATCCGAATAAAACCGATTTCAAGTTTGTCTTCAAACGCTTCTCGAATCATGGAAAATTCCTCTTCTTTCCGTTCGAAAAAGAAGTTGATAAGTTGAGATTCAAGAATTCTAGACAAAATCATCAGCAATTTATGGATATAATCATAATGGGTTGTTTGATCGATGCCAATCATGATATACATGTTTCCATAAACTTCCGAATACGTCTTGGAAGCGATGACCATTTCTGAAGAAATGGGGTTAGGAGACATAAAATCAGTCATGTTTTCAAGATCAGATTTATGATAAACGTGTAGTGACAATGGATCTGCGAATATCTCTTCTATGATGCTTCCTTGAATTTGAACATAAGAGAAGATTTTTTCCATCAAAAGTTTTTTGTGATAAGTCAACACATGATACCCATCATCTTGCAAGTAGATGAAATGGAAACGATCGACATGCACCAAATCAAAGAAAGCTCTAGAGCCGTGGAGTAGCACCTCTCGAGGTGAATGGATGTCCTGTTTCATTAACAACTTTGAAATCAAGGAGTAAAGACCGTCAAACTGATTCAATATCTCAATCGTTTCATTTCTAAGCTCATTTAATCGGTCTCTGCAGTATTCATAGTCACTAGGGGCATAAACGTGCTCGAAAAGGCTTAAACCAGCTTCATAGAAAAGTTTTTGATAATTTTTCGAAAGGGTTGTTCTGATTTTCGGCTCATAGTCATGATAAAATTTCAGTGCTTCATCATATCGTTCCAGTTGAACGCATAACAATAAATATCGATCCAAATACCTGTTCTTAATCTTTGATTTGATAAAGTACTCTTGATACTTCTCCAGTGCCTTGAGATAATCCTTTTCTGCATAATACAAATCAGATTCGACCAAAGCAAATAACGGATTCTTTTGAAATCGATCAAACAAGGTCGCTTTATCGAAATATTGTCTTGCTTTGTCAAGATTCGATGTTTGCATTGAAAGCATCGACAATTTTAAATACTTCGAAATGATATTATTTGAAGACATATTGTCCGGTATGTTTTCTAATACTTCGATGGCACTTGAATACTTCTTCAAACCTTCCAAACCAACGGATAAATAAAAACTTTGCATCATCTGTTGGTGCTTATCTCCGGTAATAAAACGTTCTCTCATCTTCAATAAGGCTTCAAGTTCGTGGAAATCTTCGATTCTGATTAATTGTCCTATCAATTTGTCAATCATTGGAAGGATTACCTTGTAATCTTCCGTATACTCACTATTGATTGCGGTTTTCAAAGTAGCGATTGCGCTGTCATAATCTTGAAGACTTACATAAGTATCAAAGAGCTGAGAAGCAACCAAAAAATATCCATCGAAATCCTGTTGCTCGATGGATTGCGTCAGCAATTCCAGTAATTTGCCAATCAGTTCCTCAGAAACCGGTTCGGTCAAAAGTCTTTCCAGTGTTTCTTTAATAATCATGCGACCTCCTTGTTTTAAAAAGAGACAGTAGCGTTTTGTGTGTTTTCAAGTCTCGAATCTCAAGAGAAATCTTATTTGCTTTCGTTTCGATGATTGCATAGGTGGGAAGAAAGGTTCCTTTTGGGAATGTGAGAGATCCCGGGTTCATACAAATCAAATCATCTATTTCTTCTAAAATTGCCCTGTGAGTATGTCCGAAACAAACGACATCGATGTCATGAGCGTTCGATACTTCAACCAACCTGTAAAGACCCATCTTAACCCCGTATTTGTGGCCGTGGGTGAACAGAAATTTCCAATCGTCGAAAATAAAGATCAAATCATCGGGGAAATTTGGTTCAAAAGGATAGTTTCCTTTGACGCCAATGACATTCCTCTCGCTTAACTCCTCTTCACGCATTTCCGAATCTCCCAAAGAAATGATTCGGTCCATCTCTTGACATTCTTTTAGTAATAAATCTAGAGATTCTCTGTCCCTATGATTATCGCTAAAGACGAGAAGCTTCATTTTGATTCTCCTTCAGCGCAGTCATGCACTTGTGTAAAGCGATGGCTCGATGAGATATTCGGTTTTTGACAAAGAGATCCAGTTCAGCCATCGTTTTCTTTTCAGACGGGATATAGAAAATCGGATCGTAGCCGAAGCCGTTTGTTCCTCTCATCTCATCCAAAATGACTCCTTCGATCTCTCCATGAAAATTCGAGTATCCGGCCAACGGGTCAAAATACACGATTTCACAAACGAATTTAGCTTTTCTATTCTGTTTTCCTTGTAAATTCTTTAATAACTTCAGGTTATTGGTTTGATCTTTTGCTTCCTTTGAATACCTTTTTGAATAAATTCCAGGAGCGTTGTCCAACACTTCTACCATCAAACCTGAGTCGTCCGCAATCGTAGGAATTCCATATTTTATTGCTGAAGCTTCGGCCTTAATCATCGCGTTTTCAAGAAAAGTGGACCCCACTTCTTTTACATCATCTATATCGTTCAAATCAAGTAAAGAAACCACTTCGTATCCGAGTGGGGAAAGTAAAAAACGATATTCTTTTATTTTGCCTGGATTATTTGAAGCAATCAGGATTTTATTCATAGAATTCACCACTTTAAGTATATCATAACATCGACTATCTCGGAATTGAGTATAAAAAAAAGTTAAGAAAAATCTTAACTTTTAATCTCTTTATTTCTTTAACCAGGAAGTGAATTTTAAGATATTGTCATTATGTCCTACAAGAATGATTTCATCGTCCGGTTCAAAAGGAGTAGTCGAGTTTGGAATAATGATTTTTTCATCTCTCCTGATGGCTACAATGTTCACTCCGAAACGAGTACGAATCTCTAGTTCAAGCAAGTGCTTGCCGATAATCTTTTTGGTTGAAATCGTAGAAACGAAACTATATTGTTGGTCTAGTTCCAAATATTCAAGCAGATTACCGGAAACCAGGATCTTCGCGAGTCTTTTACCCATCGCTTGTTCCGGCCAAATCAAGTGGTCTTGATCAACACCAAGTTTTTCTACGACACGGGCATGATATTCGCTTTGGACTTTTACATAGACATTCTTTACTCCAATGTCTTTTAATATCAAGGTAGTCAAAATAGAGTTATCAACATTGATTCCTGTTGCGACGATGACGGTGTCATAACTGGTAATCCCTATTTCTTTTAAAGCTTCAACGTCGGTAGAGTCTAGGCAAATCGCATTGGTCACCATCTTTGCTACTTTTTCTATTTTTTCATAATTTTTATCAATGACTAAAACATCGGCTTCCAAGTCGACGAGCTCTTCAATCAAAGCCAGCCCAAATCGGCCAACACCAATTACCGCAAAGTTTTTCTTAATCATATCGTTCATCCTTTCAGATAAATACTAACTATTATTATACATTATTTACATTGTTTGTCAATCAATCTGGGGGCAGAGGGTGTATTTTCAGTGATTTATAAAACTAATTCTATGAAAAAATCTGATTATTTTGTATAATAAATATAATGCGAGGTGATATCTTATGAATGAGTTTGACGACTTGTTTAAACAAAATGAAGAACTACCGAAATCCCCTGAGTCTATTCCCACGGATCCTAACCATGATTTTTTTGAAATGGAAAGGGAAAATAAAATTAATCGTCATTTGATTATCATCTATGTTGCCATTTCTTTGCTAATAACATTATTTTCGATGGTATATGGGACAATTCGTTTTTCTGATTCAGATGTAATCATTTCTAATGTCATTATCACAAGAACGATTTCAATCGAAGTGGAAGATTCCATCGATAATCCTGATTATCCTTATTTAGTCACAATTTCTGGATGGGTTAAAAACACCAATGATTTTGAAATCCCTTCGGTCTATTTAGAACTTGATTTTCTCACTTCTTCCAACGAAGAAATAGGAACTTACTCCTTGTCCGAAGATCATCTAGGCCCTTATGAAATATGGTACATCAACGAACAATTTTACTCCAGTGACTATCCTGATACGTTCACCATTGTCAAAGGCATAGATGAAACATCGATGTTTTATCTGCTACTTAACTTTGCTCAGGTTTTCATCACAGCGATATTCTTTGTTCTCATCGATAAATCGAATTTCAGGAAAGACTGGAAGGGATTCAAAAAAAGCCCCGGCATCTTCATAGGTCAAATTATCGTAGGGTACCTTCTGGTTTTTATAGCGCTCTATGCATCACAGATTCTTCTTCAATATTTAGGGGTCACCGGCACTTCAGAAAATGAAGATGCCATCGCTTCAATGTTTTCAGATAATTTGCTGAATCTTGGACTTTTATTTCTTCTACTCTGTGTATTAACCCCAATCGTTGAAGAATTGGTGTTTCGCAAGGCAACTTACGGATTAATTGAAAAAAGATTCGGACCCATACCTGCCATCATCGGTAGCGGACTTATTTTTGGATTCATGCATGTGCTAGCTTATATGGATTTCATTCAAGCGATACCATATGTTGCAATGGGACTTGTATTCGGATATGTCTATTATCGATCAAAGAAGAATATTTACGTTACGATTGGTGTTCACTTCATCAATAATTTCATTGCATGGGGTAGTTACGTGTTATTGATATACGCCATGAGTTAATCATTACCCATTTAGAAAAAAAAGCCACTCAATCGAGTGGCTTTTTTAAATTATTCAATTGAAAAATAGAAAGTAGGTGTCAGTATCAACAGGTAGAACCAAATAACGATTAGGAATGCCATTAACCCGCCCACTGTCAGAGCTAAGAATAAAGAATAGACAAGCGGAACCAAGATTAAGATGTTGATCAAAAAAGTCAAGGAATAGATGGCTATTTCAACCACTCTATTTTTAACGAAATGTCTCGTCGTTAAGCTAATGACTCCGAAAAGTGCAGGGATAAAGAATAAGAATGAAGCTCCACTTAGAATGAATCCTGTCGCTAATGCGAACAAAATCAATAAAAAGATTCCTGCAAGCATAAACTCGTTTTCTTCTTTCATTCGGTTGACCACAAGCTTCTTGTAAGCCCAAACAAGACCGATAACAACCAATCCGATAATAATGTAAGCAGGGAGTTCTGAACCATCCATTCTTACATAGGTCAAGCTCCATGAAGTATGTCCTAGGAAGGCGAACAATTTACTGACAAAGATTCCAAAAATCGCCAGCAAGATGATGACTCCGAAAATGATTCCAAGCTGTTTCAATACCTTTAAAGGTTTTACATCCTTTTTTAATACTAGGAAAACAAACAACAAAATGAATAGCACGAGTGTCAAGAAATGAAGAATCGTCGCGAAAGTATCTGTGTATGCAATAAAAACGTTCGAGAACAGATTAAAAAATACTTGATCTTCCGTCCCTTCAAAGTAATGTACGTCACTGTAAACTGAACTGGTCACAAACTCATCCACAAGCGGTGTTATTTGCGCACCATAATGTTGAATGCTACTTTGATTGATGGACGTATAATTGTCTCTAGGCGTATGATAATAATAAAGACTATCCAAAACCGCAAAATTGATCCCTTGTTTATCAATGGCTAAAAACTCGGTAAAATCAGTGCTGTTTGGCATAACCGTATAAACGGCAGTCGCAATGCTATAGGATATTGGAAAATCTGCATTTTTATAAAAATCAATCACCTTGGAATTGTTTTTGCTTGTTTCAAACATATAAGCTGGGCCTTCAATCCCTCTAGCTTCAATGTTGATGACAAACCCGACATTGTCCATTAAATCAGTTTCACCTGCAGCCATTTCTGCGCCATACAGTCCAGTTTCTTCTCCATCAGTCATGAGAATATAGATTGTATTTTCTAAATCAGTACGTCCTCCATAGAGTCTTGCGATTTCAAGTAGAGTCGCGAGTCCGTATCCATCATCAGCAGCTCCGAAGGACCCTCCTAATTCACCCATTCGGCCAATATGGCCTCTGGAGTCATAATGGGCTACAAGCAAGATAGCCGTATCTGAATTTCCAGGAATCGTAGCGAGTAGGTTTTTGATGTCGTAGTCACTTCCAACTTCCAATCCAGTGTAATTGTATTCTGTGACGTTCTCAGTTCCTACAAATTCTTCTAGCATGCCCTTTAAATATAAACGGACCTCTTCATGAGCAACAGGATCAAAAACACTGTGAGGCTCCAAAGAAATCTCTTTAATGTACCCTGCAGCTTTAATTGCTGAAAAATCGGTATCAGTGATTTCAGGAATCGGAGTCCATAAAACAAACAAGCTCAGTAAAAAGCTAATACTCAATACAACGATTGTGATCAAACGACGTGTAATTCTCATAAATTCCTCCAAATTTCGTAGTTTAAAATTGTTTTGACATTCAAAATAATATCATAATCAGACGTCTTTCTCAACGAGTTTTGTGAGGAAACATTGTAAAAGAAAAAAACCGAGAGTCCAATGACTTTCGGTTTTCCTAAATATGAAATTATCTTACTGAATCTTTTAAAACTTTTCCAGCTTTGAAAGTTGGAGCTTTTAATGCAGGAATAGAAATAAGTTCACCAGTTCTTGGGTCATGTCCGGAACGAGCTTTACGTTCTTTCACTTCGAATGTTCCAAAGCCTGTCAATACAACTTTTTCACCCTTTACCAAAGCTTCTTGTACTGCAAGGACTGTAGAGTTGAGAGCTTTTTCAGCGTCTTTTTTCGTTAGATCGGCAAGTTCAGCGATGCGTGCTACCAATTCAGATTTGTTCATGTTTTATTTCCTCCTTTTATTTGTTATCTTCATTATAGAAAGTTTCATTTTAAAAAGCAAGTGTTTAGATAAAAAAAGTTGTGTTTTTTTTGTAAATTTAGCCATTAAGTCCGTTTTCGGAGCACAATTTTGAGTGGAGTACCCTCGAAATCGAATCTTTCACGTAGTCGATTCTCCAAATAACGGTGGTAACTAAAGTGCATACAGTCACTGTCATTAACGAATAATACGAGAGTTGGCGGTTTGATACCTACTTGAGTGGCATAGAATACTTTTACGATTGAATGATTGTGTTCCTTGGGAGGATTTAACATCATTGCATCACTAATAATCTCATTTAACAAGGAAGTAGATACTCTTCTTTGATAGTTTTCAAAGACTTGGGTGATAACCGGAAACAGGGTATGAATTCTGGAACGGTTTTTCGCTGATACAAACACAATTGGAATATAAGAAAGAAATTGAAATTCGTTTCTGATCTTGTTAGACCATTCAACCATTGTTTTATCGTTTTTCTCGATGGCATCCCATTTATTGACAACAATAATCATTGCTTTTCCGTTGTCGAGTGCGTATCCACCGATATGTTTATCTTGTTCTTGAATCCCCGACTCAGCGTCGATGACCAATAATGAAAGGTCACTTCTCTCAATCGCTTGCATTGCTCGTAAAGCACTGTATTTATCAAGAGACTCGAAAATCTTTCCTCTTTTCTTTAATCCAGCCGTATCAATCGCCACATATTTTCTGCCATCACGCTTGAATTCAGTGTCGATGGAGTCTGTTGTCGTTCCAACGATATCGCTAACGATGACTCTGTCGTTTCCTAAGAGGGCATTGGTAAGTGAGGACTTCCCTACGTTCGGTCTACCAATGATTGATAGTTTTATCGTATCTTCCTCATACTCTTCCGTCGAATGGATTGGAAGGTGTTCAACAACGGCATCTAGTAAGTCGCCCATTCCAATTCCATGAAGTCCTGAAACGTTAATCACTTTGGTAGCGCCAAGTTCATAGAACTCATAGATGTTGTCAACCAATGAGGAGTTGTCTACTTTGTTTACGGCGATAATGACTGGCTTGCTAGATTGATATAGAAGTTCCATGACGACTCTATCATCCGGAGTTAAACCTGTTCTCCCGTCGGTAATGAATATAATGACTTGGCTTTCTTCTATCGCGATTTCAGCTTGTGCTTTAATTTCAGTCAAAAAAGGTGCATCGCTAATTTCGATGCCCCCTGTATCTATGAGATTAAATGAGTGCCCAAGCCATGATGCTTTCCCGTAGATACGGTCTCTAGTCACGCCTGGTGTATCATCGGTAATAGATACCCTATCACCGAGAATACGATTGAATATTGTCGATTTTCCGACATTCGGACGACCGACAATCGCAACAACCGATCGCATAATGATCACCTTTTTTGATTTTTATTTTTTGAATTTCGAGAATAGATCCGCTAATGATTGGTTTGCAGATACGTTTTCCTTTAATTGTTCTTCATATTCTTTTCGAGATGCTTTTTCAGTAATCTTTCTTTTTGAAACGACAAGTTTCCATTCTTTCGGGAAGAAAGTGGTTACTTCAACAGATAAGATATCTCCTACTTTCAACACGTCTTCGACGCGATTGATTCTGTCTTCGGATATTTCACTGATGGGAATGAAACCATCGACGCCTTCGATTTCAAGAACAGCACCTTTTTCCATAATCGTTTTGACGGTTGCGGATACGATATCTCCAAGTTTGAACTTGACATCTGCCCAAGGGTTATAGGATAAATGTTTTTTTGATAATCCAACTTGTTTCTTCTCTGGATTAATTGAAATGATTTCAAGTTCCAACTGATTTCCTACTTCAACTCTTCCAGCTAGATTGTCTTGAGGGTCCCATGAATAGTCGTACCTGTTTAGTAGCCCAATGACATCCCTTTGGATTTCAACAAGCATTCCAAACTGCATTTTCTTAACGATGGTTCCTGTTACTTTATCTCCCACTTTGGCTGATTCAATAAACAGGTCCCAAGGTTTCTTTTGCATCGAACGTAGCGAGAGATTAATCTTTCTTCCAGCGATTTTAATAATCTGAACATCGATTTCATCGTCTACTTTGACGACTTCTTCAACGGATTTAATATGGAAATGTGAACACTCGGAGATATGAAGCAATCCTTCCAAATGATCGCTTAAAGAAACAACGGCACCAAAAGGAAGAACTTTCGTCACTTTCCCTTTAACAATCGAATGGATCTCAAGTTTCGCCATCTCGTTTTTTTCTTGCAAACGAAGTTGTTCTGCAATCAATAGTTTGCGATTGGCAATGAATACTTTTTTAGCGCGATTTTCTTTGACGTCCACGATTCTGACATCGACGTTTTTACCTATAAGACTATTTTTTAAATCATCATCTGCATTCGCAACATCAATCATCGATCCTGGCATAAATAGTTCAATGCCATGATAATCTAGTTCTAATCCGCCTGGGTTTGATCTTTTTACTTTTGCGGTAATGTCTTTCCCAATTTGAAGTTCATTGATATGTCCTTCACGAATTTGGTTCTTTTCTATTTGTAAGCGAGAAAGCAACATGATATTGTTTTCATCTCCGTGAGAGATTTTTGTCACTTTTGCTTCAAGTTCGTCTCCGACTTTTACAAATTCTCTTGCATCTGTTACTTTGGTTGCAGATAAATGGTCTTTATATATTGTACCTTCGAACATGTACCCTACATCAACCAATACTTCCTCTTGATTGACGCTTACGACCGTTCCTTTGATAATGTCACCAACTTGTGGGATTTTAATTTCCATGCTACTCACTCCTCTTAGTCTTTAGGATGTCCATAAACATCTCATAAATTTTATCTGCAACTTCATTGATATCCATCTTTGAAGTGTCTAGAAACACTGCATCCTCCGCTTTTCGAAGCGGATTGTAATTTCTCGAAGAATCAAATAAATCTCTTCTCTTGATTTCTTCGATTAACGCTTGGTAATCGCTTTTGATTCCCAAAGTTCTATTTTCTTCATGTCTTCTTCGCGCCCGTTCTTCAACCGTTGCACTCATATATATTTTTAAGTCCGCATCAGGTAGGACGATGGTGCCGATGTCTCTGCCATCCATAACGACATTTGAGTTTTTCGCAATCATTTGTTGAAGCGATACCAGCTTGTTTCTTACAGGAACATGGCTAGCCACAACGGAAACGTTATTGTTAACTTCATTCGAGCGAATCGGTACTGTAATGTTTTTTCCATCCAAATATAAAATGCCATCAATGAACTTCATTTCAGTTTCGTCAAGAAAACCAAATTGATTTGGATCGGCCAAATCAAGATTTAATTTCATGGCTTTATATGTGATGGCACGATACATCGCACCGGTATCAATGTAAGTATAATGCAACCTGCGAGCGACCATTTTTGCTACTGATGATTTCCCTGCGCCGGCGGGCCCGTCGATGGCTAATTTATAATATTTCATATTATCACCCCTCAACCTTAAACATTATATCATAAATCACAAAAATTCGTGCAACCTTTTTACTTACTTTCCATATCTTGACATATTCCACAATTGTTTGATTTCATGCGGTTTCAACAACCTGAAATCTCCTTGAGCCAAGCCTTCGGTTGTGACAACACCAAATCGATGTCTTCTTAACTTAATGACAGGGTGACCAATCTGTTCAAACATTCTTTTCACTTGATGATATTTACCTTCAGTGATGATCACTTTAACGTAGGAATTTTCTTTAGGATCATCATACTCAACATCGAATATTTTTGCAGGTGCTGTTTTGAAATCACCTAAATCCATGCCTTTTTGCAATCGAGAAGACTCCTCTTTACGAATCAAACCTTTCACTTTCACATGATATTCTTTCTCTACTTTGAATTTAGGATGAATCAAAGAATTCATGAAGTCTCCGTCATTTGTAAGCAATAGAACACCCGAAGTATCATAATCGAGTCTTCCAATCGGAAATACCCTTTCTTTGACATGCATCAAATCCATGATTGTTCTTCTACCTAGATTATCAGAGGTGGTAGAAACATATCCAGTTGGTTTATTTAATACATAGTATACAAGTTCTTCGTTCATCAAAAGCTTTCCATCAACTCTGATTTCGTCTTGAGATTCGACTTGTACACCCATTTCAGTGACAACCTTGTCATTGACCATGACTTTGCCTTCTTTAATCAGTTCTTCCGCTTTTCTTCTCGAACAGATTCCGGCCTTTTGTATCATTTTTTGAAGTCTTTCCATAATCAAACCTCTTTCCAAAAAAATGAGGATAGATGGGACTACCCTCATGAATGCTAGCTATTTTCTACTTCGAGGTTTTCGTTATGAACGTCAACTGTCAGTAATACGCTCTTGATTCTTCTCTTGTGAACTTGGAGAACTTCAAAAGTCAGTATTTCGATATCTTCACTGATCAATTCGCTCAAATCATCGTAAACCTGATGAATCTTAATTTCATATTCAATCTTTTCCCCTACTTCGGGGATGTCTTGGAACTTCTCGAAAAGCCAGCCACCTACAGACGTCGATTCAGAAACAGGCGCATCGCCTAAATCCAAATCCTCAAACAAATCCGTTAGATCATAATCTGCATTAATGACGTAACTGGAATCACCTTTTTTAATGATATTTTCGGTAACATCGTCATGTTCATCATAGATTTCGCCAACGAGTTCTTCCAATGCATCTTCCATGGTCACAAGGCCATCCACACCGCCATATTCGTCAACGACGATAGCCAAATGAGAATTTTCCTGTTGGAGAAGTTCAATCAACGCATCGACTTTTGTCGTCGCCGGAATGAAAATCGGCTTCCGAAGCATCTTCTTTAGATTGATGTTTTGCCTCTTAATCAGCTTTGTATAGTAATCGCGTTCAGACAATACACCGATGATGTTGTCTTTGTTATCGTCATAAACTGGAATTCTGGAAAACTTGCTTTTGAAAAATACTTCAGTCACCTTTTGTAAATCATCCGTCACTTCTATTGCGACCATATCAACTCTTGGAGTCATAATCGATTCAACCGTGATTTCTGACAAATCGAGTACCTTTTGAAGCATATCGGCTTCCTCTTCATCAATCGAGCCTTCTTCTTCCATGGTATCAATGATAGTTTCAAGTTCGGATTCGGTAACGGTTAGTTTGCTTTCAGAATTAATCTTACCGACGACTTTATTATTTAAAATTCGAAATAAAAACGTCATTGGGGTCATGACTTTAATTAAAAAGTACAATATTGAACTGACACCAAGACATATCTTGTCCGGATGTGTTTTTGCCAGGCTTTTAGGCAAAATCTCACCGAAGATCAAAATCAATGTCGTCATAACGAGTGTGTTCAACAAAGTAATGATGGTATCCGCATTTGGAAGCGCACTAAAAAACCCTGTGAACAACAGAACGCTAACACTAGCAAGCCCGATGTTTGCAAGATTATTGCCGACAAGTAATGTCGTTAGTGCCTTGTCGAAATTTTCGATAATCCAAAACGCTTTTTTTGACCCACGAATTTTCTGCTCTACCAGGTTTTTTAGTCTGACTTTACCTACTGCTGAATAAGCCATCTCCGTCATTGAAAAAAATGCGGAGACAATCAGTAAGACGATAATCAAAATTAAAAACACCGGATTAAATTGAACGCTAAGCAGTAAACTCCACGTGTGACTTATTTCCAAGAAAAATCACTCCCTAAAACTTGATTGCTACTTTGCTCTTGTATCATATTTCCCAGTAGCAGTTGAAACGATTACTTTTTCACCTTGTTCAATGAACAATGGAACCAGAAGGCGAAGACCTGTATTTGTCAACGCTTCTTTTGTCGCGTTAGAGGCTGTATTTCCTCTTGCACCACCAGCAGTTTCGACAATTTCCAATGTCACTTTGTCCGGAAGTTCAACACCTAGGATTTCATGTTCATAAGTGATTACACTAATGGTCATACCTTCAGTCAAGTAATTCAGTTCATATTTAATTTGTTCGGTTGGAATTTCGATTTGTTCGTATGTTTCCATGTTCATGAAGACATTCATATCTCCATTCACATATAAATACTGCATCGAAGTTTTGTCAATCTGAGCTTGATTCATATTGACTCCGGCGTTAAAAGTCTTATCCAAGACAGAACCGGTTCTTAAATTACGTAATTTGGTTCTAACAAAAGCACTGCCTTTGCCTGGCTTCACATGTTGAAACTCGATGACCGAATAGATGTTTCCCTCATATTCGATTGTGAGCCCTGTTTTAAAATCATTGGTACTTACCATGAATTTCCTCCTGTTGGTGCAAAATCCTTGTTTATATATCATTACTATTATAATACATTCATCGCCAGTTGACAATATATTTCATCTCTACTATAATATAACATAGCTTATAAAAGGACGTGGTATGATGTTTTTAGCGGTATGGGATTGGTTATTACCGATTTCAGTTGGCTTGTTCGCAGGTTTACTGATTTCAACCAGAAAAAAAGTAGACTTAACGCAACTAGTGACATTGGATGCTGAAGAATTCAGACTGAACATGAGAAAGGGTCAACTAATAGACATTCGTAAAGAAGACGATTTTAAGAAAACGAAGGTGAATGGATCCCGAAACTTTCCGAAGCGTTCGATTTTCTCATCACTTCACAAGGTGAGAAAAGATCAAGCCGTATTCATTATCTATTCAGTTCATGGGACCAACCCTAAATCGGTTGCCAAAAAGCTGATTAAAAAAGGATTCCGCCCCATTTATGTACTCAAGGGCGGAATTGAAAATTGGCCGTTTAATTTAAAAGAAGAGTAGAGTGGAGATCACTCTACTTTTTTTATGAACTGGATGACATCTTCTACGGTTTGATGAAAAAGAATAGGATTGACTTCAAACCAAGGAATATCGAGCTTATTGTGAAACCAAGTCAATTGTCTTTTCGCGTAGTTTCTGGAATGCTGCTTAATCAAATCCTTCGCTTCATCCAGTGATATCTTACCATCTAAGTACTGATAGACTTCTTTATATCCAATTCCTAGCATACTTTGTGAATGGAGCCCTTGATTGTAAAATGTTCTGACTTCTTCAATCAATCCCTCTTCAAACATATGATCGACTCGTTGATTGATTGAATCATATAGTTTTGCTCGTTCCATTTGAATCCCAATCAAAATCATCTCAGGATAGATGGGTTGTTTTCCTTTATCCAGAAAATCAGGGCTTTTCGCTTCAGCGATTTCAAGGCTTCGAAGTAATCTACGCCTGTTGTTGGGATGGACGGAGGTAGCAAGCTCTTTGTTTAAAATGAGCAATTTATCGTAAAGTTCAGAGTTTGAAAAGTCTTTATAAATGTCTTTCGTTTCTTCGCTTCTTTTTTGGCCTTGAAAATCATAATCGAATAACGCGGCCTGAAGATAAAGACCTGATCCACCAACGACGACGACGTTTTTTCCAGATTCCATTAATTCGTCAATTTTATTTCTGACAATTTTTTGGAAATCCGCAACGCTGAAAGAGTCTTGAGGTTCCAAAAAATCGATCAAATGATGTTTGATTCCTTTCATTTCTGAGTATTTAATCTTTGCGGTACCAATGTCTAGTCCTTTGTAAAACTGCATTGCATCCGCAGAAACGATTTCCCCATCGAATTGTTGAGCAATCTCCAGAGATAATGAAGTTTTACCAACTGCCGTCGGTCCGACGATGACAATCAACTTACTCATTAGACAATCCTTTTGAATAGTCTTTCAATTTCATTTTCACTCAAATGAAGAAAAATCGGTCTACCATGAGGGCAAGTATAGGGATTCTTGCATTTCGACAAGTCTGTCAAAATGGCTACAGCTTCCATTTTTGTGATAAATGCATTTGCTTTTAAGGAATGCTTGCAACTGAGTAGTTTTGCAAGTTCGTCTCGAATACTTGAAATATGGAGATCTTTGTTTTCAATGAAAGTCATTAATACGGATTCCGTATATTGGACTTCATATCCTCTTGGAAACCATGCGGGAATGTTCAATATCTTAAACGTACTTTCATTTTCTTGCTTCAACTGTATTCCAAATTCTTCTACCTCTTCAAGATGAGGCAAAAGCATAGAGACATAGGATGCAGTGAGTTCTATCTTCATTGGGACAAGCAACTGGTAATCGTTTCGTTCAGGGGAAGACATTTTGTTTAAGTATCGTTCGTATCGAATTCTCTCAGCAGCTGCATGTTGGTCAAGCATATACAAGCCTGTATTATTTTGAAACAATAAAAAGGTTCCGTGATATTGTCCGATATAATCGAGAGAAGGAAGCCTTTTTTCTGTCTTTTCTTCTTCCTCAACCGAAAACGAATCCACGCCTTTCAATTCGAATGCATATTCATTTTCGTCTTTTAAATCTTGAATCGTTCTTGTTTCGTCTCCTCTGAAATCCATCTCAGTCTGGACTTCTTGTTTTAAAGGCGTGCTTTTTTCAATCGGCTGAATAACCTCAACCAACTCAAGTTTAGAACGAATGATATGATGAATCAAATCCACAAGTGCATCTTCTTCGGAAAACTTCACCTGTTGTTTGGTTGGATGAATATTGACATCGATTAAGCTTGGATCAACCGAAATGTTGATTAATACAATCGGATATCTGTTTAAAGGTATTAATTGACCATAGGCCTCCAAGATAGCTTTTGTCAGTCTCGACGATTTAATGTAACGATGATTGACAAAAACAGAAACATAATTTCTACTTGAACGATTTTGAATCGGGTTGGAGATGAAACCACTAATTTCATAATCTCTGTTACGTCCTGAGAAACGACGCATGCTTTTCGCAACTTCTATTCCATAAATTTTTGCAAGGACGTCGAGTGTATTTCCATTCCCTGCTGTTTGAAACAATAATTTGCCTTGATTCGATAAAAAGAAACTGACCTCAGGATGACTTAATGAAAACTTTGAAACCAGATCCACAACATTTGATAACTCGGTTTGAGGACTCTTCAAATATTTAAACCTTGCCGGCGTATGATAAAACAGATGAGTCACAGTAACTGAAGTACCTTTTCTGTAGGTACCAACACCGGATTCAACCAATACACCATCTTCAAAGATAACCTTGCATCCGACCTCGTCGTTGGCCTGAGAAGTCAAAAGTTCAATTCTAGAAACACTCGCGATGGATGGCAATGCTTCCCCTCTAAATCCAAGGGATCGGATATGAAACAAATCATATTCATTCTTAATTTTAGAGGTCGCGTGCCGTTCAAAAGCAAGAAGCGCGTCTTGTTCGTCCATGCCTGTTCCGTTATCAACGACTTGTATTCTTTTTAAACCGGATTCTTCAAGAAAGATATCGATTCTCGTTGCTTTGGCATCAAGAGAGTTTTCGACCAACTCTTTGACAACATTAGAGATTCTTTCTACAACTTCTCCAGCTGCAATCATATTGGATAATACTGTATCTAGCAAAATGATTTTTCCCATTTAAAATTCCCCTTTCTTAGCGGTAAATGGTTATTTGTTATGTTTGATTCTCTTTATTTCTTCAATGACGTCCGAAAGCAAATTCATTGCTTTCAATGGTGTGATTTCTTCAATTGCAACATTGCTTAACTGATCAATCACAGAATGATATTCCTGTTCAATCGACTCTTCTTCCACCATGGCTTCTTCAAAATTGAATAGATCGATTGTCTGAGGTTTGATAATGTTGTATCCATGGTTTTTTTCAAGTTCTTCTAGGATCATTTTAGCTCTTCTAATTAAAGCCGAAGGCAAATGAGCCAGTTTAGCTACATGGATTCCATATGATTTATCGGTAGGTCCATTTTGTACTTTATGAAGAAAAACGATGTTGCCTTTGTCTTCTTTGGCTACGACATGAACATTCCTTAAACTTTTGAGTTCATCTTCTAAATACGTCAATTCATGGTAATGAGTAGAGAAAAGAATTTTGCACTGAATCGTCTGATGTGCATACTCAATGATGGCTTGCGCCAAAGCCATGCCGTCATAGGTTGCCGTTCCTCTTCCGATTTCATCAAAGAGAATCAGACTGCTTGCTGTCGCATTTTGCAAGGCATAATGGACTTCCAACATTTCTACCATGAAAGTAGATTTCCCACTTGTCAAATCATCACTTGCGCCGATGCGGGTGAATATTTGATCAAACAAAGGAAGAGATGCTTTTTCAGCAGGGACAAAACAGCCCATTTGAGCTAAAATGATTGTGAGTGCCAATTGTCTCATATAAGTTGATTTACCGGACATGTTGGGCCCTGTAATTAATAAAATGTTCGTTGATTCATCCATTGATACATCGTTGGCAACGTAGACTTCATTTTCTAGTAGCCTTTCTACGACCGGATGTCTGCCACTCACGATGTTGATATGTTTTTCTTGAACTAGGGAAGGCATGACATAACGATGCTTCATTGAAACGGTCGAAAAAGCATTCAACATGTCTGTTTCAGACAAGGCTTTTGCCAATTCTTGAAGTTGTGGTATTTCATGATTTGCCATGTCTCTTAATTCCAAGAATAATTCATATTCTAGTTTGATTGATTCATCAAGAGAACCAATGATTTGTTGTTCTTTCTCCTTTAACTGCGGAGTTACAAATCGCTCAGAGTTCGATAGAGTTTGTTTTCTGATATATCCAAACTCATCCTTGACTTGGTCCATTTGTCCTTTGGACACTTCAATGTAGTAGCCAAATACTCTGTTATACCCAATTTTTAGTTTCTTGATGCCGGTTCTTTCTCTTTCTTGCGCTTCAAAAGAATCCAACCAGTTTTTTCCGGTTGTACTATCCGCCTTAATCGAATCCAATTCCTTGGAATATCCTGCTTTAATGAATCCACCTTCAGTGATTGATAGTGGTGGGTTCTCAACAATCGCAGAATAAATCCGCTCTTTGAGGTCAGCGACCTCGTTCATACGCAGAGAGAGACTGAGCGCGTACTGGTTATCAAGACTATTCAAGACGGACTTGATATCCGGAACGGCGGACAGGGACCTTGCAAGATGGGTTAAGTCTTTTGCATTTGCATTACCAAATGAAAGTCTTCCAATGATTCTTTCAAGATCATACACGGCTTTTAAATGGTTTTTCAGTTCTTCTTGAAGAATAAAATGGTCATTCATTGACGCAACAAAATGATATCTGTTTTCAATCATTTCTTTGTCAACCAAAGGTCTGAGAATATTTTGTTTTAAATATCTCGACCCCATGGCAGTAACGCACTCATCTAACATCCAAAAAAGCGTACCTTTTCGGTTCTGTGCTCTTAAAGTCTCAGTTAATTCAAGATTTCTTTTTGAGTTGTTATCAATTCGAAGATAGGTAGATGATTCAAATAGCTGAACCTTTTGTAAGTGAAGAAGTTCCCTTTTTTGAGTTAATAACAAGTAACTGATTAAACGACCAAAAGACTTGATTAAATCTTTATCATAGACATCGAGAATCAAATTTCTGTAAAAGAACGGGATAGTTGTATCATCATGAACTGAAATGGTCAACTCGTAAGTATCCAGATAGGGCTTCAATATCGATTGATGAAATTCACTTCCGATGATAAGTTCTCTGGCATTTAAATTCATGATTTCACTAAATAGTAATTCTACTTCTTTTGGCATAGTTACAATGAAATTTTGTCCAGTAGAAAGATCAGAATAAGCCAAAAGATAGCGATCAACCGACTCTGATACTGAACAGATGAAATTATTGGACTTTTCGTCAATTGTACCCTCTTCCATTAAAGTCCCAGGTGTAATTATCTTAATAACTTCTCTCTTAACGATACCTTTAGCAAGCGATGGATCTTCGACTTGTTCAACGATGGCGACTTTATAACCCTTGTCAATCAGCTTTTCAGTGTATAAATTAACCGCATGATAAGGCACACCGCACATAGGGACACGTTCTTCCTGTCCAGCATCTCTACCAGTCAAAACGATTTCGAGTTCTTTTGAGGCCAAAATGGCATCGGAGAAGAACATTTCATAAAAGTCCCCAAGTCGAAAAAAGACTATAAAGTCAGTATAGTCTTTTTTGATTTCAAGATATTGTTGCATCATTGGTGTATAGGACATTATGTCGATATCTTTCAAAGCAATCACCTACAAAGAATTATTATTTTACCAGAATACGGGGATCCCAAATGGAAGATTGCCCGGGTTCAAGCTTGTATAATATAGGTAAGAATAACCGAGGAATCCTAATACTGCGACAGAAACCACGATGATGACGATGGTCAACCATCTTCTGTTTCTTCTGCGTTTCTTATATTTTTTGATTATTTGGTTGATTTTTTCATCTAGAAGTTCTTTTTCTTCAGAAGTAACGTCAACCAATTCTTTATGCAGAACTTCAGGTTTCTTTTCTTCTACAGGTTCAGGTTGAGGTTCTTTCACTTCTTCAACGACTTTTTGCTCAGCCTTTTTCATAACAACGGGCTCTGGCTTAGGTTGTTTTTTAACAACAGGCTCTGGCTGAACTTCTTCTTCCTGTACATCTTCTTTAAAAGCGGAAACAGGTTTTTCTTCTTCAGGTTCAACCTTTTCGGGTGTAGGTTCCACTTTTTCAACAATCGGTTCAACGACGGGTTGAACAGGAACAAACTCTTCTTCCTCTTGTAAAGCGTTTGGTACTTCGATTTCTGGCTCATTCACCAATGTATCTTCCGTAACTGGTATGTCTTGATCTGTACCTTCAAAGAGAATGGTATCGATTTTAACGGCATCCAGGTCACTTGCTAGTGGAATCGAGTAATTATGAGTGTCCTTCAAGATTTCTTTATGATAGAGGTGCAAATCGAAAATGATATATTCGACCATATCGCTCTTTTTCAAATCGATCGATATGTTAAATCCTTTTTCTTTTGCATATATTTCAAGCTCAAGAACACTTTTTTCGTTCAACAATTCAGCTTCTTCAGGCGAAAGTCGAAATCTTGCGGCCAAGATTGCAATCAGTTTTCCTTTGTTCACACGACGAGGAACCTTCACTCCATATTTTTCACCAAGGCCTCTTAAATCTCCCAAGGTGCAAGTATGAACAAGAACTTCTTTCAAAATCTTCAAGCTCACGCCATCCAAGTATCCGGAGGGTTCGTAGAATACACTTTCAAATAAAGTTTTGAAGTCTTCATATTTGATGACTTCAAAATCAACGGTGTACTTATATTTCAGTTTTTCAAGTTCGTCAAAAAAGTTATTTTTGATTTTATACAGATCACGATTCAAAAACAAGAAATTAAAGAAGATTTCTTTATACTTTGCTGCATCGAAATCAAGATTGAACTCACTAATCAACTTTTCAAGCAAATACACGGAATATTCATTATATCCGCGTAAACGATATTTTAATTCATCAGAGTATGTATCATAGAGTTTTGTCTGAAAAACTTTAGGATAGATTGTCTCTCTTAATACAAACCGATGAACGTAAATTGGAATGGTGATTTTGAACTGTTGAAATAGCAGAGCCATGTCCTCGGCAGGAATCACAGATAGTGTTTTCGAGTAAGCAAAATAATCTTCTTGAGTTTTGAATTTACTCATAGTCTCACCCTTTTCTTTGTTTATATTATAATAGTACTATAAATAAAATTATATTTCAATAGATTCAAACGAATATTTAGCGATTTCCACAGTTTTTTTACATTCTAAAAATATCAAGGTCAGTGAGACGAATTATCTCGAAAAAAGAAAAGAAAAAAGAATTACCTAAATGTGGGGAATTTTAGGTAATTCTTGTACTGAATTAAGTGATTCATTGAATACTTCTTCTAGCTCATGAATTGTTTTGCTGAATTCCTCAAGGTCATTTAAGTATTCATGAATGAGAACATCACTTGTAAGTTCGGCCAATTTCCATTCATATTCTTTTCTTAAGGAGTCCGCTTTTAATTGATCACCTCGGTGTTCTAGGTTAACCAGTTTCTTCTGTGTAGCTAATATATCTTGGTACTTATGGAGGTAATCGGTTGAGTTTTCAATCTTTGTCTTCATCTGAACCAATCGAACATACAAGTCAGATTCTTTTAGATGTTTCATCAAACCAGACAGTCTATCCATGGTATTCCTCACCAGTGAGAGACCATGTTTTTGCTTCTACAATTTGAAGCGAAGTCAGACTGCCAATCAATTTAGAATCGCCTTTGAAATGAACGAGTTTATTGTGTTTCGTATATCCACTCAACATATTGGGATTGGTTTTAGAAGGTCCTTCAACCAATACTTCAACCATTTGGTCTAAAAACCTTAGATTTCCGTTTTTAAAACCTTCATTCACAATCTTATTTAAGCGATATAATCGTTTCTTCTTTTCTTCATTTGGTGTAGAATCATCAAAGTTTGCCGCTGGGGTACCACTTCTCGGTGAGAAAACAAATGTGTATGCACCCTCGAAACCAGCCTTTTCCACCAAATCTAAGGTCTCAATAAAATCTTCTTCAGTCTCTCCGGGAAAACCTACGATAATGTCTGTAGTTAGCGAAATAGAAGGGATTTTATCTCTGATTTCCTGGACAGTTTTCAAGTAGCTTTCTTTGGTATATTTGCGATTCATTGCTTTTAAGATCTTGTTTGACCCCGATTGCACTGGCAGATGAATATAAGGCATCAAATTACCGCCAAGACTTAAAACGTCAATGATTTCTGTAGAAAAATCCTTCGGATGAGATGTCGTGAACCGGATTCTTGGAATGTCCATTTTGTGCAAATCATTCAGTAAATCAGAAAATCGGTATTCTCGCGACTCAAAATCAAGTCCGTATGAATTAACATTTTGTCCTAACAAAGTAATCTCTTTATACCCTTGATCAATCAACGATTGTACTTCAGATAAAATATGTTCAGGATGTCTAGAACGCTCTTTTCCCCTTGTATAAGGGACAATGCAATAAGTACAAAACTCATCACAGCCAAACATGATGTTAACCCATGCTTTAAAACGACTATCCCTGGCGGATGGTAAGTCTTCAACAATCTCACCTTCAACAGACAGCACTTCGACAACCCGTCTTTTTTCTTTGATTGCAACTTGGAGGTAATCGAGTAATTTATGAAGATTGTGAGTTCCGAATATGATATCCACTTGTTTGTAAGTCTTCAGCAACTTTTCAACAACGACTTCTTCTTGTGGCATGCATCCACCGACAGCTACAATCAATTCAGGCTTTTTAAGCTTCATTGATTTGTATCTACCCAGTTCTCCGAAAACCTTTTTTTCAGCGTTTTCTCTAATCGCACATGTATTGATGATGATTAAGTCCGCAATTTCCTCAATATTGGTTTCAACGAAGCCTTGGCTTTCAAGCAAACCCTTGATTTTCTCGCTGTCAGCGACGTTTGCTTGACATCCATGTGTTTGAATGCAGTAGAGTTTTCCCTCTCCTAGAAGCGAATCAAAAGCGGTAGGAACATAATCAAGTACCGATGTTTCGTTTTTCGTTCTTTTTCTTGCATTTTTCAGTATTGGTTTGTTGTAATTTTGATTATCCATATCCATCACCTTGCTTTAGTATAATTTATTTGCTCCCATATTTCAAATCATTCGTTAAAAAAGCGTTTATGGAGGACCATAAACACTTTTCTCTATTCAAAGATATTGATTCTTTCAATTTTGTTTTGATTTAGATCCAGCAAAACTGCATTGAATTGTAGTGGACCGTCGTTTTCAGGATTCACTCTTTCGGGAACACCGCTTAGAAACTTACGGATTCCTTGTTTGATCTCTCCGCCGATGATCCCATATTTGACCCCAGTCATACCAACATCAGTAATGTATTGCATTCCTTTGGGGAAAATGACGTTATCAGCGGTAGGAACGTGTGTATGAGTTCCGATTAATGCAGAGACTCTTCCATCCAAGTAATTTGCCAAAGCATATTTTTCACTGGTTGCCTCGGCATGAAAGTCGACAATAAAATAATCACTCTTCACGGTTTGGAGTAATTCATCCATTTTCTTAAAAGGACTGTCGATTTGATCTCGCATGAATACTCTGCCAAGTAGATTGACAATCGTGACAATCTTACCGTTATAGTTTAAACTGACGTATTCATTTCCAGGAGTTCCTTCTCCATAATTGGCTGGTCTGCATACATTTGGATAGTCCAGAACATTCATTGAATCTTTCTTTGAAAATGCATGATTACCCAGTGTAATGGCGTGTACGCCCTTTGTCATTAAATCCTTATAAATGGCATCGGTCAGCCCGTTCCCTTTGGCAATGTTTTCACCGTTTACGATGACTATGTTTGGTTTGTATTGTTGTTTTACAGACGGATAGTATTTGTCAAAGGCTTCTCTTCCCTTATCCATGTATACGTCTCCAATGAATAATATTCTCATAAAGTCTCCTAAAAATCATAGCCTCCCATAATGGAAGGCTAGTCTTTATTTTGCAATGTCCTGTGCACGCGTTTCACGAATGACTGTGACTTTGATCGTGCCTGGATAACTTAATTTCTCTTCTATTTGTTGTTTGATTTCTCTAGCAACGAGATGTGTTTTTTGATCATCTATCTCATTTGGCCTGACGATTACTCTGACTTCACGACCGGCTTGAATTGCAAATGCTTGTTCAACGCCTGATACGGATAAGGAGATCTCTTCAAGTTGTGTTAAGCGTTTGATGTAATTTTCAAGTGATTCACTTCTCGCGCCTGGTCTAGCTGCCGATAATGCATCTGCTGCTGCGACCAATACTCCGATGACTGTTTTAGCTTCTACATCTCCATGATGTGAGCTAATCGCGTCGATGACGGCTTCATGTTCATGGTACTTGTTCGCAAGTTGAATTCCAATATCGATGTGAGAACCTTCCATTTCATGGTCGACTGCTTTACCGATGTCATGTAATAACCCGGCACGTTTGGCAATCACTTCGTTTTCACCGAGTTCAACTGCTAATTTTCCACTAAGGAATGAAGTTTCAATCGAGTGACGGAGTGCGTTTTGTCCATAAGAAGTTCTAAAGTGCATTCTACCTAGTAATTTAACCAAATCAGGATGCATTTTGCCAACACCCGTTTCGAAGATGGCTTTATCACCCATGTCGCGGATGAATTGGTCTACTTCAACTCTGGTTTTTTCAACGATTTCTTCAATTCTTGCAGGATGAATTCGTCCATCCGTTATTAATGTTTCAATAGTTTTCTTTGCGATTTCTCTCCGCACTGGATCAAAACCTGATAATACAACGGCTTCCGGGGTATCATCGATAATGAGGTCTACTCCGGTGAGTGCTTCAATGGTACGGATATTTCTTCCTTCTCTACCAATGATTCTACCCTTCATCTCATCGTTAGGCAAATTGACAACACTAACAGTTGTCTCTGCAGTCACGTCCTGAGCATATTTTTGAATGGCTTGTGAAATAATTTCTTTTGCGATTTTACCTGCATCTTGTTTTGCTTGGTCTTCACGATCACGAATGTACTTGTCAATTTCGACAGCCATTTCTTCTTCAACTCTGACCATAATTACTTTTCTTGCTTGTTCTTCTGTAAAATTGGCGATTTCTAATAACTTTGTATTTTGTTCTTGAATGATGCTTTCCAGTTTGCTGGCCTTTTCCTCAATAGCGTTTTTCTTTTGATCCAAAACTTCTTCTTTACGATCTATATTTAGTTCACGTTTGTCTAAATTGACTGAACGGCGTTCAATCAATTCTTCGCGTTGTGTCATTTTTTTCTCTAAATCAGACACAATCGCTTTCTTTTCTTTAATTATTTTATCGTTTTCTAAATTAAGATTATAAATTTCTTGTCTTGCTTCTAACAGTTTTTCTTTTTTAATTTTTTCCGCTTGTGAGTTTGCTTCGTCAATAATGTTTTGAGACTTATTCCGTGCGGTTTGAAATCCTTTTTCAACGACAATCACACGTGCAATAAATCCAATTAATCCACCGACAACTAAGGCTAACAAAATGAAAATAATAATTTCAAATGTACCCATAATTATTACCTCCGTTTTGATTTAGTTGTTTTATATCAGTGTATCGAAAGAATTCGATACTAAAAATATACACCATTTAATACGTAGTCTATTATACAATAAATAGCCATCTTAGTCAAAGAGAATTTCTTGCGAATTGGGTTTCAATATAGGTTTGAACCGATTGTGGCGGTTTTCATAAAAAAAAAGAAAAACGCTCAATGCGTCTTTCTATTTTTTTAGTAATTTTTCACGCAACTGAAGTTCTAAAGAATTGGCCAATTCTTTGTTTTCTTCTAAATATTTCTTCACGTTTTCACGGCCTTGTCCGATTTTTTGATCATTATAGGAAAACCAAGATCCGCTTTTCTTGACTAACTCGTTTTCGACAGCTAAATCAACAATCTCTCCAAGTCTGGAAATACCAAAGCCGAAGACAAGATCGACAACACAAGTTTTAAATGGAGAAGCTACTTTGTTCTTAACGACTTTGACTTTCGCTTGATTTCCGACAATGTCATTTCCATCCTTAATTTGCTCGCCTCTTCTGATTTCTAGACGAACTGAAGAATAAAACTTCAATGCACGTCCGCCAGGAGTAGTTTCAGGATTTCCAAACATGACGCCGACTTTCTCACGAATTTGATTGATGAATATTGCGATACAATGTGATTTTGAAAGTACACCGGATAGTTTTCGCATTGCCTGAGACATGAGTCTCGCTTGCAATCCAACATGCGAATCTCCCATCTCTCCACGGATTTCCGCTTCTGGAACCAATGCGGCGACCGAATCGATGACGACGATATCAACAGCACCGCTACGAATGAGAGCTTCAGCGATTTCCAAGCCTTGTTCTCCGGTATCTGGTTGCGATAAAATCAATGAATCGACATCGACTCCTAGTGCTCTTGCATAAACTGGGTCCAATGCATGCTCTGCATCTATAAATGCTGCATAACCTCCACCTTTTTGAACTTCAGCGATGGCATGAAGAGCAAAGGTTGTTTTTCCGGAAGATTCCGGTCCATAGATTTCGATGATTCTGCCTCTAGGATAACCACCTACTCCAAGTGCAACGTCAAGTGCAATCGATCCCGTGGAAATGGATTCAACGTTAAAGTTCGTCTCCGTTTCTCCTAAAATCATGACTGCGCCTTTTCCGTATTCTTTTTCGATTTCTTTCAAAGCAATGTCTAGACTCTTTCTTCTTTTCTCATCTGCCATGGTGGCCTCCTCAAATACAATCTTCTTCTTATAATGTTACGAATATAATATTGAATTTCTTTAAATCGATTCTAAAATGATACTTTTGTTTTTCATGAAATAATCTAATCCTGAAATTAAAGTCATCCCTACACTCATAATGACGAGTACAATCCCAATGATGTCAAACGCCTTGATAGTGACGAAAGGAAGTACAAACAAGTAATAAGTAATGGTAACCATTGTTAAAGCCGTTTTATATTTCCCTAGATTGGATGCTGCAATGATTTTTCCGCCACCAACAGCTACGAGACGAATCGAAGTCACAATGAACTCCCTAGCTAAAATGATAATAGGAACCCAAAAAGGCATCCACATCGACGGTTCTACTCTAAAATTATCTGCTAAAATAAGCAAGGCTGCCATGACAAGCAGTTTGTCTGCCAGCGGATCAATGAATTTTCCAAATGTAGTCACAATATTTCTCTGTCTGGCAATTTTACCGTCGAGATAATCAGTAAATGAAGCTATGACAAAGATGATTCCCATGATTAGGTAAGTCACATTTCCGATTGAATCTTTGAAAAGATAGATGATCATCATCACTGGAACCAAAATGATTCTAATCATGGTTAGTTTATTAGGTAAGTTCATAAATTCACCTCTTTCAATATTATAACATATTTCACATAAATTTAAATAATTTTAGATGATAAAAAAGCAACGTTCCCGTTGCTTTTGATGTTATTCTTCTTCGCTTGGCATCAAAACGTTGTGAAAGACTTCTTGGACGTCATCGAGTTCGTTTGTCATATCGATGAATCGTTGTAACTTTGCACGATCTTCATCACTGAGTTCGATATATTCTTGAGGAAGATAGGTGACACTGTCTTCCAAAAACTCAAGTTCTTTTCCCGTTTCAGTCAATGCGTCTTTCATATGATCAAGTTCATGTGGTGCGCCTGTTATCATAACGACGCCATCTTCGAATTGAAGGTCAGTGACTTCACATTCCGCATTCATCAGTGCTTCCAAGGCTTCATCTTCATCAATTCCTTCAACGCTGATTTTTGCGCAATAGGTATACATGTACGTGACACTACCTGCAACCCCAAGTTTACTGCCAGTTTTTGTAAAGCATGAACGAACTTCTCCAAAAGTTCTATTCACATTGTCAGTCATACATTCTACAATTAAAGTACATCCGCCCGGTCCAAATCCTTCATAGCGAATTGGATAGTAATCTTCACCAGTGCCGCCTTTTGCTTTCTCGATGTTTCTTTTGATGACATCGGCTGGAACTTGATTTTGTTTTGCTCTAATGATAACGCGTTTTAAAGCTAAATTGGAGTCTGGATCTGGATCTCCATTTTTAGCCGCCATATAAATTTCTTTTCCAAATTTGGCATACAGTTTGCTTTTCATCGCACTCGTTTTTGCCATTGATGCTGCTCTTACTTCATGGGCTCTTCCCATTTTGATTACCTCGCTTATTTTATTTTTTTAGGATGGTTTTATCAGGAAGAAGGGTAACTCTTCCTGATTTGAATAGTCCGCCCAATGCTCTTTTAAAAGCAGATTTGCTCATTTGAAAAGCAAATTTGATGTCTTCTGGGCTAGATTTGTCGGTGAAACGCATCTCACCGTGGTGACGATTTAAATATTCAAGGATGATTTCACCATCAGGATCCATCATTTTTTCTTTCTGGTCGATTAAACTACCTGTATACTCCATATTTGGATTTTGTTTTAAGATTTTAGGTTCGACTAATTCTCCCAATCGGTATGGTTTTCTCATGTTATTGATATGAACGAAAATTTCGTCTCCTCGATTTGAAAAACATACAATCCCATCCTCAAGCAAGAAAGAAACTCTGGCCATAACCGTATCTCCCACTTCGAGAGGTCTATTCGGTTCTTCAAAATAATGACTTACTTGTTTTCTTCCAATGATTTTCGCAAACAAATGAGACTTTTTTTCTTTGATGGAAACAAATAGTTGATCTCCTACTTGTGGCCATAAATCAAGTTCAAACGGTAAATCGTCTTTGGATAACAATAAATCTTTGACTAACCCATAGTGAAGAAATACTCCATATTTGGGATTCGCCGACACAACCGTAAGAAAATCAGGTTTTTCAATTGTAATCAATGGTTCTTTTGTTGAAGCCGTAGGTCTCCCGAGATTATCAACATAGAGAAATACTCTCACTTGTTCGCCAGGTTCGTAGGCTTTTTCTGCTTCCTTTTTGTGAAGAAAAATTTCTTCAACGCCATCGGTTAGAATATATGCAATATCACTTTCTCTTACAACGCTAAGTAGATTGAAATCACCTAATAACATGATTTTGCACCTCTTCCCAAGGGAACATAAATTTGTAAAAATTTTCGAGACAAACTGAAATTATTCGCTCTGATGCCTGTAATCGATTCAAACGAAAAAAACACAAATCGATTAGATTTGCGTAAGTTCTTTGGCCTCTTGAATGAATGATCTTTCATATTCTCATAACCTGCTTCCAATTTCAAAATCTATTATACCAAATAGAGCCGTGTTTGTCTATCAAAATAGAGTAACTGAAAAGAATTCAATAATATATTGAGCGTGGTTCTTTCATCGATTTCCCAAATCAAAGAAATCGGCAATTCTCCTTCTGTTATTAACGGATAAAAAGGTTTTGATACAGGGTGGAGTATATGCCAATCAAGGTCTCCCAATAAGGATTTATCACCGAACTAAAATAGTATAAATCATTATGTGGCTGATATTGAAATAGCATTTCTTCCGTTGCTTCTTCTTTCTCTTTTTCAAATTCAATCCTCGAAATCATTTCAGAACCAAATCCAATGTGATGAAAATGAATTTTGAATTCCATATTTCCACTCCTCTGTAAATAACTAGTTTTTTAACCATTTGAGTTTGACAAATAGAACTCAAATTATACACAAAAAGCGTAACCAAATGATTACGCTTTCCATTTTTATTCGTGGTGTCTACCTTCAAATTTGCGAATGTACTCGCGTAATGATACGTTATCATATAACCATCCCTTTTCCAGGGCCGGCAAAATGAAATTTGAAAATAAGTCTAGAAGCTCTTTCTCTTCTTTTGCCTGTGTAACAAAAACGACATTGAATCTTTTATTGATTACGATGTATTGTTTGAGCCAACCTGCAGCTCTGTAATCTCCGAAATCATTCATCCAAAATTGATATCCATATCCGTATTGGTCTCTAGGATTATCCCAATTCTTAGTAGAAATATGACTTTTTCCAGCCTCATCCAAATAAGCTTTAGATACGACTTGGGTATCTTTCCATAAACCGTCATTAACCAATAACAACCCGAATTTAGCCATATCAATGGTGTTAAGTTTCATTCCGAAAGCACCCATTGAAATGCCGTCAAAACTATCCCAAACAGGTTTTTCAATTTCCAGAATCGGATAAAGTACTTCTGCTAGAAAATCGTTGGTCGATTTTCTAGTGACTTTTGTTACAATTGCGGAAAGAATGAAAGTAGCACTATTATTATACATGAAGACGGTTCCTGGCTCATGAACAAGATTGACATGGAAAAATTTATCGATTGCGTCGTCTTTAGGAGAAAGATCTTGAAGGATGTCTTTTTCTTGTCCAACACTCATTGTAAGCAAGTGTTTGATTGTAATTTTTTCGTATCCTGGTGTTGGTTCTTTGACAGAATCCTTGAAAAAACTAAGAATGAAATCATCCACCTTCAACAAGCCTTTGTCTTGACATATGCCAATCGCAACCGATGTGAAAGATTTCGATATGGAGTATATTTCCTCGTTATGATATCTGTAATACCCGGGAGCATAAGCATCAAATACTTTTGCGCCGTCTTTCAGGAGAATCATCGAATGAATGTCCAATTTTTCCTTCTCGATGAAGTCAAACATGTCAGCCAGTAAACCCTTTTCGATATTTGCGTCTCTACAGGACGCCTTTTCAAATTCTTTGTGTGGAAAAACCATAGAGTACCTCCCGTGTTTTATTTAACTAAAGTATAACATATTCAAATCAAAAAAAAATCAGTTTGATTAATTTCACTTGAAAAAATCATGTATTCATCACAAAAAGAAAAAGATTCCATCGTAAACCGATGATGGAATCCTACGTTCTCTCTATTCTAACCTTTTTTAAGTATCTTTCTTCTTCACTAAAAATACATCCGCAGTATTTTTGCATGTAAAGAGGAAACTCTCTTGCAATCTTTTGACCTTCTCTAAAGTACGGTCTTAAGTCAACATAATGAAAAGCAATCTTTTCTTCCTTAGATATCCTTTCACATGTTTGAACCAATTTATCGTGAAGTTGATATGGGCTAATCAAGAGCGTTGTTGAGAATGCGTCAAATCCCTTCTCTCTCGCTTCGATTGCGACTTTTCTAATTCGCACTTCATAACAGAAATCACATCTATTTGAAAGATCTGATATCACGTTTTTCGTAAACATCTCAAGTCCATACTCATCATTTTCAATCAATTCCAAATCTACGCTTTTTGCGTATTCGCGCAATGCGTGAAGACGAGCTTTATATTCGGTCACAGGATGAATATTGGGATTATACCAGTATCCTGTGAGTTCATGCCTTTGTTCTCTCATGACCTTTATAGACATCACGCTACAAGGAGCACAACAAATATGCAATAAAATTTTCATAGAACACCTCCTAAATCATCATCAATTTTTCAACGGCTTTTGCATTGTTCATCTTCGCAGAGGTTTCAAGATAACTTCGTCCTTTTTTCTCGTCTTTTGCAAAACCATGACTACCTTCATAATATAGCAACCCAAGTTCATAGTAAGCTTCACTAGAATCATTTTGCTTTATTGCTTTTTCTAACCACTGATATGCATTATCAAATTCCTTGTCTTTCAAAAGCAAATACATCAATACCATATGACTGGAAAGGCCAGCACTCGCAGCACGTTCGGTCCAGTATCTCGCGGCTCTTTCTGATTTTTTGACACCCAGTCCCGAAGAGAATGCTTCGGCAATGTATGCCATAGAAAATAATCTGTTTGACGAAGAACTATCGGAATCTTTTAAATATTCCAAAAACATCGATAGTGATTTTTTTATCGATTGAAGTTGTTTTTTACTAGGTTTTTTGGCATTCTTCACTTCTTCATAAAGTAAAGATGCGAATTTAAACTTCGCTCCAACGTTGCCAAAATGAATGGCTTTTTCAAATGACTTTTCAGCCAATCCAAGATTCTGTTTTGTTCCAATCCCTTTTTCATGGAATATGCCTAGCCAGTAATACGCCTGATTGTTTCCTTTTGCTGCTGATTGTTCCATATACTGGAATGCAAGATCGTTCGTTGAAGATGATATTTGTTTTCGATAATGTAGCAACCCTAAATTCATCAAGGCTTCACTATCGTTTTGTTTTGCGGCTTCGAAGTAATAATCCTTCGCTTTTTCATAATCTGCGGGATGCAATGCATCTGATCGCTCAATGTCTCCTAATTTGGTTAAGGCATTTGGATAATTCTTCATTGCGGCGTATTTTAATAATTCAGACGCTTTTTCGACGTTCTGCGGAGTTCCTTTCGCATATAGATAACAAAGTCCCATGCCATAGGCTCCTACTTCATCGTTAAGTTTTTCCAAGATTTGAAAATAGTGAAACGCTTTTTCAACATTCGTTTTCGTGATTTGAGAACCATAATAATAAGTCAATGCTACTTTTCTAAGACTCTCGATGTTATTCGTTCTTGCATAGAGTTCCTCGTAGTAAAAAGACATCTCTTGTCGATGAGAAGATGATTTTTTTGAAAAATAGGAATGAGAAGTGTCATATAGTTTTTTTATTTCTTGAATAGCCAATGGATGAAGATTTGTCGCAGATTTATCTAGCCAATGCAAGGCAGATTCCATGTTTTTTTGATTCTGCTTTTGGGAAAGATAAAGCATTCCAAGCTGATACATCCCTTCTGAATTCCCCAAATCAGCGGACTTTTGAAAATATTCCCAAGCTTTCTTACTATCTTTTTTTGTTCCAAGTCCATTTAAATGATAGTTGGCAAGAATATTGTATCCATCGATGTCATTAAGAGAAGTTGCTTCAAGAACGTACTTAAAGGCCTTGGATTTGCTTTTGTGCATACCTGTGCCTTCTAATGCCATTTCTGCTAATTTTAAAGCTGCTTTTGAGTATCCTAATGCCAGTGATTTCTGTAAATTGAGAATCGCTTGTTTATAATCCCCTTTTTCAGCAAAATAGCGACTGACGTTATAATAACCGATTGGATTTTGCTGGTCGGCAGCTTGTTTAAAATAAGAATAGGCTATTTCGATGTTTTTATCGGTTTTTAACCCTACGAAATAGGCTTCACCGATTTCATTTAATTTCTTTGGGTTTTGATCATCACGCAAGGATATCACCCCTCAGTTCTTTTAATTCGTTTTCGGCTAGAGGATGCCCTTTTTCTTTTGCTCGAATGTAAAAGGATTCCGCTTTCAAAAAACTGGAAGCGCATCCTTCCCCGCTTTCATAACGTTTTCCAAGTATAAAGAAGGCTTCAGGGTCGTTTTTTTCTGCTGCCTTAATCAAATACTCAAAACCTTTTTGAAAAGAGGGTTCAACACCTTCACCTAGATCATGCATTTTCGATAACTGATGATAGGCTTCTATCATTCCTTCTTTTGCAGCTATTTCAAAATAGATGAATGAGTCAGTATAACGGTGTTGTTGATACAACTCTTTTCCAATACGATAAATATCGTTAGTAGTTCTCACATCGGTGGCTGATTTAGAGCCTAGAAGTCTGAACTGATTCATCGCATCTGAAGAGCCGAACATTAAAGCTTTGTTCAACCATAAATGAGCAGATTCAATGCTCTTTTTGATTCCTAGTCCTTGAAGATATGCCATTCCAATTTTATATAAGGCAAGAGGATGGTCCTTTTTTGCACATTCAACATAGGCTTCCAATGCTTTTTGCGGACTTTTCTCTTCTAAAATTCCTTCTTCATAATAAGATGCGACTTTGATTCCGGATTCGATATGCCCGTCATGAAAAGCAGCACTAAAGAACTCGAATGCTTTTTCGAGGTCTTTATCAAGGTAACGACCTTGTTCATACATGACGCCAAGCATATAAGTCGCTTCTGGATGGCGCTCCGCCCTTGCTCTCATGAAATATTGATAGGCTTCTTTGTCGTTTTGTTTCAGAGAATACCCGTGATAATTCATCATTCCCATGTAATACAAGGCAACGGGATTGGAAAGTCTTGAGAATTTTTTAAATGTTGAAACGGCACGATCGTATTGCTTAACAAGATATTGATTGACTGCTTCCTGTAGTTCTGGATGAAGTTCCAAAATATCGCCCCCTTGTAATCTAATTATATCACACTTGAATCAAAAGAAATTCAATGATTTCTTTCAAAGAAATAAGTCTTGATAAACTCTGTTCTAACCCGCCTTTTCGATTCCTCTGAAGCCAGAGAATCTGATGCTTTGAAATGATATGGTTTATGGCATACAAATCTTGATCATCCAACTTAATTTGATGGATCATCTTATGTTGAAAACGAACAGAAAATTCAATCATCCTTATACAATTAAGTATTTCTTCTGGGATCAATCCATTTTTTTGATTCAAGAACTTCTTTTCTTGCTCACATAGATTCAAAATATCTTGAATGGCTTTGTCTGTCATCGGTCTTGCTAAGATTTGATTTTTAAGAAAATCACTCCTTAGTTTAATCGGAGTCTTCAAATCAGGGTCAGTAAACATGACGGTTTGAAATGTCAGGGTCGAATTGTACACGTATTGATTTTCTAGTTCTGAGTAAGTCGAAAGATGATGTAGTGTGGAAGCCAAGCCCTGTTCATTCATTAAATAAACATCAAGCCAATCGTTTAATTCATCATCTGATAGGTTCTCTCCCCAGCTGAGTGCAGCACAATATAAGAATCCTCGAAGACTAAATGGATAATACTGAAGATGACCAAAATCGCCCCAATCAGTCGTCATTACACCAAGACCATCGGATTGCTTCGCTGAAATGCATGCCTGGAAAGTTGTTTCTTTCATATCTTTGTTTCTAGAAGCAAAGCTATTCCATGAGGAGGTCCCAGGAGCCAGAAGGAAGGGTACTTGATTTCTATGAAGAGCCAATCCATGATCTTTGAAAGGATAATCAAAATCATATCCCCAATCACATAAAATGACATTTTTCGGAATGCTTTGAAATGCTTCAGGATGATTGACGACGACATCCCCCCACATCATCGGTTCTTTGTCATATTTTTTTACAAAATCTGATAGTTTTGTGACATAGTCTAAGTATACTTTGACTTTTGAAGTTCGATCACATTCTTCTTTGCTTTTTCCTTGTCCTAATTCGAAAGGTTCATCTAGATTCATATTAAAATACTCTGATTGTGATCGACTCAGTAATTCGCGATACATCGTTTTAACGAGTTTCAAACTACTGGGGTCTAGTGGATTCAATGTAGATGCCTTAAAATGATGCCCCCATGCGATAAAACCATCTTCTTTTTCCGCAAGGTGCTTATATTCGTCAAGAGAAAGCCAGTCCGTCATGTGACCGAGTCCATTCATGTTCGGGACTAAGTCAATCCCTAACTTTGCAGCGTAATCTTGTAGATAACAAAACTCTTCTATCGTCATAGGCGTAAGGTATTCCCCTGCCGGCAATGATTTGATGTAAAAAGAGAATCCTTCAACGTAAAATTGAAGATGATTTATTTTCATGAATGAGAATTCGGAGATCATTTCCATCATTTGATCCATGGTAGGAATCTTATTGCGAGAAATGTCAATCATGATTCCTCTTATTTTCAAATCAGGAAAATCTTCAATTTCCATTTCATAGATATCATCTTGATTCAGTAGTTGATAGAGTGTGTATAGTCCATAAAGTGAGCCTGAAGCAGATGAACTCGCTATTTGAATCCCTTGATCTGTTACTTCTAAAATGTAAGCTTCGTGTTCTAGATTCATATCATGAATAAAATGGATCACCCCAGAAGAGTCGGTAAGTTGGAATAGATTCTTACAAGGCGAAAAAATCGCTTCAAAATCAAAAGGACATTCCTCTTTTTGAATCTTTAAAGGGATGTTAAAATGTATTTTGTTTCCTTTTTTAGTTATTTTTTTCACTTTTGGGATTATATTCAACTTAACTCATCTCCTTGATTTCTCCGGTTAAGAGAGAATACAAATAAGCATGAACTGGTTTTTGGGTTACTTTTTCCAGATACTTTCTATACCCTGAGACTTGGTGCTCGTATTCAGGGTCTTCTATCGATTTAAGCTTATAGTCAATCAATAGTACCTCTTTTTCCAGAATAGCAAAGAAATCGATAAATCCATGAACTTCTTTTTGATCTTGCATATCATAAAATTCAGTTTCTTGATAAATCTCTTTCGATAGCTTAATCCTATCGCCAAATTGTTGAAGGAACAATTGAATGTATTTCTTATATTCATCACTCAATAGATGATATGACTTTTCAATATCGAAGAAATCAAAACATTCGAACACTTGATGAATCAATTTTCCTGCCTTCAATTTTTGGGAGGTATCATTATCCAGTCTTTTCATTTCATGTTTTGACAATCTTGTGAATTTTGGTTCTTGGATTGGGAAGTCAAATGACTTGTACTCATACTTTTCAATACTATTTAGTTGATTTACGACCTTATCTACCATTTTGAGACTTACGACTCCCTCTTTAAACCAAGAACGAGCGAACGCGACATTTCGTAGGAATCCAGTAAAACTTTGTACAGATAATCTTTCTGATTTTAAGACGACACCTTTTTGATCGACCATAGGCGTAGAGTCTTCAAATTCATCTTTATTCGCAACCAGAATCAGATGTTCTTTTGATCTGGTCAGAGCAACGTAAAATAGCCGTAATCGTTCAGAACGGTCTTTGATTTTACTATTCTCTTTTGCGAGATAATGGAGTGCTGTTTCATAGAATTCACCGTTGAAAGGTTTCAATATCAAACCGTAATCGGGTTTGAAAATAAAGGGAGACATTTGTTCTTTGAAATTGAATTTTTTTGATAGACCAGTATAGTATGTAATCGGGAACTCAAGCCCTTTTGATTTGTGCATGGTCATCAATTTGACTTTATTTTCTGAAAAATCAATGTTTCTAGCATATTCGATGTCTGTGTCTTTGGAATCATAAACGAACTCTAAATACTCTTTCAAATCATCAAAATCAAAGAAATCTGCGGTCTTGATTTTTTCCATTAAAAAGTCTAGTCTCATCTCAGAAAATCTTGGATTGGCGAGCAAGGATATTTTTCTATAATAGTCTAGGACATGGAGTACTCTTAAAAGCCATTGATAAATGGGTTCGTTTCCCAACTCTAAGAACGTTTTATATCCATGTTCATGAATTACTGACAATACTGGATGGTTTTTCAGAAGTTCCATGTCCGTTTTGTAATTTCCACTCAACGACAATGTAAAATCGATGATCGTTTCATCTTCAAATTGATATAAGAAAGATCTTGCTAGACCGAAGACGGCGCTTCTAAAATACTGATTGAATGAGGATTCATCTCTAAAGCAAGAAACCAGTCGAATGAACAAATGAAGAACTTGTATTTCCATACTCATTGAAAAGACGTCATCACTGACTTTCAAGATTGGAATGTCGTTCTTCATGAATTCTTTTTCTATCATGTCAAAAGAACTCTGACGATCACATAGGATTGCGAAATCTCCGTAAGAAGCTTTTCTTTTTGTTTCCCCCTTTAAATCGACAATTTCAAGACCGGAAGAGATTTTTTTTACGATGTCGGAAAGTATTAATTTTGTTTCATGAAGTCCCGAATGAAAAGCTGGATTTTCTTCGATTTCCTTTGACTTGGAATAAGTCAATATTTCGATTTCACCTGTGATTGAATCAAACAAATCATATGTCTTATTACCATATCTTAGAGATTGATTATTTTGATAATCGATTCCTCCGATGTCCTGATCCATCAAAGGTAAAAACAATTGATTGATTCCGGATAAAATTTCTTTACGAGATCTGAAGTTTTCGACAAGCTCGATTAATACACCGGAGGTACCCTTTTGATATTCTAAATATTTACGATAAAAATTATCTGGGTTTGCATTTCTAAATCCATAAATGGACTGTTTCAAATCTCCGACCATGAAAAGATTGTCATTTTCTAGAATCATCAGAAGTCGTTCTTGGACATCTGAGGTATCTTGGTACTCATCTACCATAATCTCATCAATTTTTGATATAAACTCATCTCTGATTTCTGGATGTTTCTCAAATAACTCAATTGCAAGATTCATCATTTCCGAAAAACCGAATAGTCTTTGATCTTTCATCATCAATTCTTTGTGAATTAAATAGTCTTTCGCGATTTGAATGATGACTGATGCTGGCTCCGATACGCTTGATATAGAGGAAAGTATCTCGTCTGAAGTCTTGCTTTTTAAGCAATCAATCGATGATTGGATGGACTTAACATCTTTTTTTAGACGTTCATGATATGCGGAAAATTGCTGATGATCAATTCCATCATCAGCTTTGGATCTCGGTTTCGTAGGATAACTAAATTGAAGCCAAAGAATCAACATTTCATCTAGATTTTTAGCCTGCAGGATATTTACAAAAGCGGAGTCAATAGAAGTAAAATAGGGATCCGTTTTTTCTGGGTTTGAATTTTCAAATTGGGATTTAAAGTAGGACAAATAGATCGAAAGGTCTTTCGTTTTTTGACGAATCGATTGAACAAGGTCCGAAAGCACTTCTGTAAAAAATTCTTGAGAATAATAGGTTTGTTCATATCGGTCTAGATACTTCATCGGTTCAGGAATCAACTCGATTCCTGCGATCAACGTTTTTACCGCTTCAATAAACAATTGATCTCCTTTATCAAAATATAGATCAATGGTATTTGAAAATGCTTTGGAAGGATTTGAATAGGCTTTTTCAATTGCGTGATTCAGTGCCAAATCTTTGGCTTGGTTTAGTAATACGGAATCTGAAATGGTAACTTGTGAATGAACATTCAGAAGATATCCATAGGTTTTCACAATCCTTAACGCAAAACTGTCAAATGTGGATATGATTGCATTATCAAGGCGAGATATTTGACTCACAAGTTCGGAATGCTTTTGAATCCTTTCCTTGATTCTGTGTTTCATTTCTGCCGCAGCCGCGTTTGTGAAAGTTAAGATGATAAGTTGGTCAATGTCCACTCCTTGAAGTAGTTTACGGATGACTCTTTCAGTCAATACTGCAGTTTTTCCCGAACCAGCGCCGGCACTAACTAAAACATTCGTGTTTTCAACTTCGATTGCCCTTAATTGTGACGTTGTAAACTCCGGATTATTCTTCATCTTCTACTACCTCCTCTTCTATAGAGGTATCTTTAAACACAAGATGATTTGCCATAAAACAAATGTTTTGGAAACTGCAGTATTCGCAACTTGGGGATTCTTTCTTTCCGGGAGCGACTACTTCAGGCTCAATTTCAAAAGAGCCATTCTTTATTTTTTGAATGACTTGGTCCAATTTCCGATTCATATTTTCTATTAGTTCATTCAATTCTAAAGAATCCATCAGTCTAGAAGATTCTTTGAGCGTATTATCAGATTTCAAGGATACTTTTTTAAGATAGGAATACGGTGCGAACTTTTCAATCATTTGTTTGTTTTTTAGACTAATCCCATCATAAGAAAAATATTCAGAGATTTTTTCGGGAAGAGTGGACTTTGGAAGTCCTGCTTTTTGAAAATACAAGCCAGATATTTGATGGCGTATATCGGATAAAGATTGATTGAACAAATAAGCATACATCAACAGTTGAACTTGTTTTTGAGTCTTGATTTTTTCTATATCGAATTGGATACTTCCTGTCTTATAGTCGACAATCGCATAATAGTCCAAGTCTTCTGTCTCATATTTGAAAACCTGGTCAATTTTGCCGGTAATCTCAAAACGAGGATCCTGCGGATATTTCTTCGATATCGAAAGTTCTGAAGCAATTGGGTAGAAATCTGATTGAGATCTAATATCCTTCAAAGCTTTTAGAGTTTGTTCCATTCGATGGACAAGGATTGGAAAATATACTTCTTTTTTAATCGGATCGGGAAAATCCTTCATAAAAGAACTGATGATATCTGATATGTTAAAATCGTTAGATTTTGATTGAGTTTCAATCAGTTTGTGCGCAAGATTTCCATAGAACAATGGGAAACTTTCTTCAAATGAGTCCATTTTGAGAAGGTATTGAAGCAAATACTTGAATGGACATGATAAATAGGACTCCATTGATGTAGCAGATATTCTTACTTTATGATCAATCAATCGATTGATCAAACGATCCGAAATCGGCTTAAATGATGGATTGTATCCTGATTCAAGATCCTGGAAGCCATGATTTTGAACTTTATTGTAGATTTCAGCTTTCGATGGAAAATAGCTGTAGTCAACTGGAATTCGCCCCTGATTTCGATAGCCACGCTTCAATTGAATATTAGGCATTTGATAAATTGAACCACCTTCGCGCTCTTGAAAAAATACAGTACAATTCGTCATTTGCTCTAACAATGATTTGATTCTTCTTTCTTCAAGCAAATTGATTTCCCGAGAAGGTCGCAAACCGATGATTTCTTTTTCCCTGTCGAAGAAATAATCCTGGTCAGTCATTACTTTTGGAAGGAAAGAATCATTATAATTCATAATGAGATGTACGTCGGATTTATCAAGATATAGGTTCATGGAACGTTCTAGTGTAATTCCTTTTCGTTCTTTGATTTTTACAGAGACGTTGCGAAGTTCATATTCAATCAAGTCAACCAATGAATCTAGTTCTTTATCAGAATAACGATTCAAGACGGAGAAGATTGAAGAAACGGCTTTTTCATTCCATAAAGAGGTTTCGTATTCTGTTAAGTTCAAGAATTCTATTGCTTTCTCTATTCCATCCGTTTTATATCGTTTTAAAAATGAAATACATAAAGGAATCCGAGTTAAAGGAGTCATAGACATATTGTCTATTGGAATATTCGCTTCATCAAACCATCTTGTAAGATAGAATTCATCTTTATCCGTCACGTTCATCAAATGAATACTCTCTGGTTTGACTTTATTTTTCAAAAGCTCCGTCACCTTTGAAATGACCGATTCGATTTGCGATTCATAGTCCTTGGAAGTAAAACATTCAATCAAAGTTTCAACAACTGGTAAAAATTGAAAAGTATGAATCTCAGACACATGAGTTGAAAATGCCTTGGGAAGATCAAGTCCTTCACTGACCCAAACCGTTTTTCCATGGACAAAATCGAAAGAAGGGAGTGTCAATAATCCCTGGTTTAACAATTCATTTTTCCATACTTGGAGTTGTTTGGCTTTTTCAAAATGATACGTTTTTTCGGTCTCAATGGGATCAAAATAGTTTACTAATCGGGAAGAAAACTCCGGAGATAGATGATGTTTATCAAACATATAAGATATGAAATCATCCTTTGTCGTAACAAATAAAGAAGCGTTATCAACCAATTTAGCTTTTGCCAAAATCCCATTACTTCCAAGCCATCTTAAAAGAAGTTCCTTTTCGGAACGAGATAAAATGATTACGTTATCGCGGTTTGACAATAGTTCCAAAAATATTGCTTCGCTCAAGAATCATCCGCCCTTTCAAAACTGTGTTTATTATAACAGAATTGTGTAGTTCAGAAAAGAGCAGTTTGGAACTTTAGCCTAAATATAAAAGAAATCCTCGCCATAGGTGGCGAGGATTGACTTGGTTATTCGATATCGATATATTGTTTAGCTTTTACGTTGGTGCCTTGTTTCGGAACGAAGAGTTTTAAGATACCTTTGTCATAAGATGCCTTTATGTCTGCTTGTGCAATGTCTTCGCCTACATAGAAACTTCTTGCGGCGGTTCCTAGGAATCTTTCCCTTCTAAGGTAATGTCCGGTTTTCTCTTCTTTGTTTTCTTCTTGAGATGCTTCAACCGTTAAATATCCGTTGTCAAGACTGATCTTTATATCGTCTTTGCCATAGCCTGGCACATCGATATCCAAAGAATAACCGTTTTCTACTTCTTGAATGTCCGTACGCATGCAATTCATTCCATTTTTGGATAATGGTCTTTGAAAGAAGTCATCAAAGAAATCATCAAAGATTGGAAATGTGTGAGTCCTTTTAACTAAATTGTTCATACATAGCCTCCTATATATTATAATCTATTTTGGCACTCCGTTATCTCGAGTGCTAATTATATTATAGCATACTTGTTAGCAGTGTCAAGTGTTGAGTGCTAATTTTAAGATATGAAAACGTTTTCTTTTTTATACAAGAAAAAATCGTAAAAATTTACGATTTATTCTTTAAATAAAGTTGTGGATAAGTACCGTTCACCGGTGTCCGGAAACACAACAACAATATTATGATTGGTATACTCATTACGTTTAGCGAGTATCACTGCTGCTGCTAAAGCCGCTCCAGCGGATATTCCGGTAAAGATACCTTCGAATTTAGGCAACTCTTTTGCATATTTGAACGCATCTTCATTGTTTATCGTGATGATTTCATCATAGATCAACGTATTTAAGGTAATTGGTACGAATCCAGCTCCAATTCCCTGAATTTTATGAGGTCCGGGCAATCCTCCTGAAAGAATGTTGGAATCAGCGGGTTCCACTGCAACAATTTTTATGAGTGGATTTTTTTCTTTCAGACACTCACCGACACCACTAATGGTTCCTCCTGTACCGACACCCGCAACGAAGGCGGATATCTCTCCTTGGAGATCATTCCATATTTCTGGTCCCGTCGTCAAGTAGTGAATTTTCGGATTTGCAGGGTTTTGAAATTGATATGGTATAAAACTGTTTTTAGTCTCTCTTGCCAATTCTTCTGCTTTTTCGATTGCGCCTTTCATCCCTTTGGATCCGTCAGTCAAAACTAGTTTTGCTCCAAAAGCAGACATAATTTGACGTCGTTCTACCGATAAGGTGTCAGGCATGACCAATATCACTTTGTAACCTTTTGCAGCACCGACCATCGCAAGTCCGATTCCAGTATTTCCACTTGTAGGCTCAATAATAGTCGATTCTTTATTCAATATCCCCTTGTTCTCTGCATCATTGATCATTGCGTAAGCAATTCTGTCTTTCACTGAACTTCCAGGATTAAAAAACTCGATTTTAGCATATAATCTTGCTTTTAAATCGTATATTTTTTCTATATGTTTGAGTCTAACGAGAGGCGTATTTCCTATCGTATCTAAGATATTTTCATATATTGCCATCATGAACCTCCTAATTAGATTGTGTTTTGATGACGAGTTCCGGTATTTTTATTGAAACTCTTGAATTATCAGGTAAAGACCCTGTAATAAAGACATTACTACCGACTGTGGAGTTCGATCCAATCACAGTTTCTCCACCAAGTATGGAAGCTCCTGAGTAGATTGTGACATAATCTTTGATAGTCGGATGTCTCTTTTTCCCCTTTAAAGTTTGACCACCCTTCGTTGTTAATGCGCCGAGAGTGACTCCTTGATATATTTTTACATGATTACCAATTTCACATGTTTCACCGATGACCACGCCTGTTCCGTGATCAATAAAGAAATATTCTCCGATTTTAGCGCCGGGATTGATATCAATGCCAGTTTCTCGATGCGCAAACTCCGACATGATTCGAGGAAGTAAAGGTACATTGAGCTTATGCAATTCATGAGCCATTCTATGAATAGCAATGGCGTAGAATCCAGGATAACTTACCACGATTTGATCTCGATTGAAAGCGGAGGGATCTCCCTCAAAATGAGCATCAAGATCTTTTTGTAATAGAGCTCTCACTTCAGGTAGTTTCTTAATGTATTCCACACAGAGTGTACAAGATTTCTTTCTGATTTGTTTATCTTTATCTTCATCTGCCAAATATAAGAGAGCAAACGTAATTTGATCTCTCAATTTTCTATGCAGTTTTTTCAAGGTTCTTTTCGTGTGAAAAAAACTCCCAGTCTCACTCATATTTTTCTTTGTGAAATAGCCTGGAAACATTAATTCTTTTGAAAGCATGATGACTTCTTTCATGACAATGTTCGAAGGCAATCTGCAAGAGCAATGATCTTTCTTAATTGGATGGGCGGAATAATCATCATAGATTTGTTTTGTAATAGGTTTATATTTCATTGAATTCACTTCCTTACATCCACTATTATAACATGAACCAATGGAATCCTCTTTTTTGAACGCTCGTAAAAAAGACCCGATTAACGGGTCTAGAAACGAAACATGATGATATTTGGGAAGAAGATAAGCAAGAAACCAATCACAAGCATAATGAAACCTCCAATTAAAGTTGAAAGCTTCGAATACTTGTTCGATATCCCACTAACCTGGAATGTGATCATTGCAATTGCAAATATGACAAGATCATCAATTAAAAAGAAAAAGATATAAATTCCAATGTATCCATAATATGTAGCCATCGGCAATTGATTGTAGGCTAGGATCTGTGTATATAGAAGTGGTAATCCAGCTGAACAAGCCAGTTCGACCAAATTAACTGAAAAAGCAAGCAATACAATTCCGATTAAAGCAACGATCATCTTTTTTTCCAAAACGATTCGTTTGACCCGATCAAATATTTTTCTTTTTTGGACTTCGTCTGTTACTTCACATCCAATGTCTTTCTTTCTTGAATCACGAATGAATTTAAAGACATGATAGCCTCCAAAACTAAGCGCAAAAGCTCCGATTAAGAAACGAATCCAACCAATCGTGGTGATTTGAACGGCAATATTGAGCCAAGCAGCCATAAAGAAGAAATACATTAATGCGGATGCGAACAAGAAAGTAACTCCTAAAATCCACATCTTCTTCTTATCCTTTTGTTGAACCAACAAGGTAATCAGAAACAACAAAACCCACATTGCACAGGGATTGAATCCATCGACGAACCCAATGACGATGGCCGCAAGGGAAAGTGATAATTGATCAATCCGTACCTCTCCGATGATCGGAAGATTCACGGTGTCTCCTTCCTCGAAAGAAAGAGAATCAAAGTCATCCTGGTTGATGGTTTCCCCGTTTTGCATTTTCAAAAATACGTCCACATATTCTTGATTTGAATACCTGACTATGAGCTTCTCAATGTCCGATTCCGTCTGTGAATTGAACCCAGTGAGCGCTATACCACCAATCACAGTATAGGGTGTTAAAGAGGTCTGGTCTGAAAAAACAGACTTGATATCTTCAAAAAGCTGGTTGTTATCCACGTTTGATGTAATTTCATACCTTGAAACGGTAAGATTTGTATACTTGGCTTCCATAGAATCCAAAAACAGGCCTTCTTCATAACAGTGAGTACATGCAACGTCATAGAAAAAATAGATGTTCACTTGATTTTCTGCTTTAACAGCGACATGTTGAAATGAAGCGGCAAGAATTGTTAGTAAAAAAATCAATATTATCTTCAGTCGTTTCATGTGAGATACTTCCTAACGGAAGAAACAATTTCTTGAACGGACTTTTCGCCGACCATACGCTCTAGTTCAATCAATGAATCATCTACGAATAAAACGACCGGCAACGTACTTCCAATATTATACGCTTGAATATGATCTGTGTCCTCATCAAAGTCATAATCGATAATCTCTAAAGAATTGAATTCTGAAAAAGCCTTGTTCCAACGCTTTTTCATCAACAGACAGCTCGTACACCACATGGCGGTCACGCGAATCAATTTCATTTCAACAACTCCCCTCTCAAGCAATCGACGAATTCAATGATTTCATCAAGAGTAGTTTTATATGAAATTGAGATTCGAAATCCTGATTTAGCTCTTTTTTCATCTCCGGTCACTCGGTATATCACATGAGAGTACCCTTGGTTGGCTACGCAAGCCGACTGAGTAGATACATAAATTTCATGATTATTCAATATTCTTTGAACTTCTACTGAACTATAATCGAATATAGAAACATTGACGATGTGCGGAATGGAATTTGAGTTCGAATTGAAATATACATTTTCAAATCGAGACAACTCTCCAACCAAATAGTTTTTCAATTGAAGGACATGCTCGTATTTTTGTTCAATGTTTGAGTAGGCTAGTTCTAATGATTTAGATAAAGATAAAATCAACGACGTTGCAGGTGTCCCAGATCGTTCATTTGAAAGGCTGGATCCTCCAGAAATAATGGGGTCTAATTTGATCTTAGGATTTTTGACTAAAGCTCCAATTCCCTTTAAGCCATAGAATTTATGCGCTGCAAAAGAAAACATATCGATTAAATCGTAATCCAAGACAATCTTTCCAACGGCTTGTGTTGCATCCACATGGAATGCAATCTTTGGATATTTTGTTAAAAACTCTCCAATCGACTTCAAATCTTGAAGAATTCCTAGTTCGCTGTTCAAAGCGCCGATTGAAACAAGAATAGTATCTTCTTGAATCATCTCTTCCAAATCTTTCAAAGAAACAAGTCCATCCGGCCTGCTTGGCAATACATCGACTAAAAATCCTTCTTTTTCAAGCGCGCTAAAACAAGCAACGACAGAAGAATGTTCATAGGGAGATACAATGAGATGTTTCCCTGAACTTTGATTCTTATGCGCATAACCTTTAATCGCGAGGTTATTCGCTTCCGTTGCCCCACTGGTATAGATAATCTCTTGGTCTTTTAAATTCAGGGTAGCTTTCACCAGCCTGGTTGACTCTTTGATTGCATGTAAACTAGCTTGTCCAAGACGATGCTTGGAATTTGGATTTCCATAATACTCTTTACTGACAAGGCTAAAATAGTCAAACAATCGTTCATCAACGGGTGTTGTTGCACTATAATCAAGGTATATCATTAAATCACTTCCTGTAAAATGACATATTGTATGTAAGTAACAAATGGAATCTAGTTCAATTGATTGAATTAATCCACAAAATGAATCGCTTCTTTCAAAACACCGAGAGCTCCCTCGTGAATCAATTCTGAGGTCGTTGGGTGAGAAAAGACAGTCTCTTTAATTTCTTCAAAGGTCAGATGATTCTTCATCATAATAGTCAATTGTGATACAAGGTGTTCTGCATCCCCGCCAAAAACAGTTGCACCAAGTAGTTTATTGGACTGATTGTCAATCAGCATTTTTATGAATCCAAAACTTTGATTCATTAATACGGCTCTTCCATTCGCGGAAAAAGGAACCTTGAACACTCGATACGATGCTTCTTCATCCTTCAAGACGCTTTCCATTTTGCCGACCGATGCAATTTGAGGCGATGTAAAAACAACACTCGGAATATAATCATATTCCATTTTTGCCTGATTCCCCATCATATTGTCAACCGCAATGATTGCTTGATGGCTCGCCACATGGGCAAGCTGCATAATCCCGGTTACATCTCCAATCGCATATACATTTTCTAGATTGGTTTTCATTGAGGAATCGACAACGATTCCTTTCTTTTCAAAAACGATATCTGTATTTTCCAGTCCGATTCCTTCAATGACCGGAACTCTACCAACGGCTTCTAGCACTAAATCAGAATCCACATAGTTTTGATTTCCTTTGAGGATGAAATGAGTTCGTAAGGTTCCGTCATCAAGTTTTTCAATTTTAGTTACCTGAGAAGAGGTTTGGATAGAAATATTATTCTGTTTTGCAAAACGAATCAATCTTAAAGATACGTCTCTATCAATCAGTGGAAGAATGTTTGGTAGAAATTCAACAACATTGACATTGACTCCCATCATTCCATACATGAATGCAAATTCCATCCCGATGATTCCACCGCCGATAACCGTAAGACTCCTTGGAAGTTTCTTGTTATCAAGCAGTGCTTCTGAGTCCATGACTCCTGGCAAATCAAACCCTTCCAAAGGGAGGTGTTTCGTCTTTGATCCAGTTGAAATAATGATGTTGCTTGCCTCTATCTCAAGATTCTTTGTTTCCGTTGTAATCGATGCAGTATGGTTTCCTGTTAGTTTTGCGGTTCCGAAGATGATTTCAACATTATATTTATTCAAAAGAAAAACGATTCCGTCAATCAAAGTTTTCCTGATTTCTTCTTTTTTACTGACCGCTTTTTCTAAATCTATTCTTGCATCTGAAACATTCAGTCCGAATTCTTCATTGGATATGGCCTCATGATACAACGACGCAGAATGAATTAAGGATTTTGTAGGGATGCATCCGATGTTCAAACAAGTTCCGCCAATGTAGGATTTATCGACTAACGTGACCTTGTATCCTTTCTTTGCGGCATATATTGCAGCAACGTACCCTCCGGGTCCGGCTCCAATGATTAACAGATCTCTTTTTTCAGACATTTTATATTCTCCTTAAAACGAATACTCACTAAAAAAATTATATCACGGTTCGACCATAGTTTCAATTGATTATACTGTTTGTGCGTTTGACTTGTGAAAGTAACTTAAGTTTGATATGATTTAGGTATAAGGAGGTACCATCAATGGACTATTTAAATATTTTACTTCCCGCAAGTGACGGGAGAAGTTATACCCTAAAAGATTTTCAAGGGAAAAAGATTGTATTATATTTTTATCCGAAAGACAATACATCAGGATGCACTTTAGAGGCAATTGAATTTACGAGATTAAAAGAAGAATATAAACGCCTTGGTTATCTAGTCATCGGCGTCAGTCGTGACTCGGTCAAATCTCATCAAAAATTCATCGCTGATCATAACCTTGATCTTCTTCTACTAAGTGACGAGAATGAAGAGTTTGTAAAAGCTTTTGATGTTTTAAAAGAAAAATCCATGTATGGAAGAAAATACGTCGGAATCGAACGTTCGACTTTTATACTCGATGAATCCGGAAAAATATCGAAAGAATACCGGTCCGTCAATGCGAAAGAACATCCAAGCGAATTATTGTGTCAATTATAAAGAGATGAATCCATCTCTTTTCTTTTTTTACTAAAAATTAGCACTCGAAAGCGATGATAGCTTCACAGATGATACCTTCAGAATCTTATACCATTGATTACATTAACGAATTTATCATCCAAAAGAATTAAAAAAACGCACCCGCAGGTGCGTTTTTCAATTAATCTAGTGTGAGACTTGGTGCAGTATATGCTCTTGTCAGTAATTCTTTGTCAAGAAGAAAAAGATTTTCTTTCGCCCAATCGTATTTCATAATCAGCTCAGTAGCATTTTTTTCCTCTTCTCCTTGTTCTTTAATGAACCATTGGAGAAATTGTTGAGTACGGTAGTCGGATACTTCGGTTGCCTGTTTAAAGATTTGATTGATGGAATCTGTTACAAAACGTTCATGCTTGAGCGCTTCTTGAAGTGGCTCCTTGAAATTCATATAGTCAATGGTTGGTTTTTCAATTTTCTCGAGAACGACTTCAAATTCATTGTTTTGTAAATACGCTACAAAGAACAATGCATGATCCATCTCTTCTCTTGCTTGAACGTTATACCAATTTTGGAATCCGGTCAAACCTTTGTTTGCAAAATAGTTTGCAATATCTAAATACAAGTAAGCAGAAAACATTTCTTTGTTAATCTGTTCATTCAACAGTTTTGATACTTTTTCGTGTAACATGTGATACCTCCTATGTTTTATAGTTCACTATTATTATATCATATTTCATTTGAATTACAAAAGACTTCACTTGTTATTCCCTGCTCTTTTTTTTACTCTCATACATCTTAATTTCAGCTTTTCTTAATGAAGCGTAAATAGATTCATCTGGTGTCGTTTTCATTCCAAAACCAAACGAAACCGATACGTTGAATTCAAAAGAATGAATTTTTTCTAGTTTTCTTAATAATGATTCTATCGCCTTCTCCTGTTGTTCAACTGAAGAGTTTTTAGTGATAATCACAAATTCATCTCCACCGACTCTGCAAACATAATCTTGGGGGTGGTTTTTTTCAAGTGTTTGTGACACTGCAATTAAAAGTTGATCTCCTTTTTCGTGTCCATATTGATCATTGACAGCTTTCAGTCCGTTGACATCCCCCATGATAATGCCTATAGGTAATAATGCGGAGTCATTCATTTGAACAATATAATTTTCGAATGCTCTTCTATTCCATATTCCAGTTAGAAAATCATGGTTTGAAACATACTCAAGTTCTAATTCTTTTTCTTTTTTTTCTGAAATATCTTGATGCGTGCCAAACATCATCAATGGTTTTCCCGATTCGTCCCATTTGGACACTTTGCCTTTGTCATAAATCCAGATGTAATGTCCGTCTTTATGTCTCATTCTGATTTCAACGGAGTAATCAGGCGTCTGATTTTCAAAATGAGCGGTTAGAGCATTCTTTGCGATAGAAACATCATCGGGGTGAACAAGGTTTATCCAATCTATAAGAGATGATGGATGAAGTTCTGCAGCAGTATATCCAATCATTTCACACCAACGATCATTTACTTTAATTTTTTCAGTTTGAACGTTATATTCCCAAGTTCCTGCACTGGTACCATAAATAATCATTTCAAGAGTAGAAGCTTGATCCTTGATTTTTTCATGAGCTTCTACTTTTTCAGTAATATCATGAATAAAAACGAAAAGAAGCGATTTTCCATTTTCAAGATAAGGTGCAGAAGAAACTTCTACATGGGCAATGGTACCATCCAGTCTGATAATATCATATTCAATGGATTGATTTGGCAGATGGGAAGTTTCAACTCTCTTCACTCGATCATTTAAGATGTTTTTAAATTTATCCGTAACGAAATCGGAAACGTTCTTTCCGATTAACTCATCAATAATCTTCGCGCGGAATAAATTCATTGCAGGAGGATTTACATAGGTAATGATTCGATCTTCTACTATAAGAATCGAATCCTGAGAGTTTTCAATTAAATTTTTGTATTTTTCTTGATTTCTAATCTCCGCGAACGATAGATTTCTCGACGCTGTTACATCATGAATGAAGCCCTCAATGTAAACAACTTTTCCTGCTGAATCAAAAACACCATGGCCGGTTTCATGAACCCATTTTTTTTCTCCAGTCTTGGTTTTAATGATATACTCATCAGAAAAGTCTTCATGCTGAGCCAAGACTTTTTGCCACTTTTCGCGCAGATGCCCTCGATATTGAGCGTCAATTACTTCTTCAAATGAAATGACCTTATTATCAATTATTTCAGATTCATGATAACCAATTAATTCAAAGGTCTTCTTGCTGACAAATTTCATCGTCCAAAATTCGTCATTCAGACATCGATAAGCCATACCATTGAAGTTCTCAATCAAACTTAAATAACTTTTGTTAGTCTTAAGAGGCGTTCTTTTTGCATTGTGATTATTGGTCAATGAAACGACAAGAGCGGTTATAATCGCAGAGATGGAAATAATTCCAACGATTAACAGAATAAAAAAAGCGATAGAAAGCTCTATTAATCCAATCAATAAAAAATGGGATTCAATCATCTATAATCATCTTCTCTCACATACCTATACCTATGTTTTAATTATACACATCATAGCAATGAAATACAACCGAATCAAAAAAAACAAGGGAAACGATTTTTCCCTTGTTTATGTCATTGTCTCATTTCAGATGTTAATTGTGTAAATAGTTTTTTGAGCGGAAGATACAATATTGCAACTGTGACAAAATTAGATACAGCCATGATGACTTCAAATAAAATGTCAGAAGCCAAATAGGGCCACAACTTGAAATACTCAAACATAATCATCTTCGAGGGAATGAAACTCCATCCATATATGAAACCAAATGCGGTTGCAATAACCAATAAAACCCATAAAGGTTTGTCTTTGAATTTTCTTGTCACCAACCCTAGCAGAATCCAAGAAAAGAACATCGGAATCATATAAACAGGGTTCAAACTCCCCATCAAAAGGCTGTCGAGGAACACGTATCCAGCCGTTAAACTTATGAACAAACTGAGTGGCAAAATGCTTGCGTATACCATGATTAATAACGTTGTCAGTTGAACGTTTGGAAGGATACTGAGCATTTCTTCCTGAACAACAAGAATGGCGAGAAGCATCGCCGTTAAGGTGATGCTTCCCAAATTGAGTTTCAACTCATTAGTACGTTTCATACTTGAACTGATAAACATAGCCATCCACTATGTCTGTCGAGTCAATTCCGGTCATTGCATACTCATCATTGATGTAAAATGCAATGTATGTCCCCGTTTCATATGCATGAACATCATCGATGCCCATGACATAGACTCCATAAAGTCCGACGTAATCGCAACTTTCGCTTGGGAGGCCGTCACTGTCTGCACAGTGAACCGAAAATTCTTGTTGAAGAAGTCCCAAAAGAGTATCGCCTTGGTAATACGTGACTTCCTTTGATTCGACCATGTTTCCTTCGCTGTCATACAACTCAAATGTGATATTGCCAATGCCGGATGCAGTTGTAGCCGCGAACGCACAACCGAAAAGGATTGGAAAAGTCACCAAGAATAGCATGATGCCCAGTACTGTTCTTTTCATACTTTTTCCTCTTATTCTTATATTTAATCAATAGGTAGGTCTCCCGACTTGGTATCACTTCCCACCAATCCCTTCTCGCTATTCGCAATGGGTTATTATTGGCAAGATCCACTCCACGGTTGCTGGCACAGTTGAAGAATTGAACTTCATTCCCTTGTCACCTATTCATTAGCTTAATGTCCATTTTCTATTATAACAAAAAAACGCTTATATACAAGCGTTTTATGTTTGATTAATTCGATTCATCAAATCAAAAATCTCTTCGATTTTTTTCGTTCCTTCTTCTGTTAAAGCTTCACGAACGCAACTCTCAAGATGCGCCTTTAAAACTTTGTCGTTAATTTTCTTCAGTATGGCTATCGAAGCGAGCAGTTGATGGCTAATATCAATGCAATAACGATCATCGTCAACCATTCTTGTGATTCCTTCAATTTGACCTTTCACCATGGCTAGATACTTCTTAACTTCATCATGATTTGCTTTCATATACTATTCCACCGTCACGACATGATATCCCGCTTGCATAACTACTTCACGGATGATATCTTCTGCAATGTCAAATTTGACGTCGATGATGCAAGTTTTTTCAATGAAACTAGCTTTTGCATTTTTGACTCCTCTGACTGCTTTTAATGCTTTTTCAACTCTCATTTCGCAGTGATGACACGTCATCCCTTCAATACGAATAATTTTTTTCATATTTTCACCCCTTTAAATAATTGAACAAATTTTAATCGTAAAGCGTTTAAAACAACTGTAACGCTACTCAAGCTCATAGCCAAACTTCCAAATACCGGTGTCAGCAACAATCCGAAAGGACGGTAGAGTATTCCAAAAGCAACAGGTATTAATATTATATTATAAAAGAAGGCCCAAAACAAATTCATTCTTACAATATTCATTGTTTTTTTACTTAATGTCAATGTTTTGATGACATCTCTCAAATCATTTTTGATTAAAATAATTTCTGCAGAGTCAAGCGCAATGTCAGAACCCGCGCCAATCGCGATCCCAATATCGCTTCTTACCAAGGCAATCGAATCATTGATTCCATCTCCGACCATAGCGACTTTCTTTCCGCGTTCCATATATTCAATCACGATCTTTTCTTTTTCGGCTGGCAGAACTCCTGAATATACCGTAGAAATGCCCAGTTCTTCTTTCCAAGATAAAGCGCTTAATTCATGATCACCCGTCAACATCACGACTTCATATCCCATTTGATTTAACCAATCGATGGCTTCTATGCTTCCTTCTTTGACTTCGTCTCTTAATGCGATCATTCCAATCAATTCAGTATTATTGGAAAAATAGACGACTGTCTTCCCTTCTTTTGAAAGAGATTTCAGTTTTTCTTCGTAAATCGATACATCAATTCCGTTTTCATTCATCAAGGATGTATTACCTACGAGATAAAGTGCTTCATCCACGATGCCTGACACCCCTTTCCCAGGGATGTCAAGTGGGCTCTTGACTTTGATTTTCTTCGAAACAGATGATTCCAAATACGAAGCTATCGATCTTGCCAATGGGTGATTAGAGTAAGATTCCAATCCATATAAGATGTTGTTAAAATCAGATTCGTTGATACTGTTAAATTTGATGACCTCCGATACTGTCGGCTTTCCTTTGGTAATCGTTCCGGTTTTATCCAGAATGATTGTGTCTATTTTTTCTGCCTTTTGTAAAGCATTTGCGGATTTGATCAATATTCCGTTTTCGGCTCCCTTTCCGGTTCCAACCATCATTGCGACGGGAGTTGCCAGTCCTAAAGCACAGGGACAAGATATCACCAGTATTGTAATCATGATTGAAAGAGAAAATGAAAAACTTTCTCCGAGCAACATCCATAAAATAAATCCTATTATTGATATTCCAATGACTACCGGTACAAAATAACCTGAAATGGTATCCGCTAGTTTTTGAATCGGAGCTTTGGACATCGATGCTTCTTCAACCAACTTGATGATTTGGTTGAGAGACGTTTCTTTTCCGACTTTCGTCGCTTTAAAATGAAATGAACCTGATTGATTCAGTGTTGCACACATCACGGCATCACCCGGTTTTTTATCAACCGGAATCGGTTCTCCTGAAATCATCGATTCATCAATGGTAGTGAATCCATCCACAATCAGCCCGTCAACAGGAACGCTCATCCCAGGTTTGACAAGCAATAAATCTCCAGTTTGAATTTGGTCGGGATGAATCTCAATCGTTTCTTGGTCTTTAACCAAAAAAGCAATCTTCGGCGCAAGTCCCAATAACTTTTTCAATTCTGATTTTGTTTTTCCTTTACTTGCACTTTCAAGATATTTTCCTAAAGTAACCAAAGTTAAAATAGCACCTGAAGCTTCAAAGTAAAGATTCATTGATGCCATATGGATCATTTCATGATTCGAGATGGATGCACCATAGAACATGATGAACATTTGTAGAATGCTGTAACTGATTGCCGCAAATGAACCAATCGCTATCAGTGAATCCATGTTAGGACGGAAATGAAATAGATTCCTAAAACCGACCGTGAAATATTTGAAATTGACGAAAAGAATAGGCAACACCAGTAAAAATAGAGTAAAGCCGTAGATTAGACTATTCGCAGTTCCTGTAAATATGGAAGGAACCCAAAGTCCAATCATCGGTCCCATTGACAAATAAATGAGCGGAATAAAAAAAACGATGGAGATGCTTAATCGATTTCTAAGTTCTTTTATTTCGTCGTTTTGTGATAATTTTTCTTCTGAATCTTCAACTTTTGCTCTATACCCCGCCCATTTGACAGTTTTAACAATGGTATTTAGATTAGATAAGGATTCATCAAAATCCACTACCATCTTATTCGTGAGTAAACTGATACTTACATCGTTGATTCCAGGTAAGTTCTTAACATCTTTTTCAATGGTCCTTTGACATGCAGAACAAGTCATTCCGGAGACTTCAAATTTTTGCTTCATATACACCCCTCCCCCCGTGTGCTAATTATATCATGCTCCATCAAATCTGTCAAAAGAAAAGAACCACGATTCGTGGTTCTAAATGAATTGATTAATCGATTCTTGAAGCTTCATGAAATACATTCCCACATGGTATCCATCACATAACGCATGATGAACCGTGACAGAGAGTGGCATCGTCACAACGCCAGACTGTTCAGTATATTTCCCCCATGCAATTCGAGGAATGGAGTCTGGATGTAATGTATCATAAGGATGCTTCATGTCTGTGAAGCTTACCCATGGAATGGTTGTAATGTAGATGGTATCGTCTCTACCATATTCTTCAACCAATTCTTTCCCGGATCTAGCTTTTTCAATGTTATCCTGTGTTTCCTTCACAAATTCATTCATGTTTTCTTTGAAAACGGAAGGTACAAACATCACAAGATTCGTATTGGAGAGCACCGTGAAGGAAGGATGAACAACGTCGTGTAATACGACCTCATCTCCTCTAATTCTAGTTCTAAACTCATCAATCTCCATGACGATTTTAAATACATGATATAGCATCAGCGCAAAGAAAGACATTTGATGATTTTTAGAATACTGAAGTAGTTTTGTGACATCGATATTCGCTGTTAAACTAAAATGAGGCATGTCGTAATTTTTATAAAAATCGTAATGAGTCCTTCTAGGCCAAACGGCTAAATCAATCTTTCTCATAAATCCATCTCCTAACAAAACATTATGATTGTCTTCGTTTTAACAAATAAATCAAAGTGAATCCGGTTGCCAAACTTAATCCAATTCCTATGAAAGAAAAGATATACACGGAATCGATAGTTTCTTCTTCATCAATGACATCTTCTTCATCTTCAGCAAGCTCATAGAGGTTTTCAAACCAAGACAAGGTATCGTCATAACAACTTGCGACGATGACATCAAGATATCCGTCATTGTTTAAATCTCCCACCACTGCATTTTTTGCACCATTCGACGTATGAGATATCTTGGGCATTTCAACAAATGAACCATTTCCTTCATTATGAAACCACCAAATAGAATCATCCAAATATCCAGCGACAAGAACATCCTCGAACCCATCTTTGTCAAAATCTCCGGTTTTAACAGAGTTTGGTCCTCGGATATCAGTCGATATCGGAGGGTGCTCCGTAAAAGTAAGGTCCTTGTTATTTTCGTACCATAGGACTGAATTATCGGCTAAACCGGTTGCCAGCACATCATCCCAACCGTCATTGTTTAAATCACTTGCATAAACGGTTATCGCTCCGTTCAAAGTTGTAGATATCGGGGTTTGCGCTGAAAATGTCCTGTCGTTGTTATTGATATATAAACGAATGGAATCGTCTCCATAGCTAGAAGTCAAGATATCTAAATCACCATCATGATCCAAATCACTTACAGTAACACCATTGGCTTCAATGACGGATGAATCAACAATCAGGGGTTCCTCAAAAGACCCTGCCAAGTCATTATAAAACACACGAATGGAATCGTCTTCTTGCGAAGCTGACAAGATGTCATTAAACCCATCTCCATCTATATCTGCCGCATAAACACAGAATACACTATCTGATGAAACTGAAACAGGGTCTTGAGCTGTGAAAGTACCATCGCCGTTGTTTAGAAACCAACCAATCGTATCATTGAATGAACTCAATGAAAGAATATCTTTCCATCCATCGTTATCTAGATCACTTGCATATACAGAGACGGCTCCAGGAAATGTATCGGATATGATGATCGTGTCTGAGAAACTAGAATCACCAAGATTTCGATGCCAAGCAATAACCCCGCTATTCGTTCCTGTAGTCAAAACATCCTCGAAACCGTCGTTATCGAGGTCCGCGATGAAGACGGACCAAGCCCCATCAATCGTAGAAGAAATCACTTTTTTTTCAGAAAAAGTGACGGTTGGTTCTTCATCAATTGTCTCTACAGTAAGTTCAACTCCAAAAACAAATAAGATTCCAAATAGTGCAATCCACTTCATAGAGTAACCCTCTACTATTTATCGTTTAAAAGATAATTTATCAATTCTCATCATATCTTCATCTGTGATCTCAAAATCAAAAACATTCAAATTTTCCGCTATTCTATGCTTGTGTACCGATTTTGGGAGTGGAAGGTGACCGTGTTGCAAACTCCAACGAAGTGCAATCTGACCGGCGTTTTTATGATATTTTTCCGCAATTTCATGGATTTCTTTCGATTCGAATAACCTTCCAGTCGCAAATGGTGAATAAGCTTCAATTAAGATATGATGTTCTCTTGCAAACAAAACGGTTTCTTCTTGCAAAACACCAGGATTCAAATATATTTGATTGACGTGTGGTACAAATCCCGTTGCGTCAATCAAAGGTTTGATGTGTTCCGGTCCAAAATTAGATACGCCAATCGAACGAATGTATCCATCATGATAAAGTTTGACAAAAGCTTTCCAACTTTCAATGTTTAAATCGGTATATTCCAAAGCGTCTTTCGAAGAGCCCCAAGGCTTTGGCGCATGGATTAAGTATAAATCAAGATACTTTACTCCAAGCCGGTCAAGCGTCTTATGAAACTCATCCATTGTAATCTGGTACCCTTTCAATTCAGCCTTGAGTTTGGATGTAATAAAAACTTCTGCTCTCTTCAAGCCCGAATCTTTAATCGCCTTTCCTACGGATTCTTCATTTCCATATGCCGCAGCAGTATCAATATGCCTATACCCCGCTTCTAGCGCATCTTTTGTGGATTGATAAGCGACTTCTCCGTTAGGAATCTGCCAAGTTCCAAATGCAATGGATGGAATGATGACTCCATTGCTCAAAATATATTCTTTTTCTATTTTCATTTTAAAATACCTCCAACTTCATTATAACAATAAACAGACAAATTTTTGTCTGAAACACTTTATTCAATCAAACGGATTACTGTTTTTCCGCTGGAGTAATGATGGCTTCTTTTAACTGTTCTAATTTTTTTTGCATTCCCACAACGACTTTTAATGCGAGGAAAATCGCAAATGCGATGATTAGAAAATCTAATATTGTTTGAATAAACGCACCATATTTCAATAAAACGGCATCTTCAGACAAAATCAACGTTCCTAAGACTGAATCATACGTAGCGGAACCTCTTAAAACCAAATAAAGTTTCGTAATGTCAGACTTCACAATCAAACTCAGAAGCGGCATAATGATGTCGCCGACGAAACTTTTGATGATTGCATTAAAAGCACTACCGACCACAATACCGACAGCCATATCTATTGCATTTCCTTTTGAAATAAACGCTTTAAACTCACTGAACCATTTTTTCATAATTTTCACCTCAAAAATATTGTACTAGATTCAATGAATTCATTCAAGCCTCGCACTGAATATTGTATTAATAATCAAATCAGTGTATAATGAGACTAGACAATTTATGAGGAGGAAACTATGAAAAAAGTAATTTATTCCACCCTTGCTCCAAAAGCCATCGGCCCTTATTCACAAGCTATTATGGCTGATAACACCCTTTATGTCTCCGGACAACTTCCAATTCTGACAGAATCCGGAAATCTGATTGAAGAGAAAATCGAACTTCAGACTGAAAAAGTGCTTTCTCACATCAAATCAATCATTTTGGAAGCTGGATTTCAACTGACCGATGTTGTAAAAACCACAGTCTACTTATCGAGCATGACTAATTTTCCAGCAATGAATTTGGTATATGCATCCTTTTTTGGAGATCATAAACCCGCGAGAGTAACGATCGAAGTTGCCAGATTGCCTAAAAATGCTTTGATAGAGATTGACTGCATCTGTGTTAAATAAGAAAAAAAACGATGAGATTCATCGTTTTTTTTAATCTAATAAACTAAAATTGTCTTTCGTAACTCCGCATTCTGGGCAAACCCAGTCCTCAGGAATATCTTCGAATGCCGTTCCTGGAGCGATTCCTCCATCTGGGTCTCCGAGTTCAGGGTCATAAACCCATCCACAAATATCACAAATCCATTTTTGCATATTGTTCCCTCCAATGGTATTTTTTCTTGCTTTAAATGTATCATACGCCCCCTAGGTTGTCAAGGCTTATGAAAAAAAGGGTAAACTGTTTTTGAAACATTTGGACAGACGATTGCATTCAAAAATCAATAATGATAAAATATAGCCTAGATACGTTTAGAATGGAGTGAAATAAATGTCATTACTTTTTGCAATACTTTTCAGCATTTTCATCTCTTTACTCGCTTTTGGTTTTGCCGGATGGCTTTATCTTTGGGTTAAAAAACAAGACAGCTCAAACCCTAAAATTCACTCAATCAGTGAACTGATTCGCAGTGGCGCTAATACTTTTCTGAGGAAAGAGTATATTATCCTAGCAAAGTTCGCAGGTGTTGTCGCAATCCTTATCTTATTATTCTTGCCCGCACCCATATGGCACGGGAACTGGGTAGAGAATGTCACCATGACTATCGCATACCTCAGTGGTACCGTATTTAGTGCTTTTGCTGGTAAAATAGGAATATTCGTCGCGACGATTGCGAATAAAAAAACCGCCGAAGCAGCACAAAAAGGAATCAGGCCTAGTTTTCTATCGGGGTTCCGAGGTGGTGCAGTCATGGGTATGGCCGTTGTCGGATCCAGTTTATTAGGCGTTGCTTTAGTATTCTATATTACAAATAACCCTACCATGATTCTAGGATTTAGTTTCGGTGCTTCTTCTTTAGCTTTGTTCGCAAAAGCAGGCGGTGGAATTTTCACTAAAACTGCAGACATCAGTGCCGACTTAGTCGGAAAAGTCGAACTTGGAATTGCAGAAGACGATCCAAGAAATCCAGCAGTCATTGCGGATAATGTGGGCGACAACGTAGGTGACGTCGCAGGAATGGGTGCCGATTTGTTTGACTCTCACGTCGCAAGTATGGCTGCCGCTTTGGTCATCGGATCTGCCGTTGACATGATTGTAGGAGATTCTAGATTCACCGTCATGGTTTTTGCATATGCAGCCATTGGTCTTCTGGCTTCTATCATTGGTGTCGCAAATGCCAGAATGGGCAAAAAAGGCAACCCAACCAAAGCGCTCAATTCTAGTACTTATATTACGACAGCCTTATTTACCGCACTTACGGCTCTTGCTACATGGATTTTCAATTTTGAATGGAGAATCTATTTTGCATCCATCGTCGGATTATTGGTTGGCGTCATCGTAGGTATTGCAACCGACTATTTCACCGACGATTCCAAAAAGCCAGTTCAGAACACGGCTCGTGCAAGCGAAAGCGGGCCAGCTCTTACCATCATTTCAGGCGTTTCATACGGATTTTTATCGGTACTACCTGCCATGGTTGGAATTGCATTTTCTGCTTTCATTGCCTATAAAATAGCAGCTCCTTTAGGAACTGCCACAGGAAACGAAGTCGAATTCGCACTATTTGGTATCTCTATGGCAGCAGTTGGAATGCTTTCCATCGTAGGAATGATTATTTCAAACGATGCTTATGGCCCGATTGTCGATAATGCAAGAGGACTCGCGGAGATGGGCAATCTTGGCGAGGAAGTCATTGCGATTACCGACGCTCTTGACTCCGCTGGTAATACCGTTAAAGCCGTAACGAAAGGTTTTGCGATTGGCGCAGCTGGTTTAACAGTTATTTCACTTCTAGGTGCTTTCATCACTGAAGTCAACTCCGCAATCATAGAACGAGGTCTATCCGATCCTTTAATTCAAGGATTTGATATCATGAATCCTGCCGTCTTCTTCGGATTATTGATAGGTGCAGCCGTTCCAGCCGTATTCAGTGCATTATTGATGTTAGGTGTCAATCGAAACGCTGAAAGAATGGTCGCAGAAATCCATCGTCAGTTTGAAACCATTCCTGGTTTGAAAGAAGGAAAAGAAGGCGTAATGCCCGAATCTGATAAATGTATTGAAATCGCTACGAACGGTGCTTTAAAAGAATTGATCCCTGCTGGACTTTTCGCAATCATCATCACCATTGTAGTAGGTTTTGTAGGTGGCGTATACGCCATTGGTGGATTCTTGGCCGGAAACATCGTCAGTGGTCTTCTCCTCGCTTTATTCATGTCCAACAGCGGTGGACTATGGGATAACTCGAAAAAATATGTCGAGTCTGGACATAATGGAGGCAAAGGTAGCGAAACTCACAAAGCGGCTGTTGTTGGAGATACTGTCGGTGATCCATTTAAAGATACAGCTGGTCCATCAATCAACACTCAAATTACAGTGGTAAGTTTGATTGCGAGCCTTTTATCTGTCATTTTCTTGATGTATCACATTTTCTAATCTAAAACAGGTGAACCAATTGAATATATCGACCCCACGTTTGGAACTTCTTCCACTCTCGCTTCGTCAACTAGAATCACTTCTAGAAAATATTGAATCGTTTGAACGAAAAACAGGATATGTCTATCTTGGGGAACCCCTGGTTCCACCCATCTCTACCATCTTTCAAAACCAAGCCGATTTATTGATTAAAGATCCTAACAATATGATTTATCATACGGTTTGGATGATTGCAAGAAAAAAAGATAGAACCATTCTTGGAAGCATTCTTGCGAAAAACCATCCTAATTCCCTTCAACAAATCGAAATTGGATACGGTCTCTCTCCTGCTTTTTCGGGAAAAGGTTATATGACTGAAGCTGTCATCGCCTTTACCTCTTACCTTCGAAGTTTGCCTGATGTCCTTGAAGTTCTTGCGCAAACTTTGAAAACGAACATTGCTTCACATCGTGTTCTTGAAAAAAGCAGATTTTATGTATACAAAAAGACGAAGCTTTACTTTTGGTGGAAACAATACAATGAATAAAAACGGCGAGCCAAGTGGCTCACCGTTTTTTTATTGATAGAAATAAGTAATTAGAATACGGCGTTCAATACAAAGTAAAGCAAGAATAATCCAGAACTAACCCAAAGAATTGGATGTACTTCTTTCGCTTGTTTACGTACAACTTTAACTAAAATGTATAAGATAAATCCAAAAGCGATTCCGTAAGAAATATTGTAAGCGAGCGCCATCAACACTGCAGAGAAGAATGCTGGTAAAGCAATTCCGAAATCATTCCAATCGATTTCTTTGAAAGAACCGACCATCATTACACCTACAACGATGAGTGCTGGTGCGGTTGCGGCTGCTGGTACAACCCCTACGACAGGTGCAAGAACCACGCAAAGCGCAAAGAAGATTGCAGTAAATACGCTAGTCAATCCAGTTCTTCCTCCCGCTTCGATTCCAGCTGCGGATTCGATGTAAGTTGTCGTGTTTGAAGTTCCAAATATGGCGCCAATGGAAGTCGCAACGGAGTCAGCAATTAACGCTTTTTCCATTTTCGTTTTGAATCCTTTACCGTTTTCGATTGCGGCCATGTCTTCATCAGAGAAAATACCTGTTCTTCTACCGGTACCGATGAATGTACCGATGGTGTCGAAAGTATCCGTTAAACTAAAAGCGAAAATGGCTAGTAATGCAGCAGGAAGTTTTGCAACATTAGAGAAGATGCCCCCAATTCCTACGAAAGCTTGTCCGAAAGTTTCTCCAAGTTGTGTGAATGGCAGTTTTAACGCTTCAGCGGAAAAACTGATGTTCGCAACATTTGTGACTCCTAAAGGAATCCCTACCAAAGTAGCTGCGACGATACCAATCAGAATCGCACCTTTTACTTTTAGTAGCAACAAAATAACCGTTAGGATGACGCCAAACAATGCAAGTACAGGAACGACTGAGCTGAAATCAGTCAATCCAGGGATGATGCTTGAATCAGCAAAGATGGTCCCAAAAGACTCTGTCCATGTACCTGGATCAGCCGTGAACGTTAAAAATCCAGCGTTCTTTAAACCAATGTAAGCGATAAAAATACCAATACCGCCGCCAATGGCGTGTTGAAGAGATTCTGGAATCGCACGAATGATTTGCTTTCTGATTTTCGTTACAGTGATAAGGACATTAATCAGACCGCAGATAAAAACCATACCCAAAGCTTCTTGCCAGCTAAAACCTAGATTGAATACGACGGTGTAAGTAAAAAATGCATTCAATCCCATTCCCGGTGCAAGTGCATAGGGAACATTTGCGAACAACCCCATAATGAGCGTTCCGATGACGATAGCGATGATTGTCGCTAAAAAGACGGCACCGTAAGGCATCCCGGTTTGGCTAAGCATCCCAGGGTTGACGAAAATAATGTAGACCATTGCGAAGAACGTTGTCAGTCCGGCTGTCAGTTCTCTGGAAATGGTTGTCTTATTTTCTTTTAACTTGAAAAAATTTTCCATGATTGAATCCTCCTGTTAGATTTTTTTGTCTCGTTCAAGCAAATAAAAAAGCAAGTATATTTCTATACTCGCCAACAAATGAGCGCACGTAAAAAAAACCATGCGTAGATTGTTACCAATAGTTAAACGATTAGGGTCGTTTAGTAGAGACTACGGAACCATATTTTCCATATTATATTGGCGATTGCTATGAAATTCACTGTAACAAAACAGAATCTATTCTATCATAGTATTTCGCTTTTGGGAAGACATGGAAAACCCTTTCAGTGTAAAAATATTGTAAATATTTACTTCATTAATTTCTTTAGTAAATTTAACTTTTTATTAGTATATGGATGATATCTGACGTTGATATCTACTAGGTTGCTTCGATGAACAATCGATCTCTTATTCGAGAATGTATCGAAACTGTATTGACCGTGATATCTGCCATTCCCTGAAGCGCCGACTCCGCCAAATCCCATTTCAGACGAAGCGAAGTGCATGACAGTATCATTAATCGTCGCCCCTCCAAAACTTAATCTTTGAAAAGTATTTTGAATCATCACAGAATCATTTGAAAACAAGTAAAGTGCCAAAGGCTTTGGACGAGTTGAGATAAAGGAATAAACCTCTTCAATGTCCTTGTAGAACAAGACAGGAAGAATCGGTCCGAAGATCTCTTCATTCATTACTGCAGAATCGGTTTTCACATTTTTTAAGATGGTCGGTTCCAAAGAAGTCTCGTTATATTTGCCACCAAGTACTATTTCTTCACCCTTCAGCAAGCCAATCAGCCTCGACAAATGCCTTTCGTTGATGATTTTGGGGTAATCAGGGTAATCCAGAGGCTTCTCTTTGAAAAACTCGTGAATCGCCTTTTTTAAGCCTTCAACGAAAGAATTAAACTGATTCTCTCGAATGAAGACATAATCAGGTGCCACGCATGTTTGTCCTGCATTGAGGAATTTGCCAAACACGATTCTTTTTGCGGTTAAACTTAAATTGACGTCTTGATCAATGATGCAAGGTGATTTACCACCCAGTTCCAATGTCACAGGAGTCAAATTTTTGCTTGCCTTCTCAAGTACGGTTTTTCCAACATTGCTCGAACCTGTAAAAAAGATGTAATCAAATGGTTGGTCGAGTAACTTAGTATTTTCTTCTCTCCCGCCAAGGATGGTCTTAACGTAATGGTCTTCAAAAGTAGCGTCCAATATTTTCTTAATGACGTTAGAGGTATGAACAGCATAGGATGCAGGTTTGACGACTGCGGTATTTCCAGCAGCCAAAGCACCTATTAAAGGTACCATTGCGAGTTGAAAGGGATAATTCCAAGGGCTCATGATTAACACGACCCCAAGAGGTTCTGAAAGTTCATAACTTTTAGCCAAAAACAAGGGTAGAGGTGTTCTTTTTTTTCTCGGTTTCATCCACTTCTTAACATGTTTGATGGCATATTCTATTTCAGATAAGACAATCCCGATTTCTGATAGATAGGATTCAAATGCACTCTTATTCAAATCCAGCTTCAACGCAAGACTAATCTCCTCCGTTGAAGACTCTATGGCGTTTTTCAAATTGATGAGTGCTTTTAAACGAAATGGGGCAGGCTTTGTGTGTCCTAATTGATAAAAATCCTTTTGCTTATTGATGGTCTCGTTAATCATGATTTTCCTCCAAATTCATCAATTTTCATTATTATATCACAGATATTTGAATTTTTGATATAATGGAAACATAAATGTTTCTCAGGAGAGTACTCATGATTGTGATTACAGGTTCAACTGGCCATATTGGGAATAACTTTGCTAGATTGTGTTTGAAAAAAAACATCCCTTTCAAACTCCTTGCACGAAGAGACAGTGAAGCTATTTCAGACATGTTAGATTATTTGGTCCAGGGAGATATCTTCGACCCAGTTTTTTTAAAGAACGAAGTTCATCAAGGCGATATATTGGTTCATTTTGCGGCGTTCATTGATATCTATGACAAGAATTTTGATGAATCGATGTATGTCAATGACTTTGGCACGAGAATCATCTTTGACTTTTGTAAAGAATTCAATATTCGCCTGCTCTACGCGAGTAGCGTTGATGTCATCACGAGAACAGCGACGCAAATGCATATTTGCGAACCGGTGTCCATTCACCCAGAGCTACAGAGTTCGAACTATGCTTTTACGAAAGCTTCTTCTACCAAAGTACTCATGGATCTGATTGAACGAGGAGAAATTCAAGCCTCGATTGTATATCCGACAGCAGTGATTGGGACGCACGACTATAAACCGTCCAGAGCCGGAGAAGAGATACTTACCTGCCTCAACCGACATGTTTTCTTTTATGTCGACGGAGGCTATAATTTCATCGATGTCGAAGATGTATCCGCATTTTGCCTTGAAATCGTCCAAAAGTCATTATTCAATTCCTATATCCTCGGTGGTCATAACATCAAAGTTCTTGATTTCTACCGCTTGATCAATAAAATCCGAAATAAAAAGGGAATTTACATTAAAATCCCCAAGTGGCTTGCTTTTCTTGTCGGAACCCTGTCTAAAAAGTATTCTAAAGTCATGATGCAAGCGGTATACGATAATTATCATTACGATCTATCAAAGATGGAAAAGACGTTTACACATCAATTAACACCCTTTGAAGACACCGTTTCTAATACCATCGATTGGTTCAAAAGAACTCCAATAAAGAAAAAATGAGAATTTAAACATTCTCATTTTTTAATGCATTAAATTTGTTTTCGATTGTTTTTACGATCCGAGCGAACTCGACTTCGTCTTCCATATCTTCAATTGGTAACCATAATATTTTTGATTCTGGCACTTTATATGTCTTAAAAATTCTTCTTAAGACATCATAATAGTTCGCATAATGAAATGTCAGGTAATCATGTTGGTCTTGTTCAATTTCACGACCTCTTCTTCTAACATTTTCGAATAGTTGTTCTGTCCTTCTCATGATGACGATATGGATGTCAACATCAGGAATTCTTTTCAAATGCTCATCCGCTATCGCATAAGTCAGGGCGACTTCCATCGCCGTCATGATCCCTTCAAGCCTCAAAAGTTCAGTGAAGACCAAGTTAGAAAATAAAGTAGAATCGCATACGACGTTCTCTAGTTCTTTCGTTCTCCACATCAGAAGAAACAATGAAGAATAAAAAGCATTTTGAGACAGGAGTGCAAAGGTTTCTTTATCCTTGTAAAACAAGGGCAAGTACTCGTTTTTTGCGACAGGCTCTTCGACGAGCGTCGATTTGTAGTAATCCGCTAGTTTTTGTGACAGTGTCGATTTCCCACATCCGATGGGTCCGATGATTCCGATTCTCATTTAGTTCCCCCTCTGAAACAATTATGTATATTATAAAATAGATATAGTTCAATGTCAAAGCTTTTAAAGAACAAATCCCGTGTTTTTGACAAGTGAATCTTCAATCCAATCAATGCATTCCATCATAGATAAATGGCTTTAGTTTCCCTTGATTGATTGAACCAATTCATGAGTGATGCCATGAAGTAAATGCAATGCTTCTTCGAGTGAGAGAATCGATCCATCCAAATATGGAAAATGAATCAATTGACAAAAGCCATTTCTCTTACTTTGAAAGACATGATTCAACCCTAGATAGTAGACAAGATTACATACATAAGTTCCTGCATGATAGGTTACTTCAAGCTTGGGAGAACGAAGATTTGATACGATCCCTTCTAAATCAAACTTAGAAGCGTATGCCAATTCTTCATTTTCAAGGATCGACTCTCCAGACATCATCAGACCAGAATTATCAGGTATTTTAGCACTCATGATATTTAAAGCCACTTTTTCCAAAGAAACCTTCGTTCGATTTCCAGCCTCTCCCATGATTACGATTAAATCAACCTCTTGATGTTTTTCAAATATTCTTAAATAAACGCTTCGATTATATACAACAGGAAGGACTTCCTTTTCTATTTCATATTCTTTCGAAACGAAATTGTGAAGCAATTCCAAAGAAGCATTTGTCGTTCTTCCACCAAAAGGTTCAAATCCGGTTAAAAGAATTCTCATTATTTCACCTCTTTAAAATGAAGGATGTATTCATATAAGTCTTCCATTGAACCATGTTTATATTGTAAGGTGTCTATCGAAAACTCATTGTTAAGACAATCGGTCAAAAGAAAAGTATCGAATCCCAAAGATCCTGAAATCATGTCTTCAAAAGCATCGTTTCCTACCATCAATACTTCTTCCGCCAATAAATTTGTCTTTTGAAGCAACGATTGATAGTAGTCTGGATTAGGTTTTGAGTAACAATGAGATTCATACGTTGTGATGATTTCAAAATCATCCGGGTTCAATCCTGCCCAACCCATTCGCTTGAGAGTCGCTATTCTTGGAAACAGAGGATTCGTCGCTAACACTAGCCGGTACCCCATTTTCTTCAAATGAGAGATGATCTTCGCTGGTATTTTGGAAGGCATCGTCGAATGGATGACCTGGTCAAAATCTACCGTATAAAAATCTAAAAATGTCGATTCGAAAAAAGCATGGTCTCCATCAACCAATTGCTCGAAGACCGGCCAAAAAGCTTCTTCATTTGTTTTTGAACCGTCATTCTCACGCATTGCTTTGGTTCCAGCCCAAACCGCTTTTATGATTTGATCGGGATGGTATCCAAATCCAGAAAATTTCTTTCCTAAGTTCCCAAAATAATATTGTAAAAATTCTTTCTCCCTCAGTGGCAACAATGTACCATCAAGGTCAAAAAACACTGCTCGAATCATCTGTACCTCCTATGAACGCAAGTCTCTATGATATAAGGAAAAGGCGCAAATTAAATTGTGCCTTTCTTCTTTGTTGAATCTCGAAGTACCAGTTCGACCGGTATTTTCTTGACGATGTCTCTTCGGTTTGTTTTCCGTTCAATCGATGCAATCAATATTTTTGCGGCTCGAATCGCGATTTCTTCTTTGTTCTGACGAATCGTGGTCAAAGACGGCGTATAACGCTCCGCAAAATGAATGTCGTCAAACCCAATCACTGAAATGTCTTCTGGAACTTTGAATCCCTTCGATTCGATGGCTCGAATCACTCCAAAAGCCAAATCGTCTGAAAAAGCCAAGATGCATTGTGGAATCTCCTTCACTCGTTCTAATAGGCGAATCGTCGAATTGAATCCACCGTTATAACCAAAGGATTCGGATTCCTGAAAGTAATGTTCTCTTAAAGTAAGCCCCAGCTTGCGATGTATTTGATCGTATGCCATCAAACGTTCCGAAAACGCTCTGGTTGTCAAAGGACCGGTGATACATGCAATTCTCTCTAATCCTACGGAAAGTGAATAATTGATTGCGAGTTCAATCCCCATATAGTCATCGGATAAGACCGAATTTAAATGAGGCATGATGATGTCGGTCGAAACCGATGGGATGTCACTTTCAACCAATTCAATGATATTCTTTCTGGTCACGTTTCCTGATACAATCAAGACGCCGTCGACTTTCTTATTTTTGCACCAACCGAGATAAGTCATCTCATTTTGCCCTAGTTTGTTGACAATGAAAATGATTTCGTACCCTTGTGCTTCAACGTAATTTTTGAACTGCTGAATAACGCTAGCAAAAAATGGATGCTCTAAACCGATTAAGGAGATATCCGCAAAGATGACTCCAATAATCCAACTTTTCTTTGATTTTAAAATTCTCGCATTCGTATCAGCAACGTATCCAACTTCCTTGATGTATTCAAGTACTCGTTGTTTCGTTTTTTCAGAGACATTTCCGTTATTATGGATGATCTTTGAAATTGTTCCTGGAGAAAGACACATTGCACGTGCAACATCATAGATTGTCGTTTTCATCCATACTCACCTCTTTAATACTAAATTGAATTATACACTACCTGGTTCTGCTTTTCAACAGTATCTAGAGTAATCAAGGCGAGCGTTGTCGCTCGCCTTGAAGTCTAGATGAAATCAACCCAATTGTTAACTAACGGTTACGGTCCGAACAATAACAACTACATTACCGGATTGATCTGTCAAAGTATAAGTAATGGTGAAGATTCCTGTAGCGGAAGAGTCAAATGTATAAACGCCTTCTACTAATGTAATTTGGTCTCCTGTAAGAACGATGTCGCTTACAAATAATTGTCCATCGTAAACATCATAAACAAGAATTCCAGCCAAAGGATCTAGTACGGCGCTCTGTGCAATTGACACATCGTTTGCGCCAACGATAAACGGTTCTGAATCGTCTACGACATTGCCAATAGCTTCAATCGTAACGTCATCTAGGTAGACTGTAGTTGCAACGGATGTGGTGCCTACAAGTCCCATGAAGAACGCAAATTTACCATTGACGAAGGTTGCAGATTTAGGTAAGCATACATAAGTCGTATAAGTTTCCCAGTCTGTAGAAACATTAAATATTTGATCCCAAAGACGGGTTGTTGTAGAAGCTCCACCTTCCACAGCGAGCTGAATCGGTCTTGCGATGTCTGCTTTTGCCATGAAAGTAATCTTGTACATTGTACCGGATTCAAGCGTTCTACTTTGTTGATAGAATTGAACACCCCATGCGACGGTTCCTAGAGCGGTCACATCAATGGCTGCGACACCATCAGAAATGTCAACCGTAAAGGTACCTGCTCCATGCCATCCCCAACCGTCGATTGCAGGTTGAGCGTATGGTACGGATTGGTCTACTTCAAAGTCACCGTTGACGATGGTGAATGAAGAATCAAGCACTGAAGCGACAACTTCAACATTTCTAGTATAAGTTCCGACATTGCCGGATGCATCCCTAACGGAATAAGTTAAGACATAAGTTCCTAATGTCGATGTATCGACTTCTCCTGAAACAGAAATATGAGTCGATAGTAAAGTCTTGTCTAGTGCGTCCCAAACACTAACGCCTAACATTGGGTTGAATGTTTCGTTTTGTGTAAATACTGCATCAGCGATTCCATAAATAACTGGTGCTTGATTATCAACGACAGCCGAAACGATTTCACAAGTAATATCGTCAATGAAAATCTGTGTTGGTACGGAATCGTTCAGAACGGCACCCATGAAGAATGCAAATTTAGCATTGGTAATCGATGGACCAGTGTACTCTACATAAGCCGTGTACGTTGTCCATTCTGTAGTCAAATAAACGTCAACGTCTAATAATCTAACGTAAGATGCGTTTTCAATAACCATTTTGATTGGTCTTGGATCATTTGCTTTTGCAGCAAAAGTAATCTTATAGATTGTTCCTGAAACCATGGAACGGTTGAGTAGATTGAACTGCACTCCGTGAGGAACTAGTCCAACGTTTGTAACGTCTACTTCTACTTGACCATTGACGATGGCTAATGTAAACGCACCGCCTGTGGAAGTCTTCCATGTCCATTCGCCGTCAATGCCTGTTACAGCTTGATCGACTGCGAAATCAGAGTTTGGTATCACGAATGTATTGACTGGTGCAGCGTCTTGAACCGTGATGGTTCTGACAATGACCGTTTCGTTTCCTGATTGATCAGTCAACGTATAGGTGACATCATAAACGCCAGCAACGGTTGTATCAAGTGTATAAACGCCTAAAGTATCAATGACTTGTGCGCCAGTAATGGCGATATCAGCAACGGTAAGTTCTTTGTCATAAATATCGAACATTGAGATTCCGGTCATCAAATCTAGAACGTCATTTGTTAATACTGTCGTGTTAGTTGCACCTAAGATGGTTGGAGCTTCAGTATCGTTAACATATCCTATCATTTCGATGACTACATCATCTAGATAGATGGTCGTTGCGACAGAAGTTGTTCCCACTAGTCCCATAAAGAATGCAAATTTACCATTTGTGAATCCAAATACTTGTGGGAACGTAACCGTTGTGGTATAAGTTTCCCAATCAGTAGTTAGATCAAAGATTTCATCATATAGTCTTGTTGTAGAAGATGCACTTCCTTCGATAGCCATTTGAATTGGACGAGCGATGTCAGCTTTGGCTTTAAATGAAATCTTATAGATTGCTCCAGATTCTAAAGTTCTGTTTTGTTGGAAGAATTGTACTCCATAAGTGGCTGTTCCAAGGCTTGTAACATTTACTGTTGCAACTCCGCCTGAAACGGATGCTGTGAATGCACCTGTTCCACTAGTTTTCCAATACCATCCATTTTCAGTTACGCTTGCAAGTTGTTCAGTTTCAAAATCTGCATTTACTAAAACAAATGAAGATCCAAATTCTGTAGCAGCGACAACTGTGATAGTTCTTGTAACTTCCAAAACATTTCCGGAAGCGTCTGTTAATGAATACGTTAATACATAGTCTCCAGGTGTAGCCGTGTCCACTGTACCTGTAACGACAACGTCAGTTGTTGATAATACTTTGTCGTTGAAGTCCCAAACTTTGACTCCGAACATTGGATCAAATGTATTGTTTTGAACGATAACTGTATCATCGACTCCGATTAACATCGGTGCTAATGTATCATTCACAGCTGCTGCTGTAACGATTTGTAGATCGTCAATATAAATCGTCGTTGGTACACTTGTGCCTAGTACGGCTCCTAAGAAGAATCCGAACTTCGCATTGGTGATACCATCAAGAGTATAATTGTATTCGATTGTATAAGTAACCCATTCGTCAGTAATGAATACGTCATAATCTAATAATCTAGCATAAGTAGAACCGTTTTCCATGATCAATTTGATTGGTCTTGGTGTATCTGCTTTTGCTTTGAATGAAATGATATAAATCGTATCCTTCACTGTAACTCTGTTCGTTTGATAGAATTGAACACCATGAGGAACAAGTCCAGGATTGGTTACGTTGATTTGTGCAACACCATTGTCGATGGTAGCTGTAAATGCGCCACCGGTGCTTGTCTTCCAATACCATCCGTCTGAAGTAACAGGAACGAATTGGTCTTTATTGAAATCGGCATTGGCAAGAATAAGTGTTGATGGAGCAAGTCCTGATGTAACGGTAACGACTCTGGTTACTGTTACACTGTTTCCGGATGCATCGGTAATGGAATAAGTAATCGTGTATTCACCTACGGTATCAACATCGATTAACTCTTCTCCCGTAATTTCGATATCTACGACTCTAAGTGAGGAGTCTCTGTTGTCAGTTACATCGATTCCGAATAAAGGATCGAAACTGTCGCCAAGACTAATCGTGATATCATCTGCACCGGTAATCATTGGTGCTTCTGTATCAACAGCTGTTGGAATAGCTTCTACTACGATATTGTCTAAATACATGGTAGTTGGTACACTTGTCGTTCCGACGAGTCCCATGAAGAAAGCAAATTTTCCTGCTGTTAAAGTGGATGCTGAATGATAATAATCAAATGTAAATGTGGTCCATCCTGTTGTTACATCAAAATCATGATCAAATTGACGTACATAAGATGCATTTTCTAAGACAACTTTTATAGGTCTAGCTAAATCAGCTTTCGCATCAAATGAAATTCGGTAAGTTCTACCTTGTTCCAAAACGCGTCCCAATAGATAGAATTGAACACCATGAGCTACTGTTCCGATTGCGGTAATGTTAAATACTGCTTCTCCGCCTACGATTTCAGCCGTGAATGCTCCGGTGTTTCCTCCGTCAGTCTTCCAAATCCAATCTCCGTCACCTGTTCCAGTTACATTAGATGTTGTTTGAACAACTGAGAAATCAGCATTCGATACAACAAATGTAGATGGTGGTGGAGTCGTAGAAACGGTAATGACTCTATTGACGTAAGCCGTATTTCCAGACTCATCCGTAATTGTGTAAGTCAGTGTATAGTCTCCTGCTGTAGTAATATCTACAGTTCCTGTAATGATAATGTCATTGACTGAAATAGTCAAATCATAGTCATCCGTAACTGCAACACCTTGTAAAGGATTAAACGGAATGCCTAGTTCAGAGATATAAGCGCCAACTCCAGTCATTACAGGAGCGGTGTGATCTCCAGGAAGTTCTTCGAGTTCTGTCACAACTACATCGTCAAGATATACTTTCGTTGCGACGGAAGTCGTTCCAATGTTTCCTAAGAAGAATCCAAGTTTTCCGGTCGTAATCGAAGCTAGTGTAACTTCGAAAGCAAACTCATAAGTAACCCAATCAGTAGTTAAGTCAACTGTTGTACCCCAATACTTCACATAATTGGTTCTGTTTTCAAGTTGAACAATCATCGGTCTCGCAAGATCGGCTTTTGCTCTAAAGCTAACTTGATAAATTTTGCCAGATTCAACGATTCTATCAACTTGAGAAAATTGATTAGAGTAAGTTAAATTTCCTACTGAAGTAACATTGTATTCAAGAACGCCATCTACGATTGTTGCCGTACTGGCTCCGCCTTCACCGGCCCAATGTCCCCAAGGTTCTTCTAGTACATCCGAGAAATCTCCGTTAACGATATAGAATGTATTAAGAACGGCTTCTCTGACGCGTAATTCGCGAACCTCATAATAGGAGTTTCCTGCAGTATCGGTAATCGTATACGTAATGTAATACGTTCCCGGTGTTGTAATGTCGTATTCTCCTGAAACGACAATATTAGCAGTAATATTACCGTCAACGTTATCTTGAGCAGTAATTCCTGCATTTACGTCGAATGAATCACCGACAAAGATAACAACATCAGTTACACCTAAAAGTAAAGGTGCAGTTACATCTGGAGCAGTCGTCGTTGTCGTTGTTGTTTGAGTCGAAGTAGTCGTCGTTGTGGTTGTTGACGTGGTTGATGTGGATGTGGTTGCGGTCGTCGTTGTCGTTGTGGTAGCTGAAGTGTCAGTAACACAGGCAATGACTCCGAAAGCGACAAACGCCATCAAACCTAATAAGAAAAGTTTTTTCATAATTCCTCCTTTTAATCTTCTATAATTATATTTTTGGTTTCCTAAAGAAACGTAAGCCCAAGAATATTGCTCCGGAAAGGAAAGCGACTCCGCCGGTAATTCCACCAATAATCCTTCCTACTACCGAGGTGGGTTCATCAGGATCGTCGATTGGGTCGACAATTGGATCGTCGTCTGGATCATCGTCAGGATCATCGTCCGGATCATCGATTGGATCGACAATTGGATCATCTGGTGTTGTATCAACGATTGACACATGAATCAGTTCGGAAAACATGGTGTATGATTGTCCGTTTGGTAAAATGGTATTAAATGATGCTAATAAATACTCATCCCCCACAGACTCATAGGAAGTGATATTGCTCAGTTCATCTAATGTCAAGTTTGTACTTCCGTCACCAATTCTCATGATTTCAGGAACAATGTCATAAGTTAAACCAAGTTGAGTTTCAATTTGACCCCTGATAGAGAAAGACTGAGGTTGATATATATCAAGTTCAATTTCTGTTGTATTCGCTGTCAATCTGTTAAATGTATTTTTTAAGAAATCGCTGTAATTCGTCGTTAGTCCACCAACTCCATACATATAATACTCGTAGAAATCAGCGCTTGAATTCATTGTCCAAGGCCAAACAGAAAGTCCTCTATAGTTCATTTGAAGAATAAATTCGTCTGTGAGTTGAGAGAATTCTGGATTGATGGTTGTTTGCATTGGTACAACGGCATTCAGTGTGGCACGAATGCTCGCTTCCAAATTGTCCGCACTCAATAATGCGGTTGATAAATATCCAGCTGATATTTCAGGTAATACCAAATTCATCTCAGCAATTTGATTAGCGATAAAAGTAATTACAACGATCTGGCTTGAGACTTCATATTCATCAATCAGTTCTTTCAAACGCGTTACAATCGCTGTTTGAGAACTTTTGATTTCAATGAACAAAATCGTGTTTGTACCTTGAATGTTTTCAAAATACTCATTCAAAGTCGGAATTCTCATCGTTTCTTCAATCTCATAATTGTCCAGTAATTCAAGTGCCCTCAACTGAGCCAAAGTAGATTCTTCTACTATCAAAGAACCATTGGCAGTTCTTGTTGTTGAAGAGTCATGAATAACAACAATTTCATTATCGGTTGTTAAGTGAATGTCAAGTTCTACGACATCTGCATTGGCTTCCATCGCAAACTGCATGCTTGGTAAAGAGTTTTCCGGTGCAAGGTAAGGCAACCCACGGTGTCCTATTGACAAAGGTCTTCTAAGTAGAGTGTTTTCCGGGAACATCATCAACAAATCATAATAACTTGTCAAATCATCCAATACCATCCCGTTTACCCCTGAAACCAATGCTTGAACGACACTTGAATATTCTTCGTTTGCAACATCAGACCAAACACTGACAAGTCTTTTTTGAAGATAAAATACATTTGTTTTATTTGTATATTCAATTGGTAACATCGCCACAATAGCACCTGAAGCGTTGGTTTCATCACGAATCAAGAGTAAGTCTTCCTCAGTTAATACTGGTTTTGAAGAATCATAAGTAATTTCATAGACGCCACGAATCATATTGTATTCACTTCTTGCATCACGAATCGCATTGTCGTTAGGTGAAATCATAAAAGAGTCACGAACACCATATCCTTTTAGTAAAGTCGCAACCGCGACTGCCGTATCCGTAAACTTTGTATAGAAAGCAGGAATGACTCTCGCACCAACATATTCAAAGATATCTTGGATTTCCATGAAAGGTAATCCGCTAGAATCGGTTACTTGAAGGTTTGCATTGATTCTAAAGACGGCGGTTTGAGGTCTTATTTCTTCTGCCAATGCTTCAAGGTCCTCTAAAGAGTTCATCATTTTGACTGCGCCTGCAGGCATGATGACGTTAGACTCAGGTACATAAAGACTTGGAATTGCAGAATAATCTGTCGTCGTGTTATCAATATAAGATTCAGGCATCGTCACAACGATGTTGTTGAAGATGGCTTTTGAACCACTGGATTGAAATCCGATTAATCCATTGGAATAATCATTCGCATTCTCGTAAGTAATTAATAATTCGTCGTTGATATATTCATTGACGACGGAACCGAAAAGATCGATTTTTAATCTATAAATCGATGCAGGATTGATGGATTCGCTGTAAGCTGTTGTGACTGGAACATTCCAGTTGCCGTTGATTGCTTTTGCAAATTCAACGCCGTTTGTCGCAGTCGCGCCTTGTCTAATAGCCATTTGGAAATAATTGTTTGGGCTGAATCGATACATGACGGAAGCCCATCTTGTCGATTCAACGGTAGAAAGAATCGTAAAGTCTGTTTCTATGATATAGTTTTTGAAACCTTGAAGATAGTTTGGCAAAGTGACTTGAGTAGGCGATCCCGTCGCAGGTGAATCCAAATAGAGGTATCCACTCTCAATCCCCGCTGAACCTTTGACAAGATTATAATCAGCAGGAATGTCTCCGTCAGCTACAGATGTAAAACTAGCCTCATATATAATGTAATCCGTTTCCAAAGAATCTTTTGCAAAAACGTAAATGACTACAGTTTCAGTACCTAATGTCAATCTAAAAGTATGAATTCCTTTTTGACTAACCAAAAGAATTCCTTCTGTAATCGTTAAAAAAGCAGAAGGGTCAGAAAACGTTCCTTCTGTCAATGCGACTTTTCCCATCAAGGAATTGTACTGTATTTCACTTAGATCAACAGACTCCCCTTGATTAACGAAAAGATAAGGCCTTAGCTCGTATAGTAGAGTCACTTCCTCTTCTCCTTCCGCATATACTATGACGTTTGTATTTTGAATGAATGAAAATGCTGAAAAAGCTAATAGTGCAAATATGAAAATCAATTGAATCCTTTTCATATAAACCTCCAATGAAATTAATTTAGGAAACCGATTTCCTAATTACATTATAATTAAAACACCAGTAAAATGTCAAGTGGTTTCTTCAAAAATCTGAAAACGTTTTCCACTTTTCAATAATAATAAAAATTGCTCACATAAGATGCAAGCAATTGTATTACTCTTTCATTAATCAATGATGGCTAGAACTGGGTAATGATCGGACAAACAGATAGGATCTGTGGTGCTTTGGTCTATGAATACTTGATGAAAACGAATTTTTTTTCTACCGTAGATGAAATCAATCGGTGATCCTGTCGTATTTTTGGTGAATGCATGAAAAGAGGCTTGTTTATTGATTGTCTCATCGTAAGGAAGAATCCATCCATTTTCTCTAAGAAATAAATCCACAATACTATGAGGAGGACAGTTGAAATCACCCATCAATACAGATGAATCCGATAGGTTGTTTAATTCATTCACTAAGACTTTCATTTGCTTGAATGCAACCTCTACTGATAGATAGTCTAAATGAGTATTGATGAAATCATATGTTTTTCCCTGAATTTCAAAACGACCCATGGTGGCAATTCTAGGAAAGGCAGATTCTTGAAATTTAGATGTTCTTCTTGGAGTATCCGATAGCCAAATCGTATCGGTTTTCAAGCATTTAGCTTTTGTCTTCAAATATAAAATGGCCGAATACTCTGTCCCTTCTTCTCTAGGCAGTCCGATGAATTGATACATTGGCAAAAAAGACATCAACTCATCTAACATGTGTTGATTCGCTTCTTGAATACCTAAAACGACGGGCAATTCTTTCTTGATGTATTCTGATATTGCCTGTTTTCGATAAGGCCACCCGTTTTCTTTGTCGACGGGAACATCGATTCTTACATTAAAAGTCATAATTTTAAACATAGGCTCTCCTCTTCTTTTTTTGAAAGAAAAACCTCAAAAATGAGGTTTTAATAGACTTGAAGTTTTTCTTGTTTTTGTAGAACCGAAAGAGTTCCTTCAGCCAAAGCACGCATTTCATCTTCACCGGGATAAACGGTAATCGGTTTGATTGGATCGATGGCATCTTTTAAATACTGAATGAACCTTTTACTATATGCAAGACCTCCGGTAATTAGAATTCCATCAATTTTACCCTCAGCCGCAAAATAAAGGCTTCCGATTTCCTTGATGACATTATAAGCCATCGCATGAAAATAGAATTCTGCTTTTTCGTCTCCGTTTTTAATTCTATTTTCAATCTCTTGACCATTCGAAGTATCAAGATAGGATACAAGTCCACCTTTTCCAACTAACATTTTTTGAATTTCTGATTTGTTGAAATCGTTTGAAAAACATAAATCGATGAGTGGATAGGTTGGAAGCTGGCCGCATCTCTCAGGTGAGAAAGGACCATCGCCACCTAAAGCATTGTTGACATCGACGACTTTTCCTTTTTTATGGAGTCCGACACTGATTCCGCCACCGAGGTGACAAACAATCAAATTCAAGTCTTCATAATTTTTGTTCAATACCTTTGCATGCCTTCTGGCAATCGCTTTTTGGTTGAGAACGTGGAAAATGCTTACTCGATCAATACCACCCAGTCCAGACACTTTGGCAATGTCTTCCATTTCGTCAACACATACCGGATTAACGATATAAGCGGGTCGGTTCAGCGGAGAAGCAAGTTCATGGGCAATCAATGCGCCTAAATTTGATGCATGTTCTCCATACCTAGCACTTCGAAGATCATCCAACATTTCCTTGTTGACAAGATACGTTCCTCCTTGTTTTAAAGAACGCAACATTCCGCCTCTGCCGATGAATACATCAATGTTTTCCGGAACGTAGTGATGAAGTTCTAGAAATTCAATGATGATTCTTTTTCTGAATTCAAGTTGGTCAGCGACCGATTTATATTTACTTAATTCTTTCACACTATGTTTTAAGACTGAATCCTGAATCAATTTGTCGTTGATAAAGACTGCAACTTTTGTTGAAGTCGATCCGGGATTAATGACTAGAAGCAAGTAATCCATCTTGATTCACCACCGCTAATAGAATTGAGTTGAGTTTTGCTTCCATGTTGTCCGCTCTTGAAGTAACAACGATTGGAACTTTTGCACCGATGATGAGTCCAGCTGATTTTCCTTGAGCAAGAAACACACAGGTTTTATAAAATATGTTGCCTCCGTCCAGGTTAGGAAATACCAGAATGTCGGCCTTCCCAGCGACTGGACTATGAATTCCTTTATGAATCACTGATTCCATGGATACTAAATTATCGACTGCAAAGGGACCATCAATTTCAAAGTCGATTTCTTGATTTTTGAAGTGTTCAAGAATCGCTTCAGCATCCAAGGTTGACGCAATCTTTGGATTCACTTTTTCAACACTCGAGACAATTCCGACCAAAGGTCTTTGATAACCAAGTGTATGAGAAAGACCTACTGCATTTTCGACAATCGCTATTTTTTCTTCAACAGAAGGTTGGATCATCATCGCACCGTCTGTCGCAAATAATATTCGATCAAATCCAGGGATTTCTACGATTCCGACATGTGTCAGATATTTTTTGCTTTTAATTCCATATTCATTGTTAACGACGCCTTTCAAAAGATATTTAGTGTCAATCAAACCTTTCATGACAATATCTGCTTTTCCAGCATTAACTAGATCCATCGCAATTTTGGTCGCTTTTGTCGGATCCAATTCGTCGATTACTTTAAAGTTTTTTAAATTGTATTCTTGACACATCTGCTCAATCAATGGACCGTCACCAATCAAAATCGGGTCAATGCATTTCCATGACTCAGTTTGAGAAATGGCATCGATGACGACATTGTCATGGGCAAAAACGACAACCATTTTGAAGGTCTTACCTTTTTGCAGCAATTGCCTTAAGTCACTGATTTTTTTAAGCATAGGTCACTCCTGCTTCTAAGACATACTCCCTACCTTTACGCAAGGCTTCCATATTGATGTCAAGCATATGAGCTTTCTTCTCACCTAAATACTTGATGAGGACTTTTTCAATTGTCGATTCCACAAATAGATTCGTCAATTCAAGATAGGCCCCCATCATGACAATATTGGAGACTTGAATAGAACCAAGGTCGGTTGCGATATCATTGATAGGTATGCCAATGCAAATTGCTTTGTCCGATGTTACTTGGTCCTTAATGAGTGAAGAATTGTATAAGATAAGCCCTCCATCTTTCATTTTGTCATGGAACTTTTGTAAAGAAGGCAGATTGAATGCAATTAAATGATTTGCACTCTGAAAAACTGGTGAATTGATCTGTTTTTTTGAAACGATGACACTACAATTCGCTGTTCCACCGCGAGTCTCTGGGCCATAAGAAGGAAACCAAAGACCGAATAGTTCTTCATATGCAGCACTATATGCGATTAGCTGACCAAACATCATCACGCCTTGTCCGCCAAATCCAGCTACTTTAATATTCACATGATCAAACATTTTTTTCACCTGCATCTTTGAAGACGCCAAGCGGAAATACTGGAACCATGTTAGACTCTACCCATTTCAAAGCATCCACTGGAGTCATTCCCCAGTTTACAGGACAAGTCGATAATACTTCGATTAGTGTAAATCCTCGTTTTTCCTTTTGATAGGTAAATGCTTTTTTGATTGCTTTCTTTGCTTTTATCAATTGTTTTGGGTTGGTAACACTAACTCTTTCAAGATAAGCTACACCGTCAATTTGAGAGAATATTTCACTGATTTTTATCGGGCTTCCAGTTAAAACTTGGTTTCTGCCATCTTGAGAAGTCGTTGTTCTTTGTCCAATCAAAGTCGTAGGTGCCATTTGGCCACCGGTCATTCCATAAATTGCATTATTGATAAATATGACGGTAATGTTTTCGCCACGGTTTGCCGCGTGAATTGTTTCCGCAATCCCTATTGAGGCCAAATCCCCATCTCCTTGGTATGTGAAAACAATGTTATCCGGACGCACTCTTTTAATTCCAGTTGCTTCTGCACAGGCACGACCATGAGGCGCTTGTTGCATGTCACAATTAAAGAATTCATAGGAGAATACAGAACATCCAACGCTTGCAACTCCAATTGCATCTCCAATCATTCCAAGTTCTTCTAAAGTTTCTCCGACAAGTTTATGTACGATACCGTGTGTACATCCTGGACAATAAGAAAGTTTTTTGTCTGTCAAGCCTTTTGTTTTTTGGTATTTGACTTCCATATTACTTCACCACCTTGTCTTTGAAATTTTTGATTGCGTCAACGATTTCCTCTGGTTCTGGAACCATTCCGCCGACACGACCGTAAAATCCAATTTCATGGCGACCTTTATCGGATATCATGACGTCATCGAGCATTTGTCCCATGCTCATTTCTGCACATAGAATTCCTTTGACACCACTAGGTATTTCATTGAAAGCTGCTTTTGGATAGGGCCATAAGGAGATTGGACGAATCATACCGACTTCGATGCCTTCTTCTTTTAGCGATTCAATTGCTGATCTACAAATTCGAGACATGGTTCCATAAGCAACAATCACATATTCCGGGTTTTCCATGTTAATCATTTCATATTTTGTTTCATTATTTTTTATTTGTTGATACTTCTTTTGAAGTTGTAAGTTGTGTTGTTCAAGCTCAACTGGATCTAAAAATAATGAATTGACGATATTTCTTCCAGGGTGGTTCGCTGTACCTGTCGTCGCATAATCTTTTGCAGGAATGAATCTCTTTTTTACAGGTTTTTCAAAATCAACGGTTTCCATCATTTGGCCAATCAGTCCATCAACCAAAACAAGGACTGGATTTCTATAATAATCTGCAATGTCAAAAGACTCTTTCATGATGTCAATCGTCTCTTGAATGGTTTCAGGGGCATACACAATTAATTGATAATCCCCGTTTCCTCCACCTCTAGTTGCTTGATAGTAATCAGCTTGAGATGGTTGAATTCCTCCAAGTCCCGGGCCTCCACGCATAACCGAAACGATGACACACGGAAGTTCAGCTCCAGCAATATAAGAAATTCCTTCTTGTTTTAGTGCAATACCAGGTGAAGATGAAGAGGTCATGACTCTTGCCCCAGCACCAGCAGCTCCATACACCATGTTGATTGCCGCGACTTCAGACTCCGCTTGAACGAAGACTTTCCCTGCCGCAAGTAGATGTTTCGATAAATACTCAGGTATTTCGTTTTGTGGTGTAATTGGATATCCGAAGAATGCGTCGACTCCCCCTTTGAGAGCAGCTACTGCTATTGCTTCGTTTCCTTTCATCAATACTTTAGCCATTATTTGTCCACCTCCACTTTGATGACTGAATCAGGACACATCATTGCACAGAAAGCGCATCCGATGCACTTTTCCGGTTCGCTCACTCTAATGATGTTATATCCAGATTTGTTAATCGTAGTCTTGTCCTGATATAAAATGTGTTGTGGACAAAACGAAACGCAAAGAGAACATCCTTTGCACATGTCTTCTTCAAAATAAACTTTACCTTTTGGCATGTCTTCCTCCTTAAAACCATTTTTTTCTTAAATAGATTTGAAGAGGTAGTAACTCCCCTTCAAATCCATGCTGCTCGCCTACAAGTCTTTGTGAAATGCAGGTATATACGATCGGAAGATTCAATTCATTTGAAACTTCCTTGAGAATTAATTCGCCTTCATAAACGTATTGAATCGTCGTTTCTTTGAGAAGATTAGAATTATTGATTAATCCGGTGACATCTCTTCCACTCGAAACTTGAATCTTTTTTATCAAAGAAATGATTTCTTCTTTGGTCTGTGTTTCTGGTCGAAACACGTTGACCACAAGATATAAATCAATCTCATTCTCGTATTCTTCAAACTGTCTTAATAATTTGGCTCCTAGATCGTTTCCTCCAAGATCGTAAATTGCCCTGACGTCTTCCTTTTGAAAAGGTAGAAAGACGCGGCCGGATATGTAGGGAAGATCTGTGAATTTACTATGCTCTTTATCGCTTGAAATGACGTCAATGTTGTTTGTTTTCAGAAGCTCCTCTGATTCTCTGCTTCTAAAATAAGGATTGATCACATCCAAGTCGACGACATAGTCCACTTTTTCTTTGATTGCCAGATTAAGAGCAATCTCAGTTTTCCCCGATCCGTAGTATCCTGTCAAAAACAATAATCTTTTCATCATTACCTTTTGATGTAGTTTGAATGGAGCTTGTTGATGGTTTCGATTCTGTTCTTTGCGAATACTTTTGCAGCGGCGTGGGTCGAGATGTTTTCTTCTTTGGCAATTCGGTAGATATCTAGTAAACGATCATAGATTTTTTCAATGTCTCTGACGGCTTTATCTTTGATGTATGTCTGCAATTCATGATATACATTGATAAGTCCACCAGCATTGATGACAAAGTCAGGCGCGTATAAAATACCTTTTTCTTTAATCATCATTCCGTGTTTCTCTTCATCCATTAAAACGTTATTTGCGGATCCTGCGATGATTTTAGCTCTGATTTGAGGGATGGTTTCATCATTTAACTGTGCCCCGAGTGCACAAGGACTGAATACATCAACATTTAATCCAAAGATTTGATCAGGTTCCACGTACTCAACCATCGGCAGTTCTTTTTGCATTCTCTTGATGTGAGAAGGGTTGATTTCAGTAAAATATACTTTTTTTGCTTTTGCTTCTATTAAATATTTAACAAGATAATACCCCGTTTGACCAGCACCTTGAACAGCGAAACTGTATTTAGAAATATCGTCGTCTCCAAATGTCTCATGTAGAGAGGCACGAATACCATGAAATACGCCAAGTGCGGTTAATGGAGAAGGATTTCCACTCTTCCCTTCCAAACCCACAACATAATCTGTTTCCATATGGACATAATCCATGTCTTTCGTTGAGGTGTTGACGTCTTCCGCTGTGATGTATCTTCCGTTTAAACTTTGAACGTAACGACCTAGTGCTCTAAAATAGGCTTCACTTTTCACTTTTGAAGCGTCGCCGATTAATACTGTTTTCCCGCCTCCTAAATTCAATCCTGCTGCTGCTGCTTTGTATGTCATGCCACGAGCTAATCGGAGTGCATCTAGAACTGCGTCGTCTTCAGAATCATAATTCCAAAGTCTTGTTCCGCCAAGCGCAGGTCCCAGTGTAGTATTGTGTATGCAAGTTACTCCTTTCAGTCCAGTTGTTTTGTCATAAAAATAAACAATTTGTTCATAGCCATGCTTTTCCATGTAGTCAAACTTATTCATTTATTTTCCTCCGTTTTCTTCGGTTTCCGATTTTATTTTCGAAAACGCTTACACAAATATTATAACACCTGACGCTTGAAAATAAAAGAAAAATCTCTTGATAATTGATAAAATAAAAAAGGTCATCCATCTTGAGATTTAGACCTTTTTACGCTTTATCACATTAAAATGATATCTACCAAAAAGTTAGGCTTTCTTTTTGTATGAAATACCCTTCAAAGGAATTCTGAATCGACAGAGCTTGCCACCTTCCAAAACGTTTTCGAGGGATTCTACTTTTAGTTTTTGATCGAGAATGACTTCAAATGGAAATTTAGCAAACCCACCTGAACAGTAACACCAAATCGGTGAAATGTCATGACTTTCTTGTAATACCGCTTCTCTTGCAAATGCACAGTGACATGCGTAGTAATGCATTTCTTTATCAGTGGTTGCTGATAAATATTTTTCTGTGTCATAAGGTATTTTAGTAATGTAAAGGAAATCGTCACGAATGACTCCGGATAAAACTTCTGGATTCTTTGATACAAAATCAATGACTTCATCAGTAATCGCTTGTTCAAACCAGACTTTACCTGCTTCTTTGTATTTAATCAATTCTTCCACTTTTCTACGGTGTAGACCTTCTAAATATTCTTCAAAAGAATTTGAGTTTTCGTATTCAACTTTCTCCGGTAGCATCGCTTCTTTCGACATTCCATGATTGTTTCCGGCTAATACTTTTTTCACTTCTTCTTCAGGTAAGGCAGCATGCAGTCTTCTCATAAATTCTGCTGTAAACAAAGGAATTTGTTTCGGGCTCATTCCTAGACTTGGGATATCAAGATCTTTTGTGACCAATTCTAAAATCTCTTGTCCATGCAGTTGTTTGAGTTTTAATAGAATATTATCGACGACATCGAGTATTCCGGTATATTTTGTTAGTTCAATGAAGCAGTCGTTCTTTTTCAGTATCCTCATATATCGCATTAAAACGATGAATTCATCCAAAGAAGATCTTTTTTCGCTGTAGAGAAAAGCAATGAAATCATTGATGTCATCGGTCGTCATTTCGGATACAGAAGGCACTTTGTGCTTCAGACCCATAAAATTCCAAAATTCAATAATCAGTGCTTTTGCGAACTGAAATTCTTTTGTTCCTAAATTGTTTGATAAATATAAATGTTCTAGCTTTTCTAGAACCATTAAATCTTCTTTCATAATTTATAAGGCTTCACTGACGGATTTGCCTTGCATATGAAGAACTAAGTAATCGGGTCCTCCCGCCTTTGAATCGGTTCCACTCATGTTGAATCCGCCAAAGGGTTGATAACCTACGATTGCGCCAGTGCACTTTCTATTAAGATAGAGGTTCCCAACATGAAAGTCTTCTCTAGCTTTTTCAAGGTGGAAACGGTCATTTGAAATGATTGCTCCTGTAAGTCCGAATTGGGTATTATTAACAACGTCCAATCCCTCTTCAAATGAAGTTACTTTTGTGACTGAAAGCACAGGTCCAAAGATTTCTTCCTGCATCATTCTTGAAGATGGATCTAAATCAGTAAATACGGTTGGCTCGATGAACCATCCGGTTTCATCATGGGCGTTGCCACCGACTAAAAGCTTCCCTTCTTGCTTTCCAATTTCAATATATCCAAGTATGGACCGATAGGCTAAATGATCGTTGACAGGTCCCATGTTATTGATGAAAGAACGAGGGTCACCCATAGAAATCTTTTCCGTTAGCTCTTTGATGTATTTTATCACATCGTCGTAAACATTCTCATGAATGATTGCTCTGGAACAAGCACTGCATTTTTGACCACTGAACCCAAAAGCACTTTTCACGATTGCATCAGCTGCCATAAATGGATCTATTCCATCATCAACCAAGATTGCGTCTTTACCGCCCATTTCAGCTATGACTCTTTTGAGCCATATTTGACCAGGCTGCACTTTTGCTGCATTCTCGTAGATTGCCTGCCCAACTTCTTTTGATCCAGTGAAAGAGACAAATCTGGTCTTTGGATGTTTGACGACGTAATCACCTATTTCAGAACCTCTTCCAGGCATGAAATTGACGACCCCATTGGGAAGCCCCGCTTCCTGCAGAAGTTCAACAAATTTATATGCAATGACTTGTGTTGTCATCGCCGGTTTTAATAATACTGTATTTCCACAGACAATGGCGGCTGATGTCATTCCCGTCAAAATAGCCAGAGGAAAATTCCATGGAGTGATTATCGCCCCTACTCCAAGCGGGATATAAAAGTATTCATTTCTTTCAAGGTTTGGTCTGCTTAGAACAACATCGTCAATCCGGGATAAAGATAGCATTTGTCTTCCATAGTATTCCAAAAAGTCAATTGCTTCTGCTGTATCCGCATCCGCTTCTGCCCATGGCTTCCCAGCTTCAATCGTCATCAGAGCACTGAATTCAAATTTCCTTCTCCTTAGAATATTAGCCGCTTTGAATAAAACGTCGCTACGAATTTTGGGATTCACTTTCTTCCAAGTCTTGAAAGCTTCCAAGGCAGAATTCATCGCGAGGTTTGCCTCATCTAATCCTGCTTGAGAAATTCTTCCAACGATTTGATCTTTCTTGGCAGGGTTCACTGAAGTATACATTTTGTCAGTAAAAATCAACTTTCCGTTGATAATCAAAGGATAATCTTTTCCTAGAGATGCTTCTACTTTGTTTAGTGCTTCAGTGTATAACTTTCTGTTGTGTTCTAGTCCAAAATCTGTTAATGGTTCTGTTACGTAAGGATAAATTGCCATAATAAATCATTCCTTTCATTTATTAATTTATACGACCGATTGCTCGACTGCATTTAATTCTTTTTCACTGAATCGATTCAGTTTAAATAGATCTGGAGAAATCTCATTCTTCCGATTTAAAATCATATTGGAAATGATTTCACCTGTCATTGGTGAAAACATGAATCCATGTCCAGAAAAACCACAAGCAATGTAAAATCCCTTTAAATTCTCAGCCTCGGCAATAATCGGTTGCTTATCAGGAGAAACATTATAAGACCCACCCCATTGACGTATGACTCGCAATTCTCCGATTTTAGGTGCGATGTGACAAATCGTTTTTGCCATTTCATCAAGAAAAGACCAACTGGATGAAATGTCATGCGAATGCACTTGGTTAGGGGTAGACCTACCCATCAAAAAACTACCATGAGGTACTTGCTGGCAATAAAAATTTTGTGTGAAAGACATCAGCATCGGTCCTTGGATTTTCTCAATCGGTTCGGTCACGAGAATCTCATGATTTTCAGAGAAAACCGGAATGTCGATTCCAACCATATCACCTATTTCTTTCGCAAATCCGCCGGCTGCATTAACGACCACCGAAGTATCGATTTCATGTTTATCAGTGATTACTTTTGTGATTTTGTTGTTTTCAACTATAATCTCTTTCACTTCTTCGAAAAAGAAGAATTGAACACCTAATCGCTTCGCTGCCAAATAGAATGCTTCTGTCATTTTGAAAGGATTTAAATGTCCGTCGGTTTGGCAGAAAGTGGCACCTACAAAAGCGGATGTATTTAAATAAGGTACGATTTTCAATGATTCTTCAACCGAAAGAAGTTTTGCAGGTATTCCAAGACTGTTCTGTAATTTAACATTCTTTGAAAAACGATCCAATTCCGGTTTGTCTGTAGCTAGAATCAAATATCCTTCTTGTTTAAATTCAATATCTCCTTCATACTCGAGTTCTTCTTTTGCGGTTTCAAAAAACTCGATGCTTTTCTTAGCCAATATACAATTGGCTTCTGTTCCCCATTGTTGACGTATTCCTGCGCCACATCGTCCCGTTGCACCGCTTGTCAAATAAGACTTGTCCACAACAACGATGTTTTTCATTCCTTTTTTTGCCAAATGATATGCAATGCTACAACCTGAGATGCCTGCTCCGATGATGACTTGATTAGCTTTCATCTATTGCACCATCCTTGATTGCTCTTAATTCAACCCCAATAATCAGAGGTCTTGTTTTCTGAATCGGAACATCTTTCATTGCTTTGTGAGTGAATTTCGCTATTTCTCTTTGAATCAAGGCAGAACATGTTTGCCCTTGGCATGGCCCCATTCCAACTCTTAATTGCCTTTTCAAATCTTCAAAATTAGTATATCCTTCTTCAAGACATCGCTTGACATCTGCGAGTGTGACGTCTTCACATCTGCAAATGATGATTTTGTCATCTCTCATCTGGGCACCCTATCGTAATGAAATCATAAAGATATTCTTTACTTACTTCTACTGTAATCAGTTTCGTTTTTTCCTGTTTTCGACTATCAAGAACAGAAAGAATCTTTCCTTTAGAAATGATGTTTCCTTCACGGTTCAGTGCGTTCCAATTTTCATCTTTTTTTGGTGACGGTAAGAACTCATAAGGAATTTTGAAAATTGCTTTGTCATTCAAGATACTAGCAACAATAATTGCTAGACCAGGACACTTTGTAACACATATTCCACACCCCGTACATAATGAAGTATCGACGATGGGTCTCGTATTGATGTCTACACCAATCTTGATTGCATCAAAAGGGCAAGATGTTTCACATGGGTTGCATGGGATTTCTTGGTAACACTCAATGATGGCTTTTGGCTTCACTAATATCGAAGATTCAGGAAAACAAGAGATTACTTGTTCCTTCGAAGGAACACCGTTTTTTTCTAACATTGTCCTTCCTCCTTCATTTGAAGAAGACCTTCTCTGGTTTTCTTACCAAAAGGACCGCTTCTTAATCCTTCTAGTTGAGATATCAAATCTTGATGAATGGATTCGTCATTATCAATCGTTCCTAACAATCTTCTTGCGGCAAAAAGACCTGTCAGTCGTCCTTCAACCATGGCTGAACTCGCCTCTTCCACACCGGAGAGATCTCCACAAGCAAAGATGTTATCTACGGATGTTTCATGACATTCAGAAACCTTAGGAACCCATCCTCCTAGTTCAGGAATAAACAGGATTCTAGCTCCAACCATCGACAGTAATTGATGCATTGGAGAAAGTCCAACTGAAACGCATACAGCATCGACTTCAACGGTTTCTTCCGTTCCAGGAATAGGATTCCAGGAATCATCTAAATCTGCGATGACGATACTCTCTACACAAGCACTGCCGTTCGCTTTTAATATGGATTTTGATGTATGGATTGGAACACCAAGTCTTCTCAATTTAGAGGCATGAACCAAATACCCGCCAATCAGAGGGGCCGCTTCAAGTACGCTCACGACTTTCACGCCTGCTTGCATCAACTGGTATGATACAATCAGTCCAATGTTTCCAGATCCAACCATAACTATTTTATTTCCTGGCAAAACACCATATTGATTCATCAGTGTTTGAACTGCCCCTGCACCATAGATGCCAGGTAAATCATTGTTTTCAAAAGCGATGAATTTTTCGCTTGCGCCTGTAGCAACCACGATGACTTCTGATTTAATTTTATAATATCGACCGTTTTGAACGATCGTGCATACTTTGTCAGGATATAATCCTGTGACAGTAGCATCGAGAACGACCTCGATCAAATCTTTATATTTTTCATATTCTTGAATTAGTAATTCCGCTATCTTGAATCCACGAACACTTGCATATTGTTTTTCAGAACCAAAAAACTTATGGGTTTGTTTTACGAGTTGTCCGCCAAGTGAATGACTACGCTCGACGATCGTAACGGATTGTCCGAGACTAGCAGCTTGAATCGCACAGGAAAGCCCTGCAGGACCTCCCCCAATGATGAGCATAGGTGTCTTTTTCATATAAGTTCACCTTTTCCGGGTTGACTAAACACTCTCATTCCTTGTTCAATTTTTGTCATGCAAGTTCTGACATTTGGAACATCATTGACGGTCATATTACATGAACCGCAGTTCCCAATTGCACAATAAAATCCTCGACTCCTTTTATAGTGAATGCTTTTGCTTAACTCCTTGATTCCAAGTGCATGCAATGCGCTTGCAATCGTGTCGCCTTCTCTACCAAGGACTTCTTTTCCGTTATAGAAGAAAGCAATTTCTTGATGATTCGAAAACTCTAGTATTGGATGTTTTTCAATCCTCATGTTCTCACCACTTTCACAACTACTATGATATCATAAAGCGCTTACACAATAAACCCCCAATTTATGAAAAAAGGACCGAAGTCCTTTCATTCATTTTCATTCAATTATCTTTTAAACAGTAAATTCTCTTTTTTGAAAACGCCAGTACGCTGCGACAGTTAACAAAATTGATAATCCAGTAAAAACTACAAAACTAATCCACTCAAAATCGGCACCCAGTTTCAAGATGTCAACTGGATTAGCAAAAGTGAAAGGTGTCACATGTTTTAATAACTCTAGTGTTTCGTTATTGGTTACAGAAGAGATAACGCTAATGATGTAAAACACAAACGGGAAGGCGATAGCCCCCATACTTTTCTGAGTTGGTTTCATGAAAACAACTAAAACAAACCCAAGAATCGCAAGCATTAAAAACATGATTGTGTTATAGACATTGAACAGTAAAAAGTCTCCTCCGTCATAACTTTCTCCAATGACTAAAAACGACAGTATGCTCATGAAGTAGACAACGATAGAAAATACTAAGACATTGACGATAACTTTAACAAGTTTGGTCGTTAAAATCGCTGTTCTTGAATAAGGAAGCTGATAGATACATTCAACTGTTTTTTCCTTGTCATCTCGGTTCAGGGCATTATATCCTTCCAGTGCTGCAAATATCCCACCAAACAATTGAAGCATCATGACGCCTTCCGTTGCATAGTACTCAACAACATTATGAGGAACACCGCCAAAAGCGTCCAAGAATGCTTGATATTCCGCAGGTATTGCACTATAGATGTCAATGACCATTGGATAGAGAACAATAACGAAAACCATCGTCAGTCCAATGCTCAAGGACCAAGTGATTAGGCTCTTTAAACTACGAGTAAACTCAAGTTTGAACAATCGGCTAGAGAACATCATTGGTTGCACCTTCTTTCTGATAATATTGAATAAAGATTTCTTCTAAAGAAGCATCTCTAATATTACATTTTTCAAAGGTTTGACCTGACAGACGTTTGAGAAGAGAATTAATGTCTCCGATATATGAATAGTGTGATAACCCGTCTTCTTCTTTCAAAAAGGTCATCCCATCCGGAAGTTCTCCTTCTAAACTTGGGAACAGGGATACTTTCTTGTTTTCGAGTTGAGCGATGTCATTCATCTCGAAAACTTGGTAGATGATGCCGTCTCGTATTAACGCGACTCGATCACAGACTTTTTCAACTTCCGATAAAATGTGACTGGATAAAAATACTGTGACTCCCTTTTTTTTCTCCTCGACTAGTAAATCAAGGAATATTTGTTGCATCAAAGGATCTAGTCCGGTTGTGGGTTCATCCAAAACCAATAATTTTGGGTTATGTAAAAGCGCGACGACAATTCCGACTTTCTTCTTGTTTCCAAAAGAAAGTTGGTCCATCGTTTTGTTCATATCGATATCAAATCTTTTTACAAGTTCAACTATTCTTGAATCATCTACTTTTCTCATCTCTTGAAAGAATCGAAAAACGTCTTTTACCTTCATCTCCGGAAAGAAAAAAGCTTCACTTGGAAGATACCCAATCTGACGGTTTAGTAGGACGCTTGCTTTTGTCACATCCTGGTCGAATATTTTGGCTTCTCCTGAGGTAGAATGAATCAATCCAAGTAATATTCTAGTGAGTGTCGTTTTTCCAGAACCGTTGGGACCAACAAATCCATAAATTTCTCCCTCTTTGACGTCCAATGATGCATTTTCCAGCCCTCTGGTCTTTCCGTAATATTTTTTTAGTGAGGTAATTGAAATTGCGTACAATAGTCTCACTCCTTCCTTCGGTGTCTAAATTCATTATATCATTAAATCCGTTTGTTGTTTCAGCGTTTTTTTTACAGTTCGATCCAATACCTTAAAACATAGTGGTCAATGTCGTATATTTTATTTTCCAGTCTTCCTCCACAAGCCTCAATCGATCTTTTACTTCCAAGGTTATCTTCATTACAAGTCATCAATACTGCAGCAAATCCCATTTCTTTCGCTATTTCGAGTGCTTTGGATAGCATTAAATTCGAATATCCTTTTTTTCGTTCACTTGGTCTTATGCCTCCGCCAATGTGACCACCAAGTGCAAAAAGTCGATCATTCAGCCTATGACGGATGTTCACACATCCAAGAACTCTCTCCCCTTCGATAAGAAAATAAGTGGAAGAAGGAACGTAGTTTTCCGGTCGAGTTTCTTCAAATTCGTCTCTTCGTTTTTCTTCCATCCATTCTTCATATGTCTTGTCAAACATTCTTCCTGCGTACGGAATTATTTTTTCGTCATTCCATTCCTCACAAAAATCTAAATAAGCATTTTTTAGTTCAATGGATGGTTTAATTAATTTTATTTCTTGCATTTTTCCAAGCCCTTTCGAATCGTTTTACAATCTCTTTGAATTCTTCGATTTTTACACTTCCATATCCAATTACGAATGTGGTTACAGGACGATCTTCAGAAACAAATCTGAATTCTTCCATTCCATAGATTTTCAAATCTTGCTTTTTTGCATAATCAATCATTTGCAATTCATCGGTTTCATCTAGAAAACTGAGGGTAAAATGCAGACCCGCTTCTTCGCCTTCGATTTTGATGACGGATCCGAATGCGGATCTTTTCAGGAGTTCGATGAACAAATCCCGTTTTTCCTTGTATATGAGTTTCATTCGATTCAAATGTCTTTCAAACCCTTTGGATTTCAAAAACAATGAAAGGGCGACTTGATCGTGGATTGGAACTGGGTTAGCATAAAAAGAATACCGATCCAAAAGTATCGTTGCGAGTGGTTTGGGTAAAACCATATAGCTGATTCTTAAAGTTGGAGACAAACTTTTGGAAAAACTGTTAAGATAAATGACTTTATCAAACGAATCAAGACCCTTGAGTGCTGGAATTGGATTCCCTGAAAATCTGAATTCACTGTCATAATCATCTTCTATGATATATCTTGTTTTGGATTCGTTCGCCCAACTCAAAAGTTCCATTCTCCTTTTGATTGGCATTACAATTCCTGTCGGAAATTGATGACTTGGAGAGATATGCAGAATATTGCTCGTTGTTTTATTGATTTCTTCGATATCCATCCCTGATTCATCCAACGAGATGAAATCAAGTTTTACGCCAAAAGCCTCATATAGTTTCTTGCTTTTGGGATAGCCCGGAGTCTCAATTGCGTATCTTTGGTTCTTACCTAGTAAAAACAAAATCATCTGAATCATATGCTCACTTCCTGAACATATGAGTATTTGATCTATATTTGTTTTGATTCCTCGATAAGCTAGTAGATAAGTTTGAATCTCTTCTCTCAATTCTTTGAATCCAAGTAGTTCAGAATCGTTAATTCGTTGATTAAAGCCATCTAGATAAGAATCACGATTGAATTTAGCCATTAATTCATAAGGAAAAGACAGTTCGTCGACTTTGCTTGTTTTCAAATCGTAGTGGTACGTTTTTACTTTCGCTTTTATGGTTTGGTTTTCCATTTCTTCAGTTCTCTGAGGGATGGTTAGTTTTGTAAATGGCTCAACAAAATATCCGGATTTTTCAACACTTCGAATATATCCTTCCGCTTTTAATTGAGCATAAGCTGTTTCAACTGTAATTTGAGATATTTCAAGATGATGAGCTAATCGTCTTTTCGAAGGTAGTTTTTCATTCGCAATCAATTTATTATCCTGAATCATATCCTTGATTTGCGTGTATAGTTGCTCATATTTTGGAATTCCTGACTCTATATCAAAAAAGATTGTAATCATCGTATCACCATCTGACCTTATGTATTTTTACTAATCTGATTATTTAATTAATACCAGAATCAGTTATAATATATATTGGAAATCAGTATTTGTCAATATAAAGGAGAAAACAGATGGATAAAACAAGATATGAACTCAATAAAGAGTTAGCACAAATGTTAAAAGGTGGCGTTATTATGGACGTTACCAATGCAGAACAAGCGAAAATCGCTGAAGCTGCAGGGGCTTGTGCCGTTATGGCATTGGAAAGGATTCCTGCAGACATACGTAAAGTAGGCGGAGTTTCAAGAATGAGTGATCCAAGACTCATTAAAGAAATTCAAGCTGCCGTAACAATTCCCGTGATGGCTAAAGTCAGAATCGGACATTTTGTCGAAGCAGAGATTCTAGAAGCACTTGAAATTGATTATATCGACGAATCTGAGGTCTTATCTCCTGCAGATGATATCTACCATATCGATAAGGCGAACTTCAAAGTTCCTTTTGTATGTGGAGCTAAAAACCTAGGAGAAGCTTTGAGAAGAATTGCTGAGGGTGCATCGATGATTCGAACCAAAGGTGAGCCTGGAACCGGAGATATCATTCAAGCAGTCAGACATATGAGACTGATTCAATCCGAAATCAGAAGAGTGTCTTCGATGAGGGAAGATGAACTTTACGAAGCCGCAAAACAATTCCAAGTACCTTTAGATTTATTAAAACAAGTTCATGAACTAGGAAAACTTCCAGTCGTGAATTTCGCAGCCGGAGGAGTCGCAACACCTGCCGATGCCGCATTAATGATGAAACTTGGCGCAGAAGGTGTATTTGTTGGATCTGGAATATTTAAATCTGGAGACCCTGCAAAACGTGCCGCTGCGATTGTACAAGCCGTCACCAATTTCAATGATTCAGCCTTACTAGCCAAAATTTCTGAAAACCTAGGTGAGGCAATGGTCGGTATCAATGAAGAGGAAATAAACTTATTAATGGCACAACGTGGAGAATAATTTCATGACAATCGGTTTACTTGCATTACAAGGCGCATTCATAGAACATGAAAAAGTATTGCAAAGTCTTGGCGTCGACTACTTTGAAATTAGACAATTAAGTGACTTATCAAAAAAAATGGATGGCTTGATTCTCCCTGGAGGGGAATCCACAGCCATGGGTAAATTACTGAAAGATTTAGAGTTGTTTTCCCCACTTAGAAAAATGATTGAAGATGGATTACCCGTTTTCGGGACTTGTGCAGGATTGATACTTCTCGCAAAAACCCTTGAAAATGATTCAAGAATCTTTTTTCAAACGATGGACATAACCGTTAAAAGAAATGCTTTTGGTAGACAACTTGCGAGTTTTATGAAACTTGATTTCTTTGGAGACAAGGAAATCCCAATGATATTCATCCGTGCTCCCTACATCCATTCCGTCGGAGCGAATGTTCAAGTGTTATCTTCTTTTGACGGTCTGATTCTTGCGGCTAGAGAAAAAAATATGCTCGTAACTGCATACCATCCTGAACTGACAAAAGATACGACGGTACATCAATATTTTCTAGAAATGATTAAGAACAGATAAACAAAAAAAGACTAAAGCCAATGCTTCAGTCTTTTTTTCTTTTTTTGAAAACAATGATTCTCAAATGATCAGTAAATTCAATTTCTAATCCGAACTTATCGGCAATCCATTCAAAGGTACGTTCTGAGAAAAATATCACATGGGTGCGATCTCTGATATACCACCAATCAAAGAATTCTTGATTAGAGGACGGATGAAACAAGGTCATAATCGATATGATTCCATTCTCTTTCAACAAGGTAAGCCATTCTTTGAATATCTCCATAGGGTTGGCGATGTGCTCAAGAACTTCCGTACATGAAATCACGTCGTAACAATGTTCAAGGTATTGCTTGTCTTTTTCAAAATGCTTATCGAATTTTTCAACTTCGAACTGATATCGATGTTTTAATATATGTGATAAAACAGGGGTTGGCCCAGATCCAAATTCAAGAAGCTTATATCCTCGATGATATGGAAGAATCGCTTTATGAATGAAATCAACGAGATAATCAACATAGTCTTTTTGACCAAGTGAGTTTTGATGTTTTGAATAGACATCAAGCTCCGTTTCGTTGGAAGGAAACATCGATTCGTCTTTCACGTAGCAATCACAATTCTGACAATAATGAAACAAGTTATTTGTTTTAGGATGGATGAGTTCGGTCGATTCTTCCCCACAGATGATACATTGCATCAACGGTTCCTCCTTTTTTAAAAAATCAAATATCAAAAAAGAATAGGCGTATCACCGATACGCCCATTCATCATTTCTTAGTCTCTCAGAGGCTTTCCTTCGCCATCTTCGGCAATCGAGCCAGTTAAAATCATGATACCCTCAATGAGAGCCCATATTCCTGAGATGATGGGTCCAACAATAATGACCCAACCTACCACGGTTAAAAGCAATTGAACCCAAGCTTTGGTAGTGTAACCCAAATAGAAATTATGAATTCCTAACGATCCAACAAAGATTGCAAGTAAACCAGCAGCCAGTTTGGATTTTAAAGTCATATCTTGGGTATTGACGTTTTTATAATGATTGGTCGGAACTCCGCAATGAATGCAGATAGCCGCTTTATCGTCGATTTCTTTTCCACAGTTCGAGCAATACATGATCTAGTCTCCTATTTATTCAAACCTATTTGGTTTGTTTTTCAACCGTTTTTGAAACGGGTTCTTTTTTTTCTACTTCAATCTCAACATTACTGCTTGGTGCAGAAGTTTTACCTAAATAACTTGGTAAATCCATTCCAGCCATATTGAATAATTCATTCATCGGAGGAACGCTCTTCATCAATGAAGAAAGAAAATTAGCTGTGGATGTCGTTCCGTCTTTGCTACTTCCGCTATCCCAAACCGTTACTTTATCAATCTTCAAGTTCTTAATCGCTTCAACTTGAATTTGGACCAATGTCTCAAGTTTATCTGCAATTAACATCTTAATGGCTTCATTTGGTTCTCCGCCTGCAGCTTCAACCATTTTGAGGAAACCTTCCGCTTGTTTGGAAAGAATCTGGAAGGTACCACGAGCTTCTGCTTCCATCTTTGCATAGATGGCATCGGCTTCACCTTGTGCTTTTTCACGGGTTTGTTCTGCGATTGCCTGAGCTTCGATGACCAAACGTTGTTTTTCAATTTGAGTTTTGACGATAACGTCAGCTTCTAGCGTTGCTTGTTCTCTTGCGGCACGTGCCAACTCGGCTGCTTGTTCTGCTTTATAAGAATCCTCTAAAGCTTTCGCTTCAGCGATTTTTTCAGCTGCAGTTGCTCTTCTTAACGATTCAGCTTGAATTTCACGTCTTGTCGCATCAGATTGAGAAATTTTACCTAAAGAATCATTTTCACCGGCAACCGCTGTTTGGTTTGCGACTGCAACCTGGATTCTTTGGTCTCTCACGGCATTGGCTTCACCAATCGATCCGTCTCTGTTCTTTTCCGCTACCGTTTTCTTCGCGTCATTGATTGCTTTAGATGCTGCTTCTTTTCCTAAAGCTTGAATATATCCGCTTTCGTCATTGATGTCAGTAACGTTAACGTTGATGAGTCTTAATCCGATTTTTTTTAGTTCACTTTCAACGTTTCCAGATACTGCTTCAAGGAATTTGTCTCTATCGGTATTGATCTCTTCAATGTCCATCGTAGCGACGACCAAGCGAAGTTGACCAAAAATGATGTCTTTTGCTAATTCTTGGATTTCTGTTAATTTGAGTCCAAGTAATCTTTCAGCGGCATTTTGCATGACGCCTGCTTCTGTAGAAATACCAACTGTAAATCTTGAAGGAACATCAATACGAATGTTCTGTCTTGAAAGAGCACTTGTCAAATCTACACTAATCGAGAGTGGTGTTAAATCAAGAAATTGATAAGATTGTATAAATGGGTAGATGAATTTTGCTCCACCATGAATACAATTCGCAGATCTTTGTGTTCCGTCTGCATTGTCTTTCACTTTACCATAAATGACCAAAATCTTGTCGGATGGACATTTTTTGATTCTGGATACTACAAAAACCAAAAACGTAAATACGATTACAACGATTGTAATAATCAACCCTAGTGCGGTTGATGGTGTTGCCAGAAATACATTGTTCATAGTTGTTCTCCTTTATAGTTAATTTAATGAATTACTGAATAATTGATATTATAAGATAAAAATGTGTTTGTTTCGTTAAGAAAGTGATTACAAGTATTAAAATGTAAAACTATATCCTTACGAATCTTTCTTGACAATTAAAGTTGTTTCGTCTTTTAGACCAGTCACAATGACTGAAGTCCCAGGTTTCAAATCGGATTCATCATTTGTCATAGCATCCACTTCAACAAAACGTTCTTGAAGTGTCAAATTGATTTTCCCTTTTCCAGCAAAATTAGCTGGTATTTTGATGTAAACGGAGCCTTTTTTTCCAATCGCGTTGACATATTGAACATTCCCGACACTTTCCAGTCTCATTGCCTGTTTAAATGCTAAAGCAAGTAGAAAACTTGCGGTTGCACCTGAAAGAATACCAACAAAAATCGACCAAAAGATGCCTGCGCTTGTATTCATCAATAAAGCAACCCATCCACCAACACTTAGAAATGCGAGGATTCCTCGAAGCGTAAGTAACCTTAATCCTGAAAAAGCAGACAAAGGTTCGTCATTAAAGAGGTCGCCTTGACCACTAGCATCTAAATCATCACCACTGAGGTCATGATCAAAACTGGAGACATCGGCACCATCAAATTCTTCTCCATGAATTCCGAAAAGCATCAAAATCAAAAAGATAATCATAATGATTGTCGCCGTTGAGGCGATAATAAACATCACTTGCTGGAAAGCAGTATAACTTCCCCACCATTCTGCCATATAGTTTCCTCCTTGTACATATAACTTTATTGTATCATTTTTTTCATAAAATACAATCATATTTTCAATGAATTCATTATAGAAAAACGAGAAGGATTCTCCCTCTCGTTACAATAATTAAAATAAATTGAGATCAAGTTTCTCCAAAAATACTTTCAACACTTCGTCAAGAGAATAATCAATCGCAGATATTTTTTTCATGGACGTTGCCCGCTCGGTTTGAAAAACGACCTGATTGACATTCAAACCGATTCCTAATATGAGTGACGTTCTTCTCTCCATCTCATATTTCGTTTCAATCAGCATTCCAGCGATTTTATCTTTTCCAACCAAAATATCGTTTGGTAGTTTAAATGAAGCCTCAATTTCAAAATGATGAAGTGTTTCGATTAAGGACAAAACAGCGATATGACTAATCGTCTGAGAAGGAATCTCCTCTTTGAACAATATAGAGAACAATAGATTTTTTCCTGTATCAGATTCCCAGGTCCTTTCATACTGTCCTCTTCCTTTTCTTTGATGTTTTGCGACGACAACCGCATGATTTTCTAATTCATCGAGATGATCCCTTGCAAAATCATTGGTCGAATCAAGTTCATCAAATTGAATCAGACTTTTAAAGGCATTCATTTTATGAATTTAGAACGAAAGAGAATTCTGCTTCACAAGCGGTTTCGTTTCCAACATAGGCTATCCCTTTTCCAATTCCAAATTTAGCTTTGAATTTAGTGATTTCAACTTCGATTCTCAGTACGTCCCCCGGAATGACTTTTCGTCTGAATTTCGCATAATTAACACCAGCGAAATAGACGATTTTCCCTGCGTATTCTTCTTTGGATAACAATGTAACTGCGCCAACTTGGGCGATGGCTTCAATGATTAACACACCGGGCATCACATGTTCTTGCGGAAAATGGCCTTGAAAGAATGGTTCATTGACAGTGACACACTTTTCGCCTGTCGCACTTACACCTGGATTGATTTCCAATATTTTGTCAATCATCAAAAATGGATAACGATGGGGAATAATCTCTTGAATTTGATTACTTGTCAACATTTTACTTTCCCTCCCATTTTTTAAATATAATCGACGCGTTTTGACCGCCAAATCCTAGTCCATTCGACATCGCATAACGAACCACTCTTTTGACTGCGTGATTCGGTGTATAATTCAAATCGCATTCTGGATCCTTTTCCACGTAATTGATGGTTGGTGGAATGATATCTTCTTCAACTGCTTTCACAGTAATCACTGCTTCAATTCCACCGACAGCTCCTAAGGAATGAGCATGCATTGATTTCGTTGCGCCGATATTAATTTGATAAGCATAGTCACCAAAACATTTTTTGATTCCCAATGTTTCCAATTTGTCATTATAGAAGGTTGAAGTTCCATGAGGATTGATGTAATCGATCCAAGTCGGGTCCACATTTCCGTCATCTAGTGCATTTTCCATACACTTTGTAATTCCTTCCGCCGTTTCATCCGGTTGAGTGATGTGATAGGCATCGCAAGTCGTTGAGTATCCGACGATTTCTGCATATATTTTTGCGTTTCTTTTTAATGCGTGCTCTAGTTCTTCCAGTATCAATACACCTGCGCCTTCACCCATAACAAACCCTGATCTTCTCGCATCGAAGGGAATAGAGGCTTCATTTACATTATTAGAAAAATTCAATGCTTTCATGCTAGTAAATCCCGCGACACCCAATTCGTTCAGTGGTGCTTCCGCTCCCCCTGAAAAAGCAATATCCGTATATCCATCTCTGATGTAACGGAAGGCTTCTCCAATTGAATTGGTTGCGGAGGAACAAGCTGTCACTACCGGAAGCGCAGGTCCTTTTGCTTGAAAACGGATGGCAATGTTTCCACCTACCAAATTAATAATCGCATTGGGAATAAAGAAAGGAGAGACTCTATCCGGTCCTTTTTCATGGCATTTCCTCGCTTCTTCATTAATGGTCCATAATCCACCGATACCGCTTGATACAAAGGTTCCAAAACGGTCATGATCGATCTTTTCCAAGTCCAATTTAGAATCATTGAAGGCCTGAATGGCTGCGACAAGACCTAATGCAATGGTTCTGTCCAATCTTTTTGCTTCTCTCGGTTCCAAATACTCCAAGAAGTCTATATTTTTGACTTCTGCGGCGATTTGTACCTTCATATGTGATGCGTCAAATAGTGTGATAGGCGCAATTCCATTCACACCGGCAATAATGTTTTTCCAAGTTGTTTCGACATCGTTTCCTACTGGAGATACGACACCCATTCCTGTGACTACGACTCTTCTTTTCATGTTTACCCCATAACCAATCCGCCATCGACACGGATGACTTGTCCTGTAATATATTTTGAATAATCTGAAACCAAGAATAAAACGGTTGAAGCAATGTCTTTCACTTCTCCAAGTCTTGAAAGCGGGATGTTTTCAAGGTATTTAGAGACAACCTCTTCAGGAAGTTTTCCTGTCATTGCAGTTTCAATGAATCCTGGGGCAATGGCATTGACATTGATGTTTCTTTTCGCGAGTTCTTTCGCTAGTGACATGGTTAAGCCCACCAAACCAGCTTTCGATGCAGAATAGTTCGTTTGACCAGCATTTCCAACGAGACCCGATACGGAGGTAATGTTGACAATTTTACCAGAGCGTTGTTTTGTCATATATCGACTGACAAGTTTTGACATGTTCCAAGCACCTTTTAAATTCGTCTCAATGACCTGATCAAAATCATCTTCTGTCATTCTCATGATGAGATTGTCTTTCGTAATCCCTGCATTATTCACCAAAATATCAACGTGGCCGAAATGCGAAATGGCAGCTTCTACCAAAGAGTTACATTGTTCCAAAGAACCAATATTTGCTTGAACAATCAAACATTCATTTCCTAATTCTTTAATTTCATCTTGTAAGGAAACCGCCAAATTCTCGCTTGAATTGTAATTTACTACGACTTTTGCGCCATGCTCAGACAAGGCAAGACTAATCGCTCTTCCAATTCCATTTGCGCCACCTGTGACAATCGCTACTTTTCCTTCTAAATTCATAAAATTCCCTCCAATTTGTACAAATCTTCGTATTCATTAATTGAAATCGTTTGGACATCAGGATTGATTTTTTTAACGAGACCCGTCAATACTTTTCCTGGTCCGATTTCTATAAACAAATCAATCCCTGAGTCAATTAAGAACCGGATTGATTCTTCAAAATGGACCGGAGATTCCATCTGCTCTCTGATGTTTTCAATTGCGGATGCATCTTCCAAATAGGTTGCCTTCGCATTTGAAACAATTGGAATCTTAGGCATTTTGTGTTTCATTGTTCTAAAATATTCCCTCATTCTAATTGCGGCTTCATGCATAAACGGTGTATGAAAAGCCCCACTAACATTTAGTCTTACAAACCGCTTTGCGCCAGTTTGAGAATAATGATTTTCTAAGTAATCAATGGCTTCTACACTTCCGGATAGCACTTTTTGAACTGGAGAATTGTAATTTGCAATTTGAAGATAGCCAATCTTTTCAGTCACTTCTTTTGTGAACTTCTCAATGTCAGGAAGTTCACCACCAACAATTGCAGCCATGCCTCCTGGATGAGCAATCGTAGCTTCTTCCATCCATTTTGATCTTGCATCGATTAACTTAAGCATATTTTCAAAGCAAATCATTCCGCTTGCATACATCGCAGTATACTCGCCCAAACTAAAACCAATCAAGGCAGATGGAAGAATTCCAACTTTATTTCGAAAGGCTTCATAGATAGCTGCAGACGTGACAAAAATGGCCTTTTGGGCATATTCTGTCCGATTCATAAGGTCATTTTCTTCAAAGCATAATTGTTTCATGTCACTACCAAGGTTTTTAGTTGCCTTTAAATAAATTTGATTGGAATCTAGATCGTTATCAGCAAAAGACTGACCCATTCCAACAAATTGTGCTCCCTGTCCGGGAAACATTAATGCGTATTTTTTCATAACACCTTTAGTTGATCTTTATAGTCTGCGACAGGTTCAAACAAGGATTCTATGACATCTTTCACACTTCTCATTTCATGAACCATTCCGCTGACTTGACCAGCCATGAATGAGCCTCTTTCAATGTCACCGTCAAAGACGGCCCTTCTTAAAGAACCTAGAGTCAATTTCTCCAATTCTTCCAGTGAAACGTTTTGTTTCGTCAATGCCATATATTCTCTTGCCATTGGGTTTTTAAGCACTCGAACCGGAGCACCGGTTTGTCTTCCGGTTACGATGGTATCGATGTCTCTTGCTTTTATGACCATATCTTTATAATTTTGATGGATTGGACACTCAAATGTCGCAAGTAAAACAGTGCCGACCTGTACTCCTTTCGCTCCTAAAGCGAAAGCAGCAAGGACTTGTCTGTAATCCGCAATTCCTCCGGCAGCAATGACTGGAATGCTGACGTGATCTGCGACTTGAGGCACCAAAGCCATCGTTGTCAGTTCACCGATATGTCCTCCAGACTCCGTTCCTTCAGCAATCACTGCGTCTGCACCAGCTCGTTCCATTCTTTGTGCAAGTGCAACACTAGGCACAACAGGAACAACCTTAATTCCCGCATTTTTCCAGGCTTCCATGTATTTTCCAGGATTGCCTGCGCCTGTTGTCACGACATCTACTTTTTCTTCAATAACCATTTGTGCAATGGCATCGACATGGGGATTCATCAGCATGATATTCACACCAAATGGTTTATCAGTCAACCCTTTGCATAAGCGGATCTTTTCTCTAATGATTTCTGCATTGTCTCCACCGGAAGCAATTAAACCGAGACCTCCAGCGTTACTGACTGCGGAGGCAAGTAAGTGGTTGGCAACGTTGGCCATTCCACCTTGGATGATTGGATACTTGATTCCAAATAACTCTGCTATGTTTTTCATGGGCTCTCCTAAAGTGTAATTCGAGCGGCTCCCCAGGTCAACCCGGCGCCGAATCCGACTAATATCAATGTTCTTTCTTCTTCACTTTTGTACAAATCCAAGTACTCATCTAGCGCAATCGCAATCGACGCTGCCGAGGTATTTCCGTATTTATGTAAATCAACAAAGAAATGATCGATTGGCAATCCGAGTGATTTCGAAGCACTTTGGATAATTCTTATATTGGCTTGATGAGGAATGATTGCCGCAAGGTCTTGGGGCTTCATTCCATCGAAATCAAGCAAGAGTCGAATGCTGGAATCTATGGCTTTGGATGCAAACTGATATACTTTTTGTCCATCCATATGAACATATTCGTCGACATAGAGAATCAAGTCTTGATCTCCTCTGGAAGCGGTAAAGAACAACCATGGTTTTGCATTTTTTGTTGGTTCTAAAATAACGGCACCTGCGCCGTCTCCGAAGAGTACGCAAGTGTTTCTATCTGTATAATCCGTGACTTTTGATATTTTTTCGCTTCCAATGACCAAAGCACTTTGATAATTTCCGGAAGAAAGCATCTGTGCAGCCACGTTTAAAGCATAGATGAATCCCGTACAAGCAGCATTGATGTCGAAAGCTGTTATCGGACGATCGTTCAGTCCTAGTTTTGCTTGAACGAAATTAGCCACATTTGGAGATTTATAATCGGGTGTAAACGTTGCGACAATGATCAAATCTATTTTTTTAATGTCATAATTCGCTTTTTCAATCGCGGCTAAAGCCGCTTTGGTTGCCAAATCTGAATTAGCTTCATTTTCTGCAATTCTTCTTTCTTTGATTCCCGTTCTAGTCGTGATCCACTCATCCGAGGTATCGACGATTTTTTCAAGATCTGCATTGGTCAAGATTTTTGGTGGAGCATAATGCCCTGTAGAGACCAAACGGATCTGATTTTGTTTAACGTCCATATGAACCTTCCTTTTCGTAGTTGAATTTTACCCCTGATATTGGCCGAATTTACGATATCTTTGATACCTTTTTTCCAATAATTCTTCGATTTGTATTTGCCGAAGTTTCTCGATTTCAGTCGACAATTCCGTTTTAAGCAATTCAAAAGTAGCAAGATAGCTTGTGTGAAGTCCTTCTTCAGGTTCTTCAATGATTTTATCAATCATTCCAAATTTCAAAAGATCTTTTGAAGTCAGTTTCATGTCTTCAGCAGCTTCTTTGGCAAGCGATGCGTTTTTATATAATATCGACGCAAACCCTTCTGGAGATAAAATCGAGTAGGTTGCATTTTCAAACATCCATACTTGATCAGCAATTCCAATCGCCAGTGCTCCTCCTGATCCGCCTTCACTCAAAATGACGCTGATAATCGGCGTTTTGAGGTCAAAGTAAGATTGAATGGATTTTGCAATGGCATTTGCTTGTCCTCGTTCTTCCGCTCCGATTCCGGGATAAGCTCCTGGGGTATCGATGAAGAATAAAACTGGGCGATGAAATTTCTCCGCTTGTTTTGCCAGTCTTAATGCTTTATGATAACCTTCGGGATGGGGCATCCCGAAGTTATGTTTTATTTTTTCTTCCGTCGTTCTTCCTTTTTCTTGATAGATGACCGTGACTGGTATCGAATTGAGAGAGGCAATTCCTCCCACAATCGATGGGTCGTCCTTAAAATGCTGATCACCATGAAGTTCAAGAAAATCCGGGAAAACGGATTGAACCAGGAGTTGACAGGTCGGTCTTTTAGGATGCCTTGCAAGTTGAACCTGTTCCCATGCCGTTCTTGTCTTCATCGCTAGCTCCTTGAATGGAAATGAAGAAGCTTCACAATTGTTTTTTTCATTTCTTTTCTTTTCACTACTAAATCAAGCATTCCTTTTTCTAGTTGAAATTCTGCCGTTTGAAAGCCAGCGGGTAAGTCTTGGCCTATCGTTTGTTTAATGACTCTCTGCCCTGCAAAACCAATCAAAGCGCCTTCTTCTGCGATGTTGATATCTCCTAACGTCGCAAAGCTAGCCGCAACACCACCCGTTGTAGGATGGGTCAAAACACTAATGTATAATAGTCCTGCTTGATTGTGTCTGCTCAATGCAGCACTCGTTTTCGCCATTTGCATCAAAGAAAATATTCCTTCTTGCATCCGGGCTCCGCCTGAAGCGCTATAGATGATTAAGGGTAGTTTGTATTTGGTCGCAAACTCGACAAGTCTCGTTACTTTTTCGCCAACGACGCTTCCCATCGAGCCCATCATGAAATGACTGTTCAGAGCACCGATTGCGACTTTATGGTTGTAAATCGTCGCAGTTCCAGACACAAAAGCTTCCAACTCGTTGCTTTCATCTTGATACTTCTTGATCTTCTCGTTGTATCCATCAAAAGAAAGCGGATTGGAAGTCATCAAGAAAGCGTCTAATTCTTGAAAAGTACCTTCATCGATTGTCATCTCAATTCTCTTTCGAGCGGTCAATGTGAAATAATGTCCACATTGCGGACATACATAATATGAAGATTCTAAATCTTTTGTATATATCAACTCATTACATCCATCACACTTGACAAACAAGTGATCGGGAATGCTTATTTTAATTGATAAATCCGATTTGTTTCTGTACGTTTCCTTGAAGGATTCTCTTTTCAGTCGATGTTGTTCAAAAAAATTATCCATTTTGTTCCTCCTCTACGACTTTCTGAATAAATTTGGTGTCATAGATCCCTTTGACAAATTCTGCGTTATGCATTAGGACGTATAAAAAATCTATGTTTGTCACAATTCCGTCGATGATGAACTGTTCTAGAGCTACTCTCATTTTCCTGATGGCTTCTTTTCTCGTTGGTGCATGTACAATCAACTTCGCAAGCATCGAATCATAGAACGGAGGTACAATGTATCCCCCATAAATATGAGTGTCAAGACGAACGCCGTTTCCACCCGGGAATACGATGTTTTTGATTTTGCCTGGAGAGGGTCTGAAGTTTGCGGTTGGGTCTTCCGCGTTGATTCTACATTCGATCGTATGTCCCTCGAAAACAACTTCTCTTTGTTTAAAAGATAGTTCGTTTCCATAAGCCACTTTTATTTGTTCCTTGACAAGATCGATTCCGGTTTGAAGTTCCGTTACCGGGTGTTCCACTTGTATTCTGGTATTCATTTCAATGAAATAGAACTTTCCTTCAGGATCAACCACAAATTCAACGGTTCCCGCATTGGTGTAGCCTACCCCTTTTGCAAGGCGAATTGCGGCTTGACCCATTGCTCTACGAAGCAAAGGAGTCATCACAGGTGATGGCGATTCTTCAATCACTTTCTGGTTTCTTCTTTGCATCGAGCAATCTCTTTCACCAAGATGTACGACGTTTCCGAAAGAATCTCCGATCACTTGTATTTCAATATGTCTTGCACTTTCGATAAACCGTTCCAAATAAACGGAATCATCCCCAAAGTTTGCCTTCGCTTCCATTTGGGTCTGATGATAGGCTTTTGCAAAGTCTTCGGACTTCTTGACAATCATCATTCCCTTACCGCCACCGCCACTCATCGCTTTAATCAACACGGGGTATCCGATTTTATCCGCAATCCTTTGACCTTCATCGACCGACTGGATAATTCCTTCAGAGCCTTCGATGATTGGGATATGAAATTGTTTTGCCATTTTTCTTGCGGTTGATTTGTTTCCAAGAAGGGCGATAACATCACTTTTCGGTCCAATGAAATGGATGTTACATTCTTCAATGATTTTTGCAAATTTCTCATTTTCTGACAAAAAACCGTATCCTGGATGAATCGCATTGCATCCCGTGGAGATAGCCGCGCTCAGAATTCGGTTGATATTTAAGTATGATTCATAGCTCCGGTCTCCACCTATGCAAATCGACTCATCTGCAAATTTGACTTGCAGACTGTCAGTGTCTGCTTTTGAATAGACCGCGACTGTTTTAATTCCGAGTTCCTTGCAAGCCCTGATGATTCTTAATGCAATTTCGCCGCGGTTGGCGATTAATACTTTATTCTGCATCGTCGATGGTTACCAATACCTGATCAAATCCAATCGCGTCTCCATTTTTGGCTTTAATTGCCAAAATCGTACCTGAAACGGGAGCGGTAATCTCATTCATGATTTTCATCGCTTCGATGATACAAAGTGTATCTCCTTTTTTCACTGCGTCACCCACTCTGATAAATGGTTCTGCGTCGGGACTGGATGCGGAGAAAAAAGTGCCTACCAAAGGACTTTTGACGTCATGACCTTTAATCGGTTCAACCTTTTGAGTTTCCATAAATGGATCTTGAATGTATTCGGGCTTGGAATAGACTGGTGTCTGTTTGTGTGGAACTTCTTTTGACATTTTGACTTTGATGTCTTCAATTTCAAGTTCCAGAGACGTCAGTGAAGATGCTTCAAAGTCTTTGATGATTTGAAGTACGTCTTGATATTTCATCTGAGTTCTCCTATTCTATGTGTGGATTTATAAAAAATAGACGACTGCATCGTCTATTTTTAGGTGCAATTAAAGATTGTTTTCTAAGAAATTCATAATGTCGCCAACTGTTCTCAAGTTCGATGCGACATCTTCAGGAATGGTTACGCTGAATTCTTCTTCAATCGTCATTACTAATTCTACAGCGTCAAGGGAATCAGCTCCCAAATCGTCTTGTAGGTGTGTTTCTCTTTTGATAGCTGCTTTTGATACACTGAGTTCATTCGCGATTAAATCTTGTAATTTTTCAAACATTGTTGCCTCCTATGAGTTCTTAAGCTGAATATTTGATTATTTTGGATGTTTCATTTCTCCTATTCTTTTGAATAGTTTGAAGTTCAAATAATCTATCAACTAGTTTATCACACACTACCTATTTGTCAATCATCTACCCATGATTTTTACAGAAATTTCACGTGATAGCGGTTTCAAAAATGATTATTTAAGTATTAACCGTTTAGTGAATGAACGTTCATTTTTATTACTTTAGTAATATCTACAAATGTTAATTGTTTGTTCTGTTATAAAATCGATTTTTTAATTAGCGGATATCACTTAATAATGCTTGATTGAATCGTATTCTTGTTTTTTAAAATCATTGTAAAAAAAAGACAAAATATCTCATTGACATTTCGTCTTCCATAAACTTATACTTTCCAATGTTTCTTTAGAAAATGAGCAATCATTTTTGGTTGACGTTCTCTTGTAAAAACGCCTTTCTTATTTCCTATAAAACGTGTCAATCCTTGTTTCGTCATAAAATCCGCAAAGTTCCACACATGTTCTCCTATCACAAAATCAAGACTGGATACGACTTTTGTGTATTCTTCGATGAAATCAACCTGGAATTCTTCTGAAAAAGCGAGGCTTGGTAAAGTATGAACACCCGCAATCGTGTCAGCGCCAAATTCACTTAATAGAATCGGCTTATGAAAGCGATCATGGTAATCTGTAAGCACTTTTTTTAGTTGTGAAGATATGACGGACAAATCTGCGAAATCCGTATACCATCCAATATATCGATTCACTCCGATGACATCGACAAGAGATGCCACTAAATTATCATTTGCGCCTACCCATTCAACGATGGTTAGCGGTAATTTTGTTAGAAGTCGTGTATACTCAACCAAGGACTTAAAATAGGGATAAGCGCCTTCTTCGTGTGTATTGGCTTCATTTGCAAGTGAAATCATGATGACCGATGGATGAAAACGATCTCGTTCAATTAAAGCTTTCACTTCTCTTTTATGCTCTTCCAAAGTCAGATCATTAGCGACATCAATTGAATATACTTTTCTAGAACTCCAAAAATTGAAACCAACCGCAGGGACTTCATCGATAATCAAAACCCCATATCGATCCGCCAAATCATAAATTTCTTCCGCATAGGGATAGTGACTTGTCCTGAATGAATTAGCGTTAATCCACTTCATTAATTCAAAGTCACGAAGATTGACGGATGATTGATTCGCTTTTCCTGATAGAAAGAAATCTTCGTGTTTTCCAAACCCTTTCAAGAATATCCTTTCGCCGTTCAAAAGGAAATGATCCTCTTTTACTTCAACTGTTCGAAGCCCAATCGAGACGGTATATTCATCTGTCTGAGTCTGTATTTTCAAGCGATACATTTGTCCTTTGCCAATCCCCCAAAGAAGTGGATTTTCAACGTATAATATTTCGTTTAATACCGTTGATTCAGACACGATTTGACCGAAAGGATCGGTTAAAGTCGCGTTTACAAAAACACCTTGAGTTTGTAATGTATACTGGATTTGAGCTCTATCATGAAAGATTTGATAGTCTACGAAGATATCCTCAATCGGATTGATTGGAAGCGTATAGAGTAGTACATCTCTATGGATACCCGCATAATTGTAAAAGTCGTAATTGATGATTTGCTTATCCACTCCATTATGCTTGATGATTTCACCCATTGGTAAGGATTGAAAATCAAGTCGGTTGTCAACCAAAATCGTTATTCGAATTTGTTTTTCCAATTTTAAATTCTCAGGAACCAGAAAATCCATCGGAAGAAAACCGCCCTTGTGCGTTCCAATCCATTGGCCATTGCAAAATACCCTTGTTTGATGGCTCGCACTTCCAATCCGTAGACGGATGGTTTCGTTCTTGATCATATCAGGAACGTTGATTATTTTTTCATAAGCGACAACGCCCACATAGTCTCTAAAATCAGTGGTAACTCCAATATCGTTATAACTTGAAGGAACTGCCATCAATAGCGGTTCTTTGAGCGGTTCTGTCGGTTGATATTCCTCATGGACAAATGCGAAATTCCATATTCCGTTTAACGATATGACCGTTCTGAATTGATTCATCATCGGATATAGCAAAGTAATCACTCCTTATGAAGATTCATGATAATACAAGTATACCTTAAATTGAGTTTATAGTAAACAAACTGATTGGAAAGAAAAAAGCACTGAACGAGTCAGTGCTTGATTACTAAATGACAAAATTACCGTTTTCAAATACTTTAACGAGTGTTCCGTCTTTCATTTTTCCTACAATCGTCATGTCAGAACTTCCAAACATAAAATCCGTATGTGACATGGAATAATTGTATCCAAGTGCTTTAAGTTCATCGAGCGACAAATCATTTCCGTTTTTAACATTCATTGGAAACGCCATTCCGAGCGCTAGATGGCAAGATGCATTTTCATCAAAAAGCGTATTCAAAAACAATATATTCATATTCGAAATCGGAGATTGATGCGAAATCAAGGCAACTTCACCGAGGTAACAACTTCCTTCATCAAAATCGATCAGACTTTTCAGTGCGTCTTCTTCTTTTTTTGCGCCATATTCAACGACTTTTCCGTCTTTGAATATCATCCAGAAATCATCAATCAATTTTCCTTGGTAATTCAAGGGTTTCGTAGAAACGACTTTCCCTTGTGTACCGAATTTATAAGGCATTGTGAATGTTTCTTCGGTCGGGATGTTTGGATTGAAATAAACACCAGAAGGTGTGGTTTCTCCCCCGCCTGCCCAAACATGGTTTTCAACGAGTTGAACAATCAAATCCGTCCCGAGACTGTTTGTAAAATGAAGCGACTCAAATTGCATTTCGTTCAGTATCTTATTATGCGTAGTGAAGGTTTTATTATGATTGTTCCACTCTTCAAGAGGATCTGTGTCTTCATTCACTCTACACGCCATAAAGATTGCGTCCCACATTTTTTTTATCGCATCTGCTTCATCCAAATCTGGAAAGACTTGTTTTGCCCAATAAGCATTCGGATAAGCGATGATGGTCCATTGAGCTTTGTTTCCCATCATGTAATTACGGTAGAAAACAAGTTCTTTTTGAACTGCGATTTGTGCCCTTTGCATTTTCGATGCGTCGATGTCTTTATTTAACCCTGGAATGGGTGAAGAGATATTGATAAAACAAGCCCCTTGATCGACGAACATATGATACTCTTCGATAAACCATGAAGGAACGGTTTCAAGTGTTTCTAAGCTCATGTGTTTATACCCCGATTTAGATACGAAGTCATCACTCCACTCCACTTGAACTCTTTTCGCGCCAGCAAGATAGGCCTCTTCGACAATCAGTCTCACAAGTTCCTTCGTTTCAGTCGAGGCTCTAACGACAACCAATTGGTCTTTTTGAACGTTCGCTCCACTGACGACAGCCAATTTTGCATATTTCTGTAATAAGTTTAGATTCATTCCATTCACTCTCCTTAAAATCAATTCTAACATAGGGTTGTTTATTCCGCAATTGCCAAATTCTTAACCCAATGCTCTTTTTTGTATCTTGATACAGCGAAAAACATCTTGGGAATGTCCATCAGCTGTACAATCAGGAATAATAATGTAATCGGAAGACTGGTCAGTCGAGATAACAAGATTGCGATTGGGACGGAGACAACCCACATATATCCTGCATCCATCATTAAAGTGCTTCTGGTATCTCCTCCAGAACGAAGGGTAAAATACATCGCAACGTTAAAAGAATACACGGGTATGAAAATACCGTTGATTCGAATCACGAACTTCGCTATTTGTTTTGTTTCTTCGGTGACATCATAAATTCCCAGAATGAAGAAACTTAAGACGATTAAAATAATCCCGGTTAAAAATGCAAATATAACTGCAAACGTGACGAGTTTCATCGCATTCTCTTTTGCTTCTTTTAATTCATTTCGACCGAGAGTGTTACCAACCATGACGGCGACGGCGGTTCCGATTCCTCCAAAGGTAATGAATACAAGTTGAGAAATCGCACCGGCTATGTTCATTGCGGCCAGTGCATTTTCGCCTCTTGTTGAATAAGCTTGTAAAAACATGGCTTGTCCGGTAGACCACAAGGTTTCATTTAATGTAAGGGGAATGGCCATTAATACAATGGCCCATAACACAGTTTTATCTATTTTGAACAAGGATGTTATTTTTGTCGAAAAATGTTGACCTCTTTTCAGTAATAACAAAAACATTAATCCAAATTCAACAAATCGTGAAATCAAAGTCGCAATCGCCGCTCCAGTAATTCCAAGTTCTGGTGCGCCAAATTTACCAAAAATCAAAATGTAGTTAAGGACTGTATTTGTAATAATCGCAACGATTGAAATAGTAAGCAAAGGCTTGGTGATTCCTGTCTCGCGGAATGAGTTTGAAATGGCGACCGAGATTGCCCAAGGAAACATACTCCACTTGATGATACTATAGTAATCGACACCATATGAAATAATTTGAGGGTTGGTGGTAAACTGAGCCATAAGTAATTTACCTAAGAATGTAAAAACAAGAAAACTGAACAATGCAATTGAAAGTCCAATCAATAATTTGAAACGAAAAGTTTGTTTTAATTTTGGATAATCTTTCGATCCGAAGTATTGAGCGGTATAAACACCTGCACCACCCATTGCACCAAAGGTAATCAATATCACCACAAAAAACAGTTGATTGACAACTGATACACTTCCGATTGCCAACTCACCTAGTTTACCTACCATCACATTGTCTACCAGTTGTACTGATGATGTAATGAGTTGTTGGACAACGATTGGAGCGGCGACGATAAAAAGATTCTTATAAAATGCTTTGTCTCCGAATAGTCTTTTCATGAAGAATGTCCTCTTAAAAAAAATACCGGGTTCAGTGATGCAACTCGGCATTTACTCTTTAATGATATTGTACTCTAAAGTGGGGATAAACTCAACCAAAATCGCTTATAATCTAATAAAGTATATACTCAAGTTTTTTTATGCAAAATGAACAAAAAATGTTCGAATTGTGTCTATTTTATTGATAATTTAAGGATTTTTCATGAATTGTCTTTTCTTCATAAAGAAAATATGCTATTTTATTTTTATATATTACAAATTTTGGAGGATAATAAAATTGAAAAAACTACTTGATCAAGCGATGTTGCTTAAGAAAGAACAACCCCTATTCTTTTTCCTGACAGCTACAAAATATGCGGTAAGTTTCTTGTTTTTCATTTCACTCTTAATTCCGTTTTACAGCGCTAGCGGCCTTGGAATCACCGTCAGATTCACACTCTTCAATATGAACGCGTGGTTCATCTACTTCATCATTTTTTTAGGAATTGGAATTGCTTATCTTTTTTTGGTTTTAACCAATAAAAGAGGCTTGGCGAACAAGATATTTCTTGTCAACTTCATCTTGGCAGTTTTACTTATCTTGCTTTTCTTGCTTGCATTAGCATCAGACAAATCTCAAACACCAAGTTACGTTACTTTTAGCATCGGTCTTGGATTCTTCCTCGATTTAATCTTTATTGCAGCTATGGCAATTCTTCAATTCAAACCTTCGATTGCGGAGAAAGTACTTGTGAAATTGTTCAAGATTAACCCAGTGGTTGCTGAAACAGTTGAAGTTCCGGCAGAACCTGTTGTTGAGCCTGTTGTTGAAGAACTTCCTAAAGAAGAACCCGCTCCTGCAGTAGAACCCGAAAAAGCACCTGAAGTTGAAGAACCTGTTCCTGCAGTTGAATTAGAAAAAGCTCCCGAGGTTGAAGTTGCTACGGAACCAGAACCTGAAGCTGAAGTTGCTACGGAACCAGAACCTGAAGCTGAAGTTGCTGTCGAAGAGACTCCAGAAGAGAAAAAAACAGAATAACAAATGAAAAATAAAACTGTGTTCTCAGTCTTCGAACACAGTTTTTTTTATGATATTATACTCTTCTAGCAACGTATGCAAACAATTCAGGCCCTGTGTGAACTCCAAGCACAGGCGTGAGTTGCTGTAAGCAAACATTCCTGATGTTTAGAACGGTTTTTAGCTTGTTGCCTAAATCTTCTGCTGAAACTGGATCGTCTCCATAATGAACGATTAAATCAATCAAATCGTTTCCAAACTTTTCAATGAGGATGTTTTTCATCGAAATCAATGATCTTTGCAATCCAAACGCTTTTGATAAAGTGACGTAGACACCGTCCTCATTGACAGTGATGACCGGCTTGATGTGAAGAATGTTTCCGATGGTTCCTTCTACTTTTCCAATTCTTCCACCTTTTTTAAGATATTTAAGTGTATTAATGGTGTAAAAAGCAAACGAATCGTTGAATCTCATTTGATCAAGCAATGGAACAAATGTTTCAAAGTCAGTTCCCTTCTCAATCAATTCCAAAGCGTATTCAACAAGAAAGCCAAGACCTCCTCCAAGAGTTTTAGAATCGTAATGGATTACAGTCAGGTCCTTGACGTTTTGGAGCGCAAGTCTAAATGAATTGAATGTTCCACTAAGTCCTGATGAAATGTTGATAACGATTAAATGAGTAAATCCTTTTTTCTTGATGTTTTTCAAAACATCTTCAATGTCGCTAGCGATTGGTAGACTTGTCAAAATCGTATGTGTGTCTAATTTCTCATAAACTTCTTGAGCCGAAATCTCAACTTGATCACGGAAACTGTCGTCATCGATATTGATGACAAGGGGAACCGAAAACAAATTTGGATGTTTTGCGATAAACTCTTTGCTGATGTTTGATGCTGAATCAGTCAATACTGCTATTTTCATAATTTTAATCTCCTATTTCTTTTCTTTTTTTAATTTTCATGGTTTTTCAAAAGTACTCTGCCACATATAGTAGTTTACCAAAAAGTACTATGTCTGTCAATGTAATTGAAATGATTTTTTTGTGATGTTTTGTTTTAATGAAATTTAGGCCATTAAATCTATTTTTTGATTCTATCAGTAATCAAATATGTCGAATGGTCTCTTAATGTAGAATCCATTGAAATTCAATTAAAAAAACCGGAATTTTCCGGTTTTTATCGACTATATCAATTATCATTTGATGTTCTTCTTATTCTACTATTCGTTTGTTACTTTGGATCTTCCGGAATGACTTCCTCCCAGAGAGCAATAAACACCATGACGTTTCTTTCTCCGCACCAGTAATGTCCTGATACAATCACATCAAATTCTACAGGGTTCGTTTCAATGGTTTGTTCACTCCACCCTAAAAATGCAAATCCTTCTTTCGATGGATTGGCTACTTCATCTTGGGTAATCATCTCTCCGTTTTTTTTAGATAATACAAGATAAGGATTATTTGAATCCAATCCTGGCGTTGCCGTATCTTCATCTAGGTAGAAGTAACAAAATACTGTGGGATTTTGAACACAAGAGGTAGGGAAAGCAACGACGTCGAGAATGACAAAAAAGAATAAAAAAATCTTTAGTCCTATAAGTTTCATCCGTATTCTCCTTCATATTGAATCTATAATAATGGATTTCTAAACAGAATCCTTCACAAAACTAGGATTATTTCACCAAATAGATACCTATAATCGTTGAAAGAATAATCGCAACATAATAATACACGGGTCTCTTTTTGACATAAACATAACATAACGCCAATATTGGAAGTAAATAGGAAAGGAATACGCCTTGAAAATGTGGGTAATTTTCCATCCCGATTTGAGAACTTCCTGCAATCCAGATGACTATCGAAGGAATCAAGATTCCGGCTTTTAGTGGCGTGAGAATCTTTTTTCTTTCATTGACTAAAAACAAAAATGTGATCATCAAAGAGTATGTTAGGGAAATGATCCAGTCAGGAACCGGAGAATGGATCTCTCTTAGTAACAAATCAATCAGTGCAAAGAAAACATATGCTAACCCAAAAAAGACTAAACCTGAAAATACGACAACAATCATATTTCCAACTGCTGAATCAAAGAATTTTTTGGAAGATGATTTTGAGTCGATTGAATCCGTGATTTCTTTCTTTTCTTTGGCTGGAACGACGCTGTCGATAGTACTCCTTTTTCTTGCATACATGAACTCGAAAGCCAGAGAATATAAAGTCAAAATGACTGCGATTGCAACTGCAAATACCATCATAGGAGTTAAATAGTCTTCACAAAAACCATCTTCAGGACAAGGTAAATAACCTTTTTGAATAATCCATATGACAAACAAAAATATCGATATTGCAATAAATGGAAAGGAAGGGATGAAACTAATCCAGGTTCCTCTTTTTTTTACCTGTAATCTACCCCCAAAACAGATGCCAATGAAAACAAAATAACCAAGAATGTAAAGGCTGAAAGAATCAAATGCCATCCGATATCCGAATATTGATCTAAAAAAAACTAAAAATGTAAGAAACAGAATGATACCGGTAATTAAAATAAAGGTTCTTCTACTGTTCATTTCATCCTCCATCACTCATTATTTGCATGTCTCTAATCTCTGGATGCTTATTCACATAAGCAAAAAGAACACTTTAAGAAACCCAAACGGTGTTCGTGGATATAACCCAGGCTCCATTTGAATAAACGGCAGTGAAAGTTGACCCGAATGCAGAGAGATTTCCTTTCCACATCGACAATTCGGTTACCAATCTGTTTTCCTCGACAGAAACCGGAGTGATCTCGAATAACACGCCATTTGAAAATCCTAAAGGCATTGGTATTTCGTTCATCGAGTCAGAAAATTCAATATACCCTAGTTCTATCAAATCAGCCATTGTCGCTTCTAAGTACGTATACCCTTCTTCTTCCGTAAATTCCTTCACAAGATCTTTAAGGGTATCAAGTCCTTCAAAATCAAGATTCGAGAAATCGAAGGCAAGGATCGTGCTACTTGAGGTTATCGAAGGATAAGATAGATATAAAGATTTAATTGATTCAAAATAGCCAGAAGAAACCGCATCCGGCTCCGTGGTAATCTTATGGTTGGTACATCCGACTAGAAAAGCTAATGAAATAAGAGAAAAAAGAATCAACGAACGTTTCAACATAAATTACTCCTAAAATATGTGTATACTCAAATTTACTAATCATATTTTATCACATTATTTTGACAAAGGTGTGACAATTTCTTAAAAAAAAGTTTATTCCGTGATGAAATAAACTTTTAGAATCATGAAATCTACTTGAATCAATTAATCGATCTTAATCTGGTTCGTTGCCACTTGCAAAGGATCCCATACCGTTGAAAACGGTGGTGAATATGCCAAATCAAGCTGCGAAAACTCTTTTGCGGTCAAACCTTGAGTAATGGCTAAAGCGATGATGTTGATACGATCGGAAACCCCTTTTTCCCCAACCATTTGAGCCCCTCGTAAAATTCCTGTCAGTGGTTCGTAAACCACCCTAATGAAAATCTCTTTCGCACCGGGATAATAGCCGGATTGATTCTTTGAAGTCACATCGACGAATTCGTATCCCAAATCAAGTTTTCTTGCTTCATCCATACCAATTCCAGTTTTTGCAAATGTTAAATTGACGACTTTTAAAACATTTGAACCGATGACACCTGCGAATGAAGTGGGGTTTCCAGCGATGTTTTCCGCCACAATCTTTCCAGATTTATTCGCATGAGTTCCCAAAGGCAAAAACACATTTTCTTTTTTTAAGAGATGATAATAGGCGGCACAATCGCCTGCAGCATAAATATCTTTAATTGACGTTTCCATATAATCGTTGACGACGATGGCCCCATTACGTAACATATTCAACCCTGTGTTTTGTAAAAACTCCGTATTGGGTTTGACACCGATGCTTTCAATTACTAGATCCACATCAACCTCTAGATTCTCAGTTAGAACTTTCGTTGAAAGTCCGTTTAACTCGTAATATTTCACTCTTTCATTAACCAAAACCTGAACTCCGACTTCTTTCAAAGCTTCTTCTGCCTTTTTAGCGACATCCAAATCAAATGTTGGTAACAGCTGAGGCATTTGTTCAATCAAAACTACTTTTAAACCCCGATGAGCCAAGTTTTCAGCTACTTCAACACCAATATAACCCCCACCTACAATACAAACGCTTTGAACGTCTTCTAGCGCGTATTTAAGTTCTCTTGCATCACTTAATTGGTTGAGAACATAGACCTTGACGATATCGCTTCCTGGAACATTGGTTCTAATCGCTTTCGTCCCTGTTGCGATGACTAATTTATCATAAGTATCCGAAACGGTTTCATTGGTGGTTTTATTGATAGCTCTGATGGTTTTCCGATCAGGAATCACTTCAATGACTTCATGATGAACAAATACTTGAATGTTCTCTCGTTCGAAATCATCTTTTGTTCTTGCGACTAATCTATCGATATCCGTGATGACATCTCCGAGGTAATAAGGCATTCCGCAACCGCCATAACTAAGATCCATGCCTTTTTCATAGACATGGATGGTTGCTTCTCTATCTAAACGTCTTAATTTCGCAGCCGCAGACATTCCAGCTGCAACTCCTCCGATGATGATGGTTTTCATGTTTTATATCCTCCTAAAAATAGTACTTTGAAAATCGCATAAAATCTATGATTCTTCAAATATTATTATAACACCTCAAAGAACAAACCAAAAGGTGAATGCTGAATGAAAATACAAATGGCGCTCTTTCTCATAGAAAAAGAACGCCCTGATTGAAGTATGTGAAAAGATTATGAATATGTTTTTTTGTTTTTTGAATTGCTTGTGGTTGGTGTTGCGGTCGGACTACCAGCAATTTGAGGAGTCTTAATTTTCGGGTTATTTTTGTCAGCTTTTTTCTTTTTATTGCTCTTGTCGTTGTGCTTCTTGTCGTTTTTATCCACTTCGGTTCCTCCTCTTAATTGATTGAATGGGTGATGGAAAATGAGTAGCGATTTCAGTGTGACCTCACTACAAGTTATATTATATATCGTTTTGGATTAAGTGGTATTGAAATTGAGAAAATAATTCATAAATCTGTTCAAAAGAGGATATTATTCATTAAACCTAATAAGTTGGGTTAATCGTGATAATGGAGATACTACTATACTATTATATCAAAAGAAAAAAGGATAACAGTAGAATACCTAAGCAGGATTTACAGAAATTTTGCTTGCATATGAACTCCAAATATACGCGATATCGTATGCATTCTTTGTTTCTAAATCAGGCACATAAATGGCTAAATATGATTTGGTATTGGTAAACATAAATAATCCACCAGTGATAACGCCTTGCGAACTGGTCTTATCAATGATGATTGTACTCAAACTAGTACAATCATAAAACGCTCCATATCCTATATACTCGATATTAGAAGGAATCGTAATCGTTTGAAGACTACTACATTGATTAAATACATAGGCATCTATTCCAGTCAATCCTGAACCGATTGTCACCTCAAGAAGACCAACACAATTACGAAACGCATAGAGCTCAATCGTAGTGACTTGGTCAGGAATTATGATACTTGTTAATTCCCAACAATTATAAAATGCATGGGTTTTAATGATTGTAACCTGATTTCCAATTGTTACATTTGTCAGATACATACTTTTCGTAAACGCGTATGGTTCAATAGATAAAACGTTGTTGTTGATGATATAGCTTGTATCTGATTTTGCAGAGGGATAAGTTATCAATAACTCTTCTGAAATACTAAAAAGAACACCCTCGATGGACTTATAAAAAAGATTATTAGAATCCACATTGATGGCTTCTAGTTTTGAACATCCCATGAATAGTGCAGTCCCAACTTCTGTAATATACTGTGAAATCGTATACTCTGTTAATTCTTCACATCCCATAAATGCATAAATTCCGATTGAATTGATATTGGGTGAATATACAATTTCTGTTACACTGTAGCAACCACCGAATCCATAATCAGCAATTTTCGTTACTGGCTTACCTTCATGATATTTTGGAATTTGAATGGATAACAAATCTTCCGCATCCTGAAGGCTAACTTCATATTCCAAATCATCATTGATTAGAGTAAATACAAGATCTTCGGTTGCCCAATCTGCATATAATACCATGTCATTTGATGGCATCAGATCAAACTCATAAAGGTCGACTGATTCAATATCCAGATACCAACCAGAAAACACATATCCTTCTCTTGTTGGACTAGCTGGTTCTACAATTACCGTAGATTCTGCTTGCACAATTGGTTCAACTTGAGTTCCACCATTTGACTCAAAAGATATCGTATGGATTGCACTTGTAGTTGTAGTAGTCGTAGCTGGTAATGTAGTAATCGGTTGAGTCGTTGTTGTATCCGTCGTGTTTGTTATTGAAGTTGTGGATATCGATGTTGTATCAGTAACAGTGGTAGGTTGTGTCGTTTCGGTCGTTTCTAAAGTCGTAACTGATTCTGATGTTGTTTTTGAAAATAAATCGCATCCGTTGAGAAACAATACAAAACATGAAATAATTATCAAAAATAATGCTTTTTTCATAACAAAATCCTCCAATTAAGTAGTATTAAATAATATCAAATCGATTTTTATAAAACGAAATCACTCAATCATTAAAAATATTGAAAAAACCGAACTTACTGCTCTGTTACGAAATAGCAGGAAACAACCCCCCTTTATGCAAAACAAAGAGGATACTTACATTATCATAATTAAATATATTATATCAAATGTTTATCTTGTTGTATAGGAGCTATTAAGTATTTATTTGATACTGTTTATTATTCTATATTCGACAAAACTTAAGCAACCTAAATTCCAAGACATTGTATTTGTATTAAAGTAATTAACGTATACTTCAATAGCTGCCCAAGGGTCTTTGAAGTCATGAATTCTTAAATTCTCATTTTTATAATCTGCTTTTATCCCCCGTAAGTCTCTGATGCATGACTACTTGATTTTCCTTTATTACCTGCTCTTCACAAATCTTCATTTTCTGATTTAGGGTTAATCTCACAATTAAAAATAGCTCCCTTTATCAGAGAGGTATTTTGTGTATACCATTTCTCCAACTTATGAGAGCAATTTCATTGTGATATGTCTTGTCATTACCAAGTTTATCTTGTTTTGCATCATAAAAATAGCTTGTTTTACTCTGGCGTTGTACCAAGTTTTCTTTCTGTGCAATAGAAGCTTTCAACTTGAAGCACAATCGCACAAAATGCAAAAATTCTTCATGACAAGTTATTATCAATATATTTATTTAAATCTGTTTTTATAACCCTTTTCTATTCATACTAACAACAAGTACTCACTATTAAAATTCCATACCAATCCAATAGATATTAATCCATTTTTTGACATAAAAACATCAATATATCATTTTTCGTGAAATCCTTATTACCTACCGTATCTGAATAATAATCCACTATTCTAAATCCCTGTTTATTCATATAAGTTTGCATTTCTTTATAATTATAATGTTGATCCCAGTTATAAAGTTCTATCGTTCTTATACCTACTGCTTTATCATATGAAAGAGAAATTTTTCTATCAGTAAATTTAATCAATCGTGATTCAACAACTGCATTTCCGGGCAAAAAAAAGCCGTCTTTATCTTCATATCTAACTGATGACTCTTCTAATGAATCAAAACGTTTATCGGAAAAGACATCAAAGATGAAAAAACCATTTGGATTTAACACTTTTTTAAGATTATTTAGAAACTGTTTTCTATCGTTAGGTGATAATGCTCCAAAATCACAATAAATCATCATGGCATTATCTATTTTCTGCGGAAGAGTTTCAGATACATAGTTCATATTTAAATAAATTACATTAGAATTTTGTTTTCTAGCATATTCTAACGAATTCTCAGATATATCCACACCGATAACTTGATATCCCATTTGCTGTAAATAATTTCCATACAAGCCAGGTCCGCACCCAAAATCGCAGATTGTAGACCCTCTCGTAAATGTATTTAGGAGAAATTTGCAACTCTCTTTTATTGTATCTAATTTCCTTGATGCAATATCACTTTCGAAATTAAGATGATATTTTAACATCTGCTTGGAAATATATGGATCAGTCCACATATCAATTGTTGTAATTTTTCCATAGGGTTTCATTAAGATATCTCCTTATGCATCATGCGGTGAATTTTTATTGTTTTTGTGCCCAATTCTCATCAATAGTAATTTGAAACTCAGATGCAAGAAGTGTCCTGCTATTACAAAGTTTATCATATTTTTCACTAAATAAATAGTGTATTTTCTCTGGAGTTATTTCAAGTTTACTTTCTGTGTACTAGAAGATTACATCTATTAGAATAATCGTTTCAAAATGTGATTTACCTCTTAACAGAAATTATTGTGTTTCATCCCCTATTTTGATGCAATTACGTACCCCTGATATGATTTCACAAACCACTGCTAAAAGTTGCGAACCTCTGCTATTTCTTTGCATATGATATCACAACCCACTGTTCAAAAACCATACCAAGCCAATATAAGGTATGCATTTATTAAATGTGCATACTTTTTTTGTAATCTTGTTTTTTAACTTAATCGTCTAATTCTCTTAATATTAAAGATGATTCCAAATATTGTGGCAGCAATTGTTAAGATAAGTAAGAGTATATAGGCAGCAATGTTGTTTGGATTATCAGTGTTCATTATATTGATTATTTGTTTAACGCACAAAATTAAACCAATTGGAATCCAAACAAATAGTATAACGTATGATATCCTTATTTCTAAAAGACCTCTATCTGTTACCTTTCTTGATTTTTCTTTGAATAGTGATTCCAAATCCAACTTTACTTCAGTTTCAAATTCACTTATTTCTTTTTTATCTTCTATCATCCTTTTACCTCCATAATTAGATATTATTTATACTACTTTTTTTCAAGAATATAATTATACTAAATTTATAGTTTGTTCAAACTCTTATTGATGTTATCCATTGCAGATAATAGTCCAATTAAAAATAAAACAGCTCCAAATACTACTAAGACTCTTTGATTAAGACAGATTAACATTATTATACCTTCACTCTAACTTTTTGGAGTCACTTCATTCTTCTATGTGTAAACCACCTTGTTTTGATACAAATAGGCACAATACGATTACCTTTCGGCCCACCATAATAAGGATTATACTCAATCTCCTTTCAATGAACCTATTCCAATCGTATAGGATTCTTGATAATATAATACCCAAAAATGATAGCTAAACGACTAATTTGATGAATATTGGAAGTTTTTCATCTGGATCGATTAAGTGACTATCAATGAATCCTACAGATTCCCAAAAAGGAAGTCCAGTGACTTCGTCTGGAGTCAAATAAATATGGTTTGCACCATCAGCTTTTAAGACATTTTCGATATGTTGGAAAAACATCCTCCCATATCCTAGTCTTCGTCTATCTTTCGCAATATATAATCCCATGATATAACCATATCCTTTGTCGATAAGTCCCTTGATTCCTCCTAAATCGATTGCAAAGTTACATATTCCAATACATTCGTCATTAACATACATAAGTTCAAAATGCATCGTATCGCGTAATCTTTGTATTCCAATTCTTTTCATCAAGTTATCAGTAACTTGGGTGACATCGTAGTGTTCGTCTCTGTGCTCCTTCATTTCGGCTGTAAATGGCAACCAAAGAGATTTAGCATCTTGGATATGCTTTTCGTTTTCCTTTTGAATTTGAATATAGTATATTGTATTCATTTTCCCTTCTTTCGTTTCCTCAATAAAATGTGTTATGGCAATATTATAGCATTTTTATGAAAAAAACTATGACTCAATGGTATTTATTTTTAGTAATCGTGTTTTTATTTAGACTTAATGGTTACAATTGACAAATATGACCAACTTACTCTTTTAGTTTACGTAACTATGATGGTGAAAAGACTTTATTAAGGCGCAAAAAAAAGGACTGATAAATAGTATCAATCCTGGTCTTGTTATATGTCTTGTCATTCGCAAGTTTATCATGAAAATAGGGCAATCCACTCAAGTTGCTCTATATGACATTATCAAGTTGCTTTTTTTGAAGAAACTCGTATGCATATGATATCACAACCCACTGTTCAAAAACCATACCAATCCAATTCTTGTACTTCGTTCAGCTGCGATGATCTCCGGATTGAATTTCTTTGGATTGAGCGAAATCTTCCTGGAAGAGGTACGCCACTCCCTGGTAAAAAAATCCTGGGTCCGTTCAGATGTCCGTTCATTCAAATCAAGATCATCAAAGAACTTCAGATATTTCTCGACAGTAGATTCCGGGATATCAGTTTTAGCAGAGATGTCTTTATTTGATACTGTTACATGATAGTTATTTACACATTCGTTGTAGATCCAAGATATTAGCTTCAGTTGATTTCGATTGAGTTGAGACAAAATATCATTCGTTAACACGTTTTCACCTCCAAAACGCAAAAAAAGGCGTGATTTCTCACACCTTTGAATGTAGTTATACTTATATTTTGCCGTCTTTTATTATATCAAAGATATAATAAATTGTCAATATTTCTATTAAATATTCATTGGTAGGCCAAATACTCGTATTTGGTACATTTACTTTAATTTATTTACTTTTTTCATTACGTCGATTAAATCCATTGAAGTAACTCGTCTTTGAAAATCTGATCCATAAATTTTGTTCATTCGAAGATTGTAGTTTTTATATAGCATGATTAATTGATTATATAAACGCATCCACAGATAAAAAGTTGTCTCTTTTCCATCATTATGAATATATTCATTTGCAGGTAAAACTGGTTGAGGGAAGTTGCTCAAATAATGCAGCTTTGTTGGGTAATTTTTTTTGATTTTCCATATTGCAATCCTATAGATTGGAAGATATCCAAATTCATCTGTAGGATAGTACTTCGTTTCTTTCTCTTTCAATTGTTCAACAATACTTTTTCTTCCATCAAACGGAAATAATCTTTCGTCATAAAAATTACTGAATACTTGAATATACTCAAGTTTATTATATTCCTCAATCGTCGTAGGTATGCTGGAAGAATCACATATTTTTGAATATACAACCGGTAATATATCATTAAGAAATGGAAACTCATCCACTTTTTGAAAAAGAATCCACTTTCCATAATATTGCTCATCATCTACAAGTTCTTGATCCAATTCAATACAATATACATCCCACTTGTTCCAAGAGTTATTCGTTAACACGAATGGTTTAAGTTTTGAAGGATTGGAATTCGATTCAGATAAAATATACTTAATCTCATTCTTTATTTCATCAACACAGTCAGATAAGTCTAGAGATTCAGTAACTATACACTTATGCATATCAAAGTGAAGAACTTGATCTTTTAGAACAGAAAGAAAGGACTCAAATTGAATGTTATATTTCCATAGAGTATAAGAGATACCTATCCAAGATAGATACCATAGACACTCATTTGATTTTGCATTCATATCAATCTTTGTAGAAACCAAATTGAATAATTCCTTTTGATTCATACCCCTGTTGTAATCGTGCAAACACACTTCACAAATATCAGTTATTACAGGAATTTTGGTAATCATTTGAAGATTTTTCAGTTTCATATTTTACATCTCCGATTTCTATCTTCTTGTTAACTAATATGGAATTCCGGCCATATCTAGTAAGAGTAAACAATCGCTCTCCATCGCATTCATTAATAGTTCAGAATTATATCTTATATTTGATATGCTTAAAATTCTATTCTCTAAAGGTGGCAGACCCAATATCAATATATATTCAGTCTCATATACTCTCGCTTCAGCTAGAGATATGTTTCCAATAATAATACTGTCGGCAGTTATCCTCTCACCATACCTTTTTCGATGGGCAGCCAATCTCCTAGGGTAGTTATTTGTGATTCCAACGTAGAAGACCCCGTCTTTATCAAATAATGCATAAACACAGTATCCACTCGAATGCGCTTGGGTGTATGCGGTTGCTGTAGCGATTGCTATTGCTATTACAGAAAATTTAAATTCTGTGCTTACTTTATCGGCTAAATTAATCAGTTTGTCTACTAGATTATTAATTCCTCCTAAAAGTCCATTATATAATGAATCCGCACCGGGAATACCAATTTCCGTGGCAACGTATAGTATGAGTAATACAAATAAAGCAGCCAGAATTCCAATTGAAACAAGGGTAAATGTGGTTGGCTCGTAGCCGTTGTAATCAATGTAACTGGATGGATTATTTAAGCAATACGCGTACATATTTGTTGAAGTAATATCCCCCGCTTTTCCGAGTAACCCATCAGAATTAATAAATCTACCAATTTCAGGATAATAATATCTACTATTTAAGTAATAGAGTCCTGTTTCTTGATCAAATCTATATCCTCGATATCTATATGAGTTTTTCACTGCGAGACCGATTCCTGAATTGTCGGTTACCTCAGTAATATTCCCCCAGGCGTCATACTCGTATTCAACAACGATCACACTGGATTAAGTGCTTTTTAAACAGTATTTAATAATAAACTCATATACATACAAATCATATCATTTAAGAGGCTGATATGCAAGCCTGATTTTGAATTCTGTAACTAATTGGTGTCATGTAATTCAGAGTAGAATGCATTCTCTTTCTGTTGTAGAATATTTCAATATATTGAAATAAATCGTTTTCGACTTCAGAGGAATTTTCATAAGATCTTCGGTAGATGCATTCTTTTTGAAGACAAGCAAAAAAGCTCTCCATACAAGAGTTGTCGTAAGGGCATCCTCCGCGACTCATACTTTGAACCTTCCCATAGTCATCAAGGATATTCTTGAATCCTGCACTTGCGTACTGGCTACCTCTATCACTGTGAAAAACGGTTCCTTGAACTTCAGGATACCTGGCTATTGCATTAGAGATAGCTTGTTTCACTAATTCCGTGTCGATATTCTTACTAGTTGAATAACCAATGACCTCACGGTTATAAAGATCCATAACAGCAGCTAAGTAATACCAACCTAGACCGGTTTTAATATAAGTAATATCACTTACCCATATTTTGTTTGGTTCTTCTACACTAAACTTTCTATCAACGATATTGTCTGCATATCTTGATAGAATCTTTTTATATGAATAGGGTCTGAATTTCTTTTGGGTGATAGAATATAATCCGTTTTCCCGCATGATTCTGCGGACTTTCCATTCACTTAATCGTGTTCCTTCTGTTTCTAATTGTCTTTGTATTTTCCGGACTCCGTAGATTTCTTTACTGTCTGAAAACACTTTATTCACGGATTGAACCAGCGATCGTTCTGATTCCTTCCTTATATTTCTTCTCTTTTCTTGTTTTTTCCATTGGTAAAATGCTCGCTCTGGGATTTCAAGGACTCTGCACATCTTCCTCACGCTGTGTTGCGAGCATAGCCTATACATGGCTTCACATTTCATGCGCGCTGTTCCATGAAGATGTGCAGGGATTATTTTAGGATCTCTACCTTTTCTCTTTCTTCTTCCAATAATCTGTTTTTTTGTTTTAGTTCTTTTTCTAATTCCTTCACTTTGATCCAATTTTCATCTTTACTCACTCTTGGACCTTTTACAATTCCCTTTTCGTCTGAGTAAGTTGGCATTTTATTCTTTCTTCTAAAATCTCTTACCCACCGACATACTGTGTTAATGTCAATTCCTAATTCTTCTGCGACTGAAGTAGCTGATCTTCCTGAATCGATGATGAACTTTGAGGTTCTTTCTCTCATTTCATCTGAGTATTTACTATTATTGCTTGGCATGGGGTTTATACCTTTCATTTTTCTATGCATATGATATCACAACCCACTGTTCTAAAACCATACCAGTCCAAATTGAATTTAACAACATGTCTTCCCTTGCGCATTTGCATTATTTACGATTACATTCTTTGCTTCAACTTGGATTTAAGAAGGATTCAGAAATTGAAGCTGCCAAATGTATTGCTAGTGCAATAGCAAAAGGGAACACAGAAGAAAAAAAGTTTTTTTAAAAGAGCTTGAATTCGATCATAAGATTAATCCAATTGATTTATTGAAGCGTCATCAAGACTCGATATAGAAAGTAAAAATGCAGGCAACATTAAGTTGTCTGCATTTTTTTGGGTTTTCACATAGAAAGAATTGCCTTTTTCGGTAACGAATATTTAAACTGACTGTCTTCATCGTCAGTGCAGTTTTCATTTATAGTGTCTTGTCATTACTAAGTTTATCGCGTTTTTTAACAGAAAAATAGCGTGTTTCACTCTCTTACCATACCAAGTTTACTGTTTTTGCACTAGAAGCTTATAGCTTTAAGCACAATCGTCATAAAAAGTGTTTTATCTCTTGACATATATTTGATATGATTTCAATCAATTCATTTATTTTTTAATCTTACATATATACCATATGTCATTTCCTTCAAATCCACAATCAGTATATAATTTTATTGGATTAGATATATTTTCCAATCTACCTGAAACTGTGATAAAATCAGCTATTTTTGACAGTCTATTTATTAAT